>Ga0137409_10005938_pt1 | contig 12699 bp, 15 predicted proteins | sample CZODoug1_16funga_FD_122059 | JGI IMG/M metagenome (GOLD analysis project Ga0137409, IMG submission 122059) | Vadose zone soil fungal communities from Angelo Coast Range Reserve, California, USA - CZODoug1_16fungal (Hybrid Assembly) | ecosystem: Environmental > Terrestrial > Soil > Vadose zone...
TCCCAGCCCGGCACGTAGTTGGAATCGAAGCCGAGCATCTGCTGGCTCTTGGTCACCACGTCCTTGAGGATCTTGTTCAGCGAATGCCCGATATGGATGTTGCCGTTGGCGTAGGGCGGGCCGTCATGCAGGATGAATTTCGCCCGCCCGGCGGCACTCTGGCGCAGTCGGCCGTAGAGGCCGATCTCGTTCCAGCGCTTGAGGATTTCCGGCTCGCGCTGCGGCAGGCCGGCGCGCATCGGGAATTCCGTCTGCGGCAGGTACAAGGTCTTGGAATAATCGGTGGCGTCGGATTTTTGCGGCTTGTCGGACATGAATGCTCTGGCTGGCTGGATTGGCGCTGAACGCGATCGATCGCGGATGAATGAGGGCGGTCCCGGTCTTGCGCTGAGCCGAAGCTCAGGCGGAAGCCGGGCCGCTAATGCTGACGATGGTGCGCCGCGCAAACATGCGGCTTTCCATAGCAGCCGGGGGCCGGATAGCAAAGCCCCGCCGCGGATATGGCTTCATCCGGACGAGGGTTCGCTGTGACGCGGCCGGGCCGGGTTTCCGGCGACGGTCATGCCGGCGCCGACATCCCGCGTGACCACGCTGCCGGCCCCGATCACCGCGCCGTCGCCAATGGTCACGCCGGGCAGGATAATGGCGCCGCCCCCGATCCAGACATCGCTGCCGATCCGCACCGGACGCCCGAATTCGACGCCGCTGCGCCGGGTCTTGGCATCGCGGGGATGATCGGCGGCGTAGATTTGCGCGGCGGGTCCGATCTGCGTTCGATCGCCGATGGTCACTTCGACGACATCAAGGATGACGCAATTGAAGTTCAGGAAAACCTCATCGCCGAGCCGGATGTTATAGCCGAAGTCGCAGAAAAACGGTGGGCGGATCACGGCGCCGGCGCCGACATGACCGAGACGTTCGGACAGCAGCGCGTGGCGCTCGGATACCGGAAACGCCAGCGCCGCGTTGTAGCGCACCAGCCAGGCTTTGTTCGCCGCCTGATCGGCGGCTATTTCGGCGTCGCCGGGACGATAAAGTTCGCCCGCGAGCATCTTCTGCTTCTCGGTTCGTTCCAGCCGATGGCTCCAAGTTTTGGAAAAGGATCGGGTGCTTTGGCCAGTGAATAGCGTGTTTGCGAAAGAGAATAGCGTGTTTGCGAGAGAGGGGAAACCTGGAACAATCTTAAAGTCCTGATTTGGAAAGATTATGAAAATCGTTTTCCCGGTTGAGCGCCGTTTCGGGTTGCACTTTAAAGAAATTACACCAATTTATTGATTATTGGAGAGAAATTCATGAGCGCCAAGCCGCTTGCAGAAGCTTACGAGAAGCTGAAAGAGCTTCGTAGACAGGGCGAATCCGCTCCGGAAGTCCAGTCAAGGATTGGGCACCAGCTTCGAGAGATGTACAGCGATGTCGTCAGGCAGGGCGTTCCAGACCGCTTCGCAGAACTGATCAGGAAACTTGATGCGGCAAGTGAGGTCGCCGGCGAGTCTGGTAAATCGGCAAATCTGGTAAGAAATCTCGAGATCAAAACGCTCGCCGACCGCATTTTTGGCGACGAAGAAAAAGCCGAGGCATGGCTACATCGGCCGAATGCGTCGCTGTCAGGCCAAAGACCGATGGACCTGTTGAAGGACGAACTCGGCACTGCCGTGGTTCGCGAGATGCTCGAACGGATCGACCATGGGATCTTTGCGTGAGCTCGTGGCATGGAGATCTGGCGGATTTCCAATTACGCCGACCTGTCGGGAATCGGTGGCGTAAGGGCTGCTGGTAGGCATTCGCAGGGCAGGCGGATCGTCTATCTCGCAGATCATCCATCGAGTGCCCTTTTGGAAATGCTGGTCCATATGGACCGCGATCTGATTCCGCCCACCTATCAACTGCTGCGTATCGATATTCCCCCCGACATGAAGATTGAGGCTGTCACGGCAAGTGATGCGGTGAAGGTCACGGTGGCGGAAATCTTTCGCGCGCCATTTGATGTTCGCCTGCTCAAATGAGCCAATCTTCAGCCGATAGCCCCAAGCTTCGGAAACGCACCCGGTGCGGCGCCTAGCGCCGCGCGGGCGCGGGCGCTGTCGTCATCCATCTGCCGCACCAGCGCATCGATGGAGTCGAACTTCAGTTCGTCGCGAATGATGGCGATGAAGGCGACATCGAGCGCGGCCCCGTAAAGATCGCCCTTGAAATCGAACAGGAAAATCTCCAGCAGCGGCGCGCCATTGTCGAAGGTCGGGCGGCGGCCGAAGCTGGCGACGCCGTCGAGGCGTTCGGCACCGCGGCCGACCCGCACCGCATAGATGCCGTGCTTGAGGCCGCAGTTCTTGTCGAGGCGGATATTGGCGGTCGGATAGCCGAGCTCGCGGCCGCGTTTCTCGCCATGGATCACCTCGCCGGTAACGAACCACGGGCCGCCGAGCATCGCGGTGGCGTCCTCGATCTGCCCCTCCGCGAGCGCCATGCGTATCGCGCTGGAGGACACCGGCCGTTCCTCGATGTCGACGTGGGCCTGCACATCGACCTCGATGCCGAGCCGGGGTGCTTCACTGACCAGGAGGCTCGGCGAGCCGACCCGGCCCTTGCCGAAATGAAAGTCGTAGCCGACCGCAATGCCGCTGATCCCGAGCCGCTGGATCAGGTCATGGTGAATGAAATCCTGCGCCGAGGTTCCGGCCCGGGCCTTGTCGAAGGTCATGATGACGGCGCCCGCGAGCCCGGTTCCAGCCAGCAGCCGCAGCTTTCCGGCCTCGTCGGTAAGCCGGAACTGGGGGCTGTTCGGGCTGAAAAAGCTGCGCGGGTGCGGTTCGAACGTCACCGCCAGCGCCGGCTGGCCGTGGGCGCGCCCCATCTGCAGGGCAGCCGTAATAACGGCGCGGTGGCCGAGGTGGACGCCATCGAAATTACCCATCGCAACCACGGCTCCCTTGGGGATAGCGGCCGAGGGCGTGGTATCGCGGATAACGGTAAAACGGGGCGTCATGTTCGGGGTTCTTCAACTCAGGGATCGGGTGGGGGCGGGGACCGTGACTTGGCGGCCCCGATGAAGTCAAGCGGGGCCCAAGCCGGCCCCTTGTCGGGGGCCGTGTCCGATTTTCAGGCGGCGGCCGGTTAACGGGCCGTTTAACGGCAAATACCAGTAAGATATTGTTATCGAGGCGGAAATAGCGAATGGCGATATTGGCCCGATCACGCAGGCCATTCAGAACGCGCTGCGCGGACCGAGCCCTCCTGTCATCGTTAAACGCATTGCCGCGCCAACATCAGCGAGGTTTTAGAGCCCGACGATGTTGCAGATGAAGATAATGAAGAGATCGAGGTGCTCGACGCTGCGCCGCAGCCAGCCCGCAAGCCTGCCGCCCGCAAGCCTGCGCCGACGCCCGAAGTGCTGAACCTGGACTTTACGACTGACGTGTCTCTCAACGCGTACGTCGCCTCCTACAAGGTTGAAAGTCATTTGCAGCGCTATCTGCTGATTGCGGCTTGGTTCAACGAGTATCGCGAAACGCCGACCATCACCCCGGCGCATATCTACACGGCTTACCGATGGTTGAAATGGCCTTTAAATATTGACGACTTCGCCCAACCTCTGCGGTCCTTGAAGGCGAAACAGTTGTTTGGCTCAACGGAGAAAGGCACTTACACGATCAACCACTTGGGCTTGCAACGCGTCGCTGAGACCACAACGGTCGGTGAATGATCGAGCTCGCAGAGGTTGTTAGTCGGGTTGACGGCTTTGACGCGATGCCGCCGCGTGAGAGGATACAGATATTCGCTTGGTATCTTCATACACAAAGGTCAATGGAGTTTTTCGACAAGGAAGCAATTAAGAACTGCCATAATCAGCTTCACTTGATTGTCCCTGATCTCTCGGTGTATCTGCCTAGGTGCCCTTCTTCCACTGAGACCAGCGTTTGCCCTTTCCTCTTTCTCAGGGGTGCATCCGCCGGTCTTCCTTGTCCGCGCCGCGCATCACGATCCTGAGCGCCTCATCCGGGACAGTCCCTTGCAACGCCTTCGTTTCGTGGGGAATTGCGCAACGTCAGCGCCCGTGATGCCGCCGATGTGACTGATCGTGAAGCCGCTACTTATTGGGGCGGCGCGGCCTGAGCCCTACATGAACGGGCATAGCAGTTCGATTGGAGAAAAAGCGATGCGTTCTATTTTGGCCTTGAGCCTTTTGGTCACCCTGTGTGGCTCTGCCAACGCGGCTACGATGTATCACGCACACCGGCGGCACGCCATTGTTCATCCCACCCAGGGCTTGATCTCCTCAGATCCCGCTTCGGGTTTTGCCTACGCACCGCTTGGGCCGCCGATCCGCTACCAGCCGGGACCGTACAATGACCAGCCAAGTCCGTATGAAAATCGTTTTAAGAACTGGGGTGGGTAACACGCCTGAGGTAACCCCGGATCGTTTTAGTGCGGCGCGGACGGCGACGCGAGCAGCTGAGTTGATGAGGCGAATCGAACCAGAGCCAGTGCACGATCGAAAGCAATCAAGGAGTCTCGCCCATGCGTCGCCACGTTTCCCTCGCCGTTCTGGCAACTATTTCCGCCCTGACCGCAGTCGGATCAATATCGGCTGCTGCTACTGAGGCCATACAGGATCGCTACTGCTTGCAAGGGCGCCAATGGGGCTATCCCGGCAATTGCCAGTTCTCCAGCTACCCCCAATGCATGGCCACCGCGAGCGGTACCACCGCCTATTGCGGGATCAATCCCCGGTACGCGTTCGCGCGCCAGCAGCGCGGCGCCTATCGGGACCGATACTGAGTGGCAGTGAAGCAATATCGCATCAAGTAGCAGTAGCGACGGAATAACGGACATCGCGCCCGGCCCGCGCTTTCTACGAGATGACATTGGTGGGCGGCTGACACACTGGCGTTGGCCTTCGCGGGTCTCGCAGCGGCTGCCGCATCGCCGACAATACGGGCGAGGTTGACGCCCAAGGGATCGCCCGCTCAGATCAGGTCCGCTTTACCCGATAACGGACTTCCGCGGCTGCGCCTAGGATGTCCGTTTTTGTGCCATTGGACTAGCCGACATCGCTGGGTTTCGGGCCCAAGGTCTGCTTTGCCCCTTACAAGGCCGAAACTCTACTGGCCCCACTAAATTGGGCTTCAAGAACCTAAATAATTTTTTACGTCGATGCTCTGCCATCGCGTTCGCATTTGCGCTGTTTCGCGCAAGCGTGATGTTCACTCGGCGAGCTTTCTCAGATGCAATGCCTACATAGCTCTTGTCTAGAAAAATCCGCAGGAAGCGTTCTCAACGCAGGAAGCGTTCTCAACAGAGCAGCAGCGATCGCTAGCGCAAATTCTCAGCACAGAACAACAATACGGAGAACGACTATGACTACATTCAAAACTCTGATCGCGGCAGCGCTAGTGTCGATGACCACGGTAGCCTCTGCAAGCGCGCAGTCGCCGAACTGGGTGCCCGCGTACCCGGGTTCTTTTCAGGCGCAATACCCGGACCGGGATGTCCTGAATGGAGGCGCGCTGACACCTGCAGGCAGAATGGGCCTGGAATTGCCTGGCGGTGCGAGCCCTCCTGTCTTTGGGACAAATAACGCTTATGCGGCAACAGGTCGTGCTACTGCCTCGTCCTGCGCCCAACTCTATCATTCCTACGACCCCGCAACGGGCACCTTCCTCGGCTACGATGGTCGTCGCCATGCCTGTAAGTGATGCGAGTAGGAAAGTGAGCCTGAACCACAATTTGACAGGGTGCGACCGCCACACGGCGGCGCATCCTGCTGTGACAGTGTGATTGATGACTTACATTGGTATCCTGGCGGGTCTCCAGCCTGCGAAAGGCAAGAAGCCTCGCAAGGCCGCTGCCGGTCAAAAGGAAATGCTGCTGCCGATCAGCGACAAGCGTACCGCCAAGGAGGACTAGGAGCCGCCTCTTGCGTGGGGTAAAGATCGAAAGCAATCAAGGAGTCTCGCCCATGCGTCGCCATATTTCCCTCGCCGTTCTGGCAACTATTTCCGCCCTGACCGCAGTCGGATCAATATCGGCTGCGGCTGCTGAGGCCACACAGGATCGCTACTGCTTGCAAGGGTGCCAATGGGGCCATCCCGGCAACTGCCAGTTCTCCAGCTACGCCCAATGCATGGCCACCGCGAGCGGTACTGACGCTTATTGCGGGATCAATCCCCAGTACGCGTTCGCGCGCCAGCAGCGCGGCGCCTATCGCTCAGATCAGGTCCGCTTTACCCTCGATAACGGACTCCCGCGGGACAAGTAGCAGTAGCGACGGAATAACGGACATCGCGCCCGGCCCGCGCTTTCTACGAGATGACATTGGGGGCGGCTGACACACAGGCGGGCGTAGTAAACACACCGTGAGATGTGGGATCAACAGGTGGGGATAGTCAGCGTCGCGCTTGCGAATTCCGACAATCCGATGATAGTCCGATGCGTCGAGAATGTGCTCGCGTTGTCGTCGGTTGGAGTATGAGCATTCAATGCTGGCGGCTCGGAGCTTTGCGCATTCCTGGTTCGGCATTCTAGCAGCGATCACCTTGGTCGGGTGCGCAAGTAAGCCACCGGAAGAAGTAAACAGACCAACTGTTCAAACGTACGCTCAAGATTACCAAGGTCTCTTTCAACGCGTATCGACCACCGCCAAGCGGTGTTTCGCCTCGAAGGCTGGCCTTTACCGGTCCGGCGCGGTCGATGCGGATCTTTACTCCGAGATCGGATACGGCCAGTTGACGCTAACCGTGAATGGCACTGGCAGCTCCAACTACTTTGTCTCCGTCCGAATCGAAAAGCAGCCCACTGGCTCCAAGCTTACAATGATCTCCGATAATATGGGGGCAAGCCAGCGCTACAGAGAATTAGTATCGGGGTGGGCGAATGGCGACCAAAACTGTCCGGCTGTTTAGTTTTCATGCGCGACCGCCAACAGCAGGCCCGCGCGACACGATTTTCGCCTCACCGAGCTACCCGACCTAACCTCCAGCCATGCGTTTTTCGGCGCAGTCATCAAGACTCCGAGGCGCCGAATTCCCTCAGGTTGCTGCGCTCGCGCCGCCACCGGCCACGCCGCCGCACCGCCGACAAGCGTGATGAACTCGCGCCGCTTCATTAATTATCCCGCCCCCGATGCTCCAACCAGAGCGTAGGTAATTTTCGGCACAAGTCCAAGCGGCCTGATGTCTGCGTTGGATCAAAGCGCCGCTTTGACCGTTGGCTGGTAACTTCCGGTCTCGTCCCATCAACGGACACATTGAGATCGGGGTGGCACGTCTCAAACGTGCCAAAGCCAACGCCCCGCTGGCCGCGTGTTCTCACCAAGAACGGAAACTTGATCGACTCTTTTTATAACGTGTCCGCGAGCGCGACCTCCTTGCGGCCGCGTCGCTGGTCGAGCACGACAATCGCGACGCCGCTCCCGGCGATGAGAGCAATGCCGGTAAGGGCCAGATCGTTCGGCAACTCGCTCCAGATGACCAAGCCCGACACCACGCCCCACAGCGCAAAGCAGTAAAAGAAGGGCGCAACCGAGGCGGTCCGGCCGAGCCGATAGGCGAGCAGGAGCCCAGCATGCCCCAAGGCAAGGAACAACCCAGCGAGGCCGAGAAACGTAAGATGGCGACCGGTTGGAGCCGCCCAGGTCTCTATACCGAGCGACATCGCCCCCGCCACCACCATCACCATGAGCATGGTCGCAAAGATCACCACTGTCACCGGAATGCGGGTGGGCACGCCACGCCCGATGAGATCACGCGCCGCGGCCAATAGCGCGGCCCCAAAAGCAAGCAGTGCAGCGGGCGAAACCCCGCTGGCTCCAGGCTGCGCTACCATCAGGGCACCCGCGAAGCCCACAAGCGCCAAAGCGAGACGCGCTGGGCCGATCCTCTCGCGCAGAAAAATGGCCGCTCCGAGTATGAGAATTAACGGTGCCGTCTGGAGTATGGCGATCACATCGGCAATCGGCATGCGGGCGAGTGCCGCGACGTAGCAGAGCGTGGTCAACGTCTCTCCAGCCGCCCGTAGCAGCACGCGCAAGTTGAGGAGCCCAGAAATAGCGCCCCACTCCGCCCGCAGGGCAACCAGGACCGCGCAGGCGAAACTCGCCGCGATGCTACGCAGGAAAAGCACCTCGAAGGGCGGTAGATCCTCGATGACAATCTTCATGAAGCTATCGCCGACCACAAAGGCGGCGGTTGCGGCCAGCATCGCGATGATACCGCCAAGATCTGAAGCTTTTTTGCGCATCGGACTTTGGTGAGCGAGAATTATTTGAACGTCAAGCCGTAGACGTCACGCACGCGGCCATCCTCGTGATTTTGAATGCGGTCCATCGCATCTCTGCCGAAGCCCAGTCTGGTAACGGTCGAGCAATGGGTTCTGCGCAGATCATGCGGCGTGACTTTGTTCTCGACCCCGAGCGCCTGGCAGATATCGCGCATCGCCCCGTCCAGTTTGTCGATTGCGTTGCCGGCTTCGTTGGTAAACGCAAACCCCGGTTCGGGTTCGATTTCTGCGATGATGTCCAGCACCGGTTTGGGCAACCACACCCGATGATCCTTAGCGTTCTTGGTGCCGGGCCAAATTTCCCCAATCAGATGTCCCGGCATTTCCCACCAGCCATCCTTGATGTGTTCGGTCCGCATGTGGCTGACTTCTCCGGCCGTTGACCGGTCAACAGGATGGTCATCAACGCCCTGCTGCGCATTAGCCCCACGCTGTCAAATTTTTTCCAGAACAATGGCAGCTCGCTATCCGACAATATCCGGGTGCGCTTCCGGGTTTGGTTGCGTTCGATATTGTGACAGGGGTTGATCTTGACGCCGCCGATCTCTTTCCGGATCGCCCAGGAAAAAATTGCCGACGCGCTGGCCATAACCTGATTGGCGGTGACCTTAGCGGTGATGTCGGCCATCAGTGCATTGGCATCACCCCGGATATTTCAGCCGCCAGCAGCTTGCCCCAAGACGGCAGCACATAGCGCTTGATCAGTTTGTCGGTCGCTTTCCATGATTTGTTTTTCGTCTCGGCATATTTCCGATAGCGGGTTGCCAAGTCTTCGAAGGTCCCGGCGTGTCGGGATGCCTTACGTTCAGCAGCGGGGTCCTTACCCTGTGCGACTTGATACATCACCGCGTTGGCCAGCTTACGGGCCTCAGCAACTCTAATCGCTAATGCATTGCTAAGGTGATACCGCCGGGTCCGGCCATGACGGTTATAGACGACGATGAAGGATCGATGGCCGGTCGGTTGCACCTGTACGACCAAGCCGGGTTGTACGGTGTCCCACACCAGGAACGCTTTCGACCGGGGTTGCAAGTCACTAACCAAACGGTCGTTCAGACGGTGCTTGTTCGGCACTGGACGTAGTTTTGCAATCGGTGATCGTTGTAGCATCTGGTCCTCCCGCCCCTAGCGTTCGCCTAGGAGCCGACGCGATTTGCCCTTAACGGTCCCAAATGATCCCGAACGTCGAAGTTGTTAAAAACCGTTGGGACACAGGGGTTTTTGTGCTTTTTGTGGTCCCATTATATTACCCTTAACGACGTCGTGGAGGCCCAAAAATTAACGGGCTGTTTAACGGCTGATGCTAGTCCTTGAGGCGCGGACTGCGGGGCGTTTCAGCCCCGGCAGGCTAGTTGATAGTTTTGCGTTTAGTGCGGGGAGCCAAGAATGGCGGTTGATTTGTCGATGTCGGTGTTGGTGGTGGATGACTACAACACCATGATTCGCATTATCAGAAATCTTCTGAAGCAGCTCGGCTTCGAGCATATCGACGATGCCAGCGACGGATCGGCGGCGCTGAACAAGATGCGCGGCAAGAAATACGGGCTGGTGATCTCCGATTGGAATATGGAGCCGATGACCGGCTACGATTTGCTCAGGGAAGTCCGTGCCGACCCCAATCTCGCGACTACGCCGTTCATCATGATCACGGCGGAATCCAAGACCGAGAACGTGATCGCCGCCAAGAAGGCCGGCGTGAACAACTATATCGTCAAGCCGTTCAATGCGGCCACGCTGAAGACCAAGATCGATGCGGTGTTTCCCGACGTGGTGAACGCGTAAGGCGCTGTTTCTACACCTGCCCCCACTTGCGGGGTGAGGTCGGCCCGCAATCAGCACGGTCCAGGCGTCGTCCCGGCGAACGCCGGGACCCATAACCACATGCGTTGCTTGTTGCGGATGGCATCTGCCACAGTCTTAAAACGAGACGCCACGGCGTATGGGTCCCGGCGTTCGCCGGGACGACGTATATAAAATCGCCGTGAACCTCCTACCACCTTAGCTCCCGGGTCAGCGCCCGCGGCGGATGGCCGAACAGCTCCTTCACCGAGGCGGGGTCCAGTTGATCGATGCCTTCGAAGTCCTCGGCGTGGATGCCGCGGGTCACGAACAGGCAATCGATCCCGAAGCCGTGGGCGCCGGCCAGATCCGTCCGCACCGAATCCCCGATCGCCAGAACGCGGTTGAGCGGAATCGCATGGCCATGGCGCTCGGCGGCAAGCGCCATGGCGCGCTCATAGATCGGCCGGTGCGGCTTGCCGTAGAAGATCACTTCGCCGCCGAGTTCGCGATAGAGTTCGGCGATCGCGCCCGCGCAGTAGATCAGGCGGTCGCCGCGTTCGACGACGATGTCGGGGTTGGCGCAGACCAGCGTCAGCTTGCGCTCGCGCGCCTGCATCATCATCGCGCGATAGTCTTCGGCGGATTCGGTTTCGTCGTCGAACAGGCCGGTGCAGACGATATAATCGGCCTGCTCCAGCGGCGCGAGCACCGGATCGAGGCCACGGTAGATCGAATTGTCGCGCTCCGGGCCGAGCCAGAACATCTTCCGGCCGGGGTGGTCGGCGACGAAATGCCGGGCCAGATCGCCTGAACTGACGATGGCATCATAAGTCTCGTCCGCGACGCCGAGCTTGCGCAATTGCCGCTGCACCGAATCCGCAGGGCGCGGCGCGTTGGTAATAAGGATCACCGTGCCGCCCCGGGCGCGAAAGTTATGGAGGGCCTCGCAGGCTTCCGGAAATGCAACAAGACCGTTGTGAACCACGCCCCAGATATCGCTGAGCACGACATCGATACCGTCCACGAGATCGCGCAGCTTCTCGGCAAAGCGGAGTGTTGTCATCGGCTGGATGGCCGGTCAGCCCGGCGGCCCGGCAGCGCGTCGCGCCAGTGCTGCGTTACCGGTGGTCCTTGGAGGACCAAGTCCGGGATCTTCGACGGAAGCGATCTTGCCAGAGCCATTGGTGTCCTGCGCCTTGCCCGGAGAGGCTGCCGCGGTAGCAGATGCCCCCTCAGGCCGCAACGGCCGGGGTGGTGCAAACAGGAACCCCTGGCCGAACCGCACGTCATAGTCGAGCAGATCGACCACGGCGCGTTCGCCTTCGATCCGTTCGGCGATCAGGTCGATGCCGAAGCGGCCGAGCAGATCGGAAAGGTCGGATGGATGAATATCGGACGCCGAGGTTTGCCTCTGGTCGAGCAGCAGCGAGGCGGGCACCTTGATGAAGCGGACGCCGCGGTCGGCAAGTTCGCGCGGCTCGATCCGAAGATCGGTGACATGATCGACGGAGAAGCGGTAGCCGCGTTGCGCCAGGGCCGCCAGATGTTCGGTCTCGATCGGGCCCAGATTGCGAAACGTTGCCTGCTTGAATTCGAGCACCAGCGATGGCGCCAGCGCGCGATTGGCTTCGAGGAAATCGAGGCACTGGGCGAAGGTGGTGGGATTGCCGAGCGTCGCCGCGGCGACGTTGCAAAACACCCCGACATCCTTGTTGCGCACCATCAGCCGGCGCAGCACCTGCACGCAGCGCAGCATCACCATGTGGTCGATTCGTCCGATCAGCCCGGCGGCTTCCGCAACGCCGATGAAATCGTCGGCGGAGAGGATCTGATCCTTGTCGTCGCGCAGCCGCGTCACCGCCTCATAGAAGCGGACCTTGCGCTGCGGCAAGGTCACCATCGGCTGCAGATAGATATCGATCCGATTCTCCTCCATCGCGTTTTTCACGGCGGTGAGGATTTGCGCCTGGCTGCGCGAGGGAGCCGGGCCCTCGACGATTTTCACCGGCGCTGCCGCAACCACCGCGACGCTTTTCTCTTCAATGGCGGCGGCAGCGGGCGGCTCTTTCGGTGGGGCATCTTCCGGCTTGGAGACTGGCGCCGCCGCGGGCGGCACGCCCGATGACAGCATGTCCTCATGACCGGCGACGGAGACCGCGAGTTCCTTGACCAGCACGCCGAGTTCATTGATCTCGCCGACGATCGCCTGGATGCGGTCGGCGCCCGCGGAATTTGCCGACACCACCCGGCCCTCGACGGCGGCGAGCCGGCGTCCGAACTCGGCGACTTGACGCGCGAGGTCAGCGGTGCCGCGCGACAAATCCGCGATCTGGCCGCCGACGTCGGTGCGGTCGCGCAGCCGCATCGACACGGCATTGTAGAGAATCAGGAAGGTCAGCGCGGTGAGCGCCACGATCGCGGATTCGGTTCCGCTGATGCCCGCCATCGAATACAGGACCAGACCGAGCGACGCTGCGACCAGCACCATGCAGATGGCGATGAAAATTGTGGAAATGCGGATCATGTTGCGCGCAAGGCCCTCAAGTCGCCTGGTCCCGTGGGCTTGCGAGAAACGCGAAAGCTGTTCGCAGCAGGCTGTTGCGCTTCCCCAAGCGGTGCAACCTTAGCATTAATGTTGATTCG
>Ga0137409_10005940_pt1 | contig 12699 bp, 9 predicted proteins | sample CZODoug1_16funga_FD_122059 | JGI IMG/M metagenome (GOLD analysis project Ga0137409, IMG submission 122059) | Vadose zone soil fungal communities from Angelo Coast Range Reserve, California, USA - CZODoug1_16fungal (Hybrid Assembly) | ecosystem: Environmental > Terrestrial > Soil > Vadose zone...
CTAGGAGCCTGTCTGAGTATTCTACGTGGCCGCGACCGCGGCAGATTTCCCCTCAGGCAAGGCGGAGCCGACGAGGTTGGGTAGATACCCAATAAGGGGTATCGCCGCCCGCGCGCCCCGCCGGCGCCGCCCCCGCCCATGGGTCCCAAAACGAACGGAATTCCCAATGAAGCTGTTGCCGGTCAGCTCGCCGCGGCGTTGGCGGCGTCGCTCCCGATCTGTGCGAACTGCAGCGAGGCGAGCCGGGCGTACAAGGGACTCTGCTGCAGGAGTTCCGCGTGCGTTCCCACGGCAATCTTGTGCCCGTGATCCATCACCACGATACGGTTCGCCTTGAGAACGGTCGCCAGGCGATGTGCAATGATGATGGTGGTTCGTCCCTCCATGAGCTTCTCGAGGGCTACCTGCACCAATCGCTCCGACTCGGCGTCGAGCGAACTGGTTGCCTCGTCGAGCAGCAAGATCGGCGGATCTTTCAGGATGGCCCTGGCGATCGCGATACGCTGACGCTGTCCGCCCGATAGGCGCGTACCCCGCTCGCCCAAGAACGTGTCGTAGCCCTGCGGCAACGTGCGCAAGAATTCATCCGCGGCGGCGGCAACCGCAGCGGCCTCGATCTCGGCATCGGTGGCGCCGGGCTTGCCATAGCGTATGTTCTCGCGCGCGCTTGCGCCGAACAGCACCGTATCCTGCGGCACCAAGCCGATTTGCCTGCGTACATCTTCCGGACGCAGATCTGCGAGCCGCCGGTCATCGATCAAGACCCGACCCGAATCCGGGTCATAGAAGCGCAGCAGCAGCTGGAAGGTGGTGCTCTTGCCGGCCCCCGAAGGTCCCACGAAAGCGATGGTCTCGCCCGGCGTGACATCGAGGCTGAAATTGGCAAGCGCGGCGCTGTCGGGTCGCGACGGATAGTGGAACGTGACGTTGTCAAAGCGCATGGCACCGGTCACTCGCACCGGCAGCTCGACGGGGTGAGGCGGTGCGCAGATGGTCGGCCGCGCCTCGAGCAGTTCGCTCAGGCGCTCCATGGCGCCTGCCGTTCGCTGAACCTCGGCCCACATTTCGGTGAGCGCGGCGGCGGAACTGCCGACGAAGCCGGTGTACAGCAGAAATTGTATGAGCTGCCCTCCCGTCATCGTGCCGGCGAGGACCTGGCGCAAAGCCAGCCACAGGACAAACGTTATGCCCGCAAAAACCAGCGTGATACCGACCGCGGTCAGCATCGCGCGCGAGCGCGTGCGGCGTACCGCGGTGAGGAAGCTGTTCTCGACCGCCGTTCGGTACCGCTCGCTCTGCAGGTCCTCCAAGGTGAACGCTTGCACCGTCTGGATCGCGTTCAATGTCTCGCCCGCGAGCCCGCTCGTGTCGGCGATGCGGTCCTGGGACGCGCGCGACAATCCGCGAACTCGCCTGCCAATTGCGATGAGAGGGGCGACCACCACGGGAATCAGCACCAGCATAATGGCCATGAGCTTTGCGTTGGTGAGCCCGAGCATGACCAACCCGCCGATCAAGCTCAACGATGACCGCAAAATAATCGACAGATTGACGCCGGAAATGGCTTGGACCAGGGTGGTGTCGGTGGTCAAACGCGACAATACTTCACCGACCCTCGTGGTCTCGAAGAAAAGCGGGTCCATGCGCACGACGCGCCGGTACACGGCCGAACGCAGGTCTGCAACCACCCGTTCGCCCAGCCAAGTCACCAGATAGAAGCGCAGCGCGCCGAACACGCCCAACATGAGCGAAGCAGCCAGGAATCCGATGAGATATCGGTCCAGGGTACTGGCGTCCTTCGCGGCAACCACATGGTCGATGAGCTGGCGCAGCGCCACCGGCAACGCCAGCATGGCCACCGTTGCCATGAGCAAGGCACCGAGTGCGGCTAGCATCATTCCCCGATAGGGCCGGATGAACGGCACCAACGATCGCAGCGGATTCAATGATTTGGAGCGGGGACGGTCGGCCGTGGCATTCATGTTCACATGATCCCATAGTTGCACAGGGTGATGCGATCGGCGACTGACGCGCAAGTGGTTCAGCGACATCCCTTGATCGCCTGTTGCTCACACGCCACGCCAGAAGTACATCATTCTGTCAAGATTGCCTTTCAGGCTGCCGGTCGCTATCTTGGTGATCTTTCTGGAATTTCAAGCGATGTCGGGCAACGCTCGATCGTCCGAATATAAATGGGGATGCTTCATGAGTAGACGCACGGAATTTATGACGTTGCATTCAGGCCACGATCACCCAGGACTAGCGACCGCCCTGATTGTGGCCCTCCTTTCGCAATCCGTGCTGGGCGCTGCGTCCGCAATGGCTGCTGAGCCCACGGCGGACGAAGCGAGCACGGGCCCGCTCCAGGAAATCGTGGTGACCGCCACCCGCCACGAGGAAAGCCTCAGCAAGGTACCCATCAGCGTCACCGCGCTCACCCAGGAGGCCATGGACCTTCGCGGCATCAAGGACATCCAGGATGTGGCACGCTTCACGCCGGGCGTAAGGATCGACAACTCGGGAACGAACAACATCGCGATCCGCGGCATCTCGTCGAGCGGCGGCGCCGGCACCACCGGCATCTACATCGATGACACGCCGATCCAGATCCGTGCGCTGGCCTTCAACCCGGACGATACGCTGCCGAAATCTTTCGATATGGATCGAATCGAAGTGCTGCGCGGCCCGCAGGGTACACTGTTCGGCGCCGGATCGGAGGGCGGCACGGTGCGCTATATCACCACTCAGCCGAGCCTCACCAAGACCAGCTTTTATAGCCGCGATGAGGTGGCTTTCACTCAGGGCGGCGCACCGAGCTACGAAGCCGGCGTCGCGGGCGGCATGCCGCTGATCGACGGTGTCTTGGGGGCGCGCCTGACGGTCTGGTACCGCCGCGACGGCGGCTACATCGATCAGGTCAACCCTGTGACGCTGTCCAGGGTTCAAGAGAACAGCAATTTCGACAACACCACCCTGATTCGGCTGTCGGCAGTGTGGGCGCCCACCGACAAACTGACTGTGACGCCGAGTTTTTTCTACCAGGATCGCTACCGCAATAACAACGAAGACTATTGGCCGCTGTACTCGAACCCGCAGAACGATCGATTCGCCAACGCCGACCCGACGCGGCGCTCCGATCCGGACCGGTTCCAGCTGCCTGCGATCAAGATCGAAGCGAATTTGGGTTTCGCCAATTTGATCTCGAACACCGCCTATTTCCATCGCAAGGAAGAAACCGGCTATGACGGGACCCTGTACAACCTGGGGTTCTATCAATCGGGTGTGTTTCTCAACTACTTCCCTGACGGATCCACCAGCCCGGCCTCGACGCCTTATCCGCTGCTGGACGGCACCGGCCTGCACCTGCCCGCCGGCGCCACCAACTACCGCTCGCCCGCCTCCATCGATAACGGGCAGCAAAACATCACGGAAGAGATCCGGCTGCAGTCGAACGATCCGACCGCGGCGTTCATCTGGACCACGGGTGTTTTCTTCACCCACAATCGCCAAACCTATCTGGAGCAGATTCACGATCCGCAGTTGAACCAGTTGTCGGTCGCAGCCACCGGGCTCACCTACGACAATTTCTTCACCGATCTGGACGGGAACCCGGTCTTGTACGACGCGCGCTTTCCGAATGATTCGTATTTCTTGCAAACGAAGGCCGTGGATCAGCAGATCGCCTGGTTCGGTGAAGGCACGTATGCATTCACCGACCAATACAAGCTCACGGTGGGAGCGCGCTACTCGCACTTGAAGTTTACAAACGAGACTCTGACGGGCGGCCCGCAGCTGTTCTTGTCGCCGCAGACGGTGGGCGTATCGAAGTCTGAAAACTCGTTCACGCCCAAGGTCAGCTTTTCGTATCAAATGGACCCCAGAAATTTGTATTACGCGAGCTATGCGAAAGGGTTTCGGCCCGGCGGCGCCAACAATCCGGTGCCGTATGCTGCTTGCGCGGGCGACTTCGCCGCATTCGGCATCGCACAGTCGCCGCCCACCTTCAGCTCGGATACGGTCAACAGCTTCGAGATCGGAGCAAAGAACAACATCGACAACCGCATCAAGATCGCCAGCAGCGTCTACTACATCCGTTGGAACAACATTCAGCAGACCGTCGTACCGCCGGTTTGCCAGATCTCCTTCATTTCCAATCTCGGGCAAGCCGTGGCTAAGGGCGTCGACATCCAGGCGGAAGTCGCGCTCACCGACGCCTTCACGGTGGAATTGGCCGGGGGATATACCGAGGCGCGCTACACCCGCGATTCGAAACTGTCGGCGACCGAAACCAATCCCGTGGTGACGGCGGGCGATGCCATCACCGGGGAAAGCGGCGGCGGTCAAAGCGGCCAGCCCAACGCACCCTTCACCTTGAGCGTCGGCTTGGAATACAAGTTCAGCCTCCTCGATCACGACTCCTTCGTGCGCTTCGACGATCAATTCCAGAGCCGGCCGAAGTGGCGCGCCCCCTCTCAGGACGCGAATTCGCTGCAATACGATTCCGCCTACTACATCTTGTCGCCCACCAATTTTGCCTCCGCGCGGGCCGGCATCAACTTCGGCAAGATGCAGTTTTCAGCGTTCTGCGACAATCTGTTCGACACCCACACCGTGACCAACTACGAGTGGTCCATCGATCCGGGCGACGGCAATAGTCGCCTGGAGCGGCAGTTCACCTACCGTCCGCGAACCATCGGCCTGACATTTACCTACCGCAATTAGCCTCGCCTGACGGTAGCTAACCTGCCCGTCCGTGCCACGCATTCCTGCGTGGCACGGCCATTCGCTTGGCGAGCACCGATGCTCACACTCATGGATTGACGCACTCATACACGTGGATGACGCATTTGAACAGCAATACAACTATTGCGTCGCACCCTGGCATGGCGATTTGTTGCAAGCATTTTTCCGCGATGTTACTGTCGATCCCAGTTATCTGACCATATAACTACGGATGGGGATGCGATGCCAGCCACTCAACCGAAGCCCCGTGATCGGATCCCGTCCCGTGACCGGAATCTCCGCCGACGGGGCCGGTGTTTGAACCGCATCCTCTTTGCCGCGGCGTTCATCGCCACCACCGCCGGTGCCGTCGAGGCGGGCGGCAATGCAGAACCGGCCAGCGCGTCGGGCGGCGCACTGGAAGAAATCGTCGTAACGGCGACGCGGCGCGAGGAGAACATCAGCAAGGTACCGATCAGCGTCACGGCGTTCAACCAGGACATGATCGACCAGAAGGGCATCAAGGACTTTCAGGACATCGTGCGATTCACCCCAGGCGTGTCCATCGACACCTCGGGTACCAACGCGATTTCCATCCGAGGCATTTCGTCGTCGGGCGGTGCCGGCACGACCGGGATCTACATCGACGACTCGCCTATCCAGATGCGCGCTCTGGGATTCAACCCCGACGACACGTTGCCCAAGACTTTCGACCTGGATCGGGTGGAAGTGCTGCGCGGTCCGCAGGGAACCTTGTTCGGTGCCGGTTCCGAAGGCGGTACGGTTCGATACATTATGAATCAGCCCAGCGTCACCAAGGAATCGACCTACGCGCGCTCGGAGGTCTCCTTTACGCGCCACGGCGAGCCAAGCTACGAAGCGGGAATCGCCCACGGTGGCCCCATCGTCAACGATGTGCTGGGCTATCGCGCCAGCGTGTGGTATCGGTACGATGGCGGCTGGATCGATCGGATCGACCCGACGACGCTCGACGTCGTCGACCACCGGGCCAATCATGCCAGCACCATCGCGGCGCGCTTCGCTCTGTTGGTGCAACCCGCCGAAGGGATCAAGATCACGCCTAGCTTTTCCTACCAGAACGCGCGCAAGCACGACATCAGCTCATTCTGGCCGGCGTATTCGGATGTCGGCAGCGGGCGATTCATCAACGGCACTCCGGAACGCATGCCGGACCCGGACGAGTACTATCTCGGTGCAGTCAAGCTCGAGGCAGACGTCGGCATCGGCACGCTCATCTGGAATACCTCGTACTATCACCGCGACGAACTCACCGCGTATCAGGGTACCGCATTCGATCTCTCATATTTTCAATCGCTGATATGGCCCACGAATCCCGACGGGTCGGGCGGACTCGGGCTGGGCTGCGCCGGGGGCGAAGCGCCGCCCTGCTCTTGGTATCCTATTCTCGACGGCAAGGGTATTCATTTGCCGCCCGGTGGCGTCGCGGGCTACATAACCCCCAATACCATGACGAACCGCCAACGGATCTGGACGGACGAAATTCGCCTGCAATCGAATGACGACAATAGTCGGTGGAGATGGACGGTGGGGGCGTTCTGGTCGCTCGCCACCGAGATCAGTATCGAGGAGCTGTCCGACCCGTACATCAACAACCTGTATCAATATCTGTTCGCCCAGAATGCGACCGACATCTACGGTCCTTTCTTCTCTTGTCCGAGCGACCCCGCCAACAGCACGCCACAGACTTTTCCCCAGTGCGATATTTATTACAACAACAATAAGACCCACGATCGCCAGATCGCCGGTTTCGGCGAAGTCACCTATGGTGTGACCGATCAACTGAAAATCACCGTCGGCGCGCGCTATGCCAAGCTGTCGGGCGACCTCGCGCACTATTCCGACGGCTTGGAGAACTACGGCGCGAGCACGGCCAGTGGCGTGTATTCGGAGCATTCCGTCACACCGAAGGCTTCGTTATCGTTTCAGGCCGACCCCAATAATCTCTTCTATGCCACCTATGCCAAAGGCTTTCGCCCAGGCGGCTTCAACCCTCCTCTGCCTCCCTACTGTGCGCCGGGGCTCATCGCGGAAGGCTATCCGAGCGGAGAGTCACCGCCGAACTATAATTCCGACACCACCCAGAGCTATGAAATCGGATCGAAGAACATCATCGCCAACCGGCTGCAGCTTGCCGCCAGCGTCTATTACATCAAGTGGAACGACATCCAGCAGAATGTCTATGTTGCCGGGTCATGTGCGCTGCAGTTTACGGACAATCTAGGAACGGCGGTCTCCAAGGGTTTTGATCTGCAGGCAAACCTGGCGCTGGGTGCCGGATTTTCCGTCGAGACCGCCGTCGGCTACACGAATGCGCGCTTTACCGCGGACTCGAAGAATGCCTTGGCGTTAACCGGCAATGCCATCCCCGGCGAAGCCGCGATCGACTACGCTCCCGGAACGAACCCGCCGTGGAACATTGCCATCGGTCCGCAGTATGACTTCACCCTGGCAGGACTCAAGGCATTCGCACGCGTGGACTGGGAGTATTCCAGCCGCAATCCTTGGCTCTCGCCCGTGCAGGATCCCAATTCCGCCCAGTACAACTACGGCTTTTCCTACACGCTGCCGGCGACCAGCTTTTTCTCTCTGCGCTCCGGCGTGAATCTCGGGGCCTGGCAGCTATCGGCCTTCGTCGACAACGTGTTGGATACGCATCCCACTATCAACTACGCACTTGGGCAGGCGGACGGCAACAATCCGGCGGGGCCGCCCTCGCCGCAACAAAACGCCTGGACGTTCAGGCCGCGCACCATTGGAATCACGGCCACGCTGCGGCAGTAACCATTAAGCCGCAACTCGGGGCGCAATCCGTGGGGGCGGCCATACGCCCCCCTTGCTTTTTTAAGCCACCGCCCGCTTGGATTCCCGGCCGCAGGCGTCGCGCACGGCGGCGGAGAGCTTCGTCAGGCCCTCTTCCAATACCGCATCCGGAATGGTGAGGGGCGAGAGCAGCCGCACGACGTTGGCCGAGGTACCGCATGACAGCAGAATCAACCCCTGCTTTTCGGCATGGGCCAGGATGGCGGCCGTCAGCTCCGCATCAGGCTCCTTGGTCTTCGCATCCTTCACCAGTTCGAAGGCCACCATCGCACCGAGCCCGCGTACGTCGCCGATGCAGGGAAGCTGCTTGGCGAGGGCTTCGAGATGATTCCGCATGCGTTGCCCGACACGCGCCGCCCTGCCGCAAAGGTCCTCCGACTCGATCACGTCGAGCACAGCATGGGCTGCAGCGATGCTGATGGGATTGCCGCCGTACGTTCCACCCAGGCCGCCCGGATGTGCCGCATCCATGATCGCGGCGCGCCCCGTCACCGCAGACAGCGGGAAGCCGCCGCCCAAACCCTTGGCCAGGGTGATGAGATCGGGCACCACGCCCGAATGCTCGATCGAGAACATCTTGCCGGTGCGCGCAATGCCTCCTTGAACTTCATCGGCGATCAGCACGATGCCGTGCTCATCGCACAGTCGGCGCAAGGCGCGCAGGAAGTCGAACGGCGCGACATTGAAACCGCCCTCGCCTTGCACCGGCTCGACAATGACCGCGGCCACCGATTTGGGATCGACATCCGCGTGCAGCAGCCGGTCTATGTCGGCGAGCGCTTGTTCAGTTGTAACACCATGATAAGGTTGCGGAAATTCGGCATGATACACCTCGGCCGGAAACGGTCCGAAGCCGCGCTTGTACGGCATCACCTTGCCCGTCAGCCCCATGGTCATATGCGTTCGTCCGTGGAAGCCGCCCGCGAACGCGACCACCGCCGACCGCTTGGTGTGGTAGCGGGCAATCTTGATCGCATTTTCCACGGCCTCGGCGCCGGAGTTCAGAAACAAGGTCTTCTTGGGAAAATCGCCGGGCGCGAGCGCATTGAGCCGCTCCGCGAGCCTGACATACGACTCGTAGGACACCACGTGAAAGCAGGTGTGAGCGAATGCTTGCGCCTGTTCGGCGACGGCCGCCATGATCTTGGGATGCCGGTGCCCGGTGTTGAGCACCGCAATGCCGGCGGCGAAATCGATATAGCGCCGACCATCGACGTCCCACAACTCGGAATTTTCGGCCTTGGCTACATAGATCCCCTTCGTGCTGACGCCATTGGGCACTGCTGCATCCTTGCGGGCCTTAAGATCGGTGGATGTCGACATTGCGGAACTCCCTTGATGTTGCGGCCCGCGTGGCAAGTGCGATGCGGTTGGGGTTGGCCCTGCGCCCTTCGTTCCGTGCCACGCGCAGAACGGTATCACCGGCAGGGATTTTCAGCAAAATATCAGCCGCCCGGCGGGCGTGGCGGCAACCCCGTGCTGAGTCAACTTCCCTGCTGCGCTTGAACTAACCCGGCTTGAATTAGCCGGGCTTGGATTAGCCCGTGCTGAGCTTGTTGCGAAGATCCGTGCTGCCGACCAGCCAGCTGGACGCCTGCGAGGCACCGTGGGTGAACCAGGCTCGGCTGGACTTTACCGCTTTGAATACGTTCGGGTAGCTCGCGGCATTCTGGAGCGCGCTCAAGTAACTGCCCCAATCGCGCCGATTGAGAAAGGAATGCTTCAGCTCAGTGTCGTCTTGCATCGCAAAATCCTCAGTACCCTCAAGAACGCCGAGAAAGCAGGTAACCAACAGTAATCCCCAACACCGCGCCCAAACCTAGCGCGGCCCACGGGTTGTCGCGAAGGGCGTCGTTCACGCTTTGCACGGCCTCGCGCGCCTGCCGCAACAAGCGCCGGGACGCCCTGATCGCATCGTGACCTTGAGGACCAGCCATCCTGGCGAGTCCGGCTTGCGCGTTCGCGCCGAGTCCACCGACGTGGAGATCTTTCTTCTCCGTGAACGCACTGTTTCGCGCCGCCATCATCGCCACATCTCCTTCGAACGTAGACCTTAAGCACCGACCCCCAGTATGCATTCGCCGCACCGTCTCAAGTAGTCGGTGCGGGGCCGCAAGCCTCGTAGGACTCCGCTCACCGATGATTATTGACAAATCGATTCGAAAGTGCGAACTGTCGCAGAGTCGCGACCGATACCCGCCTCGCCGCGATCGCGAATGGCGCAGCGATCAATTGACCTGGTCAGCGATCAATTGACCTGGTAACCGCGGCCCTGCAGGCACGCCGACATCGCACGGTCGTAGTTACTCCTGATTCGGTCGACGTCGCCGCCCGGTTGCACACCGCCGCCAGGTTCGGTCGGATCGAATCCGGTTTGGCTCTTCGCCCAATTGTTGCACTCGAACTGATCCGCCGCTTGTTGATCCTTGGACTGCCCGTTCTTGGGATAAATGATCAAATCGTTGGGCGCAGCTTGCGAACTGTCGGGCGGAGTCGACGGCTCATCCGCATTGTCGGGCGGATCTACCACCGCATAACCGTTTTGATCGGGTTGCCACGTGTAATAGACATTGTCGGCGTAGTAGTAAGGGCTGCCGCCGATCCACACCGTCGAGTAATAAGCAGGCAGCACCGAAATGACCAGCCCCGGCGGCGGCCGCACGACGACGAACCCGGGCCCGCGCGGCGCATACCAGACGCCGCCGTTGAAGTAATAGCGATCTCGCCCGCGATAATAAGGCCGATATTCGCCCGGCAACGTCGGGCGCACGGTGCCAAACGGGGGATAGTAGTGTCCATGGTTATAGCGCTGATCGAGGATTTGCCCGCGTCCGTCGAACGCCGGGCGGCCCTGGCGGCCGGCTGGCTGAGCGCCGCCGCCGGGACGCCCCTCGGGATGCTCGCCGCCGCCCGGCCGCCCTTGAGGGCGCTGGGCTTGCGCGCGCTCATGCTCCGGGGCGGCAACCGCCGGGGAACCGAGCTGCACACCCGCCAGCAGCATCGACAATGACAGCAAGGCGGCCTGGGTACGGTGAGTCATGATGATCGCGTTCAACTGCAGTGACAGTGTTTAAGTGACGGTATAGCCTCGGCCCTGCAGGCAGGCGCCCAACGCGCGCCGGTACGAGTCCGCGCGGGCGCGGCCTGCGGCTGCCCGTTGATTGAGCTGCTGCTGCGTCATGTGAGCCTGCTCTTGTGCGCTTGCATCCGCTGCGGATCCGACGACGGCGCCTGTGATGCCGCCCAGCACCAATCCAGCGCCCGCGTCGCGCGGCCCGGCGATGATAGCTCCCAAGATCGCGCCGCCGACTGCGCCGGCCGCGGTGGCGGCTCCGGGCGGGGTGGCGGGCTGCACGACCACGCGCTCATATGGATTGGCATCGGCACGGCTGGGATCGACACCGGTTTGCTGGACTGCCCACACATGACACTCGTAACGATCGCGATCCGTCTGCTCCGCGCTCTGACCATTGGACGGGTAAACAAAAACCTTCTGCGGAGGCGGCGCGGGTACGGCGACGGTCCGCGGCGGCGGCGCCACCACGCATGCCGACAGCCCAATGATCGCCACGAGGGGAATCGCAAGGCGCATTGCGCCCAGGGACGCGACGCGCAGCTCCGCCTTGGCGTTTTGCCACAATAATGCTGAACTCATGATGTACGAGAACCTTTGCTCCATGTGCTGTGAAACGCCGGGCACGCCTACGGGTTGACAGCGAAGAACGCTCGAAGTTCGTTCCTACGGGCCGGCGGCCGCGCACGGCGCTCTTCGCGGGCCGCTGGCGCGACATCATCACAGTTCTTGACAGTTCTAGAGTCTGTCTGAGTATTTCTCTATGGCTTGGGCTTGCGGAACTTCAAAATGAACTGGTCGGTCTTGCCGCGAACGCTGGGGTCAAACACCTTCACGGCGTGCGGATCGTCGGCTTGGTGCAGCAAATCGCTGCTGCCCACGAATACGAATCCCGCGGCAAGCACTTCCTTCGTCACCGTTTCCTGGTCGATCCTATGCAGGGTGGCCGTGTCTCTGACGCCCGACCCAGGCTCGGCGGCATGATCCAAAATCAGATAGGTGCCGCCCGGCTTCAAGGCATCGAATACCGATTGGTTGAACACCGCCAGATCGAGGCCCGGGAAATTGTGGAAGTCGTGATAATTCTGAGACGTCCAGACCAGGTCCACGGGCTCCGGCGCCTTCAATTGGGCGAATAGCTGGACCACGACGCTGACGTTGGAATAATTCGGATCGGCGGCGATGGCCTTCACCCGCGCCGCGAAGTCCGGCGCATCCGGCGGCGCGTTCGGCGAAGGCGCCGGCACCAAAGCATAGACATGTCCGCCGGCACCGACGATCTTGCTGAACAGGCGGGTGAAGTAGCCGCCGCCAGGCAGCAATTCGGCGACCCGGTCGCCCGGCTTGACGCCCGCAAAAGCGAGAGTCTCGGCCGGCTTTCGATTCGCGTCGCGCTGTTTATCGGCCTCGGGGCGGCTCGCATCGGCGATCGCGGCCGAGATGGGGCCGGGCCGCTCCCTTGACGGACAGGGACGCTGGGTCGTCCAGGTCGTGGATCGTGGCCATGTGCGTCCTCCGCTCGGGGGACTCACGGGTTCCTTCGCGTCCTCACGTGAACCTGTGTAAACGTTTACACGAAACGCGGATGCGGAGTCAAGAACGTCGCGGTCCCCCTCCTCGAATTTGCTCCAAGAAGGCGATCTCGACACCCCCTCCGGCACGTCAAAGACCCGATCGAGCCCCGCAGAACCCCTTGAGCAGCCCGCTCTCCGGGCATAGCCTGGGCGGGTGACGGTCGCGGCCGCCCGACGCTTCGGGGACGGCCGGCCCGCGCGCTGGCGTGTCGCGCTGGTGGTGATCGCGCGCGCGATGGTGCAGCGCGCGTCCTGACCGGGCCTCAGCGGGCGGGTACCAGCTCCATCGGCGTCGTGCGCACACGCGCCGCGCCCGGCGCGGGCCAGAGCGGGCCGATCACCAGCGCGTTGTCGGTGGCGGCGTCCTCCAGCCAGTACCGCAGTGCGCGTCCGCCGAGCTCCGCGTCGTCGTGGAGCGCGAACGGGCGTTCGAGCGCGGCCTGCATGGGACTCACCGCGAGGTGCCCG
>Ga0137409_10005941_pt1 | contig 12699 bp, 6 predicted proteins | sample CZODoug1_16funga_FD_122059 | JGI IMG/M metagenome (GOLD analysis project Ga0137409, IMG submission 122059) | Vadose zone soil fungal communities from Angelo Coast Range Reserve, California, USA - CZODoug1_16fungal (Hybrid Assembly) | ecosystem: Environmental > Terrestrial > Soil > Vadose zone...
CGACAACGCGGGACCCTCGAACTTCACCGCGCGCAAGTACACGTTCTTCGGCGATCCGGCGCTCCGTCCCCCTCTGCCGCGGGGGCGCGGCGTCTGGGAGAAAGGACCGCTCGACTCCCTGCTGCGCGGCGATCCGGTCGTGATCCGCGGGCACGCGCTGAATCCCGACTCGAGCGCCGACACGCTCTCCACCGGTGTGGTCGACCTCTTGATCCAAGGGCCCCCGTTTCTGCGCACGCAGTTCGCGCCGTGGGACGGAACGCGGGCCAACTACCGCGTCCCCGGACCCACCCTCTACCGGGGCCAGGTCGCCTTGGACCGCGGGGCCTTCGAGGTCCGATTCATGGTGCCGGTCGACGGAAGAATCATCGGCCCCGGCGCCCATCTCCGCGCGCTCCTCTCGGCCGCGGGTGGCGTTGGGGTCGGCTTGGCGGCCGATTCGGTGCGAATCTCGGCGAACGCATCGAGCCGCGTCGACGCGACCCCCCCGACGATCCGACTCCGCTCTCCGTCCCTGAGCGACTCCACATTCCGGCCGGGAGAGCGGGTCACGTTCGTGATCGAGGACTCGAGCGGCATCGACCTCACCCGTCTCGATAACGCCCATACGATCTTCGTGATCGTCGACGACCGGGGAGCCCCGATCGAGCTGACGCCCCAGTTCTCCTACGACCCGGGGAGCTTCACCCGCGGGAGCGTGGATCTGATCGTGCCCGCCCTGGCCGACGGCCCGCACATGGCCGAGGTTCACGCCTCGGACAACTACCGCAACATCGGGGTGCAGAGCTTCATCCTCCAGGTGGCCAACGCCCCGGCGGCGGGGGGCGCTCTCGTCCTGGACCAGGTCTTCAACTATCCGAATCCGTTTCCCAGGGAGACGTTCCTGCACGCCCGCGTCAACCAGCCCGCGCGCCTCAAGATCCAGATCCTGACGGTCGCGGGGAGGCGGGTCTGGGAGACCCAGATCGACGGTAAGGCGGGAGAGAACTACATCCCTTGGAACGGGCGCGATTCGGTGGGAGAAAAAGTGGCCATTGGGGTGTACTTGTTCAAAGTCACCGCCGAGTCGCCGTCCGGAGCAAAGGCTTCCTCCATCGGACGGGCCCTTCTGACCCAGTGAACGCGGGAGCCCCTCAGCTTGACCCTCACTCGTTTTTTCGATATTATTAGTGTCCGTTCGGGGCGCCCAGGCGTCCCTCTTTTTTCATCCGAAGGAGGTTCAAGAATGAGTCGCATCGCTACCGTCTCTCTCGCCCTCGTGCTTCTCCTGGGGGCTTCGGAATCCGCCTTGGCGCAGTCCGAAGCCGGCGGCCAGTCCATGTTGATCGCGCCCGGCGCTCGCGCGGACGGCATGGGGCGGGCTTGGGTGGCTGTGGCCGATGATGCGAACGCCATGTGGTGGAACGTCGCGGGACTCGCCTTCATCCGCGATCACCAGGTGGGGATGACCTATACGCCCCTCGTGCCGGATCTGGCCGACGACGTCAACTTCTCCTACCTCTCCTATGTGCAGCGGGTGGAGGGCCTGGGCGGAATCGGCGCGAGCTTCGGCTACTTGAGCTACGGCAAGAGCACGGCCACCGACGTGGACGGAAACGACGTCGGCGAGTTCAAGAGCTATGAGCTGGCGCCCGCCATCGCGTACGGCACCGACATCATTCCGAACATGGGCTTCGGCGTGGCGCTCAAGCTCGTCCGCGTGGACTTGGCCCCGCCCGGCGTTACGCTGGACGGACGCCCCGGCCGCGGCACCTCCTTCGCGGCCGACTTCGGCTGGCTCTACAAGCTGCCGGCATGGAAGGCTTCGCTCGGCGCGACCATCTCCAACGTCGGACCCAATATCTCCTATATCGACGTGGATCAGTCCGATCCGCTCGGCCGGAACGTCCGGGTCGGCGCGGCCTACCGGCCTCTCGAGACAGAGGTCCACCGTCTCCTGGTCGCCGTGGACGCGACCCGCTACCTGCTGCCGGGGCGCACCCTTGCGGTCGACGTCTGGGACGCGGGGGTCGAATACGAGTTCAACCGGCTGCTCGCGCTCCGCTTCGGCTACATCAGCGATCCGATCGGCACGATCACGGACATCACGTACGGGTTCGGGCTCGGATATCGGAATTTCCACTTCGATTTCGCGAACATCCCGCAGTCGGAATTCCTGGATCGCGTGAACCGGTTCTCGGCCGGCTACCGCTTCTAACCGACCGATCCCCGTGACGACGAGTCGGAGGGTCGCCCTCCGGACCCTGATCGTCTCCATTCTGGGAAGCCAGGCCCTCTCCTTGGGTCTGGCTTCTTCTGCTTTCGCGGCACCGGCCTCCGGCGGCCGCGCCTCCTGGCGCGTGACGCGCGCCTCGGCCGAGGCGGCCCGGATCGGGCCGCGGCAGGGGCAAGCCCTGGCGGCCCGGCGCATGGAGCTGCGGAGCGCGATGCCGGATCGTCTGGGCCCGGTACGACGCGCCCCGTGGATCACGCATGGGCGGATGCCGCTCGCCGCGCCGGTCATGGGCCGGCTTGAGCGTCAGACGGTGTTCACCGGCGTTCCCGACACCGTGCGCGTGTTGGGCATCCGGGTCGATTTCAGCACGGACCGGCTCGGGTCCCAGACGACGACGCCCGACGGGCGATTCGACATGCGGGACGGGAAGACGCTCGGAATCGCCATCGACCCGCCGCCGCACGATCGGAAATTCTTCCTCTCCCACCTCGAAGCGATGTCCCGCTACTGGCACAAGCAGTCGTACGGCAACCTGGTCGTCCTCTACGACGTCTACCCGCAGGGCGACAGCGCCGCGTATCGATTGGGGGACACCGGGGACTACGGCCCGTGGACGCTCGGCGCGGCCTCGTACGACCAAGCCCAACGCTTTTTCAAGGACGCGATCCGGTTGGCCGACACGACCGACTCGATCCCGTTCGGAACCTTCGACGTCGTCTGCCTCTTCCACTCGGGATCCGACTTTCAAGCCGACGTCGCGGGCGACAGCCCGCGCGATTTCCCGACGTTCCAGATCGGCCTCACCGATTCGGTGGCGGTGAACGGCGGCGCGGTCGGGATCCACGGCGGCATGGTCATGCCCGAGACCGAGAATCAGGACGGGCTCTACGGGGCCCTGAACGGCACGATGGCGCACGAGTTCGGCCACACCCAGGGACTTCCCGACCTCTACGACATCAACACCTTTTTCCCCGCGGTCGGGGTCTGGAGCAACATGGACTCGGGGTACCTTCTCGGGACGCTCCTCCAGGACGAGCAGACCGGGGCGGTCGTCGCAGCCAGCGGTGTCCTCCCGGTGAGCCTCGATCCCTGGTGCAAGTCGGTCCTCTGGCCCAACGGGATCACGAAGGTCGATCCCGGCCGCTCGCTCACGACGTCGCTTCGATCGACCCAGCTCCAGAACCGTCTCCTGCGCGTCCCTCTGGGCGCCGACGAGTACCTGCTCGTCGAGAACCGCCAGGCCGACCTGAACGGCGACAACACGGTCTACCTCGACCGCGACTCGACGAAGCAGGTGATCCTCGGCCCCGGGCTCTCGAGCGCCGACGCCAGCGATTCGCTCGGCGATAGGGAGTACGACTTCCTGCTTCCCGGACAGGGGATCCTCGTGTGGCACGTGGATGAGACGGTGATCTGCACGCAGGTGACCGACTCGACGTTTCTATGCGGACCGAATTCCAATCCCGACCTCGGCATCAACTCCAACCCCGAGCGCCGCGGCCTGCGCCTCTTGGAGGCGGATGGGATCTCGGACATCGGGAATCCGAAATCGCCGTATTTCTTCGGCAGCCCGTTCGATCCCTACTTCATCGGGAACCACACACGCCTCAACGACGGGACCAATCCCAGCTCGAGGACGAACGACGGCGCGCGGGGCCACATCGATCTTCGGGTGGCCTCGGTCCCCGGGGTGGAGATGGCGCTCACGATCGATTCCGACTGGCGGCTCAACGGGTGGCCGGTTTCCGCGGATCGTCCGCTCAACGGAAGCGCGCCGACGACCGGGATCTTCCTCCGCGACGGCCGGCGGTCCGTCGTGGCCTCCGCCGACAGCCTGATCTTCGGATGGATGGCCGACGGCACGTCGTTCTACACCTCCCGGACCGACGGGCGGTGGGCCGCGCTCCCTTCCAAGATCCGAGGGGCGGTCCTGTTTTCCGACAGCATCTTCAAAGCGAACGCGCTCGCGGCCACGCGCGGTTCCGGCATCGTGGCGACGGGCGTGGACGGAAGCGTCTACGCCTTCCGGCCGGGAGCGCAGACCGACACGATCGCGACCGCGCTCTACGGATGGCCCCCCATCCTCGACACCAACGCTCCATCGGTGACCGCGACCACCGCGCCGGTCCTTGCTTCGACCGCCGCCGTGATCGTGGGCGGAAGCGACGGCCGCGTCTTCACGATCACGCCTTCGGACAGCTCTGCTATCCCGCCCCTCGTGGGCGCGATCTGCGACACCCTGGTTGTCGGGGGAATCCCGGTCGTCTCCGACGTATCGAGCAACCTCGCCGTCGGCCGGTTCATCGGCGCCGGCGGCTATCAGGTCGCCTACGCGCTCCGAAACGGCACGATCCGCGTCGTGGACCAGGCGAGCAAGGACCCCGGACGATTCCAAGCGCACTGGAGCTCCGGCGGATTCGGATTCGAGCCGTATCTGCTCGGGCTCGACATGGACCGCGCGCCCGACCGAAATCTGGAGGTGGTCGTGTCCGATCCGTCGGCGCGACGCATCCACTGCTACGACCTGACGGGGGCCGAGCTTCCCGGATGGCCGGTCTACGTGGCGGCGGGCCTGCCGGGACCGGTCGCGGCGGGAGATCTCGACGGCGACGGCTACCCCGAAATCGTCGCCGCGGACGCGCAGGGATACGCGCATCGCTGGAACCGAAACGGCGTGGAGCCTGAGGGGTGGCCCGTCTCGCTCCCCGGCCGATACGGGGCGGGTGCTGTCGGCGGCTCGGCGTCTCCGGTGGTCGGCGACGTCGACGGCGACGGCCTCCCGGAAGCGCTCTTCGCGCTCGAGAACAGCATCCTGGCGGCGCTCAAGCCGGATGGCCGCGCCGTCGCGGGCTGGCCGATCTCGGTGCCCGGCGGCGGCGACGACACGCCGCTCCTCCTGACCTTGAACGGCTCCGATTTGCCGCCGAACCCCGCGGGCCCCGCCTGGCTCCACATGGTGGCGGGAGGGGGATTCAACGGCAGCTTGGGCGGATACCAGCTTGCGGCGCATGCCGATAGCGCGCTCGTAACGGCAGCCGGCGTCTCGGCCCGCACTCCCTGGTCGGGCTTCGGCGGGAACCGCCGCCGCTCCTCCGTTCTCGAGGACCTCTACCTGGGACCGGTCGTGGCCGCCGCGTCCGCTCTCAAGCCCGGGTCGGTCTACTGCTATCCCAACCCGGCGCGGGGCGATGAGATCGGCGTGGCGTACTCGCTCGGCACGGGCGTGACCGAGGTGATCATCCGCGTATTGGATCCTCTGGGGCACGAGGTGAGCCGCATCACGCCGACGCCGACGCCGGCCGAGAATGTTGCGAAAATCGGGCTCCGGAACCTGGCAAGCGGGGTATACCTGGTACGGGTCGAGGCTCGGCGGGGAGGCTCCACGGACGTCGCCTTCCAGAAGTTCGCGGTTGTCAAGTAGGGCCTTTCCCAGGTACAATTAAATCGTTGTTCGAGAGCCACTTCAGCCCGGCGCAAGGGACCCAAATCTGATCCGAATTCGTGTCGTTCCCGCGCTCCTTGCGTGCCTCGTCCTCCCGGCCGCGCTCACGTCCCCTGCCCGAGCCTCCCTCTTGGATTATCGCGAGGCGTCCATGGGCGAGATCTTGCTAGCCCAGCGCTCCATCGCCGACACGGTGGAAACGAGGGCGACGAATCCGCCCGAGGTTCCCTACGATTCCATTCAGCCGCCGCCGAAGCCCGAACCGGCCAAGTCCGCGGGGAGGGCGTTCCTCTACAGCTTGGCGATGCCGGGCGCGGGGCACCTCTACGCCGGATACAAGCGGGGCTGGGTGAACGTCGGCGTCGAAGGGCTCTCGTGGATCACCTACTTCTACTATCGCGACCGCGGCCACACGAAGCAGGATGAATTCGAGGCCTACGCGGACGATCACTGGGACTACGCGCGCTGGATCAGCGAGTGCGGCTGCCAGGGATCGCCGGAAGACAGCCTGATCCTCGGGTTCCGAGACAGCAATCGGCAGCAGTACTACGAAGATATCGGAAAGATCTCGACCTATTTCGGAGGTTGGGACGACTACAAGACCGTCAACCGGGAGTCCGCGAACCGCCGCTTCTATCGTGGCATTCGAAACGACAGCAACAATTTCCTCAAAAACGCGAACTACGCGCTGGCGGCAGCGTTCGTGAACCGGATTGTGAGCGCCGTCGACGTGCTCCGCCTCGTGAAGAAGAAGGGCAGGGGGGTCGAGCTGGGCGAAGACACGAGCCTCTTCATCCGTCTCCACTCCAAGCCCTTCAACAAGGACAACGGGATTGGCCTCCAGGTCCAGAAGCGCCTCTAAGGCGGTGCGCTTCGCGCTCCCACTCGCCTTCGCGGTAGTGACCACCATCGCGGCCGCCGGCGTCGCGCGCGGAGCAGCGCGGGCCGCGTGGTCGCCGCTCGCCGCGGTCTACGACGGCGGGCTGCCTCTCGATCGCGTCGTCGTCGCCCAGTCGGACTCGTTCGCCGCCGCGGCACAGCCCGAAGCCGAGCCGGCGCGTGAAGCACCGAAGCGGGGCACCGGGAAGAAGGCGCTGCTTTACTCCCTCATCCTCCCGGGGATGGGAGAGCTTTCGATGGGGGAGAAGGGCAGAGCCGCCGGCTTCCTCGTCGGCGAGGGGTTGGTCTGGTCGAACTTCATCTACTGGAAGGTCGCGGGGCATCTCCGCAAAGACGACTACATCGAGCAGGCGATGCTGAACGCCGGCGTGGGCGTGAACAAGGAGTCGGACGACTACTGGCGCCTCGTCGGACAGTTCGAGCGCTCGAGCGGCTCCGGTCCGGGGACCTACGAGGAGGACCTCCGCCGCGAGGCGAGGGATACCTACCCCGGCGATCCCGCGGCGCAGGACGCGTTCGTGGCGGCGAAGCTTCCAACCGGGAACCGCGCGTGGGACTGGTCGTCGGCGGACCTTCAGGACTCGTACGCGAACACCCGCGAGAACTCGAAACGCGCGTTCAACCGGGCCCAGTACTCCTTCGCCGCGGCGCTCCTGAATCGCCTCGTCAGCGTCATCGACGTTCAGCTCCTCCGCCACAAGGCCGCGCAGGAGGCGCGATCGAGCCGGATTCAACCCGATACCCGCTTCTACGCGGACACCGACGCCGACGGATACGGGAGACTGGTCCTAGAGCGCCGGTTCTAGCGCCTCCCCCCGCTCGACGGCGCGCCGCGCGCCTGGGGATAGCATGAGCGGCTCCAATTCACTCCTTCGAATCACACTCGCCGCATCGATCGCGGGGGCGTTCCTCGTGGCCGCGGCCGCGGGTGCCGCGCCTTCGATCACGTCCGAACGCCCGGCGGGACCTCCCTTGGCGCTCCGCACCGAGCGAATTCTCGACCGCGAAACGCTGGAAGTTCTCGGCGTGCCTCGCCCCTCGCGGTTGATGTTCGACGCCTCCGGAAATCTGTACGTGCTGGACGCCGTGAGCCGCCGCGTCGTGAAGCTGGATTCCCGCGGCGCGCCGCTCCTGGATCTGGGCGGATACGGCGAGGACGAGGCCTCCTTCTCCATCCCATGTGACCTCGCCGTCGACGCCCGGCAGTCGCTTCTGGTTCTCGATCGCGGGAAGGGCGCCGTGATGGCGTTCGACGGGAGCGGACACTTCCTCGGCGCGCGGTCGATGGCGCCCGACGTCGCCGCGGAAGCCTTCACGCCCTCGGCGCGGCTGATCGTGGATCTCTTCGGCGCGCTCTGGCTCCTCGCCCCGCGCTCCCGGGATCTCGTGCCGCTGGACGATCGGCTCGCCCGCGCGCGCCGATCGAGATTCCTGGCTCCGGAGGAGTCGCTCGGCGCGGTCCAATCCGCCGCCTTCCTCCCGGGCGGGGGCGTCTGGATCCACGACCCCGACGCGGGCGCTCTCCGCCGGTTCGGCGCGAGCGGCCGCCTTCTCGGCACGGTCTCGCTCCGCGACTCGACCGGCTTCGCCGTGCCGAGCGAGCTCGCGACGGACGACGACGGATATCTCTACGTTCCCGACACCGAAGGCCAGCGCATCCTGGTCTATGACCCGGAAGGAGGCCTCCGCCTCACGCGCCCCCTGGGCGGCCCGAGAGCGCGGTGGCGCCCGGCGGCGCTCGCAGTCAGCCGGCTCGATCGAATCGCGATCGCCGATCCGTCCCGGGGCGAAATCCAGATCCTCGTCATCCAGAGAGGAACCGCGCCGTGACCGCCGCCGCTGGGCATCGCCGCCGCGCCGGGATCGCGGCCACGATCGGCGGGCTGATCCTCGCCCTGTCGCCATGGACGGCGTTTGCGCGGCCCACACCCACGATCTACCCCGGCGGGGTGCCCGAATCGCCGGACAGCGTGGTGATCGACTTCGCGGTGAATCGCTCCCCGTCCCTCCTCTCGCTCCGCGCGGTCGGACCTCTGGTCGCGGAGCCGTCGGGCGCGGATTCCGCCGCGCTCCCGCGCCTTGCCGCGGGGTACGCGACTCCCGCGGCGCGTTCCTCGCCCGCGATCGCCGATCCGCCCGGCGAGGGGATCACGTTCAGCGGGCTCAAGTCCGTGAGCGTGGAGGTCGGGAAGAACCGGACCGCATCGCTCGAGCAAACGCTCGATCTGACGATCCGCGGCCGCGTCGCGGAAGACGTCGAGGTCGCCGCCATGGTGAGCGACCGCCGGCTGCCGTTCGAGCCCGACGGCACGAGCCGCGAGCTCGAGGACCTGGATCGCCTTTCGCTCTCGATCCGATCCTCGCGGGCCGAGGCGACGATGGGCGATTTCTTCCTCGATGGGCTCCCGGGACAATTCGCGCACCTCTCCCGCCATCTGGAAGGCGTGCGCGGCAACGCGCGCGCCGGTGGGGCGCGATGGAACGTGGCGGCCGCGAACGCGAAGGGCGAGAAGCGGACCGTCGAATTCCGCGGCGAAGAGGGGCGTCAGGGACCGTACGCGCTGGCGAGCCGGAGCGTCTCCTCGGACGGCGCCGGCGTCGTGGCCGGCTCGGAGGTGATCTGGCTGGACGGCGCGCGGTTGAAACGCGGAGCGGACGACGACTACGTGATCGACTACGGAGCCGGGACCGTGACCTTCACGGTCCGCCACCCGATGACGGCGCAGAGCCGGATCGCGGTCGATTTCGAGGCCTCCGCGAGCGGGTACCGCCGCAGTCTCTACGCGGCGACCACGCAGGGAGGAAAAGAGGGAGGCGGCTCGTGGTTCGCGAGCTACCTGAACGAGGGGGACGACTCGAAGCATCCCCTCGGCGCCGAGCTCACGCCGGGCGATCGCGCGGCGCTGAACGAGCTGGGCGATTCGGCGTCGGTCGCGCTCCCGAGCGGCGTGCGCTACGCGGGGCCCGGCGCCGGCTCGTACGCGTGGGACGTCGCCGATCCCGCCCAGCCGCACTGGGTCTATCTGGGCCCCGCGCACGGCGACTACGAGGTCGATTTCGCGGGCGTCGGGCCGGGACGGGGGGAGTACGCCGACACCGTCGCGACGGACGGATCGCGGTTCTACCGCTACCGCGGGCAGAATCTCGGCTCCTATGTTCCAGGGCGCGCCGTCGCCGTGCCCAGCACGAAGAAGCTCCTCGATCTCGGCGGCGCCGTGCGGGTCTTCGGCGCGCTGGCGCTCGAGGGGGAGGTGGCGCGCTCGGGGTTCGACGAGAACGCGCTCTCCTCGCGCGATGACGGCAACAACAACGGAACGGCGGCGCGGTTCGCCGCCCGGCTCGATCCGCGCCGGATCTCCGTCGCGGGCCGGGGCCTCGGCTCGCTTCGCGCGCAGACCCTGATCCGATCGGTGGGCGAGCGGTTCGAGCCGTTCGATCGGATCGACGTCGCCTTCGAAGGAGAGCGCTGGAACCAGGCGACGAGCTCGACCGGGGAGGAGAGACAGGAGCTTTCCCTCCAGTACGACCCGGTGGCGCCGCTCGCGCTGCGCGGGGAGGTCGGACACCGCGTCGTGAGCGGCGGGTCGCGCTCGATGCGTCGCGCGGCCTCGGCCGATCTCAAGGCGGCGATCACGGGGACGCTCCACTGGGAGGAGGCGCGGAACGCGGGAAACGGCGATGAAGGCCTTCGCTCGCTGTGGGGCTTCAATCTGTCCCGCGAGAAGGGAATCGTGATGCCCCGCGTGACGGCAAGGGAGGAGCGGATCCAGGGCCAGTCCGGGGACAGCGTGGACGCGCGGTCGAGCCGCGAGCTCGAGCTGGGGCTCAAGCTCGCGCCGGTCGCGTCGGTTCGTTTCCGAGGGGGATACGGAATCCGGGACGGGCAGACGGTTCTGGTCGCGGGCGGCCCCCGGACCGATGAGCGCGCCACCTCGTGGGACGGAGGCGTCTCGGCGCGGGCGGGCACGTCGCTCTCGATCGACGGGGGTTTCACGCGGCGGCGCGTCGCTTCCGCGTCCGGCCCGCAGGGAACCGACCTGGCCCAGCTCGCCGTCCTCGCAGGGCGCCCGGGCGCTCCTGTCACCACGGAGCTCCGCTACGACGTGACGCAGCTCCGCGAGCCGGCCCAGATCCGCGAGCTCCGGCCGGTCGCCGCGGGCGGCGGCTCGTACGATCGATTCGGAAATCCGAGCTTGGCCGGGGGCTACGAGCTGGTCGCGACCACGGGCGATCCCTCGACGCGGTCGCGGGCCGTCGTGCAGTGGCGCCTCGACACCTATCCATCCCGCGGGGAGGTCCGGGTCGGAAAGAAGCGCCCCGCGTGGCGCGGAATCGGCGGGAGCTCCTTCCTCCGTCTCGAGACGCTATCGACCCTTCCGCTCGGGCGCCTCGAGCACGCCTTCGATCCCGGCGACTACCTGGCATCGGGAACCACGCTGCGCGGAACGTTGAACGCGCGCCAGACGCTCGAGTACGTGCCGCCCGCCGGGCGCTCGGACATGCGCGCGGAGGCGGGCTTTCGCCGGGAGCGGGTCGGAGAGATCGAGGCGCTCCGCTCCCGGAGGGACGCGTGGGACGCCAAGCTGAGCGTGCGCCATCCGCTTCCGCTCAAGCTCCGCGCGGCGGCCACGAGCGCCTATGACCGCTCGCTGCAATCGGTCCGGCGCGACGATACGGGGGAGGAGCTTCGATCGATCCTCCGCGGCCGGGCGTTCGAGCTGGAGGTCTCGCGCGAGCTGCGCCGGGATTGGTCGGTCTCGATCCTCTCGCGCCAGCGGCGCGACATCGACATGACGCACGGCGGGACCTTCGACCTCTGGTCCGTGGGGCCGACGGCCCGGTACGTCTCGGGGGCGCGGCTCCGGATCGACGGGCGCACGCTCTGGGGGTGGAGCGCCCAGCAGGGCGGCTACGCGCCGCCCGGGCTCTACCTCGCCACGCCCGTGGGGAGCCGCCTCGACTATGACTTCCTCGGCGAATGCCGCGTTCGCGACAACGTGTCGCTCTCGCTCTCATGGACCGGATTCAAAGCTCCGAAGCGGGCCAACTACTACACGGGCCGCTTCGAGCTCCGGGGCACGTTCTGATGCGCCGCACCCGGCTCGCCTCGCTGTGCGTGGGGGCGCTCCTCGCGGTGGCGCTCCTCGTGGCCTCTCCGGCGCTCTCGGCGTCCTCCGCGGGGGACGGATCGCTCCGCGAGGCGGCGCCCAAGTACTCACTCTCCGCCGAGGGAATTCCGGATTCGCTGTTCCGGGATGAGGCCGCCGGGCTCTTCGCGCGCCTCTGGGAGCGCGGGGAGCTCGAGGCGCTCGCGGGGCGGCTCCGCGACCGGATGCTCCGACAAGGCCGCTATGACGCGGCGCTCCGGCTCACGATCGTGGACGGAAGCGGGACCGCGCCCGGCGCCGCGGCGCTCACGCTTCGCCCTCTGCTCCAGGCGACCGGCGACGTTGATGGACCCGCGCCGCGGATCGTCGGCCCCCCTCGGATCGTCGGCTCGCCGCGGATCGTCGCCGTGATCGCCGGTGGCGCTCCCGGCGCGGGGCTGGCCGACCCCGCCCGCTCCTTCGCCCGCGGATGCCGCGGCGACGCCGGCCCGGCCGGGATCGCCGCGGGGATCGCCGCGATTCGCGACGACGCGGTCGCGGCGGGGCGCTACGCCGCCGCCGTCTCCGTCGACTCGGTCGCCCGGGTCGGCGACGAAGTGCTCGTCCACCTGAGCTTCGATCCCGGCTCGCCCGTCGTCGTGGAGGAGCTCGAGATTCCGGGAGCGACCGTGACCAAGCCCGGCGCCGCGGCCGCGATCTCCGGGCGCAAGCACGGCCGGCGGATCGCCCCCGCCGTCCTCGTCGACGCGCGGGAGCGTCTGATCGGGAGCGATCTCTTCGCGACGGTGGGGGAGCCGCGCGTCGTCCCGGGCCGCGAGCCCGGCCGCGCGCGGGTGCTGATCCCGGTCGAGGAAAGCAACGTCAGCCACTTCGAAGGGGCCCTGGGCGTGACGCGGGACGGCGGCCTGACCGGGTTGATCGATCTCGGCCTGGGGAACATCGCCGGGAGCGGGAGGACGGCCGGCGCGCGGTGGGCGGGCCTCGGCGAGGGGAGAGCGACCTACGCGCTCCGCTACCGCGAACCCGCCCTCCTC
>Ga0137409_10005942_pt1 | contig 12699 bp, 8 predicted proteins | sample CZODoug1_16funga_FD_122059 | JGI IMG/M metagenome (GOLD analysis project Ga0137409, IMG submission 122059) | Vadose zone soil fungal communities from Angelo Coast Range Reserve, California, USA - CZODoug1_16fungal (Hybrid Assembly) | ecosystem: Environmental > Terrestrial > Soil > Vadose zone...
GGGTCGAGGACCGAGTGGATGCACGCCTCGACGGTCGGGCGGGAGGAGAACGCTCCGCGCTTGCAGTCGTCCCACGCCCGCTCGATGAAATCGACCGTCGGGCAGAAATTGAGGAGACCGCGGTGCTGCGGACCGGGCTCCCTGCCGGGCATCGCCGTGAAGTCGGGCAGGGCCGACAGCGCGAGATGCACCTTCAGCGACGCCCCCAGGTCCTTGAACCGTTCCATGTGCTGAACGAACGGAGCGGGCAGGGCGCTCGCCGGGAGCAGATCGAGGAAGGTCCGGCGCGGCGTCGCGTTGCTGACGATGACGTCGGCCGGCACGACCTCGCCGCTCTTGAGGCGAACACCCGCGACCCGTCCCGCGTCGTCGAGCTCGATCGTCGCGACCGGCGCGCCGGTCCTGATGACCACGCCCCGCTCGCGGGCCGCGGAGGCGAGCGCCTGGGTGATGGCCCCCATGCCGCCGACGACGACGCCCCAGACTCCGGCGGCTCCTTCGACACCGCCGAACACGTCGTGCAGGAGAAGGAAGGCGGTGCCGGGCTGGTGCACTCCTCCATAAGCGCCGATGACCGCCTGCGAGCAGAGGAAGGCCTTCAGCTCCTCCGACTCGAACCGGGTGTCGAGGACGTCCGCGATCCCCAGGGACGCGAGCTGGACGAGAAGCTGCAGGTCGTAGCCGGAGAGGCGGCGCGCCGCCAGTCCCATCGTCAGGAGATCCCACAGGTCGCGCGGTGCGCGCCCGTCGATGCGGGGCGGCGCCTTGAACAGCAGCGGCTTGACGAATTCGCCCACCCTCTCGAGCGCGGAGTGGAACTCGTGGTATGCGCCGGCATCCTGGCGCGAGAATTTGGCGATTTCCTGCAGGTCGCGCTCGTCGCCGCGCAGCGTCATCGACCGGCCGTCGGGGAACGGCACGAAGAAGGCGGGGTCCTGCCGGATGACCTGGTAGCCGTGACGTGGCAGGTCGAAGCGCCTGATCGCCTCGGGCATGAGCAGGGTGCTGACGTAGGACGTGGAGGAGACCTTGTAGCCCGGGAACAGCTCTTCGGAGACACAGGCGCCTCCGACGATCGCGCGCGCCTCCAGCACGGTCACCCGGTGCCCCGCCTCGCCGAGCAGGTTCGCGGTCACCAGACCGTTGTGCCCGGCACCGATGATCGCGATCCGCTTGCCGCCCGCCATGATCCCGCGCCCCTTATCCTGCGTCCGTTCCGCCCCGCTCCCCGTGTCTCATCTCTTCAAGACGCGCCCGGCAGCCTGCCGGGTCGTGGCTGATCAGCCAGTCCTTGCGCCCTCAGCCGACCGCCATGAAATAGCGCCAGCCGCCGTCCGGCTCCTGCCAGCCGAGGAGATGCAGCCGGTGCTCCACCGACCAGCGGACCGCCTCGTCGATGGCGCGCCGCGCGGTCGCGTCATCGAGACCGGCGAGCCGCGCGATCTCGTCGTCCGACCGCGCCAGGTCCCATCCGAGGAGAAGCCGGGGACCGTCGAGAAAAAGACGGATCACGCGCGCCCACGCCGCCCCCTTCGTCCCGGCAAGGCGGAGGTCGTCATCCTCGCGTGGCGAAAGAAACTCGATCACCGGCCTCCTCGTCGTCCCGGCGCTCACGGCCTGAAATGGCTCTGTTCGGCTGGCGCGTCATCTTATGAGGGCGTCCGCCGCCAGATCAAGTCGATGGCGCGGTCGTCCTGACCCGGCACGGCGGCGCGGCGCGCCCTTCGACCGCCCCCCGCATCGGCGTTGCGAATCGTGGGATCTCAAGCCGTTACGACATCCGCGCCGGGACGGCGTTGTCGTTACGGCATTCAATTACGCACTTTAATGCGGAAAAAGGATTGACCCGCAAATCCGCGCCGTGTCAAGATCTCCGCAGGAGATCAATCCCATGAACGCGCGCCCGAAGGTCTCGATGCTGTCCGAGAAGCAGGTCCGTCTCGTCCACGAGTCGTCGCTCGAGATCCTCGAGAAGACCGGCGTGCTCTACGAGAACAAGAAGGCGCTCGACTACATGGAGCAGAACGGACAGAAGGTGGACCGCGACAAGGGCGTCGCCTGGGTCAAGCCGGACCTCGTGGAGCGCTGTCTGAAGACCGTGCCGCGCAAGTTCGTCCTGGCGTCGCGGGACGGCAAGAACGACGCGGTGATCGACGGCGAGCAGATGCACCACATGACCGACGGCCAGGCGTCCTTCACCATCGACGAGAAGACCGGCGAGAGACGCACCTCGACGCTGCACGATCTGGCGCTCAGCACTCTTCTGGCCGACGCGCTGACCCCGATCAAGGTGATGTGGTCGACCGTCTTCCCCACCGACGCCTCGACCGATTTCCGGGCTCTGTTCGAGATGGCCTCCACCTTCATGTGGTCGAAGAAGCACTTCCAGATGGTGGGGGGCGTGCAGGACCCCGACGACGTGCCGTACCTGCTCGCCATGCTCGACGCGGTGTACGGCGACCGGCGCAAGCAGCGCGATCGTCCCTATTTCTCGATGGTCACCTGCCCCGTGTCGCCCTTGAAGCACGACGACATGATGACCGAGGCGTGCATCGCGCTGGCGAAGGAGTGGGTGCCGATCGTCTTCTGGCCGATGCCGCTGCAGGGGGCCACGGCCCCCATCACCGTCGCCGGGACGCTCCTGCAGACCAACGTGGAGTTCCTGAGCGGGCTCGTCCTGTACCAGCTGGTGCAGCCGGGTCTGCCGATGATCTATCCGGCCGGCCCCGAGACGCTCGACATGAAGACCGGTCTCGCCTCGACCGCGTCGCCCGAGGGGATCCTCCTCAATCTCCCGTTCGCGCAGATGACCGAGTTCTACGGCGTGCCGTACATGGCGGGCGGCATCTGCTCGGACGCCAAGATCCCCGGGATCCAGTGCGGCTACGAGAACATGGCGACCGGCATGACCGCGGCGCTCTCCGGCTGCGATCTGCTCGTGGGCATCGGCATCCTGGAGGACGGCAACACCCTGTCCTTCCCCCAGATGGTCATCGACGAGGAGATCTGCAACATCCTGTCCTTCGTGCGCAACGGCATGGAGCTGACGGCCGAGAAGCTCATGGTCGAATCGATCCACAAGGTCGGCCACTCGCCCAACCACCACCTCGGGCAGCCGTACACGCGCGAGTTCCTGAAGTCGGGGCAGGGGTACTGGCCCTACATCTCCTTCCGCGGAACCTACGGCGACTGGAAACGTCGCGGCAAGGACGAGGTGCAGCTGGCGCGCGAGAGGATGAGGAAGCTCCTCGACACCCACGAGATCGAGCCGCCCCCCGCCGAGGCCCAGAAGGAGCTGCGCCGCCTCCTCTGCGAGCGGACCGGGTTCTCGCCGAACGACCCGAAGATCGAGGGCGTCTTCCAGCACCCCTGGAAGGAGCACCCCTCGTCCTGGCGCTGAGACCGATCCCGCCGTTCCGCGTTCCTCACAGAATGTCGGCCCAGCGCGGCGATGCCGCGAACGCGGCGTGGATGAGGCCCACGTGCGAGTACGCCTGAGGGTAGTTGCCCCAGAGACGGCGCGTCGCGGGGTCGAAGTCCTCCGAGAGCAGACCCAGGGGCGGGAGAACGGCGCGCGCGCGTTCGAACGTTTCGCGCGCCTCGGGGCCGCGACCCGTGGCGACCAGGGCCTCGACGAGCCAGAAGGTGCAGAGGACGAAGGCGACGGTCGGCGCGCCGAAGCCATCGTCGTGGAGGTACCGCAGGAGCCATCCGTCCCTGGCGAGGCGGCCGCGAATCGTGTCGATGGTGGATCGGAGATGCGAATCATCCGGCGGCAGGAAGTGGAGCGGTGCCATCTGGAGCAGTGACGCGTCGAGATCGCGGCTGCCGCGGGCGGCGACGAAGCTGCCCAGATCGGCGTTCCAGGCGTTCTTGAGGATGTCCTCGCGGATCGACGCCGCCGACGCGCGGTAGCCGTCCTCCCGGTCCGGGAGATGATGCGCGGCCACCCTGGCCATGCGGTCCGCCGCCGCCCAGCACATCAGGCTCGAGAAGGTCTGCGGAATCCACTCGGTGCGGTATTCCCAGATCCCCGCGTCGGGGGTCCCCGCCACGGCGACCGCCTGGCGCGCCAGGCGCTCGAGCAGATCGATCTTCTCGCGCGTCTGATCCGCCCGGAATCGCGCGTCGAGCATGACCGGCGCGAGGGCCAGCATCATTTCGCCGTAGATGTCGTTCTGCCGGTACGCGGCGGCGGCATTGCCGACCCGCACCGGCTTCTCACCTTCGAAGCCGGGCCAGTCGGGAAGCATTCGTTCGTTCAGGTCGGACGTCCCGTCGACGCGATACAGCGGAGCCAGGTCCAGCGAGGGATTGCGGGCCACGATGTCGAGGAGGTAGCGCACGAACTGCTCGCGCTCCTCGAAGTGCCCCAGGAGCCGGAAGGCCCCGAGCACGTAGGCCGCATCACGCAGCCAGCAGTACCGGTAGTCCCAGGTCCGGCCGCTGCCCGGCGCCTCCGGGATCGAGGTCGTCGTCGCCGCCACGATCGCCCCGGTGTCCTCGAAACAATGGAGCTTCAGCACCAGGGCCGATCGCACCACCTCCTCCTGAAAGAGAGGCGGGATGTTGCAATGCTTGGTCCAGCGCTGCCAGTAGCGCAGCGTCTCCGCCAGGAATCTGTCGCACAGCGCCGGCAGCGGCTCCTCGACGGGCGGCCCCCAGGCCAGGACGAGATGGCGTCTCTCGGTGAGGGCGAACGGCTGCCCTCCGAGATAGGACAAGGGGATGTCGGTGGTCAGCCGGAAGGGGCTCGCGTAACCTTCGAACTGCACGTGGTTCGATCCCTGAATTCGATCCGGAGCCCGCCGCGACCAGCCCAGACACGGTTCGCACGCGATGCGCACGCGCGGCGTGCCGGACACCGGCTCGAGGATCCGCACGATCTGCGTCGGCCGGAACGAGCGGTCATGAAGCAGGTAGCGGGGCGCGAAATCGAGCACACGAAACGAGCCGTCGGTCGTCGTGAAGGTCGTCTCGAGAACATTGGTGTTTTCGACGTACCGCTGCGTCCCGTTCGCGTCCGCCGCGGGGGCGACCGTAAACCGTCCTCCATAATCGGCATCGAGGAGAGTCGCGAAAACCGGCTCGGAATCGAAGCGCGGGAGACAGCACCACACGACATCGCCCCGGCGCGACACGAGGGCGGAGAACTGGCAGTTCCCAATCAGTCCGAGATCCTCGAGGCGCACGGGTCAAATTATGTCACAATTATTTTCGTGAAAGAGTCGCTTCGCGCGATCCTCGTTCTGCTCCTCCTCGGTCTCCTGGCCTGGGGCACGTCGCGGCTCGTCGACAAGACCAGCCGCACATGGTTCGAGCAGGACGTCACGAGGAAGGCGACCCTCGCCGTGTCGAGGGTCCACGACGATCTCGTCCGTGGCTGGACTTCGGACGATCGGGCGGACGTCGGCCGCACCCTCGGCGACATCGCACGCGACGCACGGATCCTGGCGGCCGCGGCATGCGGCGAGGACGGCGGGACGATCGCCGCGACGCCGGGGTACCCGCAGCCGCTGGCATGCGAGCGCGTGAGCCCGCGGATCTCCTCCGCCCGGCGCGATCCGGAATCCGGCGAGTGGCCGACCTGGAGCCGGTTGATGGATCTCGACGGCGGGCGGGTGCATGTCAGCGCCGTGCCCATGGACGCCGGCGATCACCGGCTCGGCTTCGTCGTTCTCCTCCAGGACATGACGTATGCCGACCTGCGCGCCGAGACGTCCCGGCGTTTCACGCTGGCCGCGTTCGGGATCCTGGCGGTCGCGGCCTCGCTCGCCACCGCGCTGGCCACGCGCTTTTCCTGGCGCACCTGGACCTCGGACCTGCGGCGCATTCTGCGCGGCAAGCCTCCGTCGCGGGCCTTCCAGCCGATCGTGAGGGACGTGCGGGATCTGGCGGAGCAGATCGCCTCGGAGTCGCTCTCCGAAGGTCGCGGCGTCGCCTGGACCGCCGATCGGCTGCGCCGCAATCTGCGGCGCTACCTTCACGGCGAGAAAGTCATCATCCTGGCCAATCGCGAGCCGTATATCCATGACCGCGGCCCCGACGGGACGATCCGGGTCCTGCATCCGGCGAGCGGGCTGGTGACGGCGCTCGAGCCGGTCATGCGCGCCTTTTCCGGCGTCTGGGTGGCGCATGGCGGCGGGTCCGCCGATCGCGAGGTGAGCGACCGCGCGGGGCGCATCCCCGTGCCGCCCGGCGAGGAGTCGTACGCCCTCCGGAGGGTCTGGCTCACCCCCGAAGAGGAGAAGGGCTACTACTACGGCTTCTCCAACGAGGGGCTGTGGCCCCTGTGCCACATCGCCCACACGCGCCCCGTCTTTCGTGGCGAGGATTGGAGCGTCTATCAGAGCGTGAATCGCAAGTTCGCCGACGCCGTCTGCGCGGAGGTCGACACCCCCGATCCGATCATCTTCGTGCAGGATTATCACTTCGCCCTGGTGCCCCGGATCATCCGCGAGCGGCTGCCGCGGGCGATGATCCTGAGCTTCTGGCACATTCCGTGGCCGAACTCGGAGAACTTCGAGATCTGTCCCTGGCACAAGGAGCTTCTCCACGGAATGCTCGGGAGCAGCATCCTCGGCTTCCACATAAGGCTCCACTGCAACAACTTCATCGACTCGGTCGATCGCTACCTCGAGGCCCGCATCGATCGGGAGAGCCGCGCGGTCATCCACCGGGGCTGGACCACGCTCGTTCGCGCCTACCCGATCTCCGTCGACTGGCCCAACCGCCTGCTCAAGGACGCAGCACCCGTGGATCGCTGCCGCCGGGAAGTCTTCGAGGAGAACAGAGTGGCGCCGGACGTGCTCCTGGGTCTCGGGGTCGATCGTCTCGACTACACGAAGGGGATCGAGGAGCGTCTGCTCGCCGTGGAGAGGCTCCTGGAGCGCTTTCCGCGCTTCCGCGGCCGTTTCACGTTCGTGCAGATCGCGGCGCCGAGCCGGACGGCCATCGATCGCTATCGCGGGCTGCGCCAGAGCGTCGAGGAGCTGGCGGACCGGATCAACCGGAAGTTCGGCCAGGGATCGTACCGGCCGCTCGTCCTGAAGATCGAGCACTACGAGCCACCCGAGATCCTGCGGCTCTACCGGGCGGCGGACGTCTGCTACATCAGCAGCCTGCACGACGGTATGAATCTGGTGGCGAAAGAGTTCCTCTCGGCCCGCGACGACGAGCGCGGCGTTCTGATCCTGAGCTGCTTCACCGGCGCGGCGCGCGAGCTGACCGAGGCGCTCATCGTCAATCCGTACGACCTCGAGCAGTCGAGCGCCGCGCTCGCGGCGGCCCTGGAGATGTCCCCGGAGGAGCAGCAGGAGCGCATGCACGCGATGCGCCTGTATCTGTCCGAGTTCAACGTCTACCGGTGGGCCGGTCAGATGCTGGTGGACGCCGCCCGGCTGCGCCAGCGGCACCAGGTCTCCGATCGTCTCTCGGACCCCACCGGGCCGAGAGAAACCGTCACGCCGTGAGGCATATCCTCGGACGTGAGCAGCGCGCCGTGCTGCGGGCCCTGGCCCGGACACGCGCCCTTCTGGCGTTCGATTTCGACGGGACGCTGGCGCCGCTCGTTCCCGAACCCGCACGGACACGTCTTCGTCCTCGAACCCGGTCACTTCTGGCGGAGATCGCCGGGCTTTACAGATGTGCCGTCATCACCGGACGGGCCCTCGGCGATCTTCGGCCACGGATCGCGGGGCTTCCTCTGTGGGCGATCCTCGGCAATCACGGCGCCGAGGAGGGCGTGGGCGGGCGCGGGCAGGCCGACAGGCGCAGGACCGTCCGCGGCTGGCGGCGCCTCCTGCGCGACCGCCTGGGTCCGCTGCGCGGCGTGTGGATCGAGGACAAGAGGGATACGCTGACCATTCACTTCCGGAACGCCTCGAGTCCGACGCACGCGCAACAGGCGGTCCTGCGGATCGCGCGCGGCCTTCCTCGTGCCCGCCTTGTCCCGGGCCACTTCGGGATCAACCTTCTCCCCGTCGGCTCTCCGGACAAGGGGACCGCGGTCCGGAGGCTGCAGAGGCGGGCGCGCAGCCGGGCCGCTCTCTACGTGGGGGACGACGGATCCGATGAGCTGGTCTTCTCGAACGGTCGGGGCCTGGGGCTCGTGACGGTTCGAGTCGGCCGCAGCCGCGCCTCGAGAGCCGCCTACTACCTGCGCGATCAGACGGAGATCGACGATCTCCTGGCCCTGCTCGTGGCCCTGCGCGGGGAGCGTCCGGCCGGCCGCGACAGCCGGTTCAGATCCGGGGTCGTGCGGAGGCGTTGACGTGGGCGATGGCGTCCTCGAGGATGTCCAGCCCCTGCTCGAACAAGGACCGCTCGATGTTGAGCGGCGGCTGGATGCGGACGAACCACGAGATGCTGTCGTGGATGTAGTAGAGACCGTTCTCGAGGCAGTGCTGGTTGACCTCGGCGGCGGCTTCGAAGTTCTTGGCGCGGGTCTTGGGGTCCTTGACGAACTCGACGGCGAGCCAGAGCCCCAGGCCGCGCACTTCGCCGATGATCGGGTACTTCTCCTTCATCGCCTGCAACCTCTTCAGGCCGTAATCCCCGAGCGTGGTCGCGTACTCGAGCAGGTGGTCGCGCTTGATGATCTCGAGCGCCTTCAGCCCCGCGGCGCAGCCGGCCGGGTGTCCGGCGTAGGTCCCGGCGACGAACGCCTCCGCTTTGTCGAAGATCTCGTGCCGGCCGGCGACCGCGGCGATCGGCATCGTGCCGCCGGACAGCCCTTTGCCGATGACGATCAGGTCCGGCTCGACGTTCCAGTGCTCGAACGCCCACATTTTGCCGCAACGGCCGAACCCGCTCTGGACCTCGTCGATGCAGTAATACCAGCCGTGCTCGTCGCACATGTCGCGCAGGCCGGGCAGGAAATCGTCCGGAGGCACCCACACCCCGGCCTCGCCGACGACCGGCTCGACCAGGACCCCGGCGATCTTCGACGGCGGGACTTCATAGGTCAGGATGAGATCTTCGATGTACTCGAGCGTCGCCCGCCCGGGGCCGCCGCCCGTATGCGAGCGCAGCGGCGTTCTGAAACTGTAGGGATAAGGAGCGTACACGAAGCCATTCACGAGCGGCGCCACGTCCTCCCTCACGTGTGATTCCAGAGGACCGGCCGCCATGCAGCCGTAGGACAGGCCGTGGTACTGCCCGTAGAACGAAATGACGAACGGGCGCTCCGAGGCGCGCCGCATCACCCGCAGCGCCGCTTCGACCGCCTCGGTCCCCGTCGTCAGGAACAGGACCCGATCGGTGCGCTTGGGGCAGACCTCGAGGAGCCTCTCCGCGAGGTCGAAGCGCTGCGCGGTGTTGCCGGCGCTCGTCCAGCAGGTCACGCCGAGCTGGCGGATCATCGAGGACACCGCCTCCACGACGTCCGGGTGGCAGTTGCCGACGTTGTTCGTCCCCCAGCCGGATCCGAAGTCGATGAAGCGGTTCCCGTCCGCGTCTTCGATGAGCGACCCGGACGCCTTCACCGCGATGAACCGCCGCTCCGAGGGGGCGCCGTACGCTCCCGCGGCCATGAGACGGATCTCCTTCTCGATCAACTGTTTGGAGCGGGGGCCGGGAAGCGGTGTCTTGACGAGTGAAACTCGATCCTTGGGCGGCACGCCCGGACTATAAGCCAGCAGGCGGCCGGGCTGTCAAGCGGGAAGCGGAGAGGGAAACTTCGGGTTTACTACGCGGACCGCGGGGGGGGCCGGCCCCGCCTGCTCAGCGTGGGGAGGCCTTGCGGCCGGCCGATGTCGCCGCGCGCGCCGGCCGGTGCAGCCAGTCCTGGACCTGCTTGACCATCTCCTGCAGCCGGTCCGGCTCGGTCGCGGCCAGGTCGTTCGTCTCTCCCGGATCCTGGTCGACGTGGTACAGGGCGTGCCTGCCGTCGGAACCCCACTGGATCTTGTAGCCAGAGTACCGCAGCGCGATCAGCGTGCGGTTGTAGCGCGACAGGTCCTTTCCGGGGAAGAGGTCCTGCATCACCTTGATGAACTCGAGAGGCGGACCGACGAATTCGCCGACGATCGGCCCATCGGCGGGCCGCCCCGAGCCGGGCAGCCCGGTCCCCGGCAGAGGCACCGCCTCCACGACCGCGCCCTGCGGGGGGGCGACGCCGGCAAGACCCAGGATCGTGGGATACAGATCGTGCATCTGCACCCGCGTGTCGATCGACCGGCCGCCCGGGATGCGCGGCGGGTAGCGCAGGAGAAGGGGGACGTGCAGGAGGGTGTCGTGCACGCTCAGCTTGTGATCCATCATGTGATGGTCGCCGATGTTCTCGCCATGGTCCCCCGCGATGGCGACGATCGTTCGGTCGAGGATCCCCTGCTCGCGCAGGACCGACAGGACCTCCCCCGCGCGCCGGTCGGTATAGGCGATCTCGCCGTCGTACAGGTCGTTGAGGACCCCCATGTCGTCGTCCGTCAGATCGGAGAGCCCGACGATGTAGCGCATCTCGTCCGGGTGGCCGAGGCGGCTCAGCCGCTTCACCTTCGCCGGGTCGGCCCCGGGCCGGAGAAACCGCGAGCGTTCCGGCTCGGGCGGGTGGTACGGCAGGTGGGGCTCGAAATAGTTGATGAAGAGAAAGAACGGCTGCGAGGCGGCATCCGGGTTGTCGGCGCGCCAGCGCAGGAAGCGGATGACCTTGTCATTGGTGAGACCCGCCCCCGTGTCCTCGCTCTCCTGCGGGACGTCGCGCCAGGTCTCGCCGTAGGTGTCGAACCCCTGCTGGAAGTTGTAGTCCCTCCCCAGCCACGGGTTGGCCGTGTAGCCGATGGTGCGGTAGCCGGCCGCCTGCAGCGTCTCGGCGAGCGTCGTCACCTGGTCCGGCAGGCGCAGCGACCCGCAGTCGGTGCGGTGCAGAGACGGGTATTGCCCCGTGAACAGGCTGGCGTGCGCGGGCACCGTCCAGGGCGCGGGGGAGAAGGCCTGGGTGTAGACGACCCCCTCGGCCGCGATCGGCATCAGATTGGGTGTCGTGGGGCGCGTGTAGCCGTCGAAGGGGAAGCGATCGGCGCGCGCCGTGTCGAGGATGATCAGCAGGACGTTCGGGCGCGCTCTCTCGCCGCAGCCGGCCAGCAGGAGCGGCATCAGGAGCAGTGGAAAGACTCGTCTCGACAAGACGGAGCGCATCGTAGCAAAGCGCCCGGACCCGGTCAAACACCGGGCCGCGCCCGTCCTTGACAGCCCGCGCGCGGATTGTGAGAATGACGGCCTCAGGAGGAACACCGTGCCAGGCTCGCCGTTCCCGCCGGACTATCCGGGCGACTACCCGAAGATCACCACGCCGCTCCCGGGCCCGAAGGCCAGGGAGTTCATCGCGCGGGACGCCCGGACCGTGTCGCAGAACCTGAGCAAGGACGTGCCGCTGGTCGTGGGGCGCGCCCAGGGCATGGTCGTCGAGGACGTGGATGGCAACCGGTTCCTCGACTTCGCCGCGGGGATCTCGACGGTCTCGACCGGTCACTGTCATCCCGAGGTCGTGAAGGCGGTGCAGGACCAGGCGGCAAGACTCCTCCACATCTGCTATACCGATTTCTATTACCCGGTCTACATCGAGTTGTGCGAGACGCTGGCGCGCCTCGCGCCGATTCGGGGCGACAAGCGGGTCTTCCTCACCAACTCGGGCGCCGAGGCGGTCGAGACGGCCGTCAAGCTGGCGCGCGTACGAACCGGCCGGCAGAAGGTGGTCGGCTTCTTCGGCGCCTTCCACGGCAGGACCTACGGGGCCATGACACTCACCGCGAGCAAGCCGGTGCAGCGGAAGGGATACGGCCCGTTCGTGCCGGAGATCCTGCACACGCACTATGCCTATTGCTACCGCTGCCCCGTCAATCGCGACCCCCAGTCATGCTCGGTCGAATGCCTCGAGCTCCTGACCGAGACGTACTTCCATCACTCGGTGGACCCCGAGGAGGTGGCGGCGATCATCGTCGAGCCGATCCAGGGGGAAGGCGGCTTCATCCCGCCGCACAGGGACTTCCTGCCGAGGCTCCAGGAGATCTGCCGGGCGAACGGCATCCTGCTTATCGCCGACGAGGTGCAGTGCGGCATGGGACGGACGGGGAAGATGTTCGCCTTCGAGCACTACGGCATCGACCCCGACATGATCATCCTGGCGAAGGGGATCGCCTCCGGGATGCCGATCTCCGCCGTCATCGCCAGGGACGACGTCATGAAGTGGAACGACGGCGGGCACGGCTCGACCTTCGGCGGCAACCCGCTGTCCTGCGCCTCGTCGGTCGCGACGCTCCGCCTGCTCCAGGAGGGCCTCATCGAGAACGCGGGGCGCGTCGGCGCCTACCTGATCGGCAGGCTGCGGGAGCTCCAGACGAAGCACCGCCTCATCGGGGACGTCCGCGGGCTCGGCCTGATGGTCGGTCTCGAGATCGTCTCCGACCGGACGAAGCGCACGCCGGCGCCACGCGAGCGGCACGCCATGATCGAGAGGACGTTCGAGCGCGGTCTGCTGACGCTCCCCTGCGGCGCCTCGACCATCCGGCTCTCCCCGCCGCTGATCGCCCGCGAGCCGGACGTCGACAAGGCGGTCGCCATCCTCGACGCCGCGTTCTCGACTCTCTGAGCCGTCGTCCGGGGCTCGGCCTCTAGGCCGCCTTCAGGTGCACTTCGATCTGCTGCAGGGAATCGCCCAGCTTCGGCTGCAGATCGTGCAGCCGATCCAGGAGCGTCTTGCGG
>Ga0137409_10005944_pt1 | contig 12697 bp, 14 predicted proteins | sample CZODoug1_16funga_FD_122059 | JGI IMG/M metagenome (GOLD analysis project Ga0137409, IMG submission 122059) | Vadose zone soil fungal communities from Angelo Coast Range Reserve, California, USA - CZODoug1_16fungal (Hybrid Assembly) | ecosystem: Environmental > Terrestrial > Soil > Vadose zone...
ACCGCCGCGATCGCGATCACCTACCTGCTCCTCTACACGCCCCTCAAGCGCGTGAGCTCGCTCTGCTCCCTGGTGGGCGCCGTACCCGGGGCGCTGCCGCCGGTGGCGGGCTGGGCGGCCGCGCGCGGCGACCTCGGGCTGGGCGCGTGGGTGCTCTTCGGGATCCTGTTCCTCTGGCAGCTGCCCCACACGCTGGCGATCGCGCGGCTGTATCGCGACGACTATGCGCGGGCCGGCGTGCGCGTGCTGCCGGTGATCGATCCGGACGGCGCGAGCACCGACCGGCAGATCGTCCTGGGCTCGCTGGCGCTGCTCAGCGTGAGCCTGCTGCCGGCCGCCATGGGGTGGACCGGCCCGATCTATCTCGCGGGCGGCCTGCTGCTCGGTATCGCGTTCGCTGCGGTGGGAGTCGTGCACGCGTTCGCTCCGTCATCGCGCGCCGCGCGCCGGGTGTTGCTCGCCTCGCTGCTCTACCTGCCGCTGCTCCTGGGCCTCTTGGCCTTCGACCGCATATGACACCCCCGCCCGACGGACACATCCAGTCGTCCGACGGCATCGAGCTGCCGGCGCCGACGCCGTGGCCGATGGTCCTGGCGCTCGGGATCACGCTGGCCTTCGGCGGCCTCGTCACCCACGCCGCGATCAGCGTGGTCGGCATCGCGCTCGCCCTGATCGCCGCAGTCGGCTGGGGGCGTGAGGTCCTTCCCGAGGAGCGCGTGGAGCGGATCGCCGTGCAGCCGCTCGAGCTGCGCCCGCCGGCCGTCGCCCCGGCGCGCCCGGCCGTCCAGCGCGCCAGCATCGGCGAGGGCGGTCATCGCGCCCGGGTGCCCGTCGAGGTCCAGCCGTACTCGGCCGGAATCAAAGGAGGCCTCGTCGGCGGCCTCGCGATGGCGGCTCCCGCGCTCGCGTACGGGCTCATCGTGCAGCGAAGCCTCTGGTATCCGATCAATCTCCTCGCGGCCATGGCGCTGCCCGCTATGGCGCACGCGAGCCTGGCCGAGCTGCGGGCCTTCAGTCTCACCGCGCTCGTGCTCGGCGTGATCGTGCACGGCGTGGTCTCTCCGCTGGTGGGCCTGCTCTACGCCGTCATCCTGCCGATGCTGCCGCGCCGTCACATGCTCTGGGGCGGCCTCATCGCACCGCTGCTGTGGACGGGACTCATCTGGGCCGTGCTGGGCGTGGTCAACCCGACGCTCGGCACGCGCGTGGACTGGCCGTGGTTCGTGGTCTCGCAGATCGCCTTCGGCCTCGCCGCCGGCGTCGTCGTGGCGCGCGCCCAGCCCCTGGTGACGATGCAGACCTGGCCGCTCGCGGCGCGGGCCGGTGTCGAGTCGTCAATGCCGCGCGCGGACCGGGAGGAGGATCGATGAGACCGCTGCGTCGCGTGCATGGCGCCGTTGCGGCGTGGCTGCTCGTCGTGGTCCTGACCGGGTGCGACGTCGTGCCCGGCAGCGCGAAGGGCCAGGAGCCGCAGCCCACGCAGGCCGCAGCCTTTCAGGCGCTCTACGACCGGCAGTGCGCCGGCTGTCATGGTCGTGATGGCCGCCTCGGCGCCGCGCGTCCTTTGAACGACGCAGTCTATCTCGCGCTCGTTCCGGGCGACCGCCTGCGCCATGTCATCGCGCAGGGCGTGCCGGGCACGGCGCAGCCCGCCTTCGCCATCGATGCCGGCGGCGCGCTGACCGATGAGCAGATCGACTCGCTGACGGAGGGACTGCGCGCCGCATGGTCGCGCCCCGATGCCCTGCGTGGCGGCAGCGTGCCGCGGTACGCGGCGGCGCTTGGCGATCCCGAGCGTGGGCGCGCGGTCTACGCCGCGGCGTGCGCGAGCTGCCATGGCGCGAACGGGAACGGGGGAGCAAAGGCGCGCTCGGTCGTGGACCCTTCGTATCTCGCGCTCGTGAGCGATCAGCATCTTCGGACCACCGTCATCGCGGGCCGCGCGGACCTCGGCATGCCGGACTGGCGCGGGCAGATCCCGGGCCGCGCCCTGTCGGCGGCCGAGGTCTCCGACGTCATTGCGTGGCTCGTCAGCAAGCGAGAGCCGGTCCAGGGCCGGCCAGGAGGATCCTGACCGATGTGTGCCAACCACGACTTGCTGCCGCCGTCGCCGTCGTCACGGCGCGGATTCTTGTTCACGCTCGGGGTCGCGCTGAGCACCGTCGCCACGGCGCTGGCCGGCATTCCGATCATTGGCTACATCTTCGGGCCCGTCCGGCGGAGCGCCGGCCAGGCGTGGATCAAGCTGGGCCCCGTCGCGGGCTTTCCGGAAGGCCACACGCGCCTGGCGACCTACGAGAATCCGTTTCGCGTCGCCTGGGATGGGCCGACGGCGAAGATCGCGTGCTGGGTGCGCCGTGTCGGCGGTGAGCAGTTCCAGGTGTTCGCAGTGAACTGCGCGCACCTCGGCTGCCCGGTGCGCTGGTTCCCGCAGTCGCGCCTGTTCATGTGTCCCTGCCACGGCGGCGCGTACTACGAGGACGGCTCGCGGGCATCGGGGCCGCCGCCCCGCGGGCTCTTCGAGTACGACTACGAGATCCGGCAGGGGCAGCTCTGGGTCCGCGGCGGCCAGCTTCCGACGCTGGCGGGACCCGTGTGATGCGGCTCATCACGCCGCTCCGCGCGGTGGCCGGCTGGCTCGAGGCCCGCACGGGGCTCGGCGCCGCGGTCACCCCGGCCGCGACCCATCCCGTTCCACGGCGCACCGCGAGCTGGTGGTACGTCTTCGGCAGCGCGACGATGACGCTCTTCGGGCTCCAGATCGCCACCGGCATCTGCCTGGCGCTCGTGTACGTTCCCGCGGCCGACCAGGCGTACCAGAGCCTCCAGTACCTGAACGACCAGGCGGCGTTCGGCGCGTATCTGCGCGCCGTCCACTACTGGGGCTCGAACCTCATGGTGCTCGTGATGACGCTGCACATGCTGCAGGTCTTCCTGTTCGGCGCCTACAAGTACCCGCGCGAGCTGACGTGGATCGCCGGCGTGTTCATGCTGCTGTGCACGCTCGGGATGGCCTTCACGGGGCAGATCTTGAGGTGGGACCAGGACGCGTACTGGGGCCTCGGCATCGGCGCCTCCATCGCCGCCCGCGCGCCGGTCGTCGGCTCGACGCTCGTGCACCTGCTCCTGGGCGGGCCGATCATCGCCGGCCGGACGCTGTCGCGCTTCTTCGCGGTCCATGTCTTCGTGGTTCCCGGGATCCTCATCGCGCTCACCGGCCTGCACGTCTGGCTCGTCCTGCGACTCGGCGTCAACGAGTGGCCGATGCCGGGGCGGGTGGTGGATCGGGAGACCTACCGCGAGCGCTACGAGGCCGACGTCCACCGTGATGGCGTGCCGTTCTTTCCCGTGGCGGTGCGGAAGGACATGATCGCGATGGGTGTCGTCATCCTCGCCGTGCTGGTCTGCGCGGCGATCTTCGGTCCGAACGGGCCCCACGGCGTGCCGGATCCGACCATCACCGACGCCTCGCCGAGGCCGGACTTCTACTTCCTCTCGCTCTTCGCGCTGCTGGCGCTGCTGCCGCCGTGGACCGAGACGGTCATCCTGCTCGTCGGCATGCCGCTGGCGATCGTGTTCCTGCTGGCGCTGCCGCTGTTTGCCGGAACGGGCGAGAAGAGCTGGCGCCGCCGGCCGGTCGCCGTCCTGAGCGCGCTGCTGATCCTGCTGGTGGTGGCGACGTTCGCGGCGCTGGGTGTGATGTCGCCGTGGTCGCCCGTGATGGATGCCGGCACGGCGCTGGCCACGCCGGTGGTGTACGTGCAGGGCCGATCGCCGCTCGAGCTGCAGGGCGCGCTCGTCGTCCAGAACAAGCAGTGCCGGAACTGTCACAGCCTCGGCGGTGACGGGGGCCGGCGCGGCCCGGCCCTGGACGGGGTGGCGACGCGGCTCACACGTGATCAGCTCATCCGGCAGGTGCTCCAGGGCGGGGGCAACATGCCGGCCTACGGCAAGAACCTGGCGCCTGCCGAGGTGAACGCGCTGGTCGCGTTTCTCGAGACGCTGCGCCCCTCGAACCAAGCGCCGGCGCGTGCGCCCGTGGCGGCGCGACCGATGGCGCGCCAGGACTGATGCCGCACGGCGCGGAAGCGTGGTCGATGCTGGGCGCGCTCCTCGTCACGGGGGCGATCTACGCGCGCGGCTGGCGAATACTCGCGCGGCGGGCGCCCCTGCGTTTCGGCGAGGGGCGTCTCGCGGCGTTCCTCGGCGGCCTCGGTGTGATCGCCTTCGCGCTGGCTTCACCACTGGACACCCTCGCCGGCCGGCGCCTGTCGGCCCACATGACGCAGCACCAGCTGCTGATGATGCTGGCGCCGCCACTGCTCTGGCTGGGCGCGCCCGTCGCCCCGATGCTGCTCGGGCTCCCCCGAGCGATCCGGCTGGCCGTGGCGGCCGGGCTTGCGTCTCGCGTCGGGCGAACGACGGCGGATGTCATCGCGCATCCAGTCTTCGGCTGGATCTCGTTCGCCGTCGCGTTCTGGGCATGGCACACGCCGCGACTCTACGAGCTGGCGTTGCGATCGCACGCCTGGCATCACCTCGAGCACGCCTGCTTCTTCGCGACCGCCATGGTGTTCTGGCGGCCGGTGATCCTCGCCTGGCCCGCCCGATCGCCGTGGCCGCGGTGGACGATGATCCCGTACCTGCTGCTGGCCGATCTGCAGAACACGGTCCTGGCGGCGATCCTGACCTTCTCCGACCGGGTGATTTACCCGGCGTACGCGACGATCCCGGGCGCGGGAGCCATCTCGGCGCTCGATGATCAATCGGTGGCGGGCGTGATCATGTGGGTGCCCGGCTCACTGGTCTTCCTCTTCGCGGCGGTGTGGCTCGCCCTGGAGTCGATGAACGATCGCGGCGGTGCCCAGGTGGCGCCGCTGCCGTCGCCCTGAGCATAGCGAAATCGTGCTCGGCTGACGCCATCCCTCTGCCCAGGCGAAACGTCGGCCGGCCGCGCCGCCTCATAAGAGGTAGCAGAGCGGTCTCTCGACCGCTTCGAGGAGGAAGGCGGCATGAAGACCCTGCTCGCGACGCTTCTCGGTCTGGCCCTTGTGACGGCCGCATCTCCGGCGGCGGCGTACGTGGTGGCGATCCCCACGTCGATTTCGGCGAGCAGTGTCGCCGACGACACCGACCTCACGGCCGCGCTGCGGTCGGCCATCGACGACGTGCTCAGCCACGCCGTCGCATTCTCCCCGACGTTCGTGACCGTGCAGACCGCGCGCCTCGTCGGCGACCGCGTCTACATTCTGCTGCTGATCGGCGACGCCGACGGCGAAGAGACGATCAAGACGATGATGAAGAGCTCTTCGGACGTCGAGGACGAGAACGTACTGAAATGAGCCTTGCTCGTTCTTGTCAGAATTTTAATTGGCCGTGCCGGCGCCGAGCGCATGTGCCTCGAAAGGGCATGGACGGATGACGAGGTCGACCGGCGTCGCCGGCGATCCGTTCAATGCTTCGACCGGGCGGAGACGCGTCCAAACCACAAATCCCGGACAGGGGACATGATGATGCGTCGTTTCATGATCGGAGTGGTGGCGGTAGGGGGTCTTGTCGCAGCGCTCGCCGGGCTGGCCGGGGCTCAGGGCAAGAACGCGACCCTGACGTTGTCGGACGGGTCGGTGGCAGCCGGGATCGGCTTCAGCTGGGGCAGGGGAACGCTGACCTACGCCGGCAAGACGTACCCCGTGAAGGTCGAAGGGCTTTCCGTGGGAGAGGTGGGGGTGACCCGTGCCACGGCGAAGGGGGATGTGTCGAACCTGACGAAGCTCGAGGACTTTCCGGGGAACTACGTGGCAGTCGGCGCGGAGGCGACGGCCGCCGGAGGCGCCGGCCTGACGGTGATGAGGAATCAGAACGGGGTCGTCGTCGAGATGAAGAGCACGACCCAGGGGGCAAGTCTCAAGCTCGGCGCCGAGGGTATTCGACTGAGCCTCGCGAAGTAGCGCCCGGGCGGGGTGCTTCGACGGCGATCGTCGCAGCGTTGCGAGTCGCCGTCGAAGCGACCCGCCGTCGGCAGACAGGAGCGCAGCACGCGTGCAGACCTGGTGGATGGTGGCGGTTCGCGGCGGTCTCGGCATCCTCATGGGGCTCGCCGTTCTGCTGTGGCCGAGCGTGCGGCTCGGCGAGCTCGTCGCGTTGTTCGGGACCTACGCCGTGCTCGACGGGATCTGGGCCGCGGCCTGGGCCGTTCGGGCCTCGCGGCGACCACTCGAGGGGTGGCCCGTCGTGCTGGAGGGCATCGTCAGCGTCGCCGTCGGGGTCGTCGCATTGGGATTTCCGTTCGAGTCGGCGCGCTTCGTTCACGTGATCGCGATCTGGGGACTCGTCACGGGAATCCTCGAAATCCTCGGGGCGGTGCGGCCCGCTGGCGGCGTGGCGGCGCACTGGTTTCTCGCCGCCGGCGGTCTATGGTCCATATTCCTGGCCGTGCTGATCCTGAGCCTGCCCTATGCGCTCACGGACCACCTGGTGGACGCGATCGGCGTGTACGTGCTCGTCTTCGGCGTCCTCGTCTCGGTGGCGGCCTTCACGCTTCGGAAAGCAGTCCCGCCCGTTCTCCTGCGACGCGCCAACCATACGTGGACGACGAGGTAAACGTCAGCTGGGGCGCCGTCGACGACGCGACGGCCGGCGCCCGGCACGTCGCGATCGACCATACCGAACGCGGTGCACTTCGACTGCGATTGTCGGGACGCTGGACGCTCGGCGCGCCTGCGCCCGCCGCGGCGGATGTTTTCGAGTACGCGAGGGTCTCCGACACGCGGGTCGTCGTCGACGGTGGCCGGAACCTGCAATGGGACAGCGGCCTGCTGATCTTCCTGCGCGACGTGCTCGGCGAAGCAGAGCGCCGGCAGATGCACGTCGATTTCGTCGGTCTGTCGGAGGGCGCCCGGCGGCTCCTGGCGCTGGCCAGCGCGACGCCGGAGGCCAAGGAGCGTCCCGGTGGCGGTCGGCCGTCGATGCTCGGCCGCGTCGGGTCGAGCGCGATCGCCACGGCGCGGTCGGCGGTCGAGGTGCTGGCCTTCATCGGCGAAGCGTGCGTCGGCGTGCTCCGGCTGCTCACCGGCCGGGCGCGGTTTCAGCGGTCCGAGCTGCTGCTCGTGGTGCAGGAGGTCGGCGCGCAGGCGCTGCCGATCGTCTCGCTGATCACGTTCCTGGTGGGGGTGATCCTCGCCTACGTCGGGGCCGTGCAGCTGCGGGCGTTCGGCGCGCAGGCGTATGTCGCGGACCTCGTCAGCGTCGCCATGACCCGCGAGATGGGCGCGATGATGACCGCGGTCGTCATGGCCGGTCGCACGGGGGCCGCGTTCGCCGCACAGCTCGGGACGATGCGCGTCAACGAGGAGATCGACGCGCTGACCACGTTCGGCATCCCGCCCATGGAATTTCTCGTGTTACCGCGGATGATCGCGCTCGCCGTGATGATGCCGCTGCTCTGCCTCTACGCCGACCTGCTCGGTATGCTCGGCGGCGCCGTCGTCGGCGTCGGCCTGCTGCACCTCGGCGGCCTGGAGTACTACCAGCGCAGCCTCCAGGCCATCACGCTGGACGACTTCGCGGCGGGACTCATCAAGGCCTCGGTGTTCGGCGTGCTCGTGGCGATCGCGGGCTGTCTGCGCGGAATGCAGTCCGGGCGTACCTCGGCGGCGGTCGGCGCCGCCGCGACGTCGGCGGTGGTCACCGGGATCGTGCTCATCATCGTCTCGGACGCGCTGATGACCGTCCTCTTCGACGTCCTCCATCTGTGAGGCCGGCACGATGGCCACCGTCGATGTCGCAACCGGAATCCGACCGCGCATCGAGGTCCGCGACCTCGACATGATGTACGGGGATCGGGTCATCCAGCGGGACCTCAACTTTGCCGTCGAGCCCGAGGACATCTTCGTCATCATGGGGCCGAGCGGGTCGGGCAAGAGCACGCTGCTGCGGCACATGATCGGGCTCGTGCCGCCGGCGCGCGGCGACGTCTACTACGATCACACGAGCTTCTGGACGGCGGACGCGCAGGGTCGGCAGCGCATCCTGCGCCGCGTCGGTGTCCTCTACCAGGAAGGCGCTCTCTGGAGCTCCATGACGCTGGCCGAGAACATCGGGCTGGTGGTCGAGGAGTTCACCGACCTGCCCCCGGCCACGATCCGCGAGGTCGCCTCGCTCAAGCTCGCGCTGGTGGGACTGGCAGGCTTCGAGGACTTCTATCCGTCGGAGATCAGCGGCGGCATGCGCAAGCGTGCGGGCCTGGCCCGTGCGATGGCGCTGGACCCGGACATCCTGTTCTTCGACGAGCCATCCTCGGGCCTCGATCCGATCACGTCGCGGCGGCTCGACGACTTGATCCTCGAGCTGCGCGACAGCCTGGGCGCGACCGTGGTCCTGGTCACGCACGAGCTGGCGAGCATCTTCGCCATCGGCACGAACTCGATATTTCTCGACGACGAGACCAAGACCATCATCGCCGCCGGTAACCCGACCAAGCTCCTGCACGAGTGTCGCGACCCCAAGGTCCGGCGCTTTCTGACACGCGGCGGGAAGGACGGGAGCTAGCGCCGTGGGCCGCAAGGCCAATCAGGCCGTCATCGGAGCGTTCGTCCTCGGCGCCGTGCTGCTCGGGGTCGCCGGTGTTGTCGTCCTGAGCGGCGACCGGCTCTTCCGTGACACCCAGACCGTCGTCGCCTATTTCGACGGGTCGCTCGAGGGCCTCGACATCGGAGCGCCGGTCACGTTCAACGGGGTCAAGATCGGGTCGGTCACCGATCTCAAAGTCGTCATCGATCCTCGCGACGAGTCGATCCGCACACCGGTCTTTTTCAGGATAGACGCCCACCATCTCCACGACGCCGGGGGAGGCAGGATCACGTTCAAGCAAGAGTCCCGGAGACTCGAGGTCCTCATCGAGCACGGGCTTCGCGCCCGGCTCGAGCTCCAGAGTCTCGTGACCGGTCAGCTCGTGGTCGCGCTGAATTTCTATCCCTCCACGTCCGTGCGGCTGAGGGGCTGGTCGAAGCGCTATCCGGAGATGCCGACGATCCCGTCGAGCTTCGACACGCTCACCCGGAGGGTCGAGAACCTTCCGATCGAGGCCCTCGTCACGGAGACGATCGGAACCATGCAGTCGGTGAAGGCCCTGGTGACCGCCCCCGAGGTGAAGTCGGCGCTCGGCAAGCTCGACCGGGCGCTCGGCGACTTCGAGGGTCTCGTGCGGACCGTGAACGGCCAGATCGATCCGCTCATGACGGACTTGCGCGAGACGACGGTCGCGACGCGCACGACGATGGCGGAGGCCCAGGCCGCGCTCGCACGGCTGACCCCGGCCGCCGGCGCCGCCATCGAGGAGTACCGGGCGCTCGGGCAGGATGCGCGGAAGGCCGTGGCGAACGCCGACGCGCAGATCGTGCCCCTCGCGGCCTCCATCGAGAAGGCGGCCGCCGCGGCCGACGCGACACTGGCCGACGCTCGCCGCGTGCTCGGCGAGGATTCGCCGTTGCGCGACGAGCTCTCGGAGTCGTTGCGGGAGATCGCGAAGGCGGCGAGGTCCTTGCGCACCCTCGCCGACTATCTCGACCGGCATCCGGAAGCGGTCGTGGTCGGCAAGCGCCCGGAGCGGCAGCGATGAACCGACATGTCGCGAGGCGCATCGTCATGGCCGTGGCCGCCGGCTTCGCGGTGGCGGCGCTCGGCGGCTGCGGGACCTCGCCCGCCACGCGCCTCTATACGCTCGCGCCCGTCGCGGAGAGCCGGGGCAACCCTGCGTCCGCGTCCGACGCTATCGTCATCGGCGTCCGCTCGGTCACGCTGCCGGAAGAGCTGGACCGGCCGGAGATCGTCACCCGAACGGGCCCCAACACCGTGCAGCTGGCCGAGTTCGACCAGTGGTCGGCGCCCCTGCGCGACAGCGTCATGCGGGTGATCGGCCAGGATCTGATGGTGTTGCTGTCGGGTGACCGGGTGGCGGTCTACCCGTGGCCGCCCGGCACGTCGGTCGATCGGGAGCTCGTCGTTCAAGTCACCCGCTTCGACGGCCAGCTCGGTGGACGGTGCGTGCTGCACGCGCAGTGGCAGATGCTGACCCGTCGCGGGGCGCGGTCGGTCATCACCGGTCGCTCGACGTTGAACGACGCGTGCGGCCCCGACTACGCCGCGTTCGCGGCCACGCAGAGCCGCCTGCTGGCCACGCTGAGCGTCGAGATCGCGAGTGCGATCCATGACGCGCGCGCCGATGTGACGGCCCCGCGGGTCGAGACCAATTCGGTGGAGGATCGCCCGAGGGTCGGTGAATAGGAGAATCCCATGGCCAAGCAGACCGTGGCTGACGTGCTCGTCGACACCCTCGTCGCCAGGGGCGTGGAGAGAATGTACGGCGTCTCCGGCGACTCCCTCAACGGGATCACCGACTCCATTCGCCGGCACGGGCACCTCCGCTGGGTTCACGTGCGACACGAGGAGACGGCGGCGTTTGCCGCCGGCGCCGAGGCGCACCTCACGGGCCGATTGGCGGTCTGTGCCGGGAGCTGCGGTCCGGGCAATCTGCACTTGATCAACGGGCTCTACGATTGCCACCGCAGCCGGGTGCCCGTCCTCGCCCTCGCGGCCCAGATTCCGAGCTCGGAGATCGGCAGCGGGTATTTCCAGGAAACCCACCCCGAACACCTCTTCGCGCAGTGCAGCCACTACTGCGAGCTGGTGTCGCAGCCCGAGCAGATGCCACGGGTCCTCGACATCGCGATGCAGACGGCCGTCTCGCGCCGCGGGGTGGCGGTGGTCGCTCTCCCCGGCGATGTGGCCCTGCGCGAGGCGAGCCAGCGACTGTCGCGCTTGCAATTTCCCGAGCCGAGCCCGCTGGTGTGTCCGTCCGACGACGAGCTGGCGGCGCTGGCGAAGCTGCTCGATGGTGCCACGAGGGTCACCATCCTCGGCGGCGCGGGTTGTGCGGGCGCGCACGCGGAGCTGATCGAGCTGGCGGGACGGCTGAACGCCCCGGTCGTGCATGCCCTCCGCGGCAAAGAGTTCATCGAGTACGACAATCCGTTCGACGTCGGCATGACCGGTCTGCTCGGCTTCTCCTCCGGCTATCACGCGATGAAGAGCTGCGACGTGCTGCTGATGATCGGCGCGGACTTTCCGTACCGGCAGTTCTTTCCCGAGGCGGCGACCGTGGTGCAGATCGACGTCCGTGGTGAGCAGCTGGGCCGGCGGACGAAGGTCGATCGCGGCCTGGTCGGGGACACGAAGACGACCCTCCGCGCGCTCCTGCCCAGGCTTCAGCAGCATCGCGACGACAGGCACCTGAAGGCGGCCCGGGCGCACTACCAGCAGACGCGTAAGGGACTCGATGAGCTGGCCACCGGCACACCCGGCCGGGCGGGAAGCCATCCACAGTACGTGGCCCGCGTGATCGACGAGCTGGCGGCCGACGACGCGATCTTCGCCTGCGACGTGGGCACCCCCACTATCTGGGCGGCTCGCTACCTGACGATGAACGGCAAGCGGCGCCTGCTCGGCTCCTTCACCCACGGGTCCATGGCCAACGCGTTGCCGCAGGCCATCGGGGCTCAGGTGAGTCATGCGGACCGGCAAGTCGTGGCGCTGTCCGGCGATGGCGGTCTCGCGATGCTCCTCGGCGACCTGCTCTCGCTCCGCCAGCTCCAGCTGCCCGTGAAAGTCGTGGTCTTCAGAAACGACGCCCTCGCCTTCGTCGAGCTCGAAATGAAGGCGACGGGCATTCTCGATTTCGGAACCGAGCTCGACAACCCCGATTTCGCCAGGATGGCCGAGGCGGCCGGCCTCCTGGGGCTGACGGCGGCCCGACCGGAACAGGTGCGCCCGATGATCGCCCAGGCGCTCGAGCACGACGGCCCCGCGCTGGTCGAGGTGCTCGTGCACCGGCAGGAGCTCGCCATGCCGCCCTCGATCAGCCTGGAGCAGGTGACCGGGTTCGGCATCTTCATGGCCAAGGCCGTGCTCAGTGGCCGCGGCGACGAGCTCATCGATCTCGCGAAGACGAACCTCTTCCGCTAAGCCGTCGTGGCGGTGGTTCGCCAGGATGCTTCCTCGCCGCGACGAGGCCCGCGTGCACCGTCGGTGTCCTGCGGGGCGTCTCAACACTGAGGCGGTGAGTGATGAACAGGAATGACACGTGACGGGCCGGAATCCTCTCCTCCTCCTGACGGCCGCGTTGCTGGCCGCGACGCTCCAGGTGGCGCTGCCGAACCTCCACGTCGAGGTCCCGGGTGCGGAGGACGAACCCGTCCCGGGCGAGACGGTCGACTCGCCGCGACCGACGAAGAACGAGACAGCGCGCGGCAGCATGTCCTGACGTGCTCAACGGCGCGCCGCGCGGGAGCGCGAGAAGCCTTCGCGCGCTCGAATGGCTGAACGCCATCGTTGCTGACGTGCGAGCGGGGGTGGGTCCGTACCTCGCCATCTACCTCCGCGCAAGCCGGCACTGGGATCCCGCGCAGATTGGTCTCGCCATGTCGGCGATGGCAGTTGGGTCGGTGCTCGGGCAAACGCCGGCGGGGGCGCTCACCGATCGCGCGCGCGGCACGCGGCTGCTGGTCGTTGCCGCCGCCGTGGGGGGTGCCACGGGCAGCCTCTTGGTCCTGTACTCCCGGCAGGTCGCTCCCGTGATTGCCGCCGAGGCGGTTATCGGCGCCATGGCGGCACTGTTTCCCACCGCCATGGCCGCCATCACGCT
>Ga0137409_10005945_pt1 | contig 12694 bp, 6 predicted proteins | sample CZODoug1_16funga_FD_122059 | JGI IMG/M metagenome (GOLD analysis project Ga0137409, IMG submission 122059) | Vadose zone soil fungal communities from Angelo Coast Range Reserve, California, USA - CZODoug1_16fungal (Hybrid Assembly) | ecosystem: Environmental > Terrestrial > Soil > Vadose zone...
CTCGACATGCGACGCAGCACGCTGCTGATGTGCGCGCTGTTGACGATCGCCACCTCAGGGTGTAAGCAGATCAACGAACAGGTGCAGAAGGTCAAAGACAGGATCGCCGCGGCGCGCCAGCGTACGAAACCGGGGCAGCCGGCGCAGCCCGCGCCGGCCACGCCGCAGCCCGCCACACCGGGGCGGGACGTCGCCGCGACGCCCCCGCCTAAGCCGGCCCGGCAAGCGCCCGCGGTGCCGCTCCCGGCGCGCGACGTTCCGTATAACTCGCCCGACACCGGCACCATCGCGCCGGGCATGCGCGAGCGGGACGTCTATTCGCTGTGGGGGCCCCCCAACGCCGTTCGTCGCCAGGGCGATATGACGTACCTCTACTACCCGAACGGCTGCGAATACACCTGCGGCACAGCCGATGTGGTGTTCCTCCAGAACGGCCAGGTGGTGGATGCGGTGCTCCGCTGGCCGGGCCATGGCTACAGCGGGCAGTCGTCCTCGCCGTTCGCCACACCGCCGCACGGCCCGGTGCGTCCAGGCGGCGACACGCTCACGGTGAAATCATCTTCGACGCCTTGAGGCCGATGCCCGACAAACCCAGCAGAAACGAGGACGAATACTTCGCCAAACGGGACGCCGAGCTGCTGCGGCAGCAGCGCGCGACCGTCCAGAAGACGGCGGCCGAAGCCGAGCGCCGCTCCCACCACATGAAGTGCCCCAAGTGCGGCTACGATCTGATCACCGGAGAGTGGCACGGCATCCAGATCGATCAGTGCACGCACTGCCACGGGATATGGTTCGACGCCGGCGAAGCGGAGAGCGTGCTCGCGCACCCCGAGCCGAACATCATGGGTCGCGTGTTCCGCGCCCTGCTCCGGGGTGTCTCCGGGGCCAAGGCGTCCGACGCGTGACGCGGGGCGCCCCCCCTCTCCCCCGCCCTCCCACGCCGTTCGCGGGCGACCCCGCCATCACGCCGCAGCTGGTTCGCGAGCACAATCTCACCGACGCGGAGTACGAGCGGATCACGACGCTGCTCGGGCGCACGCCCACCTTCGCCGAGCTGGGCGTTTTCTCCGCGTTGTGGAGCGAGCACTGCTCTTACAAACACTCGCGGCCGGTGCTGCAGGCGTTCCCCACTGCGGGGCCCCAGGTCGTGCAGGGTCCCGGCGAGAACGCGGGGGTGCTGCGGCTCCCCGACGGCTGGGCCGTAGCCTTCAAGATCGAATCCCACAACCACCCATCGGCGGTCGAGCCCTACCAGGGGGCCGCCACCGGCGTAGGTGGCATCCTGCGGGACGTGTTCACCATGGGCGCCCGGCCGGTCGCGGTCCTGAACAGCCTGCGCTTCGGCCGGCTGGACGAGGCGCGCAACCGCTACCTCTTCGCCGGCGTGGTGAAGGGGGTGGGCGACTACGGCAACTGCGTGGGCGTGCCGACGCTGGGCGGCGAGGTGGACTTCGGTCCGAGCTATGGCGGCAACCCGCTGGTGAATGCCATGTGCGTCGGCCTTCTCAAGGAACGGGACCTCATCAAGGCGGCGGCGCACGGGGTGGGCAACGTGCTGCTGGTCGTCGGCTCGCGCACCGGCCGGGACGGCATCCACGGCGCGTCGTTCGCCTCCGAAGAGCTGACGCACGAGAGCGAGCGGCGGAGGCCCCAGGTCCAGGTGGGTGATCCGTTCACGGAGAAGTTGCTGCTCGAAGCCAGTCTGGCGCTGATCGCGTCGGGCCACATCGTCGCCATCCAGGACATGGGCGCGGCCGGTCTCACCTCATCGTCCGCCGAGATGGCCGCGAGAGGCGGCGTGGGCGTGGAGATCGACCTGTCGCTCGTGCCCACGCGCGAGCCGGGGATGACGCCGTACGAGATCCTGCTGTCCGAATCGCAGGAGCGCATGCTCGTCGTCGCGAGGCCCGACCGGGTCGCGCAGGTTCAGGCAATCGCCGAGCAGTGGGACCTCACGGCCACCCCGATCGGTCGCGTGACGGACGACGGGATGTACCGGGCGACATGGCAGGATCAAGTCGTGGTCGATATCCCGGGCCAGCGCCTCATCGACGACTGCCCGGTTTACACGCCAGAAGCCCGTGAAGACGACGCCATTGTCCGGCTACGCACCGCCACGCCTCCCGCCTCCCGCCTCCCGCCTCCCGATGAAGTGCTGCTCCGGCTCCTCGACCACCCGCCCATCGCGTCCAAGCACTGGGTCTACGAGCAGTACGACTCGACGGTGCAGGCGGGCACGGTGATCGGCCCGGGGGGCGACGCCGGCGTGATTCGGATTCGGAATGCGGAGTTCGGCATAGCGATGACCGTGGACTGCAACAATCGATACGTGCTGCTCGACCCGTACGAAGGGGGCAAGGCGGCCGTGGCCGAGGCGGCCCGCAACATCGCCTGCACCGGCGCTCGCCCGCTGGGCATCACCGACTGCCTGAACTTCGGGAGTCCCGAGCGGCCGTCGGTCTTTTACCAATTCAAGGAGAGTTGTCGCGGCATCGCCGACGCCTGCCGGGCGCTGGAGACACCGGTCACCGGTGGGAACGTCTCCTTCTATAACGAGAGTCCCGCCGGCGCGGTGGACCCGACGCCGGTGGTTGGGATGATCGGCCTTCTGGCTCGCGCGGACCGCGCCGTCCCCAGCCACGCTCGCGCGGCAGGCGACATCGTCTTCGTGCTGGGCGAGACGCGGGCCGAGCTGGGCGCGTCGCAGCTGTGGGAGGCGCTCCACGGGTTCGTAGGCGGACAGCCGCCGCGGGTGGACCTGGCGACTGAGCGACGGCTCGTGGACTACCTCGTCGCGGCGGCCGAGCGCGGCCTGCTCCGCTCGGCGCACGATTGCTCGCACGGCGGCCTGGGCGTTGCGTTGGCGGAGGTCGCGATGGGGGGCCCGTACGACGAGACAGGATTCGGTCTCGACATCGATCTTACCACTTATGGCTTACGCCTTGCGGCTGACGAGCTGTTGTTCAGCGAATCCCACGGTCGTGCCATCGTGACGTGTCAGCCGGAGCGCGCGACAGCCGCCCTGGCGATGGCGCAGGAGCTCGGGGTGCCAGCGCACCGGGTCGGCACTGTCGCACAACGCGGCGGTGCGGTTCGCCTGCGGTTGCGCGACGCGATCGTCGAGCATCCTGTCGAGGGTCTCAGGCAGGTATATTTCTCGAGCGTATCCCGACGCATGGGAGATTGACGGACAGATGTGCGGCATCATCGGTGTCACCGGCGTTCCCGACGCAGCCCGCGTCGCCTACCTCGGCCTCTACAGCCTGCAGCATCGGGGGCAGGAGTCGGGGGGGATGGTGGCCGTGGATGGGGAAGGCGTGGCGCGATCCCACCGCGGCATGGGGCTCGTGTCGGACATCTTCAACGAGCGAGTCCTGAGCGATCTGCCGGGCGATGTCGCGATCGGCCACACCCGCTACTCCACCGCCGGTACCTCTGTCCTCGCCAACGCCCAACCGATGCTCGCCCGCTACCGCGAAGGCCCGCTGGCGCTGGCCCACAACGGGAATCTCACGAACGCGGTGCAGCTGCGGTCCGACCTCGTCGCCAAGGGCTCGCTGTTCCAGAGCTCCTCGGACAGCGAGGTGCTGGTTCACCTGATCGCCCGCTCCGAGGCCCGGGAGCCGGAGGACCAGCTGCTGGACGCGCTCGAGCGGGTGGAGGGCGCCTTCTCGCTCCTCATTACCGTCGGGCGCACCCTGTATGCGATCGTCGATCCGCGCGGCTTTCGGCCGCTGGTGCTGGGTCGCCTCGGGCGTGGCTGGGTGGTGGCGTCCGAGACCTGCGCGCTCGACATCACCGGCGCGACGCTGGTGCGGGAGCTCGAGCCCGGCGACTTCGTGCGTATCCACGGTGAGGACGTGGATCAATTGCCCAGCCTGCCCGTGCGGCCACCGCGCCGCTGCGTGTTCGAGCTGGTCTACTTCTCGCGTCCCGACAGCACGGTGTTCCATCGCTCGGTGGACCGGGTGCGCCGGGCGCTGGGTCACCAGCTTGCCCGCGAGCACCCAGCGCCCGGAGCGGACTGTGTGTTCTCGGTGCCGGATTCCTCGAACGCCATGGCACTCGGGTTCTCCGAGGAGTCGGGGATCAAGCTGGAGCACGCGCTCATCCGCAATCACTACGTCGGCCGCACGTTCATCCATCCCGCCCAGGCCGGCCGCACGGCGAAGGTGAAGATCAAATTCAATCCCGTTCGGGAAGTGCTCCAGGGAAAGAAGGTCGTGGTCGTGGACGACTCGATCGTCCGCGGTACGACGAGCCGGGCCCTCGTCCAGCTAATCCGCCAGGCGGGCGCGGCGGAGGTGCATTTCCGCGTCGCGTCCCCGCCCATCACGGGCCCCTGCTACTATGGCATCGATACGCCGAGCAAGAAGGAGCTCATCGCGTCGAACAGCAGCGTCGACCAGATCCGTGAGCACCTTGGCGTCGACACGCTGGGCTATCTGTCGTTGGATGGGATGCTGCGGGCCGCGGGCGGCGATCCGGCGGACTTCTGTCACGCCTGCTTCTCGGGCGATTACCCCACGGAAATCCCCGAGGATCTGGAGCGGGCCCGCAACGCCGCCCCGCTCCTCGCCGCCATCCCCAGTTGATCCGCGGTGCCGGCGCTCGAGCGGTGGGTCTATTCCTTCGGCGAAGGCCGCGCCGACGGCTCGGCGGCCATGCGCGACATCCTGGGCGGCAAGGGAGCCGGACTCGCGGAAATGGCGAACCTGGGTCTCCCCGTCCCCCCGGGGTTCACCATCTCCGCCAAGCTCTGCATCACCTACCTCGAGCAGGGCACCTTCCCCGACGATCTCCGTGAAGAAGTCGATCGCCAACTGAAGCAGCTGGAGCGGGCGTCCAAGAAGCGGTTCGGAGACGCGGGCAATCCTCTGCTCGTCTCGGTGCGCTCCGGCGCCGCGGTATCGATGCCGGGGATGATGGAGACCATTCTCAACCTGGGGCTGAACGATGAGACCGTGCAGGGGCTCATCGCGGGCTCAAAGAACCCTCGCTTCGCCTACGATTCGTATCGTCGCTTCGTCCAGATGTACGGCGACGTGGTGTTCGATCTCGGCAAGGAGCCGTTCGTGGAGGTGCTGGAGGAGTGCAAGCGCCGCCGCAGGGCGCAGCGGGACATCGACCTCCCGGCCGACGATCTGAAGGCGGTGGTTCGGGAGTTCAAATCCATCATCCAGGCGAAATGCGGCCTCCCCTTCCCCGAGGATCCCGCCGCTCAGCTGTGGGGGGCGATCGCGGCGGTGTTCAAGAGCTGGCGCACGCGCCGGGCCGTGGACTATCGCCGGGTGCACGGTATCCCCGACGATCTGGGTACCGCGGTCAGCGTGGTGGCGATGGTGTACGGCAACATGGGGGACGATTCAGGGACGGGGGTGGCCTTCACGCGCGATTGCAGCACTGGCGAGGCGGTGCTCAACGGCGACCTGCTCACCAACGCGCAGGGCGAGGACGTCGTCTCGGGCGCGCGTACTCCCGAGCCGCTCGCGAAGCTGAAGCGCGGCAAGCTCGCCAAGGTGTATCGCGAGCTCGAACAGATCGCCGACAAGCTCGAGCGTCACTTCAGGGACGTGCAGGACATCGAGTTCACGTTCGAGCACGGCAAGCTGTACATGCTGCAGACGCGCCGCGCTCAGCGCGCTGGGCTGGCGGCGGTGCGCACCGCCGTGGAGATGGTGGAGGAGGGACTGATCACGCCCAGTGAGGCGGTGCAGCGGGTCCCGCCCCAGGACCTGGACCAGCTGTTCCATCCGATGGTCGACCCGCGGGCGTCCGTCACCCTGGTCGCGCGAGGTCTCCCGGCCTCGCCCGGGGCGGCGACGGGCGAGGCGGTATTCGACGCGGACGAGGCCGAGGCACTGGCCCAAGAGGGCCGCAAAGTCGTCCTCATCCGGCCGGAGACCTCCCCCGAGGATTTTCACGGGATCGTGGCGGCGCAGGCGGTGATCACCGCGCGCGGCGGCATGACGAGCCACGCGGCGGTGGTCGCCCGGGGGATGGGGAAGACTTGCGTCGTGGGAGCAAAGGACATCGAGGTGGACCCCGCCGCGGGCCGGCTGCGCGCCAACGGCCGCGTCGTCAAATGGGGTCAGCTCATCACCGTAGACGGGACTACCGGCCGGGTGCTGCTCGGCGCCGCCAAACTGGTGGAGCCGAAGCTGGGCAGCCACTACGCCAAGCTGATGGCTTGGGCGGACGAACACCGGCGGCTGCGGGTGCGCGCCAACGCCGACACCCCAGCCGACGCGAAGCGGGCTCGGGAGTTCGGTGCCGAGGGGATCGGGCTGTGCCGCACCGAGCACATGTTCTTCGAAGGCGATCGCATCACGGCGATGCGCGAAATGATCGTGGCGCCGGACGAGGCGGGTCGCCGCCGCGCGCTCGCCAAGCTGCTCCCGATGCAGCGCGAGGACTTCGAGGGGCTGTTCGAGACGATGGCCGGGTATCCGGTCACGATCCGGTTGCTCGATCCGCCGCTGCACGAGTTCTTGCCGCACGGGAAGGACGAGGTCGGGGCGCTGGCCCGCGCCATGAAGCTGCCCGCGGCCCGGCTGGAGCGACTCGTGGCCTCGCTGGTCGAGGCGAACCCGATGCTCGGGCATCGCGGGTGCCGGCTGGGAATCACGTATCCCGAGATCACCGAGATGCAGGCGCGGGCGATTTTCGAGGCGGCGTGCCGCGTGGTGAGTCGCGGCAAGAAGGTGACGGTCGAGGTCATGATCCCGCTCGTCGCGCTCGTGGAGGAGCTGCGTCGCCAGACCGAGATCGTGCGTCGGGTGGCGCGGGAGGTGTTCCAGGCCGAGGGGCGGGCGGTGCCCTATCTGGTGGGGACGATGATCGAGCTGCCACGTGCGGCGCTCACTGCCGACGCGATCGCCAAAGATGCTGAGTTCTTCTCCTTCGGAACGAACGACCTCACGCAGACGACCTTCGGCCTCTCCCGCGACGACGCGGGCCGCTTCCTTCCGTTCTATGTGGAGCACGGGATCCTCAAGGACGACCCGTTCCAGGTACTCGACCAGGAGGGCGTCGGCAAGCTCATCGAGCTGGCGGTGCGGCTGGGCCGGAGCACGCGGGCCGACCTCAAGATCGGCATTTGCGGGGAGCACGGCGGTGAGCCTGCGTCGGTGAAGTTCTGCCACCATGTGGGCATGAACTACGTGTCCTGCTCCCCGTTCCGCGTGCCGATCGCCCGTCTCGCCGCCGCCCAGGCGGCGCTCGAAGAGCAGGGCGTGATTAACCGCACGAGGGCAACTGTGTAAAAAACGCAGGTTGTGGAGGACGGAGGAGGTCGCGTAACCTCCAGAGCCTCCGCAACCTGCGTTTAGTTAATGGAGGCGCGGGGAATTGAACCCCGGTCCGAGAATGACTCCGATACCACTACTACGTGCGTAGACGAGGCTTGTGGTCTCGCCACCGTGGCACCTCGTCGGCCACGGCAGCGACGAGCCCTGTAAAAACTCTTACGCGACCCGTTCGGGCCCCAGGTCACGCCAGCCCGATTTTGCGATACGTGAGCGCCGCCTCAGGCGGGCTGCCACTCACGCAGGTGCGTGAAGCCGAAGCTTACGCAGCCAGTGCCAGGTTTGAATTGGCAGTTATGAATTGTGCCAGTGGTTTTACCAGGTGACTGACAACCTGGGCACGCAGCGATATCCTCGCCAAACCCGTCGAAGCCTGTCGCCCCCTTTGATGCAAACCTAATCGGCGCAAAAGGCGTTTTCAACTCTGGCGGTCTCCAGTCCGCTCCAGCTTCTCGAAAAATCGCTCGATCGTGGGCCACTGCGCGCGGACATCGTCGTATCCCGCCTCGACCAGCCGCGACGTGTGGATCGGATGAAACAGGAGGAAGCTGAGGAACTCAGAGGCCGCGTCCCGCTGCCCGCCTAGGGCGCGCACGATCCGGCGCAGGCCCGGCGGCAAGAGCCGGCCCTGCCCCGCGGCGAGATCGGCCAGATCCCGTGTCGGGTGGAGCAGCAGGAGCTCTACAGGTCGCAGGCCGTCGGGCGCGGGGGCGTTCGGCGGCAGCGCAGCGAGCAGCAGGTTCAAACGGTCGAGTCGCTCGGCGTCGGCCTCCAGCGCGTCGTGGAAGATGGCGTCGAACAGCAAGCCCAGTGCTTCCGCCGCGCTCGGGTAATCGCTCGCGTGTCCGGCGGACCCGGCGCGGCGCGGCGTTGAGAGCCCGATGGCGACGACGGCACGGGCGCCGAGGTGCAGCGCGGGCGCCAGCGGCGCCGTCTGACGGACGCTGCCGTCGCCGTAGAACTCGGCCCCGATGCGCACGGCCGGAAAGAGTATCGGGAGGGCCGCGGACGCCATCACGTGATCGAGCGTCAGTCGTGTGCGCACGGCGATCCGCTGGGCCCGCTCCCACGTGGGCGTCTCGGAGGCCGACTGTACGAAGGTGACCGAGCGCCCCGTCGTGTACGACATCGCGCTGAGCGCAACCGACCGGAGGCGCCCGTAGACGATGTTTGCGTCGACGCCACCCGGATCCACGCTCCGGGTCAGGAACGCGCGCAGCGGTCGCGTGTCAGCGAGTCCGCGTACGGCCACGGGCCCGCGCCGCCGGCCCGTGGCGCCGTGCCAGACCCAGCGGAGTATGGAACCGGCCAGGCGGGCCGGGCGCACGCGGTAGACCTCGTCGCTCGTCAGCTGGTCCCACTGCGCGCGTAGACCGGCGACGGCGGCGGCCAGCGGGCCCGGGTGCGCTGCGAGAAAGAACGTGTTGATCGCACCCACCGACATCCCGGAGAGGATCGGGAACTCGAGCCCCGGTAGTCGCTCCGCGAGCCCGGCGAGCACGCCCACGTGATACGCGCCGCGGGCGCCGCCGCCCGACAACACGAGCGCGAGGTGTGAGGAGTAGCGCCACGCGCCCGGCGGGCGCTCTCCCGGCGCCGTCTGGGTAAGCGCACGCGGGGATGAGACGTGGCGTACCGGACTCATCCCCGCTCGGAAGCCGCCGTCCGCTGCATCAGCGCTGCCGTCATTCGGTCTGCCAGCGCACGATCTTCAGGTCGCCGGCGCAAGGGTAGTGGACTAGGGCCACAGGCTCACGATGATCGGTATCACCAGTTCGTCACTCTGGAAGGCAATGTAGCGCCTGAGCCCTATCGCGGCGCCCGCATCTCGACCTGCTCGGTCGCCTGCGTCCACCGCTCGAGCCCCGCCTCGAGGTCGCGCTTGAGGGTCTCGAGCTGCGCACCGAGCTTGCGGGCCGTCGCGGCGCCTTCGGGCCGCGTGTAGAGGGCCGGGTCCTCGAGCGCCGTCACGACGCGCGCGACGTCGGATTCCAGTGCCGCGACCGCGGCTTCCGCCTCCTCGAGCTCGCGCTGCGCGCGGCGCAGCTCTTTGCCCGGGTCGCTCTTCGGGGACGGGGCGACTCGCTGGCGCTCGTGCACCCGCCGCAACGCCTGCTCCTCGGCGGCGCTGACCGCGGCGGCGTGGGCGCGCTCCGTGCTTACGTCCTCCCACTCCGCGAAACCGCCGGCGAACTCGGTCATGTGCCGCTCGTGCAGGATCCAAATCCGCGTCGTCAGCGCGCGCAGCAAGGCCCGGTCGTGGCTCACGAGGATCACCGTGCCGTCGTATCCATCGATCGCGTCCTCGAGCGCCTCGATGGATTCGACGTCGAGATGGTTCGTTGGCTCATCCAGGATGAGCAGGTTGGCGCCCGACAGCATCAGGATCGCCAGCGCGACGCGCGCGCGCTCGCCGCCCGACAGCGAGTCGGCGCGGCGTAGCACCTCCTGGCCCGAAAACCCGAAGCGGCCCAGGTGCCCCTGGATCTGCCCGCGCTCCCATTTCGGGCGCAGTCCGGCGATCACCTCGTGGAGCGTGCCATCGAGCGGCACCTGCGAAAGATCCTGCCGGTAGTAGCCGGTCGTGATGGACGCCCCGAGCCGGAGCTGCCCGCCGTGAAGCGGATGCTCGCCCAGAAGCGCGCGCAGCAGGGTGGACTTCCCCGCCCCGTTGCGTCCGATGATCCCCACCACGCCGGTTCGCTCCAGCGTGCCGCTGAACCGCTCCACCAGGGTGCGCGCGCCGACCGCCACGCTCACGTTCTGTGCCGTCACTACCTGATCGCCACCCCGTTCGGTTACCTCGAGCCGCAGCGCCATCGTGCCGTCGGGTCCGACGACCGGGCTGAGCCGCGGCAGCCGCTCGAGGCGTTTGCGCCTGCCCTTAGCCTGTTTGCTGTTCTGTCCGGCGATATTGCGCGCGATGTAGTCCTTCTCGTGCGCGATGGTGCGTTGCTGCTGCTCGAACGCCCGTTGCTGTGCCAGCCGGCGCTCGGCGCGTTGGGCGATAAAGTCGCTGTAGCCGGCCGAGTACGGCGTGGCGGTGCCGCCTTCGACGTGCAGGACGTGATCGACGGTGGCGGACAGGAACGCGCGGTCATGGCTCACGAGCAGCACGGTCCGCTCACTCGCGGCGAGGTATTGCTCGAGCCAGCGCGTCGTCTCGAGATCCAGGTGATTCGTCGGCTCGTCGAGCAGCAGGACGTCGGCGGTCGACATGAGCTGGCGGGCCAGGCCGAGCCGGCCGAGCTCACCGCCGCTCAGCGCAGACAGCGGCGTGACACGGGCCTGGGCGGGATCGAACTCGAGACCATGCAATACCGCGTCGATGCGCGCGGTGACGGCGTAGCCACCTTCCCGCTCGAAGCGCTCCAAGTCTTCGCCGTACTGGGCCAACGCGCGGGGCGACGAGTCGTGGGCGAGACTGGCCGCTTGCTCCACGAGGGACTGTTCCAGCGCCAGCAGCTCGGCGAGTTCGCCTGCGGCCGCCTCCCATACGGTCGTCGCGGTGCCGTAGTCGCGGTGCTGCTCGAGCAGCGACACGCGGAGGCCGGGCGCGCGCGCGATGCTCCCGCGAGTGGGCTCGACGTCGCCCGTCAGCAGGCGGAAAAGGGTTGTCTTCCCCGTGCCGTTCCGGCCTACGACGCCCCAGCGCTCCCCGCGCGCGACCGTGAAGGAGACGTCGGAGAACAGCTTCGAGTCGCCGAAGTCCACGCCGACACTGGCGAACGCGATCTGAGACATCCACCAATGTAGCTAGCGGTCGGCACCCCTACTCTTTGGGTGTGAGCAGCTCTTGGTACGCCGGGTAGTCACGCAGCGACCGAAGCGACGGGAAGAGGTGCATCACGCCGCCGCGGGGATACCCCTGGGCGAACGCCTCCTGCACCAGCGCGACGGCGGCGTCACGCTCGCCGAGGACGGCGTGGATCCGAGCCCGCCACATCGTGTGCCTGCCGTAGAGATACCGGGGGCTCATCGCCTGAAGCGTCCGCTCGAACCCCGTCGCGTCAGCACGCCTCTCCTGGCGCGCCGCCAGCACTCCCAGAAAACCCTGGACGGTCACCCGATCGGGCGAGTCGCCCGTGATGACCGCGATCCACCGCATCGTGGCGTAGTCCGGCACGCCCGCCGCCCGCTCCGACGCGAGACCCTCGAGCATGCGCCGCGCGTCGTCGACGCGTCCGCTCACGTAGTACGCGAGGGCGAGACGAAACCGGTTGGCCACCGAGCTCACCTCCGTGGGCGGCCGACCTTCCAGCCAACGCACGGCCCACGCGCCTGCGGCGGGCGCGTCCGCTTGGTGATCGTGCGCCGCCAGCTCGAGCGCTGCGATCAGGGCGATGTCGGTGGGGGACCAGCCCGGCTGTGGCGGGAGACTGGGCGCCTCGATCAGCCGTTCGTCGATCTCGGCAGCCCGCCCCAAGGCGGCGAGCGCCCGGACCTCGGCCGCCAGCGCGGCGAAGTCCGTGGGGTGGCGCCGCCGTCCTTCGCGCGCCTCCTGCAACTCGCGGCGGTGATCACCCACCAGGTGGTAGCCGAAGGTCAAGTAGAACCAATAGACCGACCAGCCGCGGAACAGGCCGCGATCGGGCCCGAGGGTGGTAAGGGCGGCGATCATTTCGCGCGGGCGATTGAGCGCCAGCGCACACTGCGCCACCAGCCACAGTACCTCGGAATTCGGCGCGATGGCGGCCATCTCGCGCGCCGTCTCGAGCGCTCGCTGCCGGTCGCCCCGGCTCTGGACGAGCACCCACGTGAGGTAGTGCTGGTCGAGTGGAGAAAGGCGGCCGGGAGAGCGCTCCACCGCGTGCGCGATCGAGTCCGCCGTGGCGAATTCCCCCAAGTCCATGTGCTCGTGCGCGGCGAAGATCAGCGGAAGCCGGAAGGTCGGGTCCTCCTGCGCGGCACGCCGGAAGTGGTCGATGGCGCCGCGTGAGTCGAACTGTACCATCCGGTCTAGCCCCTGGATGAACTCTTGGTACGCCGCGAAGGTGGGCGGCTGGCCGGCGGCCTTGGCCCACAGGCTCAACCGCGAGTCGAACAGCGTCGCGAGCGTGGCCATCACGCGCTGCCGCACGGCTTCCACGGCGACGAGCGGCTGCGAGATCGGCCCCGCCACCGGCTCGAGCGCGCGCAAGACCGTGCCGTCCGTCGCCGCAGAGATTTGGACCTGGAACCGGATGCTGTCCGCCTGACGATAGTAGGCGCCGGAGACCACCGTGCCCGCGCCTGTCTCGCGCCCCAGGGTCTGAATCCCGGCGGCGTCGAGATGGCCGGAGCCGTGCCCGCCCGGCGCGACCGATGCGGTCATCACCGACATCGACGACACCACTTCCACCAGGCCCGTCTGCGCGAGGCCCTGCGTCACCCAATCGGCCGCCATG
>Ga0137409_10005946_pt1 | contig 12694 bp, 11 predicted proteins | sample CZODoug1_16funga_FD_122059 | JGI IMG/M metagenome (GOLD analysis project Ga0137409, IMG submission 122059) | Vadose zone soil fungal communities from Angelo Coast Range Reserve, California, USA - CZODoug1_16fungal (Hybrid Assembly) | ecosystem: Environmental > Terrestrial > Soil > Vadose zone...
ATGGCGACGCTGGCATCCGCGCAGGCGGACAAAGCGGCGCGGCCGAGTCCGGCGGCGAAGGCAACCTGCGCGCTGGCGGATGGCAAGACGATTACGGTGGATTATTCGAGTCCGAGGGCGAAGGGCCGGAAGATCTTCGGCGGATTGGTGCCGTACGGCGAGGTGTGGCGCACGGGGGCGAATGAAGCCACTACTTTCGTGACGACAGCGGATGTGATGGTGGGCGGTACGCACGTTCCCGCGGGGAGTTACACGATCTTCACGATTCCCAACAAGGACAAGTGGACGCTGGTCATCAGCAAGAAAACCGGTGAATGGGGGACGAACTATCCCGGTCCTGAGAACGATTTGGCGCGCATCGAAATGAAGGCATCAGCCTTGCCCGCGGCCGCCGAGAACTTCACGATTGCGTTTGACAAGACGTCCGGGGGATGCGCTCTTCGGATGGATTGGGAGACCACCCGAGCTTCGGTAGACATCGCAAAGATGTAACCGCGAAACGATTCGAGCAAAATACAGAAGAGAGCGCCGTTCGGTGGAGCGGCGCCCTTTTTGTTTCAAGAATAGTCGGCAGAGATCGTCAGGCGCGCAAACCAATTCGCTTAGATGTCAGGAATTCTTTGAGCGGACCAGCGATAAGAATTCGTCGCGAGTCTGCTTGTTGTGGCGGAAACCGCCGAGCATGGCGCTGGTGACGGCCGAACCGTGTTGCTTTTCAACGCCGCGCATTTGCATACAGAGGTGGCGTGCTTCGATGATGACGCCGACACCCTCGGGACTGATTTTGTCTTGAATGGCCTCCGCGATCTGGCTGGTCATACGCTCTTGAATCTGCAGGCGGCGCGCAAACATGTTCACCAGGCGGGCGATTTTGCTGAGCCCGAGCACGCGCTTGTTCGGCAGGTAAGCCACATGGGCTTTGCCAAAGAACGGGAGCAGGTGGTGCTCGCAGAGGCTGAAGAACTCGATGTCTTTCACGATGACCATCTCGTCGTAGGCCACGCTGAAGGTGGCGCCGTTGAGAAGGACGTCGATGTTCTGATGATAGCCGCTGGTCAAAAACTTGAAAGCCTTCTCGAACCGCTCCGGAGTTTTGCGCAGTCCTTCGCGATTGGGATCTTCGCCAACTAGTTTGATGATTTCGCGCACGTGGCAGGCGATCTTGCGCGCGTCAATTTCCTTGCTGTCATTGAGCAAGATTTCTTCCGTTGGTTTGGTCACGGCAGATTCCCTTCTGGGTCGTCCCCGGCGTATTCGAAGCTGTTTTTTCCCGTCTCTTCGACTCGGATGCGTTCGAGCTTGGCCTTGGGGAAGGATTTCAGGCGACGAAAAATCTCGATGCACACGTTCTCGGTTGTAGGCACTATATCCCGAAATGCCGGCACATCCTCGTTGAGAGACTTGTGATCGAATTCGTCGAGGACCTGGTGTTGCACGAAGGCGTCGAGGTCCGCGAGATTCGCAATCATACCTGTGGCTGGGTCAACGTCTCCTGAGACGCTGACTTCGACGACGTAATTATGGCCGTGGCCGTAAGGATTGTTGCATTTCCCAAAGATGCGGTTATTCTCCTCTTCACTTAGATGCTCTGTATGCAGCCGGTGTGACGCCGAAAAACGGTACCGGCGGCCGAGCTCGAGTTTGAGGGCACTGTTCATTGCTTCCCTGCCGGAGCCGCACCGTTGCGATAACAATCGGCGAAAAGGTCCGGCGATTCGTACAGGCGCACGTGGTGCAATCTGCCGCGTGTAATCTTGGGATCGAGCAGTCGCCAGAGCACTTGCGCGATGTTCTCGCAAGTGGGGATCTGGCCGGCGAGTTCGGGGACTTCGTAGTTCAGATGGCGGTGGTCCATACGCTGCATCACTTCGCGCTCCAGAATCTCCTTTAATTCTTTCAGGTCGAGGACCATGCCTGTCACCGGGTCCGGCTCGCCAGCAACGGTTACTTCCAGCGTGTAGTTGTGGCCGTGGCCGTGCGGATTGTTGCACTTCCCAAAGATACGGCGGTTCTCCTCCACCGAAAAACTCGGGTTGTGGTAGAGGTGGGAAGCGGAAAACTCGATTTTTCGTGTGATCAACACCATTGGTTGCGATTCGCCCCGGAGCGTCCGGGATTCAACTTATTTTAGCGTACCTTGAGCTTGCACGGGGTATTCGCGGCCTTTCCATGCGACCTTGCCCCTGGCGTGACGCCGGTAGGAGGTCCAGAGCACACCCGCGTACAACGCCACCGCGGGTACGTAATAGAGGATGAGCGAGAACGGAAATTGGTTACGCCTCAGCTCCGATCCGTAATTCATCTGGCGAAAAATGAGCAGCCAGACGCCGGCAAACATGGCGAAGGGAAACTTAATCCCCAGGAGCAGAACTAGAAGCACGATCCAAGGGAACGTGGAGGCAATCTCCCGGAAGACAGATTTGGGCGTCCCGCCTATCAGCATGTAGAGATTTTTCGTCCAGCCTTCCCACATCGAAGCAAAGGAGCGATACATGCGCACGCGAACAATACCTTTGCCTGAATGGAACGCGAGGCGATAGCCTGCCGACTTGATGCGGCGCGCAAGGGCTACGTCTTCTAGCACTTCCGCGGCAACGCTGGCGTGGCCGCCGACGGCATCGTAGGCGTCGCGCCGGATCATCAGGAATTGACCGTTGGCGGCGGCATCGGGACAGGCGGGATCATTCACCGCGTCATAGCTGAATTTCCTGGCCAGCCGGCAATAAATGAAAGGAATCAAAGCTTTCTCGTACCACTTTTCCATGACTTGCTCCGGCGAAAAAGAGACGAGCGCGGCATTGGTTTCTTGTGCGACCTGCAAAGCTTTCGCGGCGGCGCCCGGTTCGTGCTCGGCGTCGGCATCAGTGAAGAGCAGCCACGAATTCGTCGCCTCGCTGGCGCCAAGAGCAACCGCGTGGTTCTTGCCAACCCAGCCTTCAGGAACTCCTTGCGTTTCCAGAAGACGAAGGTTGGGGATGCCGGTCATAAGCCCGCGAACAATTTCGGCGGTTTTGTCAGTCGATTGGTCGTTCACGACAAGAATTTCTGCAATCTCGGGCTCGTGGGCAAGCGATTTGATGCAGCCCGCAATGGACGCTTCTTCATTACGCGCAGGAACGATGGCGCTAGTGGCGGCAGAACGGATGGACGTGATATTGGACGTTTCCTTGGGCATGTCTTGGTCGCGAGTGGGGGTTTGTTTCCGATCTGGTGCGGATGGGCTAGTATAGCATTTGATGGGAATCGGCAGAAAAATCGTGGCGTGGGGCGCGGTTCTGGCCGCAATGGGAGTCTTGCTGCTCTTTGCGATGCCGAGCTACCGGCAGGGCGAAGACTCCATTGCCGGAAGAGCCGCGAAGGACTTCGCGCTGGAGGTTTCCGGGAAGCCCGGGCATCTTTCGGACTACAAGGGCAAGATTATCGTGCTGAATTTTTGGGCTACCTGGTGCCCGCCCTGCGTGGAAGAGACCCCCGGACTGAATCGGCTACAGAGGCACATCGCCTCGCGCAACGGCGTTATCCTGGGCGTCGCTGCCGACGAGGACCGCGCTGCTTACGAGAGATTCCTGCGCGACCAGGGCGTCATGTTTCCTACCTACCGCGACCCGGCTACCAAGGATAATCACTCGCCGATCGCTCAAACCTACGGCACCTCGATGTATCCGGAAACGTACGTCATCGATCGCAACGGCAAGATCGCGCGCAAATTCATCGGCTTCCAGCAGTGGGATTCGCCGGAAATGCTCGCGTACTTCGACGCAATTCTCGGGCAGACCTAATTCTCTTCCTGAACGAACAAATCTGAACTGTCATTCACCCACGCCGTCAGGCTTTAGACGACTGGCGGAATCATTGCCTATGTCGAGATCACTGGCGTAACTGGTTTGACGGAATTCCGGGGACCAGCCTATTATGCCGGGGATAGGTGCCTTCTCGAAATGGTCGGCAAGACATTCGCACACTACGTCATCTTAGAGAAGGCCGGCGCGGGGGGTATGGGCGTAGTCTTTCGTGCCCATGACGAAAAATTACACCGCGACGTCGCCCTTAAGCTGCCGGCTATGGATTCCCTCACGAACGAGGAGGCGCGCTCGCGCATCCTTCGCGAAGCGCGTGCGGCTTCTGCCCTCAATCATCCAAACATTTGCACGATTTACGAGGTCGGTGAAGTCGATGGCCAACCCTACATCGCCATGGAATACGTTCCAGGCGAAACGCTGAGCAAGCGTATTCCGGCGGAGGGGCTGCCAACGGAGTCCGTGCTCGATCTGGGCACGCAGATTGCCGACGCACTGGACCATGCTCATTCCAACGGGATTCTCCACCGCGATTTGAAGTCACCCAACGTCCGCGTGACGGCTGCGGGCCAGCTCAAGGTCCTGGACTTCGGACTCGCCATGAGCATCAAGGATTCCGCCTTTGAGGGCGTCACGCGCACTACAAATCTGGATACGGGGGAAGCCGCAGGCACACTGGCCTACATGGCCCCGGAACTACTGAAGGGAAAAATCTCGGACGTACGAGCGGACATCTGGTCGTTGGGAGTCGTGCTCTACGAGCTCGCCGCTGGCACGCTTCCCTTTCACGGAGGTACAAGCTTTGAGGTAAGTACGGCTATCTTGCGTGAACCGCCAGCAGCGCTGCCACCCCATGTCACGCCGGGTTTGCGCGCCGTGATCATGCGCTGCTTGGCGAAGGAGCCGGAGAAACGCTACCAGCGCGCCAGTGAAGTCAGCGCGGCGATGCAAGCTCTGCAGTCCGATACAGGAGTCACCTCGCGAGTTACCGCAGAGCGTGCGCCGAAATCCTGGAGTTCGTATGTGTTGGTGACTGCGAGCCTTCTGGCACTGGCGGCGGTCGGCTTGCTTATCTACGGCCGAGTCAACAAGCCGGTGAGTGACCCTAGGACCGGCGGCAAGCTGCGGCTCTTTCTCTCGTCAGAAGGCAATCTGAGCGGACCGGCGCTCTCGCCCGATGCCAAGATGGTCGCTTATGTACAAGAGAATGACGGGCGGGAAGACCTTTACGTGAGTCGGGTGGCGGGCGGCGAGCACGTGCGACTCACCAGTGATGCCTCCCAAAAGGAAGACCCGCAATTCTCTCCGGACGGCGAGAAGATTGCTTTTGTGCGCCGCGTTGCCAATGCGCCTCAGGCGGAACTTTGCCTCATACCGGCATTGGGCGGCGGAGTCGTGCCGCTGGTTTCGGGGGCCGCACATCCGGCGTGGTCGCCCGACGGCGGCAGGCTGGCATTCGTCCTGCGAAAAAAAGGCGAGCCGGAAGCGGTAGCAACTTCTAGCGCGGACGGCTCTGACTTGCGCGTCATTTTGAAAAGCGATGATGTGTACCCTTTTTTCGGGCGTGTGTCCTGGTCCGTCGACGGAGCACTTTTGGCCGTTTCGCGAAGCCGAGGGGGCATGAACCGCGAGATTTGGACGGTGCCGTCCCAGGGAGGGGCGGCAACGCGTCTGACCAAAGATCCGCAAGGCGTAGTCAGCGATTCACCGATCTTTACGCCGGATGGCCGCGGGATGCTCCACCGTTCGAACCGCGGGGGCGCATCGAATCTCTGGTGGCAGCCGCTTGATGCCAAACAGCCAGTCCAGTTGACGACGGGCCCTGGTCCTGACACTTTTCCGAGCATCGCGCGCAACGGGACGATTGTGTTTCTGAATTCCCGGTCGCGGTTTACCCTCTTCCTCTATTCACTTTCTGGAAGCACGAGCACAACGCTTCTGTCGGATGCCTCCAGCTTGTGGGCTCCCGCGTTTTCACCTGACGGCAATGAGGTCGCTTATTCGCGTAATGAACCGGATGGGTCGTGGCATTTGTGGTTGGTTTCCACGGGCGGTGGCGCACCACGGCAGATCACGTCCGGAAAGGTTCCGGAAATTTATCCACGCTTCTCCCCGGACGGAGCGGCGATTTACTTCAACACCTGGGGAACAGAACCCTTAAGCCTCTGGCGCGTGCCCAGCATGGGTGGGCCGCCAAATCCTGTGACCAAACCAAGTTCTGGCAGTGATGCGTACGGTGACGTCTCAACCGACGGCCGGTCGGTGGTATTTACGCGCACAGAAAACAAGGTTTCGCACATTTATGTGGCATTGACGGACGGAAGCGGCGAACCTCGGCGTGTTCTTGACATGCCCGGAACCGTTCCTCGCTGGTCCCCCGACGGAAAGTGGATCAGCTTCAGCCCCAACCGAGGGTTCTCCAGCGGTGTCTATATCGTGCGCCCCGACGGGACCGGTCTGAGGCGCGCAGCAGAAAACGGCGGGTGGGCTGTGTGGTGGCCTGACGGGGAGCAAATCGGTTTTCAGATTGTCGGGCCGGACGAGAATCAGCAGATCCAGGTGTTCAACCTGAAAACGGGAGCGACGCGGACGCTGCCGAATCTCCATTTTGTCGGCACAAACTTTCCCTTCGACATTTCGCGGGATGGGAAGTGGCTGGTGACGACGAATTTTCAGCACATTTCCGATGAGATCTGGCTGCTGGAACCGACAGAAAGGAAGTGATCAGACTCAACGCCACTGCGCGCTAGAGAGAAACTTTGCGCAAGCGCAACGCGTTGGCAATGACAGAAACGGAACTAAAGCTCATCGCAGCACTGGCAACCATGGGGCTAAGCAACAAGCCGAAGCTTGGATAGAGAATCCCCGCGGCAATGGGAATCCCTAGCGTATTGTAGAGAAAAGCGAACAAGAGATTCTGTTTGATGTTGCGAATGGTCGCACGGCTCAACTTGCGCGCTCGAACAATGCCGCGCAGGTCGCCCTTCACGAGTGTAATGCCGGCGTTTTCGATGGCCACGTCGGTGCCGGTGCCCATGGCGATACCCACATCGGCAGCGGCCAATGCTGGCGCGTCGTTGATTCCGTCGCCGGCTACAGCAACGATTCGACCTTCACTTTTCAATTGCTTCACGACGTCAGCTTTTTGTTGGGGAAGAACTTGGGCTTCAAATTCTTCGATACCGAGTTCCTTAGCCACTTTGGCCGCGACTTCTCGTCGATCTCCCGTGAGCATTACGACTCGCACATCGTCGGTTTCCAGACTCTTCACTGCTTCCAGTGCATCAGGCTTGATTTGATCCGCCAAAACAACGAGACCGGCCAACTTTCCATCTACGGCTACAAATACCATCGTCAGGCTCTTGTTGGATTCCCAGACGCTACCGTCAAATTCGTCCGTGGAATCAGACACGCCCAAACTTTCCAGATACTCTTGTGAACCAACAGCCACCAGACGTCCGCCCACGCGTCCTTGCACACCCAATCCACCGGTGGAACGGAAGTCGTCAGGTTCCGCTAGCGCAATGCCCTTTTCTTGCGCGGAGGCAACGATTGCTGCCGCCAGCGGATGTTCACTTGCTCGCTCCAGACTTGCCGCCAGGCGAAGCATTTCTGCCTCGCTCACTCCAGAACTCGGGGGAGCCCACGTTTGGATTACTTGTGGTTTGCCAACGGTCAGTGTGCCGGTCTTATCGACTACGAGGGTGTCCACTTTCGCGAGAGTTTCGAGCGCTTCCGCATTACGCACGAGGATTCCAGCATGGGCTCCGCGGCCAACGGAAACCATGATGGACATCGGAGTCGCGAGGCCGAGCGCGCAAGGGCAGGCGATGATCAGGACTGCCACTGCTGCGACCAATCCATGTGCCAGTCGAGGCTCGGGGCCGAAAAGGGCCCAGCCAAGGAACGCGAGTATCGCGGCCACGACGACCGCAGGAACGAAATAGCCGGAAACTTTGTCGGCCAGGCGCTGCATCGGCGCGCGACTGCGCTGGGCTTCGCTGACGAGCTTCACGATTTGCGCCAGCATGGTTTCACCGCCGACGCGTTCCGCTTCCATGATAAAACTTCCACTGGTATTCAGCGTGCCGCCGATGACTTTGTCACCTGCTGTTTTTTCGACGGGCATAGGTTCGCCAGTGACCATGGACTCATCGAGGGCGCTTGCGCCCTCGCGAATCACTCCATCGACAGGCACACGCTCGCCGGGACGAACTCGCAAACGGTCGCCGGACTTTACCTGATCGAGCGCAACATCTTTTTCTGTTCCGTCCGCCGCGAGCCGATGCGCTTGCTGCGGCGCGAGATTGAGCAGCGCGCGAATTGCTCCGCTGGTCCGCTGTCTGGCGCGCAATTCCAGGACTTGCCCCAGCAGAACCAGCGTGGTGATCACGGCTGCGGCTTCGAAATAGACTGGAACGGCGCCGTGCATGTCCCGGAAAGAAGCTGGAAATAGATTGGGGAAGAAAGTCGCAAAGACGCTGCTCAAATAGGCCGCGCCGGTGCCCAGGCCAATCAGTGTGAACATATTGGGACTGCGATTTACAAGCGATCCCCAGAAGCGTTGAAAAAACGGCCAGCCGCCCCATAGCACTACAGGCGTAGCGAGAAGGAATTCGATTCCATTTCTCACCGTTGGTGCGAGATGCACGCCAAACGCTTCGCCAAGCATGGAGAGGAATAGAAGCGGGAGTGACAAAGCAGCGCTGACCCAGAAGCGCAGGCGCATGGAGTCGTATTCGGGATCGGCTTCTACTGCTGCGAAAACATCCATGGGCTCGAGGGCCATGCCGCAGATCGGGCAAGTTCCAGGGCCAATCTGCACGATTTGCGGGTGCATCGGGCAGGTGTAGCGCGCAGTCTTCGATGAAGCGCTTGCTGGAGCGGTCGGCCCGGAATGGTGGTTCACCGCATGTACTGGCGGCAACGAATGATGCTCCATGCCGGCCGTTCCAGGAGCGGCGATAAAGTTCTCCGGATTATTCGCGAATCGCTCCGCGCACCGGGCCGAACAAAAGTAGTAAGCCTTACCTTCGTGCTCGACTTTACCTGCGGATTTCTGCGGATCCACTGTCATCCCGCAGACGGGGTCTTTCATCTTTGGCGTGGCTGGAAGAATCGGCAAACCCGGGAGCGACGGTTTGGGAGCGGGAGAGGAATCTGACATGGCTCCATATTAGATGAATTGAGGTTGCATCCGGCTATGTCTCGGATTTCGCGGCGGCTGGTATAATGCCGCCATGACACTCGTCGAGGTTACCTACCAACTGCAGTCACCGCTCAGCCAGGAGCAACTCCGCAGGCTCGGCGAATTCGCAAACACCTACGGCTTGCGCCGATTCCACTTGGACGAAACGAAGAATCAGTTGTCGTTCGAATATGACGCCTCACGTTTGCGCGAAACGCAGGTCGAGCACGTGCTGGCGCAAGCGCGAATCGCCGTGACTCGCAAGGTCAACTAGATGGGTAGTTTTCGTAAATGAGATTCGAATCGACAGAGCGAAAAAACGGATCGCATTCGCATCGGCGGGACAAAAAGTGAGGCCCTCGCTTGGGACCGGGGGCCCCGGAAGGCGCGTTCCGTTGCTGGCGTCGTTTTCACACCAGCGCGTGGGGTCATCCATCCTAGCTTCCCTCTCAGAGGCAGGTGGGAACGATCTGCAAAAAGTGACGAGCAAGCCCCTTCCCCCTCGCTTGCCTCTCTCTACATCTCGTCATGTGGAACGCGCCCACGCCTCCCCCTATTGCACGGCCTGCGTCAATGCGTTTCGCCAGCCGGGCGCCACTAAGTTGCTTCTTATCTTTACTTTGGTTCGCTCGTTCAAACGGGCGTCGGCACCAAATCCGTCCTCTTGATTCATATTGGAACTGCTTGCAGTCTGAAAGGGGAAGCCCGTTCAGACTTGCGTCGCCGATTCTTCCACGGAGCTGGTTCTAGAACCCGGGTAACGGTATTCGCAGGCTTTGCGGGCTATCGGTTTTTTCCCGCCCTGCCTTCAGAATGCATCGATGCCACGGCCATTCCGCATTGCTGTTCCCCGGTGGATATTCACTCGCAAACTAGTTTGCGCGGCAGTAGCGCTCCTAGCCTGCTCCACTAACCTTCTGGCAGACACGCCGGCGCTGGTGCGCAAAATTCGAGTGGGGGGTTGCTACTGCCATTGCGCGGAATCCTCCCTGGGCACAGGTTGCGTCAAGATGTGCGATTCGAAGAAATACGCGTCGCGCTGGTGGGCGAAGACTTGCGCCAAACCCCACATGCAAACGCCAGCCAATAATTCGAACGCAGGCCCGCGGTTTCCGCACCCGGGACGCGCGGAGCATGCCCAGCGGTAAAATCAGTTCTAAGTTTTGGTTCTAAGCAATTAGTTCGGACGCGCTGCGCCCTAAACAGCGTGAGTAGCGGAGTGGGCCGACTTTGCTGGAAGAGAATCGACAGAGGTTTCGCCGAGAAGTTTTGCGAGAATTTCCGGGATTTCAAAGATGGCTCGGTTTTCCTGCGCCGCGACATTTTTTCTGAACTCGGCCAGACTTGCAGGCTCGAGCATCTGCCGAACTCCGGCGACCACATCTTGAAAACTCTTCAGCACGATGCCCAGACGCTTCTCTTTCACCCATTCTGCGTTGTAGCGCTCTTGCGGAAGCGTCCAGGCATTGCATTCGATCAGGACTGGGAGTTTCCGGACCATGGCTTCCGCAATGCTGCCGGGGCCGGGCTTGCCAATCAAAAAATCTGCGGCATACATCAACTTGTGCACTTCCTTCGTGAAACCAATAATGTGCACGGGCATCTTCCATTGGCGAGCGCGCAGCTTTGCGGCCAGCTCCTCGTTGCGGCCGCAGATCAGAAGGAGTTGCAGCGGCAAATTCGCGGCGTCCAGGCGCTCGGTGATGTCATACATCACTTTCGAGCCGTGCCCGCCAAATAGCACAATCGCGGTAGCGAGATTCCGGCGCAGCCCCATCTGCTGGCGCAGCTCCGCCGCATCGTAAGTTTCGCCCGCGTAGAAATCGGGGCGCAGGATCATGCCTGAGGTCCGAAAGATGTGAGCGTCATCGTGCCCAAGTGCGCGAGCCTGTTCGGCGGCCTTTTCCGTTCCGGCGATGACGTATTGTTCCAAAATGGGCTCAATCCAAAAGCGCGGGGGAAAGTCTGCCAGGTCTGTAATGAGGGTGACAAAGGGGCGGCCGGGGTAGATGTTCGTCCAGCTCTCACAGATCTGCCGGTTGAAGTGTGGAATCACGGAAACGAGCAGGTCCGCCGGATGGGCGCGCCAGAAGCTTTCGAGCAAACGGACTAAGGGCCGATGAAACGAGCGGATCGCTGTCTGCAGAATGCGAAGGAGGCTGGTGCTGCCGAGCGTCCAGCCATTTTGCAGCAGAATGTTGTACTGCTGCTGGATGCGGATTCCGGTGAGCTTGCGCAACACATCGAGCCGGTCCGTCAGGTCCTGGAACTGGATGAGCTCGACTTGCCAGTCGCGCTTTTGTTCGGAAACGATGGTTTGCAGGGCCACGGCGGCATTGCGATGTCCGCCACCGCCGTCGTGGAAAACGACGTGTACTCTTTTCATTGGCCCGATTCTGACACAGGGGCTGGGCGTTCGACTAGAGCACACTGCATGCCATGTGGATAAGCCACTAAGCCTCTTGTGTTCAATAAGTTCCATGGACACATTCATGTAGATTTCGTGACTTCTTCATAGGCTGTTCATATCTGTAGCCGATGATTGAGTCATGCGATGCGACCTCCATGTTCACTCGATTGCCTCCGGAATGTTCACCGCACCGGTTCTGGACCGGATTTGCCGGGAATCGTACAACGACCCCAAGGAAGTCTATAACCGACTGAAACGCCTGGGGATGTCCATCGTTACGCTGACCGACCATGACTCCATTGAAGGTGCAGAGGTTCTCCGCCGGTACCCGGACTTTTTCCTGAGCGAAGAGGTCACGGTTCGAATGCCCAGCGGCACGGAGATGCACCTGGGCGTTTATGGCCTGTCCGAGCGCGACCACCTGGAAATTCAGCGGCGCCGAACGGATTTCATAGCGCTGCTGATGTACCTCACGGAGCGGAAACTCTTCTTCAGCGCGAACCACATCTTTTCGGGGCTCACCGGGCGGCGCGAAGCTCAAGACTATCAGTGGTTTGAATCGTACGTGCCTGCGTTCGAGACGCGGAATGGACAGATGTGGCCGGAAGCAAACGCCAGCGCTGCGAGGCTTGCAACCCGGCTGGGGAAAATTGCGATTGCGGGAAGCGATTCGCACACGATCGCCGGACTGGGACGAACCTATACCGAAGTGCCGGGTGCACGAACCGCGGAGGAGTTCCTGGCGGGCTTGCGCGCGGGCCAGGGACGCATCCAGGGAGAACACGGCAGTTGCCTGAAGCTCACGCTGGACGTTTTCAGCATCGTGAAATCGCTCTTTCACGATAAGCCGTGGACTCTGCTGGCTTCGCCGCTGGCAGTACTGGTTCCGGCATTCACTCTGAATCACTGGATCCACGAGATTCGTTTCTGTCAGAAATGGACCGCGTTGCTGGAGAGCGGCGAAAAGCGCCGGCGAATGTTGTGGGACATGGATTCGAGTTTTGAGGCCAACTGGGCAAGTTGAGGTGACGCCATGGCGGTGGCACGCAGCCTCTGGGGATACATCGAACTCCGCGATCAGCGGTTGATGCGGCGGATGAATCGCTGGCGAGCACCGCGCTGGTTCCGGATCTGGATGATTGCCGCGACTCGGATGGGGGACGGCTGGGTCTGGTACGGACTCGGAATCATGCTCTTCCTCTACGGCGGACCCCAGCGGTACTCGGCAGTCTGCGCGGCCGGCACCGCGGCGGTTGCGGGGATTTTTGTTTTCAAGGCGCTGAAAAAGCTCAGCCACCG
>Ga0137409_10005948_pt1 | contig 12692 bp, 11 predicted proteins | sample CZODoug1_16funga_FD_122059 | JGI IMG/M metagenome (GOLD analysis project Ga0137409, IMG submission 122059) | Vadose zone soil fungal communities from Angelo Coast Range Reserve, California, USA - CZODoug1_16fungal (Hybrid Assembly) | ecosystem: Environmental > Terrestrial > Soil > Vadose zone...
TATCGAGTACATAGGTACTCGCAACCGAAGAGACGATTGGAGAATCAGGGTCCATGGCAGTCCCTGATTTGATGACCTTGCCCGGGAGGTACATGGCAGAACTGCCACCATCAATCGCGACTGAACCTACAGGAGTCCACGTCTGCGCGCTGATATTCAGGACACTGCTAATAATGGGCTCTGCCTGTGTACTGGCAGCGAGCAGTCGCCCATCTGGAAGTACAAACATGTGTGGATACTGTGGAAGTGCCAATTTGGCATTGGAGAGCTGTGTCCAAGTGTTTGTTATTGGATTGTAGAGCTCAGGAATATCCGCGATGCAGCTATAGCAGTTAATCGATCCAGATACTACAAGAAGACGCCCATCTGGCAAGGTGGTTACCGTGGGATACCAACGAGGGAACGCCATGGGCGCCGCCGCTGTCGCCCGAGGCCTACCGGCGCCTGCCGCTCGTGGACTGGGCCAAGCAGCTCGAGCCCGCCGCGCGCTACCTCACGGATTATCTCCGGCAGCCGGACGACGGACCACCCTGGTGGCGGATCAACGTCGAGCGCCAGCATGCCCAGATCGCGGTGCCCATGTACCACGTGACGTCCTGGTACGACATCTTCCTGCAGGGCGGCCTCGCCAACTTCTGCGGCCTCCGGCGCCACGCGATGACGGAGACGGCGCGCGCCGCTCAGAAGCTCCTGATCGGACCGTGGGCGCACCTGTTTCCCTATACGAGCCCGAGCTCCACCGGCACGGGCGACATCGACTTCGGGCCGGCGGCGCTCATCGATCTGCACGAGACCCAGCTCCGATGGTTCGATCACTGGCTCAAGGGGATCGACACCGGCCTCCTCGACGAGCCACCGGTGAAGATCTTCGTCATGGGCGAGAACCGCTGGCGGGACGAGCGCGAGTGGCCGCTCGCGCGGGCGCGCTATACGCCGTACTACTTGCACAGTCGTGGACGGGCCCATAGCGCATCCGGCGACGGCACGCTGAGCCACGAGCCGCCGGGGGACGAGCGCGCCGACCAGTTCGTCTACGATCCTGACGATCCCGTGCCCACCCACGGCGGTAACACGCTGATCATCGCGATGGGTGTGCAGGATCAGCGCCCGGTGGAGACGCGCGCCGACGTTCTGGTCTACACGAGCACCATGATGTCGGACGCCCTCGAGGTGACGGGCCCGATCGCCGTGACGCTCTACGCCGCCAGCAGCGCGCCCGACACCGACTTCACCGCGAAGCTCGTCGACGTGCGCCCCGACGGCTACGCCCAGAACCTGGCGGATGGCATCGTGCGCGCCCGCTACCGCGAGTCGCGCACGTCGCCCACGCCGCTCATCCCCGGTGAGGTGGCGCGCTTCACCATCGACCTCTGGGCCACCAGCCACGTCTTCCTGCCCGGCCATCGCATCCGCCTCGAGATCGCCTCCAGCAATTTCCCGCGCTTCGACCGCAACCTGAACACGGGCGAGGACCAGGCCACGACCACACGGCGGCAGTCGGCGCGGCAGACGGTCTTCCATGACGAGCGCTACCCGTCGCATGTGGTGCTGCCCGTCATTCCACGGTAAGCGAGCGCCGCGCCATCGTCCGGACATCCGCCAACCCGAGGAGCCTGCCATGACCGAGCAACTCGTGACCTACGCCACCGACGGCCGCGTCGGGATCGTCTCGCTCAACCGGCCGGACAAGCTCAACGCCATCAGCCCTGAGCTCAAGCGCACGCTCATGGAGCGCTTCCACGAGGCCGACCGCGATCCCGCCACCAGCGTGGTCGTGCTCCGCGCGGAAGGGCGGAGCTTCTGCGCCGGCTACGACATCGGGCCCAATCCGGCGCGGGCCGCGCGGCGGGGCAACGCGCTCGCCTGGCACGCCTCCCTCACCGACGACGTCGCCCTCGAGATGACGCCGTGGGACATGGTCAAGCCCGTCATCGCCAGCGTGCAGGGGCACTGTCTCGGGGGCGGTTGCGAGCTCATGATGATGTGCGACCTCACCGTGGCCGCCGACGATGCCCTCTTCGGCGAGCCCGAGATCCGCTTCTCCAACGTCGGCCCCGCGCTGGTCATGCCCTTCGTGATCGGGCTCAAGCGCGCGCGCGAGCTGCTCTACCTGGGCGATCCCATCGACGCCCAGACCGCGCTGCAGTACGGCATGGTCAACCGCGTGGTGCCGCGCGCCGACCTGGCGGCGGCGACCATGAAGCTGGCGCGGCGGCTCGCCCTCATCTCCCCCGAGGCGCTCGCCGGCACCAAGCTCGCCGTCAATCGCGGCGCCGATGCCGCCGGCTTCCGCAACGCCATCCGCGCCGGTCTCGACGTGCTCGCCGCCCTCTATGCCGCCCGCACCGAGGTCGGGATGAAGTTCGACGAGATCCGGGAGAAGGAAGGCCTCGGCGCGGCCCTGCGCTGGCGCGCGGCGCAGTTCGCGGAGTAGGTCTGCCGAAGGAGCTTAGTCGCGGGCTGACCAGAAAATTGGCGGGACCGAACCGTATGTGATGACGGCGTTTCGATGCATGGCATGGCGCGTGCTCCGTCTCGCCAGATGCTTCGCCAGGCGGCGGGCGCGTTTCGTGCTCTCAAGTGCCGGGTTCCGCGGGCCTGGCGCGAGCGGGCCAAGGCCGTGCTCGGGCGCGGGCCGGCGCGCAGCTACGTGGAGCGTCGCGCTCTCGAGCTCGATCAGATCGTCCCGCGCGACGCGAAGATCGAGCAGCTCGCCGAGGGATTCGGATTCACCGAAGGCCCCGTGTGGATCCCCGACGGCTATCTTCTCTTCGCCGACCTCCCCCACAACGTCATCCGCAGGTGGGATCCACGGCACGGCGCCTCCGTGGTTCGCACACGGACAGGCTATGCCGCCGCGGACATTCCTCCCGGCGGGTCAATGGGCTCCAACGGCATGACCCTCGATGGCGAGGGGCGGCTGACGATCTGCGAGCCCGGCAACCACCGGGTGACGCGGCAGGAGCCGGATGGACGCCTCACGGTGCTCGCCGACAGGTTCGAGGGCGAGCGGTTGAACAGCCCCAACGACCTCGTCTACAAGTCCGACGGCGCCCTGTACTTCACCGACCCGCCCCACGGGCTTCCCCTGGAGGATGACGATCCGGCGAAGGAGCTGCCCTTCAACGGGGTCTTCCGCCTCGCCGACGGAAAGCTCACCCTGGTGACGGCCGAGCTGCCTCGCCCCAACGGGCTCGCTTTCTCGCCCGACGAGAAGTACCTGTACGTCAGCAACTCCGACCGGAACAACAAGATCTGGATGCGCTACGACGTGGAGCGGGATGGCTCGCTCGCCAACGGAAAGCTCTTCCTCGATCTGAACGGGGAGCCCGGCCAGGAGCCGGACGGGATGAAGGTGGATCGGCGGGGGAACCTGTATCTGACCGGGCCGGGCGGACTGTGGATCACCGACCCCGCGGGGCGGATCCTGGGCGTGATCCGCACGACGCACGAGCCCGCCAACGCCGCCTGGGGTGACGCCGACGGCAAGGGGCTCTATCTCACGGCGCGCGGCGCGCTGTACCGCATCCGCCTGAGCATCGCGGGCATCCGTCCGCTCCCCAGTCAGTAGACGGGGTCAGACGTGGTGGCGGAGGAAGCCCTCGATCATCGAGTTCACCTGATCCGGCGTTTCCATCATGTTGAAGTGGCCGGCGCCCACGGTCCAGCCGTTCACGACCTTCGGCAGCCATTGCGACATGAGATGCGGTGGGTTGAGTGGCGTGGCGCCCGCCAGATGAAGCGCCGGCACCGAACACTGCTTGGCCACCGCGGGCCCGTCGAAGGCCAGAATGCCTTTCATGGCGGCGACGGCGACTTGGGGAGGCGCCGCCATCATCACCTTCAACACACGGTCCACGAGCTTCTTGTCCGAGGTGGGCAGAAAAAGTGCGTCGGCGATGAACTGGCGGCGGGGCTCCTGGTTGCCGCTCTCCATGGCGCTGACCATCTGGTCGATTCCCGCCTTCAGCTCGGGCGGGAAGACCAGCGGCGCCGGGTCGACCATGACGATGGCGGCAACCTTGTCCGCATGGGCGGCGCCGAGCTGCAGAACGGTGATGCCACCCATGCTGTGGCCGACGGCCACGACCTTGCCCAGGCGCAGCGTGGTGATCAGGTGGGCGACGTCATCGGCGTAGGCGGAGATCGGGTACGGCCCCGGGGGCTTGTCGCTCTCCCCGTGGCCACGCAGATCGATGGAGACTACGCGGTGGCGCTGCGCGAAGTGCTCGGCCTGCGCCGCGAAGAACGACCGGTCGCACGTCCAGCCGTGGATGAAGACAAAGGCGGGCGTGCCGGCTCCCTTCTCCTCGTAGACCAGCTTGGTGCCCTTGTGATCGATGGTCGCCATGATCCAGTCCTCCCTGTCAGGGGTTGCGATCACACATCAGGCCGGCGTGATGACGGTCTTGGCCCCGTGCCCGGCGGAGGCATGCGCGAAGGCTTCTTCCACCCGCTCCAGCGGGAAGCGCGCGGTGATGAGCCGCTTGACGCCGAGCTTGGGCATCAGGGCGAGGGCGCGACGGTAGGCCGTGCCCCGACCGAAGGCGCCGCCGATGTGGAGCTCGCGGTAGTGGACGTCCCACAGGTCGAGGGGCAGCCGGCTGCCCTTCGGATTCACGCCCACGAGCTGCACATGTCCCGTGGACCGCGTGAGCCCGATCGCCTCGGCCACCAGCTCCGGCTTGCCCACCGCTTCGCAGACGACGTCGGCCCCACGGTCTTTCGTGAGCGCCATCACCCGATCGCGCAGGCTCTCCTTCAGCGGGTCGATGACGACGTGGGCACCCAGACGACGAGCGATCTGCCGTCGCTCCTCGATGGGGTCGGAGAGGATGAGCCGGCGCGCGCCCCGACGGCGGGCGATGGCCATGGTCAGGAGCCCCATGATGCCGCCGCCGATGACCAGCACCGTCGCCCCGCGCGGCATGCGGAAGGTTTCCAGACCCGCCAGGCAACAGGCGGCGGGCTCGGTCAGGGCCGCCGTCACCGGATCGAGGCTCTTCGGCAGCGGATGCACGCTCTTCGCGGGCAGCGCCACGCGCTCGGCGAAGCCGCCCACCCGGACCGCGCGCGGGCACTGCGAGATGCGCCCCGCCTCGCAGGCGGCGCACTCTCCGCACCCGTAGGACGGCTCGCACCCGACGGCGCGCCCGATCAACCCACGGCTCACCCCTCGGCCCACCTCCCGCACCACCCCGGTGTACTCGTGGCCCAGCACCATGGGCGGCGTCCACGGGAACAACCCCTGGGTGGCGTGGATGTCGGTGCCGCAGATGCCCGCGGTATGGATCCCCACCACGACCAGCCCCGGCCCCGCCACGGGATCCGGTACCTCGTCGATGCTGAAGCGGCTCTCGCCTCGCCAGGTCGCGACTTTCATCTTGCGCTCCTCAGGTCAGGGTCGGTCGAAGACTGCCTGCACCAAGACGAGGCGGCCCTCCGCCCGATTGCGGTGGCCGGCACGAATGATCTCGTCGATCGCGTCGCCCATCACGAGGCGCTGGATGCTGTGCGCGGGGATGGCCGCGCCCGTCAACGGCCCCGCGGTCTCGGCGGTGACGTCGTCCCACACGCGCACCTTGAAGCCCGCCCGCTCGATGATCGCCATCATCTCCGCGGGCGCGCGGAGAAAATTCGTGGACGGGTCCCGCGCCCACATCACCGGATAGACGAGCGGCTGCGCCGGTCCGGTCATGGGCTCCTGGAGGGCGAGGAGCCCGCCGGGCCGCAGGAGGCGATGGAAGCCCGCGTACAGCCGCTCCTTGTCCGCGATGTTCATGCCGCTGTTCTGGGTCCACACGATGTCGAAGGCGCCGTCGGGGAACGACAGGTCCAGGGCGTTGCCCACGTGGTGGCTCACGCGATCGTCGAGGCCCATGCGGGCCGTGAGCATCGTGGCGGCGCGGACGTACGACTCCGTCAGGTCCACCACCGTGACCTGGCAGCCGAACTCGACGGCAAGCGTGCGGGCGGGGCCTCCGAATCCGCCGCCGACGTCGAGCACCCGCATGCCGGGCGCGGCGCCGGCGAGCTTCGCGAGGCGCACGGTCACCGGCTTGCCGCCTCCGTGGAACTGATCCACGGGCGCGAGCTCGTCTGGCGTGAGCGCGTCCAGATTGGTCCCCCGCGCCTTGAGGGCGGCAAGGATGGCCTCCGCGAGGTTCTCCCGCCCCCAGTAGCGGCTGATCACTCGCGCGTCCATGTCGGATGGCAAGACCCGACCCCTTATTTGATCGCCTGGGGATTGATGGGCGACCCCGTGCCGCGGCTGATCACGAGGGGCGGCGCGCAGAAGAAGAACTCGTAGACGCCGTCCGCAGCACAGTCCTCGGCCAGCTCCTTCAGATAGAAGATCTCCCCGTGCACGATGCCGATGGCCGGGATGGTCACCCAGTGCCAGGGCTGGAAGACATCCGGCCCGGTGTCGTTGGGGCGGACCTCGATGCCCCACGTGTCGCTGCAGATCGCGGCGATCTGCTTGCCGTGGATCCATTCCAGGCTCTCGAAGGCCAGACCGGGTGCGTCGCCGCCGGCATAGCCGCCCCACTCGCCGCGCTGCAGCCGGTCCTCCATCTGCCCGGTACGGATGATCACGAAGTCGGCGCGGCGGACCTCCACGCCTTCCTTCCTGGCGGTGGCGTCCAGGTCGGCCACGGTGATCCCGTAGCCGTCCTGGAGGACCGACACGCCCTTGTGGCGCGCCACGTCGAGCAAGACGCCGCGGCCCACCATCTTGCTCGCGAACTTCTCGATGCCGTTCTTGTGCGCCCCTCGGCTGTCGACGAGCGTCGCAGGATAGCCGTTCCACATCTGCTCGCCGAGGAAGACGTGGGAGAGCGCATCCCACTGCGTGGCCGCCTGGGTGGGCAGGTTGATGGCGTCGTCCGCGTAGCGCAGGCCCGGCGTCACGTCGTGCTTGCCCTGGACGGCGTCGGTGCCCGTGGCCAGCATCTGGTGCAGCGGGTTCCAGCGCCCGCCGAAGATGCCACGCTGCGGGCCGTTCTCATCGAGCTCGAGCCCGAGGCGGAAGACCTTGCCCTTCTTCACGAGCCGCGCGGCGTTCACGATGTCCTGCGGCGTGATGTAGTTGAGGACGCCGAGCTCGTCGTCCGGCCCCCACTTGCCCCAGTTCTTCAGCTCCTCGGCCTTCTTCAGCACGTCGTTCTTCGTCAGCTTGGGCATGGTCGACCCTCCAGGCAGGTCAGACTGCGCATACACGCTCTACCACATCGGGCGTTGCCTCGGCCAGACCCTCGCTCTCAGGGCCTGATGAGCTTTCGGCGACCCATTACTCGATCACCTGGTCTGCCCGCTGCAGGAGCGTTGACGGGATCGTGAGCCCGAGCGCCTTTGCGGTCTTGAGATTGATCACCAGCTCGATCTTCGTAGGCTCCTCCACCGGCAGCTCGGCAGGCTTGGCACCCTTCAGGATCTTGTCGACGAAGGCGGCGGCCCTCCGGAAATTTGCTTGGACATTCGGCCCATACGCCATGAGGCCGCCGACGTCCGCGAACTCGCGTTCCGGGAACATGGCCGGGAGCCGGTTCTTGCGCGCGAAGTCCACGATGCGCGTTCGATTGTTCCACAGCATGACATCTGGGATGGTCACGAAGCCATCCGCGTGATCCCGCACCAAAGACTGAAATGCAGAGTCGAGGTCATTCGCGCTCCGCACCTCGATGGGTACGGGTTGAAGCTTCAGGCCCAGCGTCGGGGCCGCCGCCTCCATGAGACGCATGTAGTCTGAAGTGCGGGAGTTGGCGACCGTCAGCAGGACACTCAGGCGCGTAGCGCGGGGGGCGGCCTCTTTGAAGAGCTGGAGCCGCTTGGCCGCCAATTCCTGGGCGAGCAGGGTTAACCCCGTCACGTTGCCTCCCGGGCGCGCGAAGCTGGCGATCAACCCCGCCTTGTCTGGCTGTCCGCTCACGGCCATCACGATCGGGATCGTCTGGGTCGCATTTCTGGCCGCCAAGGGCGCTGCGTTCCCGCCATCGGTGACGATGACGTCGACGTTGAGTCGGACGAGCTCGGCCGCCAACGTCGGGAACAGGTCCAACTTTCCCCGCGCCAATCGGAATTCCAGGACGATGTTCTGACCCTCGACGTAACCGTGATCCCGAAGCCCCTCTCGAAATGCCTCAAACATCGGCGTGGAGGAGCTGGACGCGCCGGAGAGAATGCCGATGCGCGGAATCTTGCCAGGTTGCTGCGCATCGGATGCCGACGGTAATGCGACGACCATGAAGGCAAGCGCGAGAGCTACAGCGAACTTGATCGGCACGGCGCGGGAGGAGGAGTTGACGCAGGGGGTTACGGCAAAGCTTCCGGATGAGAGCGCGAAGGCCGGGGAGCGAGCAGCGGCGGCCGCGGAACTGGTATCGAGGCCCCGCGATCCCAGAGCTGCCGCAGCACGCGGCAACGCTCGCGCTCCAGCTTCTCCAGGGCTTCCACGGCCGAGGGGGCCTCGGCCGCACAGCCGGGCAGCTCCGGGTACTCCGCGCGCCGCAGCCATTCGCCTTCGCGCTCGACCGACTCCATCACGAGCAGGTAGGGCACGGCGTCGTAGTACGCGAGGTCGTGGACCGTATCAGGCTCGCTCGCGGACGGGCTCATCACACGAAGGGCACCCAGGCGATGGGGACGCCGGCGTCGGACTGGCGCGCCTTCTCCGTCGCCGCGATCCAGCTCTCGCCTTCGGGCAGAAGGACCGAGGCCGGGCGCACCCGACAGAGATTCGGGTCATCGGCGTTCACGGGCACCACGCCCTCGTCGCGCAGCGCCCGGGCCGCCTCGATGAGCCGGCGCCTCATGAAGATCACCATGGCGTCGGTGGTCCCGAGATGCTCCTGCGTCCGGTCGTAGATCGGCCCCATGGTTTCCGTCATGGCCCTGTCCTGGAGGTTTCCGAGGAAGGGTATGCCGAGCGTCAGCTCCTTCTGCAGCTCGTGGTCCTGCTTGAAGTCGTTGTGGAGGTTCGCCGTCGTGTAGAACCGCGTCCGCGGATCGCTGGTCGCTTCCACGTAGCCGCCCCACGCGGCGAAGGGATCGCGGATCTGCCGGCGCTCTTCCTCCGTCACGGGCCGATCGAGCCGCCCGCGCATGACGAACTGGAGATTGTAGTTGTCGTCGAGGGGCACCCAGGCTCTCGCGGAGACGATGTGGGGATCGCTGGCCGCGATCATGGAGTAGAAGGGCAGGATGAACTGCGTGATGCGGTGCCAGTACAGCCCGTCCGTGTCCGAGCGGCGGCGGGCGGAATAGCAGGCGCCGTAGTCCGTGGGCAAAACTTCGAGCCGCGGCCGCTTGTCCCGGTGATAGGTGCCGCGCTGCTTGCTCTGGGGTGAGAGCTTGGCGTGCACGAAATCGATGTGGGAAGAGTCGATGTCGCCTTCCAGGGCCTGCACCCAGTTGCACTCTTCCAGCATCATGAGGGGCGGATAGACCTGCTCGGCGGGCAGCGTGCTGATCTCGAAAGCGGGAAACTGAGGCGCCGTCTCGCGGGGACCTAGGTAGGTCCAGATCACGCCGTTGATGTCGCGGCACGGGTACGCGCGGGCGCGCACCTTGTCCCTGAAGGTGCTCTCCTCCGGCTCGTTGGGCATGTCGACGCAGCGGCCCGTGACGTCCCACTTCCACCCGTGATACGAGCAGCGGAGCCCGCATTCCTCGTTGCGGCCGAAGAAGAGCGAGGCGCCGCGGTGGGGGCAGTTGGCGGGGAGCAGCCCTACCCTTCCTTGCGTGTCGCGAAAGGCCACGAGGTTCTCGCCGAGCAGGCGCACCTTCTTCGGCGGGCCATCGGGCGCGGGCAATTCCGTGGAGGGCAGGCAGGGCATCCAGTAGTGGCGCAGGAGCTCGCCCATGGGCGTGCCGCGTCCCACCCGGCACAGCAGCTCGTTGTCTTCGCTCGAGAGCATCGCCTTTCTCCCTGTTCGACTACTGCCAGACCGCGAATGCCATCCCCACACCGCTCCCCGCCTCCGACCGGTAGGAGGGGACATAGTCCACGAGCTGCATCTGCAGGTGCTCGAGGGCACCGGCGGCCGTGATCCAGTTGCGGATCTCGGAGTTGCCCGACTCGAGCTTGGCCGTGGGCAGCGCGGTGAGCGCGTCGGCGTCCTTCTTGGCGAGGATCTGGAGGACGTGCCGATCCAGCTCCTCGTCGACGAAGAAATGACTCAGGCCGCCCGAGGCCACGATTCCCACGCGCTTCCCCGACGGCCATGCCTCCACGGCTTGACGGATGGCCCGCCCGAGCTGATAGCAGCGTCTCGGGGTCGGCTGGTTCGGCGGATAGTACGTGTTCAGCATGACGGGCACGATGGGCACGACGCGCTCGCCCATGATCCGCTGATGCACGAAGTTCCACGCGTGCCCGAAGGGGCCGTGCCGCGGTTGCACGCGCACGTGGGCGACGTCGAAATCGTGCTCTCGCGTCAGGGTCTCCACCAGGTACTTGCCGAGCGCCGCGTCCACGGGGAACGACCGGTTCGTGCCGTCGCCGTAGAAGCCCCAGTAGGAAAGCTGACGCAAGGGCGGCACGCGATCGATGGGAGGGGGCAGGTTCTCGACCGTCTCGCCCCAGTAGATGCACAGGGCCGGCTGACTGTCCGCGCTGAACCATTCGTCCTGATCGTCGCCGATCACGACGAGGGCGTCGGGCGCCTCCCCGGCGAGGGCGCCGCGGAGCTGCTGGATGGCCGCCTGCGTCGCCTCGTGCCGCGCCCGGGTCACCTCGGGGGCGAGCTCGCGGCCGATCCACGCGGCGTTCTCGCGCGCCTTCCCGGCGAACTCCGCAAGGCGCCCGCGATCCAGGTCGCCGAGGCCGGCCAGGGCCTCGGGGGGCGTGCTCAGCATGGGACTATGCGAGGTGCCGATGCCGAGGGTGATCTCTGCCATGCCCTTCGCCTCTCCTCCACCGCCGCGGTGCCGTGGCCAGCGTCAGCGCGTCAGATTGTACTTCAGCTTCACGTCCTCGTAGGGCGCGGAGAACGCCCAACCCGTGATGAGCCCGAGGCCCGATTCCGCCACGCGCGGACCCTGGGCGTGGATGAAGCCGAGCTCCCAGACGGGAGCGTACATGGCCTTCTCGTGAATCAGCTGCTGGATCCGATGGAGCATGGCCTCCCGTCGCTTCCGATCGAGCTCGCCGCTCTGCTCTCTGAAGAGCCCGTCGATGTCCGGGTAGCTTCCGTACACGTAGGGGCCACCCGAGGCCACGAAGTTCTCGACACGGATCGCGGCGTTCCCGAAAGCTCCGCTGATGCTGTAGGCGAGGTTCTTGAGTGTCTTCTCCTGGTAGGCCTTGAAGAAGGCCGCGCGCTCGAGCGGGCGGAGCTTCACCCGGATCCCCACGGCCTGGAGGTACCCGATGAGCGCCTCGCTCATGGTGGCGGTCGCGGCATCGCACCAGAGATCGCCGGCGTCGAAACCTCTCGGGTAACCGGCTTCCGCGAGGAGCTGCTTGGCCTTCACGGGATCGTAGGCGTATGCGGGCGGCTGCCAGTAGAAATCGAAGCTCGCGGGAATGATGCTCCAGGTGATCCTCGAGAATCCCAGGGTGATCGCCTCGTTGACGGCTTGACGGTTCATCGCGTGGTTGGCGGCCAGGCGTACTCGCCGGTCGGCCCACGGCGACTTCGGGTCCCACTGATCGAGGAACACGAGCCAGTGGGTCGACACGATGGGGGTAGGCCGTAGCGTCAGCCCGGGCGTCCGTCGCGCTTCCTCGGCCAGCTCGCTCTGGAGCAGGTAGACGATGTCGGCCTCGCCCCGCTTGAGCATGGCCAGCCGCGTCGTCTCGTCAGGGACGGCCTTGAGCACGAGGCGCTTGACGCTCGGGCTCTTCCTCCAGTACGGCTCGTACGCCTCGAGCACCAGCTCCACGCCCGGATTGAACGAGACGAAGCGGTACGGGCCGGCACCGATGGGCGCCTTCTTGAATCCGTCGTCGCCGACCTTCTCGAGGTACTTCCTGGGCACGATCCAGCCCGCGCCGGTGGCGAGGCTTCCGTAGTAGGTCAGGAAATCCGGCCAGGGCTCCCTGAACCGGAAGCGGACCCGGCCTGGATCTGCGACCTCCACCGCCGCGACCTTCTCCTTCATGAGCCGGGCCGCGGCGCCCCGGTACCGCTCGAAGGAGAACTTCACGTCGTCGGCGGTGACGGGCTCGCCGTTGTGGAACCTGGCGCCCGGGCGCAGGACGAACTCGTAGACAAGCCCGTCCTTCGACACGCTCCACGACTCGGCGAGGCTCGGCGCCATGGCATTGCCGGGCATGGGCTTCACGAGCGCGTCGTAGAGGGCGTAGAGGATCATGAACGGCGTGCCGATCCCCGGAGTCTCCGCGGGATCGAACCACGTGGGGGCGAGCGAGATGTGAACGCCCCACGTCATCTGGCCTTCGGGCGCGGCCGTCGCGGGCGCGGCGGCGGCGGCCGAGACCAAGAGGATGAGCAACGCCGTGAAGAGAGCTCGAACGGCTCTCATGCCGGCAGCCTCCTGCTCAAGTCCGGTACCCGCTCGCGGCCCTGTGTGTCCCGGGAGTCCGTGTCACTGATGTCATGAGAACGGTCTCGCGCTGTTGCTATGCTCGCCCTGGGCGACAGCGCGCTCCGAAAGGAGGCCGACGCCATGACATTCGTGGGATGCGACCTGCACACGCGCATGCAGCAGGTGGCCGTGCTGGACAC
>Ga0137409_10005949_pt1 | contig 12690 bp, 11 predicted proteins | sample CZODoug1_16funga_FD_122059 | JGI IMG/M metagenome (GOLD analysis project Ga0137409, IMG submission 122059) | Vadose zone soil fungal communities from Angelo Coast Range Reserve, California, USA - CZODoug1_16fungal (Hybrid Assembly) | ecosystem: Environmental > Terrestrial > Soil > Vadose zone...
ACGCGGACAGGCAAGAGTGCCTGTCCCACGAAAACCCTGCCCGATGACGATCTACAGGCTGGCAGCATCCTGAACGATGGGCCAGCTAACCCTTTGAGGAGTTTCCAGCCAGCGCCCGGAGTCGATTTTCCCGACTCGTGGTAGCTTAGTGGAGGCCCTCCTCCGTGGAGTCATCTATGGCTAAGTGCCGCTTTTTCAGTGGACTGTCGGGGTGTGCAGGCTTGGGATTGGCACTTGTAGGATGTGGAGGGCTTACCTACGCGCCCACGGCCCCCGTCCGCCCGACGATCACGACCCAGCCGTCCAATCAGGCGGTTAGCATTGGTCAGACTGCCACGTTTGCGGTGGCCGCTGCCAGCACGCCCCCTCTGAGCTACCAGTGGCAGAAAAACAATGCGGACATCGCGGGAGCAACTTTGTCCGCCTACACGACTCCGGCAACGGTTGCGTCGGACGACGGAGCTACATTCGACGTGGTCGTCACCAACTCGGCGGGCAGCGTGACCAGCGCATCAGCAACTCTGACCGTGAATACCTCCTCAGCGATCACCATCACGACGCAGCCGGTCAGCCAATCCGTGACCATCGGTCAAACTGCGACATTCTCCGTGACCGCAACATCCGGGGCACCCCCGCTCAGTTACCAGTGGCAGAAAAACGGAACGGCCATCGCGTCGGCAACTTCCTCCAGCTACACGACACCCGCGACGACGATCCTCGACGGCGGCGAAAAATTCACCGTCGTCGTGACCGACGCAACCGGGAACGTGACGAGTAGCCCCGCCACGCTTACGGTCAATCCGTCTCCTGCGATCGACGTCGTGACCTACCACAATGACAGCGGGCGCACCGGACAGAATACGAGTGAGGTCGTCCTGACGCACGCGAATGTCAGCTCGGCAACTTTTGGAAAAATTGGATTCTTCGCCGTCGACGGCCTGGTGGACGCCCAGCCGCTCTATCTCTCGAACGTAGCGATCCCCGGAAAGGGAACGCATGACGTCCTGTACGTTGTCACCGAAAATGACAGCGTGTATGCCTTCGACGCCACGACGGGCGATGTGCTCTGGCAAGTCACTGCCCTGCTCGCCGGGGAAACGTTTAGTGACGATCGCGGCTGCGGCCAAGTGACGCCGAACATCGGCATCACATCCACTCCCGTGATTGACCGGACGCGCGGACCGCATGGCGCGATCTACCTCATAGCCATGTCCAAGGACACTTCCGGAAAATACCATCAGCGCCTTCATGCGCTGGACATCGCGACAGGCGCCGAATTGTTCGGCGGCCCGACGACCATCCAGGCCACGTATCCCGGGACAGGCCCGAACAGCACGGGCTCGAATGTGGTTTTCGATCCAGGACAATATAAGGAGCGCCCGAGTCTTCTGCTCATGAACGGAGTGGTCTATACCGCCTGGGCGTCGCATTGCGACATCAATCCGTATAACGGCTGGATCATGGGCTTCAACGCGTCGACGTTGGCAATGTCGAGCGTGTTGAACGTCACGCCGAACGGCATGGAAGGCGCCATCTGGATGAGCGGCGCGGGACTCGCGGCGGATTCGTCCGGAAATATTTATTTTCTGGACGCCAATGGCACCTTCGACTCGTCGCTTAATCTCAGCGGATTCCCCAGCCAAGGAGATTTCGGCAACGCCTTCCTGAAGCTTTCCACGACGGGAGGCCTTGCGGTAGCCGATTATTTTCAGGAAGCCAATCAGGCTTTTGAAAACACGCACGATCAGGACCTCGGCTCGGGCGGCGGCCTCGTGATGCTGGATCTCACCGACAATGCCGGAGCCGTGCATCACCTCGCCGTTGGCGCTGGAAAGGACGCGAACATTTATGTCGTGAATCGAGATTCCATGGGGAAGTATGCCCCCAGCGGCGGCAACGCGTACCAGGAAATCGATGGAATCCTTTCGGGAAGCATTTTCTCCACGCCCGCTTATTTCAATAACACGATTTATTTCGGACCGGTGGGAACCTCGATCAAGGCTTTTGGAATCTCCAACGCTTTCCTGTCTACGACGCCGTCCAGCAATACGGGAAGCAGCTATTCCTATCCAGGCGCCACACCCGGAATTTCCGCCAACGGCACAGCGAACGCAATTTTGTGGGCCGTCGAAAATAGCGGCGGATCGGGCGTTCTCCACGCGTACGACGCGGCCAACTTGGCGACGGAGTTTTACAACAGCAATCAAGCCGGAACTCGCGATCAATTTTCGGACAACAAATTTATAACGCCGACGATTGCAAACGGCAAAGTCTACGTTGGGACTCCGACCGGAGTTATTGTCTTTGGACTTTTGCCATAGCGTGTGCGGAGCACTAAAAAGCTGCTTCACGGGCAAATGTCTTCAATCAGTCTGTGGCCCTAAACGCAGCGGCACGATAAACTAAACGAATGACGATACGGTTGATTGCCTTGGACATTGACGGCACGCTTCTCGATGGCCGCTCCCAGCTTCCGGAGATCAACCGGCAGGCGATTGTGAATGCCGCGGCCCGCGGCATTGAGATCGCGCTGGTCACCGGACGCCGGTACGATTTTGCGATGCCGATTGCCCGGCAGATTCCCTGCCCTCTGACGATGATTGTGAATAACGGCGCCATGGTCAAATCGAGCGACGGGGTGACGCGGTTGGTTCACCGTTTGCCGCGTGACGTTGCAAGGCGCGTGATCGAGGCGACGCCGCAATTTCGGGACATGGCTTCAGTGTGCTTTGACCGGCCACGCGAGAATCAGCTCATCTTCGAACACATTGACTGGAACGACCCTCTCCGTGGCGGGTATTTCGAACGAAACAGGGAGTTCATCGCCGAGATGTCCCCCATTCTAGACTGCCTCACGGAGGACCCCATCCAAGTCATGTTTACAGGCCCGGTCAGCCCCGCCCGGGAATTAGAAGCCGTCCTCGCCCGGCTGCCGTTCGCCGATGAGTACTCGCTTGCCGTGACGCTGTATGAGGACCGCGACTTTGGCTTGGTCGATGTAATTACCCCGGGATGCTCAAAGGGCGCCACCCTGGCGGAATGGGTGCGGCAGCGCGGGTGGTCTCGCCAGGACGTGATGGCCATCGGAGACAACCTAAACGACCGCGAGATGCTCGAATATGCGGGGCTTCCGATCGTGATGGCGAATAGCGTGCCGGAGTTGAAATCGCTCGGCTGGCGTGAGACGCTCACCAACGATGAAGGCGGCGTCGCGGCTGCGATTGAGGCCTATGCGCATTGAGAGACACTTCGTGATTCGATTCCCACGGACGGCGGCGAGGCGTGCAATAGGGGCGGCGATGTTGTTGTGTGCCGGGCTGGCGCCTGTCGCGCGCGCGGACTACGCCGTCCTGCAGTCGGGACAGCGTGTCCACATCACCGGCTATGAAACCCTCGGTGAAACGATTCGCCTGACGATGCTGGGCGGGACGCTCGAAATTCCCGTGGATTCCCTGCTGAGAATCGACCCTGAAGACACCTTCCTGCCCGTCAAAGTGAAGTTGCTGGACGTTCCCTTCGCCGACCTCATCGCGGCTTCCGCGCGGGCGCGTGGCGTCGCTGCCGAGCTAGTGGCCAGCGTGATTGCCGTGGAGTCCAACTTCAATCCGAACGCTGTCTCGCTGAAATCCGCGCGGGGGCTGATGCAATTGATGCCCGAAACGGCCGCCCGCTTCGGCGTCACGAACGTGTTCGACCCGCACCAGAATATCGACGCGGGCACGCGCTACCTGAAGGAACTCCTGCTGCGCTACAAGGGCGACCTAGCCATGACGCTCGCGGCATACAATGCCGGCCCGGAGCGCGTCGGGCAGTTTCGAACGGTCCCGCCGTACCACGAAACCCGCGACTACGTGCGCCGCGTCACAGAAAAGTTCAACAAAACCATTAAGTCTTCCGGCCCGCTCCTGGCTCTACAATAAAATCAGAAATCTAAAGTAACCCTTCGAATTTCGCCTCGCCGGCGAAGCACACTGCAATCCCGACAGCGAACCTCAAGAAATACTTTAAGGCAGCCCGCTTACCAGGGTAACGATAAGAGTCTCTGTAACAACTAGAGAATTTTTGCAGGTCGTAGCATTAGCCATCTCAGGCATCTACCGCACCTACGGCGCTACGCATTGTCCTATGTCGTGTACCCAGTGCTCCCGCACTGGGCTACAGTCTTCCGCGCCTCCGGCGCTGCGTTGCCAATTGTGAGCTGCGAGATAGCACGGGAAGGTTCCAAAACGAGCGCGAGAAGACTGGAGTGCCGGAGGCGCGGAAGACTGTAGCCCAGCCCGGAAGGGCTGGGAACGGTGGAGTTAGGAATTCCGAGCACCGTAGGTGCGACACATAACGGCCACGAGTTGTAGTTCTCATAAAGACTCGACAAGCCCCGCACGCAAACCCGAGGGGCGCGCGGCAAATTCGTGGCAAATTCGTTGTGTCGCCGAGAGGACGAGCGTACGATGTGCCCGAGCCACAGGTCAAAAAGGAGTGAACACAAATGCAAAAACAAAGATTCATGCTGAAAGCTGTAGTTCTGATTGTTGTCAGCGTTGTATTCCCGCTGCTGGCACAGGAACCGAAACCCACCTGCAATCACTGTTCGGCGACGTATATCCCCAAGAGCGAGTTGGATGCCTACACGAAGCGGGCGATTGAGAACAAGCTTGTCGACCAGCAAGTTCGCTCCGTGGATTTGGGGAAGGCGCAAGTAGGCATCGGCATGGTCACTCGCGGGAAGCTGAATCTAGGCTCGACGAGTGGAGACGCAGTGGCCGAGCACGAACAGATCAGCGAGGTCTATTACATCATTGAGGGCTCCGCGACACTGCTGACTGGTCCGGATTTGGTGGATGTGAAGCAGAGACCGAGTACGTTGAAAACCGTCCGCGAACAAAATGGTCCCGGGTTCGGCGCCGCGTCGATCAGGAATCCAGTGACCCACGAACTCAAGGCTGGGGACATGATCATCATTCCGGCTGGGACCGGACACTGGTTTACTAAGATTGATGATCACATCACGTATGTGATGGTGCGGATCGACCCCGACAAAGTGGTTCCCCTGAAGAGCGAGGCTCAGTCACATACTTACCTGAACAAGCCATACAACGCCAACGACGGAAACTTCTGAGAAGCGAACAGGAACCGGTGCGCCCGCCTTCATTCAAAGGTTGCGAAATAATGGGTTTTCGGACCCGCAGGGGGTTAAAACCCCTGAAGAAAACGAAGATTTTATGCCGCGCCTATACTTCCTTCGCCAGGATGAAAAGGCACGACCCACAAAACTTAAGAGTTTTTCCGCAGCCTGTTCAGCCAGGCACGTGCTTGAACCTAGAGTGTCGGCCTGAAGGCCGACGCTACAAAAGCATCAGGGTTGTGGCCGCGACTGTTGTGGGCGAGGCTCCGAAGATGCCGGCACGATGCTCTTGATCCGCATGTACGTTACCAGGTTCCCGTAGTGGTCGTTATTGTGCCCGTAATTCAAGACCAAAAGGCTCATCCGAGGAACCTGTGCCTTCCGGCCATTTTCCTGGGTGACAGTGATGACTTCCAACCCGGAAGCATCCGTTAGCGCGGCATAAGCAGTATCGCAATAAGTGAAAGCATCGCTCAGTGCTCGAAGCAGAGCAGCCTTGGAGGCCAGCTTTTCAAAATCGCTGCCCTGGCCGGGATTTTTTTCACCTTTGGCCTGCGAGCACCACATGTAATTGAAGTTAGCAAGGTGCCCAAGAATTTGCCCGAAGGTCCGCACTTCCTCCTGCGCGCCGGGACGCAAGCCATAAAGATCTTCCGAAACTTTCTCGGCGGATTTCTCAATATTTTTCCGATTGGTGTTGAAGGCGTTGTGAAGCCAAGTGGCCATGGGATCTTGGGGGCTGGTTTGCTGGCCGGTCTGTGCCGCGGCGGGAATCGCCAGCACAATTCCAAGTAGCACGACAATAAAAACTCTCTTCATTGTCACTATTCTCCTGGGTAGCATGGCCGGTTCATGACAGCGAGCCCGGCGAACCTAAGTTTATACTAAAGCCTTGGGCCGATTCCGGAGAAGTGGACTTCACCGTTCAGAATCGGGCACGGATGAGCAATGCTGAATTTGATCGGGTTGAGCCTTCACAGATAGAATGGCAAACAATATGAAATTTCTGAGATATTGTATTCTGGGTGCCTAAAGTGGGGGTGACAATGTCGAATCAAGATCGCCGCGAATTCTTGAGTAAAACCTTCGCCCTGGGTCTGGGGCCCATCGTTGCCGGGTCTGCATTGCGTTCCGCAGAGATGGCGGCCGAGCCTATGCCCGCGCAGCAAGCGCCTGCAGAATTTTTTAACGGGTTCAAGCGCGAGCAAATCAAGACTTCGGGCGCGACCATCAACACCGTTTACGGCGGCAAGGGTTCGCCTCTACTCTTACTTCACGGCATCCCGGAAACACACGTACTCTGGCGCAAGGTCGCACCGCTGCTGGCACAGGATTATTTTTTAGTGATCCCTGATCTTCGCGGCTATGGCGATAGCAGCAAGCCCCCCGGAGGCGCGGATCACTTCGGCTATTCGAAGCGGGCCATGGCGCAGGACCAAGTGGACGTGATGAAGCATCTAGGTTTTGAGAAATTTGCAATGGTGGGGCACGATCGCGGCGGGCGCGCCGCTCACCGGTTGGCTCTGGACCACCCGGATGTGCTGACCAAGCTCGTGATTCTCGACATCGTGCCGACCTACACGCTGTATCAGCACATCAGCCAGGAGTTCGCCACGGTTTTTTACCACTGGTTTCTGCTCGTTCAGCCGCCTCCGTTCCCCGAAACACTGGTCGCCAATAGCGCCGAATATTTCCTGAAATCCACATTGCTCTGGCTTGGGGGACATGCGATTACCGACCCGATTCCCGACTGGCTTGGCGCAGACGCATTTCGGGAGTATTTGCGTTGTTTCAGCAATCCCGATTCGATCCACGCGATATGCGAAGATTACCGCGCGGCCGCATCCATCGATCTTGCTCACGATGCAGTGGACCTGGGTCGGAAAATCGAATGCCCGCTGCTCGTCCTCTGGTCCGAGAAAGGTCCGTTCCATCGCATGTACAACGTTTTACAAACCTGGCAAGAACGGGCCAATGAGGTCAAAGGAAAGCCGCTCCCGACAGGCCATTTCCTCCCCGAGCAGCTTCCGCAGGAATTGACTCAGGAGATCAAATCGTTTTTGAGCGCGTGAATGGCGTTAACGACTCCCTCGCATCCCATTCAGGTAGCCAACGAGCGTCTGCTGTTGAGTCCTGCTGGTTGAAGCCCTCGCGCTGTTGGCGCGGCGTCAGGTTACCGTAAGCGTCACACTGGTGGTCTGGGTCGTCGCACCGGACGTTCCTGTCACTGTGATTGAGAAGGAGCCGACAGGAGTCCCGTTGGGGTTGGTGGCCCCTCCCCCTGTGCGTCCGCCGCAACCTGCCGCGAGCAGTACGAGCAGCAGAGCCAATGAGCTAACAGGAACCAACGTCAGGAGACGGCGCTTGCGCGCAGCGAGAAGAGTGAACATTGAAATTCCCAGGACCGTTAGTGTTTCAGACCACATAACAAGCGGGATTCGCTCTATGCGCCGCAACGCAGGTCCGCCCGATGTACGTGAAGTCGTGGTGATGACCAAAGAAGCCGTGGAGTTCGCAGAGACAGACACTGCGGGACATGCCGCACCCGTGGGCAACCCGGAGCAGGTGAGGGTATACGAAAGAGCTCCCACGTCCGTAATCGTGAATGTCGCGGATGACCCTGCGGCCACAGTTTGCGAATTCGGCGAGGCGGTCAAACTTGATAATGCCCCAATCGAGACGTTCAAAACCGTCTTACCGCCGAGCAGGTCCGATCCAGTTTCCGGCGGTCCAAAAGGGGCAACCATGATGTAATACTTTGTGCCGGCCATGGCCGAAAACGAAAGCAAAGACTGCGTGTACTGGCCCGCGGTAATATCATCATTACAGGCGATGTTGGTAAGGCTTCCGGGTGTGCCAGTCCAAACCGAGAGCGTCGTGTCATAGACACTGCCGATCGTGGATAAAATGAACGATCCGCTTGATGATGGTGTGAGCGACCACCACACGGTCTTCGTGCGCGGATTTGTGCTCGGAACCGGGGCTGACAGAGCGCAAGGCGGAGTAGGGTCGGTAGTCTCCGTTGTCGCCGCAGAATTGTCGACGCTACTTACGCTACCTATCGTGACCGCAATCGCATTCGCGATGTTGTCGTTAGCTGGCGCTGAGCCATTCACGGTGAACGTTTGTGCCGATGAAGACTCTCCCGCCTTCGCCGCGTCATCGGTGACAGTGATCGAAGCGGTCGTCCCATAAAGTACCAGGTTGTGCGAAATCGTCGCTGTGATCGTCGTCGAGGTTCCGCCCGACAACATCGTGACGCCTGCTGTAGAACCGTTCCAGAGAATCTGGGCAGTCGTAACAAAATTGGTCCCGGTCGCTGTCAGCATGAAATCGGTCGGGAAACCGGCGGATATGGACGTGGGGCTGATCAAACTCAGAGTTGGAGTACTGCCACCAGAAGAGCTGATCGAAGACCACGAGTTCACTAGATTCATAGCGTCAATCGTTCCAAGTCCCGTTGCCTGGTCGTACCCTGTCACTGCTGTGAAACCGATAGAGCCTCCATTGGGACAACCCTGGGTGCCAAGAGTGCAGGGACTCATGTTGTCGCCAGTCGTGATGTCATGAAATGCCGTCGATGTGCTCGCAGCCAGAGGGTAAAGAATGTAGTTTATATTTCCCTGCCCTGTCGAAGCCGTCTTCTGGTTGACCAACGCCAGGATGCCTGCAAATGTCGGAGCGCCGAACGACGTGCCTCCGAAGACAGTCAGGTTCACATCCGTGCTGGAATTCCGAAAGCCATTCTGACAGCCAGAAGTGAGCGGGTCTCCTGTTTTTGCGTGTATTTGAGTGCACACCAGATAGGGATCGTGGGACGTCGACGCGTTCAAGGAAATATCCGGGACATCGCGCGCACCGTCACTACCAGTCTGCCAGGAAGGCTTCCCGAAAATTGAACTTGCGCCCCCACCACCCGCTACCAGCCTGCCCTCCAATTGACTGTCGTTCCACACCATTTCCGGAATGTACGAGAGCGCCGAGCTGACGATGTCACTGCCGCTTGTCGTTTGCCAGTAGACGCCATTCCCCTCATTGAATTCGGTGCCGCCGACTCCTGTCACATACGGCAGGCTGGCAGGTACGTCGACATTGAGACCCAAAACAGCTGGAAAGTTGCCCAAGTCTCCATCGCAATCCGTGCCACCTCCGTCCCCAGTCGCGGCGACAATGGTGATGCCTTGCGCGTTTGCCTGCTGCGCCATGGCCACAAGACCAGTGAAATCCGAAGCGGAGAATGTGGGTTCGCAGCCACCGTAGCTGATGCTGATGACCGGAGCGAGGTCTTGTTGAATCGCATAGGCGAGCGAACTAAAAACGTTCGTCGAATAAACGAATAAGATCGTCGCGTTCTTCGCAACGGCACCGGCCCATTCGATATCTATACTGGACTCTTGTACGTCGCCGTCCACAATCGTTGGATCTGTTGACCCTGGAACCAGAGTCAAAGTGGGAACATTCGCCGGTAGGCCGGAAAGGGATCGGAATGTCGCGATGTCGGCGAGCTTTATGTTGGATTGACCAACGATCACAATTTTCTGCCCAGTGCCGTCGATCGCGGGAGTGCTGCTGTAAAGGGGTTTCAGGTCGTAGATCGTCGCGAAGTCGCCTGGAGAGACAAAATGGTTCCCTGTCGCGGCCGAAGTGAAGCTCGGCTGAACTGAAGCGTCGAAGCTCTTGAGCGCTCGTGGCTTCACGGGGAAATTATTGAGCCCGCGAAATCCGAGAACGACACTTGCCAATGCGGCAGGCACGGAAGGCTCCGCGGAATTCGCGTAAAACTTCTTTCCGTTCGCTGAGTAGTTGTGAACTTCGCTGTGAAGAGCGGATTCCACTTGCGTAGCCGTGCCATTAAACACGACCCAGTTCCGGCTGCGCGGGATTTCCACGATGGCGAATCCCTGCGACTGCAGCCATCCAGTGACCTTGTTCAGGTCGCTCTGCGCGATCCCGAATCGATCGGCATATTGCTCGGGTGTTAACCATTGATGAAAATTCGGCGACGTGAAATTCTGCTGTGCGGCCAGGAGCGCGTCCAGGTCCGCCTGCTGCGCTGCCGTCGGCTGAAACATCATTGTAATTCGTTCGAGCTTAAATGACGGGTCGACCTTGCCTTGGTCGTACTGGGCGCGCGCGAGGGGGTGCACATTACCCCGGACCACGGTTGCCGTGCCTTCGTCCACCTGTGCCGCAATACGAGGCTTTGCGACGCTGTCCTGCGCGGCCGCTAAGCCTGGCACGAGGAGTAGAAGCGCGGCCGCCAGAAGAACATCCAACGCGCGGCACTTGCGCTGCGCGACAATCCTGGTCAGGCGCCCAGAGTTCAATACGCCGTCGCCAACGCGAATGGTACGCTCGTGAACATACGTATAGCGTGTGTTGGCTGATTTCATGGTTCCCTCTGATCTAGGCTGGGATGGCTAAAAGTCTTGCTATAAGTCTTACTGGACGTCTCATGTTATGGCGGGACGGAGCGTAGAGCCCGCACCCCAGTCCGAAAATAAATTACGCGCCCCACATTCAGTTCCCTTGGATGCAGAATTTCGTCATGGGTTTTCCGTCGAAATGGACTCGTTTTGCCTTTGGATCACCCCTAAACAGGGTATGTTCAAGCAAAGCGTCTGACCACAGGCCTGCGAGGAAAGTGACCTGTAAGCTAACCCCTGAACTTCGGGACAGGGCAGGGCGAAAGCTCGGGGAAACACGCCAGAAGGCGCTGCAAACGGCACGGGGGCGGGGTGTACGCACCGTCCCGCCTTGGCGGGCGACTTCCCGCTCGGGCGCGCTGCTTCGGCGGGCGTGTGGCGCGTCGGCGACTTGTAGCCCGCCATAAAAAATTTGAGGAGCGAAGGAGGGGGGTGACTACTCGTCGTTTGGCTTCCAGTTCGAAGGCGGGAAGGATATCTGCCAGAACATGGGAAACGGATTGACAAATTCAAGAGGAGTCAGGAACCCCTCGGCGCTGTGGCGCGGCGCGCGCGTGACGCGCGCGGTGGCGCGCTCACGTGTACGGTCGTTGATGATTTCTACTTTAGTATCCGAGTCCAACGATTCCCTGCAAAGCACCATTGCGCCATGAATATTGACGGCGACGGTATGAGCGGACACCATGAACGATTTACCACCCTTTGACAGCTCCAAGGTCAACGGCACACGGATGATGACGCGCTGGCTTCGGCGCCGTTCATCTCCGGGCAGCAGAGAGGCCTCATGATCCGAATGCGCAATACTCTTGATCATAGATCGACTCCCCAAAAACCCATGTCCGGATTTATTAACTCAATCCCTAATTCCCAGCCTTCCGCCCCCTCATGTCCGCGCCAGACAATGACGGCTGGGCTGGCTTGGCTGCTCACAAGATTAACGACCGAAATGCGCTGGTCAACTTGGAGGTCCTGGGGCAACACCACCAGGCAGCCGTAGGGCCCAATGACACGGGTTTTTGTTTCCCCACGACGCATCTCGCCACCGGCATTCCATTCCACCGCAACAGGAACACGCGAATTGAGCCGCACGCCGCGGCGTTTCTCTTGCTCGGATATCAAACTGGTCCTGGCTTTGGGCCGACCGACCACACTCTGAGTAGCCTTCAGCGGATTGGTTGGAAATTTGTTCACTCGTGCCCCTCAGAAGACAGCCGGAACGGCCCACGATGACAATGAAAATAGATGGCCTGCCCCCATGCCCAATTACAATGCTAGGGCGACGTCGGGAAGGGGTCAATGGTACGCAGGGTCAGTGACCTGACCGGCCGGAAGGACAGGCGCGATTTCCCTTCCAGCCATGCGAACTTTCGCGGTTCGGGAGAGCGCCGGGGCCTCGCCGGCGATTCAACGTCCGTCTTGCGGCATTCTCCCAAACATGCTTCAGCACCAACGTGCCGGGCGCTTGTTCAGTGGCCGGCTTTTCTCTGGGGGGAACAGATTCCCGGGACTGCGCCGCACAAAGGAATTCTGAACTTCCCCTATCGAAATTTTGCTCTGCTATGGCTATGATGTTTCGGTTTTCATAACTGACGACACACGAGGTGATTCGATGGATACCTTGCGCGCGGAAAACGTAACGCTGCAAGTAGCGGATGGAACCACGATGAACGCGTTCGTTGCCACTCCTGACGACGGGGGAAAGCTGCCGGGCTTGCTCGTTTTTCAGGAAGCGTTCGGCGTGAATCCGCACATTCGAGATGTTACGCAGCGCTTTGCAAAGCAAGGTTACGTGGCAATCTCCCCTGAATTGTTCCACCGCACGGGGCCCGGTTTCGAGGGAACCTACAACAATTTTCCGGCCTGCATGCCGCACATGCAGGCGCTGACTCCCGACGGATTGATAAAGGATGTGGAGGCGGCGTTTGACTGGCTGCAGAAGAGCCCGCGTGTTTTGCCGAATTGCACGGCCAGCTTGGGATTCTGCATGGGCGGGCGAGTCTCATTCCTGGCGAACTCCGCTGTTCCCTTGAAAGCTGCGATTTCGTTCTACGGAGGCGGCATTGCTCCCGCTCTTTTGCCGCGCGCGCCCCAAGTTGACGCGCCGATGCTCTTCTTCTGGGGCGCCCTGGACGGCCACATCCC
>Ga0137409_10005950_pt1 | contig 12690 bp, 9 predicted proteins | sample CZODoug1_16funga_FD_122059 | JGI IMG/M metagenome (GOLD analysis project Ga0137409, IMG submission 122059) | Vadose zone soil fungal communities from Angelo Coast Range Reserve, California, USA - CZODoug1_16fungal (Hybrid Assembly) | ecosystem: Environmental > Terrestrial > Soil > Vadose zone...
AACACACCGGATGCGAACGCAACGAGACATCCGACCAGGAGCGGCACGGCGCCGACCTGGGCGATGTCGACCGACGCATGGCGCGCCTCGACCAGTCCGGCGCCCGCGATGAGCGGAATCGCCATCAGGAAGCTGAAGTCCGCCGCCGCCACCGCGCCGAGGCCTACCCACAGGCCGGACGAAATGGTCGTCCCCGAGCGCGACACGCCGGGAAGTGGAGCAAATGCCTGCGCCAGTCCGATGATGAGAGCGCCGCGCGGAGTCGGCTGCGAGGCACCCTCCGGGCTCCGATGCCGCGTGGACCAAAGACAGGCCCCGGTGACGAGGAAGCCGACTCCGGCCGCCCAGAGCGAAGCGAACGCGCGGGCGATGAGATCCTCGAGAAAAATCCCGACGAGGCCCGCCGGGATCATCCCGATGATCAGGAGACCCGCGTAGCGGAGCGCCTCGGGCTGCCGCCGCAGCACGTTGATCGCGAGCTGCCAGAAGCGACCGCCGTACACAACCAGGATGGATCCGAGCGTCGCCACATGCAACGCAACTTCGACGAACACACCGGGCGTGTGGACGCCGGCGACGTGTCCGATCACTGCCAGATGTCCATCGCTCGAGACGGGGAGAAACTCGGTCAACCCTTGCACCAAACCGAGCAGGATGCCTTGCCAGAGATTCATGCGACCTTTCCCGCGACGAGTGCGACGAGGCCGACCACCATAGAGGCTTTGAGGAGCGCGCTGACCCGTTCCACGCGGCCGAGGATGAGCCACGTCGCGGCGATCAAGACGGCCATCTGCGCGGGAAGCGCGATCAGGAAATACGCGCCACCATACGCGGCCAGGCGCGGCAACAGCAGGCTGGCCGGCACAAACAGCAGCGCCACGCCCGCCGCCACCACCTGGGCCGGCCGCCGCCCGACCACGATGGGTAGTGTGCGGCGCCCGATGGCGCGGTCCCCGGCTTCATCTTCCACGTCCTTCACGATCTCGCGAGCGAGATGCAGCCAGGCGGCGAGGACCCACGGCACTACCCCCGCTGCCGGCACGGTCAGCGCCAGCGCGCCGTAAAACGGCGGCAGCCCGGCGATGAGTGCGACGGCGACGTTCCCGGCGACGGGTCGCGGCTTGATGAGCGGCGAGTACGCCAGCATGACCGCAAGGGCGGCGAGCGCGGCGATCACCTGACGGCCGCTCACCAGGGCTGCGGCGCCGACGCCGATCAAGGCGCCCAGGAAGACGATGAGGTCCGCGGTGCCGCGACGGACCTGGCCCGCCGTGAGAGGGCGCATGTCCGGCGTGCGGTTCAGGCGATCTGCGCCCTGGTCGCAGATGTCGTTCCACGCGTTTCCCGCGGCACCCAACGCAAGCCCTGAGATCGCCGCGAACCACAGCAGCTTGGGCAACCCGAGGACCCCGAGCGCGATCCATCCGCCCGCCAACACGCCGCCCGCGGCGATGAGGAGATTTGTGGCACGGACGAGGCGCAGCCCGCCCCTCACGCTCACGCGAGCAAGTCCTCGTACACCTTCTCGTAGAGCGGCACGACGCGCTCGGCCGCGAATTCGAGGGCCCGCGCGGCGGCGTTGCGCTTGAGGCGCTCGTGCTCCGCCCCATCCTGCAGGATGGCGAGGGCCCGCTCGGTCATCGCCGCCACGTCGCCGACCGGCGCGAGCGCGCCCGTCTCGCCGTCGGTGACGACCTCGGGGATGCCGCCCGCGGCGCTCGCGATGACCGGGACGCCGCAGGCCATCGCCTCGAGCGCCGCGAGACCGAACGATTCGGTCGCGGACGGCAACAGGAAGAGGTCCCCGCCGCGCAACACGTCGGCCACGTTGTCCACTTTGCCGAGGAACCGCACGTCGCGCTTCAGGCCGATTCGGTCCACCTCGTGCTCGACGGCGTCCCGATCCGGGCCATCCCCCACGAGCACGAGCGTGGAGGGCATCGCCTTCCGCACCCCTGCGAAGATGTGCACCACATCGAGCACCCGCTTCACCGGACGGAAGTTCGACACGTGGATGAGGATGCGGTGGTTCGCCGGTGCGAGGGCCCGCCGGGAGGCGGGGTCGGTCGCGGGGTGGTAGTCCGCGGGATTGATGAAGTTCGGGATGACGGCGACGTCGCACCCGGCGCAGCCGAACGCCTTGTATGTCTCCTCGCGCAGGTACGCCGACACGGCGGTGACCGCGTCCGACTGCTCGATCGAAAACTTCGTCAGCGTGAAGTAGGACGGATCCTGCCCCACCAGCGTGATGTCGGTGCCGTGCAGGGTCGTCACGATCTTGAGGTCGCGCTGGTCCTTCATCATCTGCTTCGCGAGCCAGGCCGTGGCGGCGTGCGGAATGGCGTAGTGCACGTGCATGAGGTCGAGGCTCTCGCGCACCGCCACCTCGTGCTGCTTCACCGCTAACGCCAGCGCGTACGGGGACGACTGCTCGAACAACGGGTACTCCACCTGCGTGACTTCGTGGAATGTCACCCGCTCGGCGAAGCCGCGAAGACGAAACGGGCTCGCGTAGGAGATGAAGTGAATCTCGTGGCCGCGCCGCGCCAGCTCGAGCCCCAGCTCAGTGGCGACGGCGCCGGAGCCGCCGTAGGTCGGGTAGCAGGTGATGCCGATTCTCATGACAGGGCGGCCGACCGCCAGCGCTCGAGGATGAGTCGAGCGAGCACGGCGGGCTCCTCCGTAGCGTCCAGGGTCCACACGGGGGCGTCGCGCAACTGATTCCGGAACCAGGTCTCCTGCCGCTTCGCGTAGCTTCTCGTCGCGGCGGCGATCGCCTCGCGCAACTGGGCCGCGGGCAGGCGTTCTTCGAGCACGGCCACCGTCTCCCGATATCCGACGCCGTCGAGCCCCGCTGCACCGGACGGCACTCCGCGAGCCAGGACGCCGCGTACCTCCGCCACCAGCCCGCCGGCCAGCATGCCGTCCACACGTTCCGCGATACGGCGGCGCAACGCCTCGCGGGGAAGCGTGAGATGAATGTACCACGGGCGCATCACGCCCGTCTCGCGTGCCTCGCGCTGCCACCACGAGAGCGCCTGTCCGGTGAGCAGCGCCACTTCCACGGCGCGGGCCGCGCGCTGGCGGCCCCCGGCCTGAAACCGCGCGTCCAAGCGGCCAGCCCAGCGGGCGATATCGGGAGCGCGCATGCGCTCCGTCCAGCCGCGCAGCCGCTCACGGCGGGCGGGATCGAGCGGCGGCTCGCGGAACAAGCCATCGGCGAGTGCGCGCACATAGAAACCGGTCCCGCCGACGACGAGAGGGAGACGAGCGGCGGCGCGGATCTCGGCGAGCCAGCCCGCCGCCTCGCGCGCGAACCGGCCCGCACTGTAGCGCTCTCCCGGATCGACGAGGTCCAGGCCGACGTGCGGCACCCGGGCCCGCAGCGCCCGATCGGGCTTGGCGGTACCGATGTCGAGGCCGCGGTACACTTGGCGGGCGTCGGCGGAGAGCACCGTTACCGGTGCGAGAGCGGCGAGGGCGACCGCGACGGCCGTCTTCCCTACCGCGGTCGGACCCACCAGGACAGGGGTCAGGTGTCTGGTGTCAGCTGCGTCCAAACCGGCGCTCCAGTTCATCCTTGGGCAGCTGCACCATGCTCGGCCGGCCGTGCACGTCGTGCGCGGGCAGGGTTGCCGTCAGAAGACGCACGACGAGCTCCCGCATCTCTTCGGCGTCCAGGCGATTGCCGGCCTTGATGGCGGCGCGGCAGGCGAAGGTCGCGGCGAAACGTTCGAGCCGATTCTGCCACCCGCCGAACCGTCCCCCGGCCAGGTCGGCGACGAGCTCCTGCAGACAGCGCGCCGCCTCGAACCGGGGGTGCGGGTTCGGCACGGTGTGCACGACGACACTGCGGCCCGAGAAGGGCTCCATCTCGAACCCCACGCGCTGCAGCAGCTCGCGATGGGCGTCGATGGCTTCGAGCTCGGGCGGACTGAACTCGAGAGTGAGCGGCAGCAGCAGCCGCTGCGCCGACGCGCCGTCGCCGCTCAGCTGGCGCATCACGTCCTCGTACAGCACACGCTCGTGCGCGGAGTGCTGGTCGACGATCGCGACACTCGAGTCGGTTTGGAAGAGGATGTAGGTGTCGAACACCTGAAGCAGGGGCGTGGGGAGTGGGGCGTGGGACGTGCCACTGCCCTGCACGAACAGCTCGAGCGGCGTCCCACGCCCGAGGTCCACGCCCAAACCGGCCCAGGGGCTGCCGGTCCCCAGCGGCGCGGCCGCCGCGAGGGGCGCGAGCGCCGCCCGTACCGCCTCCTCGACGACCTTCTCGACGAAGAACTTGTCGCGGAACCGGGCCTCGAGCTTCGCGGGATGGACGTTCACGTCCACCGCGTCCCCCGGCAGATCGAGGAACAGCACCAGCGACGGCCGGTCGCCCGGCGCGATCGTCGAGCGGTACCCCGCTTCGCCGGCGCGCAGGATGAACGGGTCGCGGATCGGTCGGCCGCGCACGAAGACGTAGCCCTTGCGGCCGGCGGGGCGCGCCTGCGCCGGCCGCTGGGCGAAGCCGGTCACCTCGAGCGGCCCCTCACGATACGCCACCGGCAGCAGTGTGTCGGCCAGCTCCCGGCTCCACAGCCCGCGCACGCGATCGATGGCGCGCGCCGCCGGCGGGCAGTCGAGCAGCACGCGTCCGTCGCTGGTCAGCGTGAACGCTACGTCGGGACGTGTGAGCGCAAGGACGGTGAGCGCCTCGACTGCCGCCCGCGTTTCCGTGGCGGTGGCGCGGAGGAATTTGCGGCGCGCGGGCGTGTTGAAGAACAGCGCACGAACGGTGATCGTGGTACCGCGCTGCCGCACCGCGTCTTCGCGGAGATCGAGTTTGCCTCCCGTGACGCGCAGGCGCGTGCCCGTCGCCCCATCGGGGGACGTCTCGATCTCAAAACGTGAGACGGAAGCGATCGCGGGCAGCGCCTCCCCCCGAAACCCGAACGTCGCGACCCCGATCAGGTCGGCGGCCGCGTTGATCTTGCTCGTGGCGTGTCGTTGCAGGGCGGTGCCGGCGTCCTCGCGATCCATCCCCTGCCCGTCATCGCTCACCCGGATCAGGGTTTTGCCACCGTCCTCGAGCTCGATCCGGACCACGCGGGCGCCGGCGTCGAGCGCGTTCTCGACCAGCTCCTTCACCACGGACGCCGGCCGCTCGACCACCTCGCCGGCGGCGATTTGGTCGGCGACCTGCGCGGGCAGAACCTGCACGCGCGAGGGGGTGCGGGGCGGAGCGCTCACAGCGGTACAATCTCGCCCGCCAGCACCCAACCGCGCACCCCGTCGGGGCGGCGCACTTCGCACCAGCGTCCGTAGCGCTGCCCCAGCAGCAGCGCCGCCCCGGCGCGGACCGTGGCGGCGGCGCTAGCGCCGCCGTAGGGGGCGGTGCGCACAGGTGCCTCGGTGACCACCACCACCGCCACCGGCCGCTCGCGGCGCTGCCACTCCTCGGCGCCCGCGGCGGTCGCGCCGAGCGCCAGCGCGGCCAGCGCGACCATGAGCGCGGTCCGGCGCCGCCGGCCCGCACTCGCGCCGAGCGCCAGAAGCCAGAGGAGCGCCCACGCCGCTCCCGCCAGGAGCGCCCACTCGGCGGGTGTCGCCCAGCCGACGGCGAGGAGCTGCTCGCTCGCGAGGTCAGGCGCGGGGAGCAGGCGACGCGCGCGCCGGATCACCGCATCGCGCGGCGCGAGGCGCGCGGCGAGCGTCCACGCCGCCGTCGCCTTGCCATCGGCGCCCGCGCGATACAGGGTGGCGCCGAGGTTGTACCAATGGGCGGCGACGCGGGGCTCGCCCGCCGCACGCGCGGCGAACGAATCGGCGGCGGCGCGCAGCGCGCCCGCCTCATACAGCGCTTCGGCTTTGGGGGTCTGGGCCTCGAGATGCGGAGCGGCCAGGAGCAGCAGCCACACCGCGACGAAGATCCTGTGCCGCCGCCCCGGCCCGGCCTCCGCTCCCAGCACCCGCAACACTTGCTCGATTTCCGCCGCGAGCTCGGCGGCGTCGCCCAAGCCCCGGGGGCCGTAGCGCGCCGCACGCAGTCGGTCGCGCAGCCGCTTCACGTGGTCGGCCACCGCGCTGTCGACGCCGGCGGCGCGCAGTGCCTGGGCCAGGCCATCCCCGTCGCGCGCGAAGGCGTCGGGGACGTGGCTCGCGAGCACCGCCAGGAACTCGTGCTCGAGGTGCCCGAGGTGCGTGGCGTCATGAGGGGCGGCGGCGTCCTCGGCCGCCGGCTCTGGAACGACGCGGCGCCGTCGCACGATCCCCACCGCCAGCGGCGGCAGCAACGCCACAGCGAGCCAGCCCGTGAGTCCCAGGGCCCGGCCCACGCGATCGACCCAGGGCTCTTCGCGCCGCGGCAACAAGGGCGGCAACGCCCGCGCGGCGCTGGGCTCGGCCCCCGGGGCGACGGCCAGGACTCGCGGTGCCGCTGCGACCGTCTGGTAGCGTCCGGCAGCAAGGTCGAAATAATCGTAGCGCACGTCGGGCAGCACGAAGCTCCCGGCGGAGTCGGGTACCGCGAGGAAGCGAAACGTCTTGCTGCCCGCGATCCGGCCCTGCGTGGGCGCGAGGCGCACTTCGGTCTCCGCCGGGTAGCTGCGGAAGCCCGGTGGCCAACGCAACGCGGGTTCCGGCCACAGTGCCACGTTGCCGACGCCGCTGACCGTGGCCGCGACTTCGAGCGGCTCACCCACGCGCGCCTCCGACGGTTCGATGCGCAGATCCAGCGTGAGCCCTTGGCCCACCACGCCGCGGTCGCCGGCGGGCCGGCCCGCCGTTGGCAGGGGCAGTACGACGATCGAGAGCGAGTCGCTGCGCTTCGTGTAGCGCTCCTCGCGGCTGAAAAACGAGAATGTGACGGGTACGGCGTAATCGACCGCCGCGGGCGGCACGATGATGCGCCCCGGGGCAAGAGGGAACACGATCTGATGGGTGATGAAGAGGTCCATCCATCGCCCGGCGACTTGCCGCGCGGCGGCGCTCGCCGTCGGCGTGGATGGTGGATAGGCCCACACCCCCTCCGGCGTGACGAGCGTCAGCAGCGGGAGGCGACGCATCCGCTCGCGCAGCTCGCGCGGCACCCACGCCGCGGCGATCAGATCCATCTGTTGCCCCACCAGTACCGTGTCGTCGGGCACGATGACGGTGAGGGCCACTGCGTCGGCGCGGCGCGGCGGCTGGGCGGTCTCGAGCAAGGCGCGCACCAGCGGGCTGAGCGCGGTGGCGATGCCGGTCGCGGCGCTGTCCACCGTGATGAGGATCGGATCGGTCGCCACGACGCTCTCCCCTTGCCGCACGCGCACGGGACCGATCAACACTGCCCCCGGGGTCTCAGCCCGGAGCTGCAGCTCGCGCACCGTGGTCCGCACCGGCCCGGCCGTCCCGCTCATCGCGACTTCCGTCATGTCGCGCGAGCCGACGATCGCGAAGCCGGCGAGCGGAGGCAGGATGATCTGAAGCGGTTCGGGCGAGCGGGTACGGGCGCGGACGGTGAGCATCAGCTCCTCACCCACGGCGACTCGCGTGCGGTCCACGGTCGCGGTCACTTCGGCTCCCTGCAGCGTGACGGCCGAGGCGAGGATGAGCAACAGCGCCGGCGTCACCAGTCCTTGACTCCCGCCGCCGCGGCGCGCCGGTTGTGCCCCGCGCGGTCGCGGCGGGTGCGCAGCTCCTCCTGGCCGATCGACCGGAGCACCTGATCGGCCTGGGCCTCGTTGAGACCGCCCGACGGTGCGCCCTGCCCCGGCGCGCTGCCTCCGCCGCTGCCCTGCGGCTTGTCGGGCGGTGCGCCACCCGAGGGCGGCGGGGTCTGGGGATTCGGCCGGCTCGGCGCAGAGCCTCGCAGGCGCGTCGCCAGCTCGAGATTCCACTTCGCGGGCAGGTGCCGGGGTCTGAGGAGCAGCGCCTCGCGATAGGCGCGCTCGGCGTCGGCGAGGTGCGCATCGCGGTTGCCGCTGTCGGCGCGCGCCTGCGCGAGAGCCAACAACCCCAGATTGTAGAGCGCCCGGAACCGCACGTCGGGATCGAGCGAGGCGGCGGCGCGTGCCAGGCTCGCGCGCGCGGCGTCGCCGTCACCCGCGGCGAGCGCCGCGGTGCCGGCGTTGTACCAGGCGGTGTCGTCGTCCTGGCGCACGGACAGCTCCGCGAGGTAAGCGAGTGCCGCCGCCACGACGTTGCCGCGATCCCACGCCTTCTCGGCGGCCGAGCGCGGCCGCGCCGGTGGAGACGGACGCACTTCCTGCGCAGCGGCGGGCAACCCCACGAACAGAGCGAGCGCAACCAGCGCCGCGGTGCGGCGCGTCGCCGTTTGCGCACCCAGCACCAGGAGCGCGAGGAGCAGCGGGATCCAGGAGCGCGGCCGGCCCCGCTGGGTGCGGCTCTCGGTGGCCGTGGCACGCTTGTACGACGCCACGAGATCCCGCACGGCACCGGCCTGATCGGGCAGCTCGGCCGCGACCAGAGTCCCCTGGGCCGCGTCGGCCAGGGCCCCGAGCACTTCGTCGTGGCGCGCGGTCTCGATGACGGCGCCATCGGCGTCTCGCTGCCACGCGACGAGGGCGCCGCGCTCGTCGCGCACGGGAATGCGGGCGGGGTCGCGTCCCCCCTCAGCCACGAGGATCAGGTGGATGCCAAGCTCGCCCAGTCGCTTGGCCTCCCGCACGGCGCTAGCGACTGAATCGTGACCCTCCCCATCGCTGAACACCACCAGGACGCGATCCGCGATTTCGGGGCTGGCGCGCAGCAGCTCCGCGCCCTGGGCGATGGCGGGACCGAGGGCGGTGCCGCCCTCCGACGCGACCTCGGGGTCGAGCGCGTCGAGGTACAGGGTCAAAGCGGGGCCGTCCACGGAAAGCGGTGAGAGGATGTAGCTGTTCCCAGCGAACGCGACGAGGCCGAGCCGGTCACCGTCCAGGTCCTGGACCAGCCGGCGCGCCTCGCGCAGCGCTCGGGTCAGCCGGCTGACCGATGCATCCTCGGCGAGCATCGAGCGCGAGATGTCGACCGCGATCACGAGGTTCAACCCCCGTGTTTCGGTCACGATCTTTTCCTCGCCCCAGCGCGGGCCCGCGAGGGCGACGGCCGCCAGGCCGGCGGCGAGCCCCAACCCCGCGGACCCGACCCGGCCCGCCGCGCGAGCGATGCGGGCCGTCTGGTCCGACCAGGCTGCCGCGCGCCGGACGCGGGCGCGGCGCGCCCACGCCGCCGCGAACCAGACCGCGCCGGCGACGAGCGGCGACAGCGCGACGACGATCGGCGCGTCGAAGGTCATTAGGGCACCCGCACGGCGAAGGTCGCCGACACGACCAGCTCGAGGGCCAGCGCGAGCAGGCCGAGGCCAAGCGGCCAGCGGTAGGCTTCGTCATAGCGCCGGTACACGAGGTGCTGCACCGGAGTCTTCTCGAGGCGATTGATCTCGCCGAAGATGTTCGCCAGCGAGGCCGCATCGGTCGCCCGGAAGTAGCGGGCCCCCGTGGTCCGCGACACCTCGCTGAGCAGCTGTTCATCGATCTTGACCGGCATCGTTTGATAGCGCAGGCCGAGAGGGCCCTGCCCCGTCGGCACGGGCGCCTCGCCGATCGTGCCGACGCCGATCGTGTAGATTCGGATGCCGAACGCGGCGGCGGCCTGCGCCGCGGTCCGGGGGTCCACCGTGCCGGCGTTGTTCTCGCCGTCGGTCAGCAAGATGATGACCTTGCTCTTTCCTGGGGCGCGGCGCAGCCGGTTGGCCGCGGTCGCGATCCCCGTGCCGATGGCCGTGCCGTCTTCGAGAATGCCGATCCGCAGGTGGCGGATCGCCTCCTCCAGGACCGCGTAGTCGGTGGTAATCGGCACCTGGGTCAGCGCCTGGCCGGCGAAGGCCACGAGCCCGATGCGATCGGAGGCGCGGGCGCGCACGAAGTCGATCGCGGTGGTGCGCGCCACATCGAGGCGGTTCCGCGGCGCGAAGTCCTCGGCCAACATGCTGCTCGACAGATCGAGCGCGAGCACGATCGAGATCCCCTCGCTGTGGAGCTCCGCCCGCGCTGACCCCACGCGCGGCCCCGCCGCCGCCACGATCCACGCCCCGAGACATAGCGACCGCAACGTGGCGGGGAGTCGCGCCACCCACAGCCGCTCGACCGGGCCCCTGGCGGGCCGCACATCGCTCATCGGCGCGCCCGGGGTGCGGGCCAAGCGCCGCGCCCGCCACCACCACCACAGCGGCAGGACGAGGAGGAAGACGAGGAGCGCCGGCCGCGCGAACGTCACGGCTCGAGCTCCTCGGCGAGGGCGCGGGCGCGCGCGGCAACCGGCGCGACGTCGACGCCGTGCGCGGTTGCGAATGCCACCTGGTCGAGCGCACCGAGCAGCTCGCGCAGCTGCCGCAGCGGCGCCTGCGGACGCGCCCGCTCCACCACGGCCAGGCACTCGGCCGTACTGAGCGCACCGTGAGCCTCGGGAACGGCTAGCGCGATCGCCCCCCGCAGCCGGCGCGCGGCGCGCGCTGCCACGGCCTTGGACTCGCCCGCGGCCACCCACCGCGCATCGGCGATCTCCGGGTCGAGCTCCAGGTCCGGCCCGGCCAGCGCCGCCCGCGGAGGACGACGTCGCCATGCGACGAGCGCGACAAGCATCCCGGCCGACAGCAAGAGCCCCGCGAGCGCGGGCAGCGGCGTGCGCCGCGCGAGGCGCAGCGGGGCCAGGGCGGGCTGCGGGACCGGCCTCAGGACGCTGTCCGGAATCACGCTCGCCACGCGGAACGTCGCCGTGCCGCCCGGCAGCGAATCGGCGCTGCCGTCGGGCCCGAGGCGCCAGATCGCCGGCATCGCCGTCGACTGCACGCCGGGCGCCCACGCGACCACCGGGTAACGCACCGTCCACCCGCCCTCCGCCCGCACGACAACCGCGTCGCCGAGCGCCTCGGTGACGGAGCCGGGGTCGAGCCGCGCGGCGCGAACCCGCCATCCCGGCGCCGCAGGCACCGTGCGCTCCAGCCAGATCGTGTCGCCGACGGTCGGGCGCGGCGTCACGGCGATCCAGGTTCCCTGCTGCAGCAACACTGCCAACAGCACGGCGCCCATCGTCACCGCGACAGCCTCCGCGCCCGCTCGGCGAACGCCCGGCGCAACGGCAGTCCGTACGGCACGGTGGTGTGCAGCGCCACGCGGTCCACGCCGGCCTGCACCAGCTTGCGGGTGCGCTCCTGTTGCAACCGCTCCGCCGCGACGCGGATCCGCGTGCGCGTCGCGGCATGACTCGTGTCCACGAGGAGCCGCTGCCCCGTCTCGGCGTCTTGCAGCTCGACCCAGCCGGCGTCGGGGAGGTTGTACTCGCGCGGATCGTCGACGGTGATGGCCACGACCTCGTGCCGCGCGGCAAGCTGTCCCAGGGGCTCCTCCCACCCCTCGGCGCGGAAGTCCGACAGCACGACGACGATGGCCCGGTGGCGCAGCAGCTTGGCGGCATACTTCAGGGCGCCGCCCAGGTTGGTGCCCCGTCCCCGGGGCGCGAAGGCGATGAGGTCGCGGATCACGCGCAACGCGTGGGCGCGTCCCTTGGCGGGGCGCACGACGTACTCCGGCGTGTCGGCAAAGAGCAGCGCGCCCACGCGGTCGTTGTGCCGCGCGGCGGCGAGCGCCAGCACGGCGGCGACTTCGACGGCGAGGCCCGCCTTGGTGTGGGGACGGCCGAAGTGCAGTGAACCCGACTGGTCCACGATGAGGAGCAACGTCAGCTCGCGCTCCTCCATGAACGTCTTTACGAACGGATGGCCCATCCGCGCCGAGACGTTCCAATCGATGGCGCGGAAGTCGTCGCCTTGCTGGTACTCCCGCACTTCCGCGAACTCGATACCCTGGCCGCGAAACACCGAGCGGTATTCGCCGGTGAACAGCGTGTTGACGAGGTTGCGGGCCCGGAGCTCGATTCCCTTCACCTGCTTCAGCACTTCAGCGGTGACCGCCCGCCGCCGCGCACGCACCGGCGACGTGACGGCCCGCCGGCGCTCTCCGCCGGTGTACGTCACGGCACGCCCACCGCCTCCAGGATCTTCGTGATGACGCTGTCGGTATCCACGTCCTCCGCCTCGGCTTCGAAGGTGAGGAGCACGCGGTGGCGCAGCACGTCGGGCGCCATCGCCTTGACGTCCTCGGGCACGACGTAGGCGCGGCCCCGCAGATACGCGTGAGCGCGCGCCGCTTGCGCCAGATAGATAGAAGCCCGCGGCGAGGCGCCGAACGCGATCAGCGGCTTCAGCTCCGGCAGGCCGATCGCTGCCGGCTCCCGCGTCGCGCGCACCACGTCCACGATGTAGTCCACCACCTTTTGGTCCATGAACAGTTCGGCGATCGCGCTGCGCGCGGCGAGGATGTCGTCCGCCTCGGCGATGCGCTGCACTTCGATCGGGCGACCCCCGGCCATGCGGCCCACGATCTCCTTCTCCGCGTCGCGCGAGGGGTAGCCGACCCGCACCTTGAGCATGAACCGGTCCAGCTGCGCTTCGGGAAGCGGGTACGTGCCCTCGTGCTCGATCGGGTTCTGGGTCGCGAGGACGAGGAATGGCTCACCCAGGTAGAACGTTTCGCCGCCGATCGTCACCTGCTTCTCCTGCATCGCCTCGAGCAACGCCGACTGCACTTTGGCCGGGGCGCGGTTGATCTCGTCCGCCAGAACGAGGTTGGCGAAGAGCGGCCCCTTCTTTGGATAGAACTCTTGCGA
>Ga0137409_10005951_pt1 | contig 12690 bp, 9 predicted proteins | sample CZODoug1_16funga_FD_122059 | JGI IMG/M metagenome (GOLD analysis project Ga0137409, IMG submission 122059) | Vadose zone soil fungal communities from Angelo Coast Range Reserve, California, USA - CZODoug1_16fungal (Hybrid Assembly) | ecosystem: Environmental > Terrestrial > Soil > Vadose zone...
ATTTGCGGGAAATCGTGGACGCCGCGATTTTGCTGGTGGAAAAGCCAGACACACCGTTGAAAGAAATTCTGAAAATTGTTCCCGGCCCCGATTTTCCAACCGGAGCGTACATCGCCGGGCGCGAAGGCATCGAAGCCGCCTACCGCAGCGGCCGCGGCAGCTTCACCATGCGCGCCAAAGCCGCAATTGAAGCGGCTTCCAAGGACCGCGACAACATTGTCATCACCGAAATCCCCTACCAGGTGAATAAATCCCGGCTGATCGAACGCATCGCGGAACTGGTGCAGACGAAAAAAATCGAAGGCATCGCCGACGTGCGCGATGAATCCTCGCGCGAAGGCATGCGCATCGTCATCGAATTGAAGCGCGGCGAAGAATCGCAATTCATTCTGAACAATTTGTACAAGTTTACGCAGATGCAGGAATCGTTTCACATGATCCTGCTGTCGATCGTTGGCGGGCAGCCGCGCGAACTCGGCTTGATCCAGATGATCAAGCTGTTCATCGAACATCGCGCTGAAGTGGTGCGGCGGCGAACCATGTTCGAACTTCGTAAAGCCGAAGAACGCGAACACATTTTGGTTGGATATCAGGTTGCACTGGATCATCTGGACAGCGTGATCCGCGTGATTCGCGGATCGGCCAGCCGCGCGGAAGCCAAGGAAAACCTGTTCAAGTATTTCACCGAGCAGGATGTGACCATCACCGAAAACGGGAAGTCACGTAAACTGGAAGGCGTAAAGCTCGACGGCCGGAAATACCGTTTCCTGGGCGCTCCGGAAATCGAAGCGATTGCTGGCGCCAACGCCCTGGGCCTCAGCTACGCACAGATCGACGCCATTCTTGAATTGCAATTGCATCGCCTGACACAACTTTCCATTGACGACATTTTGAAGGAGCTGAAGTCCATCCGTGATTTGATTGCGGAGTTGCGCGAAATTCTTTCCAGCGACAAAAAATTGAAACAAGTGATCACCGCCGAGTTTAAGGAAGTTCACAAAGCGTACGGCGACGATCGCCGCACGCAGATTGTGGACAAAGTGGAAGAGATCAAACTGGAAGATTTGATCGCGGACGCCGAAATGCTCATCACGGTGAGCCATGCCGGCTACATCAAGCGCACTGCGGCTGACACCTACCGTCATCAAACACGCGGTGGCAAAGGACGCATCGGCGCCAAGACGAAAGATGAAGATTTCGTCGAGCATCTCTTCATCGCATCGGCGCACAGTTACATTTTGCTCTTCACGTCGAAGGGCCGCGTCTACTGGCAGAAAGTGTACGAATTGCCGGAGGCCGCCGCCGCGACGCGCGGAAAAGCAATCTCCAGCCTCGTGAAATTCCAGGAAGATGAAAAACTCACGGCGCTCGTCGCCGCGACAAATCTTGAAGAAGCCGACCGCTTCGTCTTTATGGCCACCAAAAATGGCACCGTGAAAAAATCGTCTCTGGCGGAATTTTCCAATCCGCGCTCGACGGGAATCATCGCCATCAACCTCGAAGCCAAAGACGAACTCATCGGCGCCAAACTCACCGATGGGAAAAAGATGATGTTCCTCGCGAGCCACGAAGGCCAGGCGATTCTCTTCCGCGAAACCGAAGTCCGCGCCATGGGCCGCAACGCCGGTGGCGTCAACGGCATGGACCTCGACAAAGACGATTACGTAGTCAGCATGGACGCAGTCCAGCCGGACTTCGAAATCATCGCCAAGGAACACAAGAAAACGACGCAGAATCTCGAAGAACTCGAAAACGAAGACATCAAGGATTCGCTCACGACGTTGATGCTCACCGTCGCCGAAAAAGGCTACGGAAAACGCACCGCCCTCGCCGAATATCGCATCACCTCGCGCGGCGGCAAAGGCGTCGTCAACATGAAGACCACCGACCGCAACGGCTCAGTCGTGGCCACTCTTCAAGTCACCGAAGAATCCGACGTCATGATTATCACCGAACACGGCAAAGTCATCCGCGTCCACGCCAACGAAATTCGTGAAGCAGGCCGCTCCACGCAAGGCGTTCGCCTGCTCAAACTCGATGGCGACGATTCCATCGCCGCCGCCGCCGTCCTCCAGGAAGAAGACGAAGAAGAAAAGAAGTAAAAACTCTTTTCGCGGCGCCATTTTTCCGCCCGAGTGCTAGAATTCTCGGGCCATGAAAACTTCGCGCCGATTGTTGCTCATACTTTTGCTGTTCGCCCCCGTCCTTTTTGCGGACAAAAAGGACAAGAAACCCGCTCCGGCGAAAAAAGATTTCTTTGCGTTCGCCGGAACCTATACCGCGAAAACGCAGAGCAAGGGAATTTATGCTTTTCGCTACGATGCCACGAGCGGCAAGCTCACGGCGCTGGGCGTTGCAGCGGAAACGCCCGACCCATCCTTCGTGGCGATTCATCCGAGCGGAAACTTTCTCTACGCCGTGAACGAAGGCGGCAAGTCCAGCTTTGTCACTTCCTTTTCTCTCGACGCGAAAACGGGCAAGCTGACGCAGCTGAATCAAGTATCGGCGCTTGGCGAAGATCCTTGCTACATCGCATTCGATCAGAGCGGCAAATACATTCTCGTCGCGAACTATACCTCCGGGACGCTTGCGGTGTTCCCGATTCTGGCGAACGGAAAAATCGGCGAAAAGACCGCGCTCAACCAGGACAGCGGCGCGCTTGGACCGGTAAAAGACCGGCAGGAAGGTCCGCACGCGCACTGGATCGAAACGAGCGCCGACAACCGGTTTGCGCTCGCGGCGGATTTGGGCCTCGATCAGATTTTGATTTTCCAGTTTGACGTGGCAAAAGGCACTCTTGGCCCGCACATCCCGTCCGGCGCCACGTTAAAAGCCGGCTCCGGCCCGCGCCATGCGATCTTTTCGCCCAACGGCAAATTCCTGTTCGTCGTCAGTGAGCTGACCTCGACCGCGACGAGTTTTTCCTACGACTCGAAAAAAGGCGACCTGAAACAAGTCGGCAGTGTTTCGACCTTGCCGGCCGAATTCACCGGCCGCAACGATATAGCGGAAGTGGCCGTGCATCCCAGCGGTAGATTTCTTTACGTTTCCAATCGCGGATTGGACGACATCGCGGTTTTTGGCATCGATCCTAAAAAAGGAACTCTGGCGCAGACAGGCGCCATTCCGACCGGTGGCAAAGAGCCTCGCCACTTCACGTTTGATCCCTCCGGGAATTTTCTCTTCGTGGAAAATCAATTCAGCGACACGATCGTGACGTTCCACGTCGACGGCAATACGGGGCAACTCACTCCGACTGGCGACAACGTCGCGGTGCCGTCGCCGGTCTGCCTCAAGTTCATCGCTGCTGAATAATCTGCGCCGAAGCCGCTCGGTGATTCCTGGATTTTGTGGAGCGCGGACATCCGCGTTCTGCGCTACAATCCCGCCTTTGCGTACGCACTCCTGGGGGAACCTCATGAACCGGAATCATTTCTGGAAAGCACTTTTGTCCATTGCGCTGTTTCTCGCCGCGGTGCCTTTTGCGTGGGCCGACGGAGAATCCGCGCCAGGACGCGACCCCAAACAACCGGTGGATGAGGCATACACCGCGAAAATGAAAAAATACACGACAGCGCCATACTTCACTTCGCCGCTCGTCGATTATTTGCCCGCGTCCAAAACCGTTCCAACGCCGGAAGTCGTACTCGGCGACGTCGCCGGCGCGCCGGGAATTCTTCCGTACGCCGAAGAAGTTTACAAATACATGCGCCTGTTGGAAAAGGCGATCCCGCGCGTGAAAGTGATTTCGATCGGCACCACCGAAGAAGGCCGCGAAATGATTGCGGTGGCCGTGACGTCGGAAGAAAACCTGCAAAAGCTGGAAGAAAATCGCGCGCGCCTCGCGAAGCTGGCCGATCCGCGCACGATCAATTCCGACGACTCCGAAGCGGACAAGCTTGTCGCGCAAAGCACGCCCGTTTACTATATCACCGGAACGATTCATTCGCCGGAAACAGGCGCGCCAACAGCGCTGATGGAATTGGCGTACCGTCTCGCCGTGGACGAAAGTCCGTACATAAAAGATATTCGCGACGGCGTCATCACGCTGATCACGCCAGTTGTCGAAGTCGACGGCCGCGACCGCGTCGTGGACGTTTACAAATGGCATCTCGCGCACCCGAAAGATTTTTATCCGCCGCTGATTTATTGGGGCAAATACGTCGCCCACGACAACAATCGCGACGCCATGGGCATGACGCTGAAACTCACACAAAATGTTTTGAATACCTACGTCGATCAAAAGGCGCAGGTCTTGCACGATTTGCACGAATCCGTCCCCTACCTCTACGACAACACGGTTGGAGACGGACCGTACAACGCGTGGATCGATCCCATTCTTGCCGACGAATGGAACATGATCGCGTCGAGGAACGTGGCGGACATGACGAAGTTCGGGATGCCGGGGGTGTTTACGCACGGAGACTTTGATACCTGGTCGCCGGGATATTTGATGTTCCTCGCGGCTTTGCACAATGGCATCAGCCGGTTGTACGAAACGTTCGGCAACGGGAACGCCGATACGCGGGAGAGAACTCTGGAGCCGGAAGAATATGCGCGGACGTGGTTCAAGCAGAATCCGCCGTTGCCGAAAACGTTGTGGTCGCAGCGCGACAACAATAATTACGAAGAGACTGGTTTGCTGACTTCGCTGCACTATTTCAATGAAAACAAAAGACTCTTTCTGAAGAATTTTTATTTAAAGGCGAAGCGGTCGGTGCAGAAGCCAAGGGCGGAAGGGCCGGTGGCTTATGTGCTGCCTGCGGATGAGCCGCGCGGGACGCTGCAAGCGGAGTTGTTGCAAGTGCTGCAGAAACAAAAAGTAGAAATTTCGCGCGCGAAATCGGCGATCACGATCGCTTTGCCGGTGAAGAAAGAAAAGAAAAAAGAAGGAGAAAAATCCGGCGACGCGAAAGAAGAGAAAAAAGAGGAAAAGAAGGAGCCCACGACGCGGAGTTTTGCCGCAGGCAGCTTCGTGCTTCGCATGGACCAGCCGTATTCGCGAATTGCGGATGCTTTGCTGGACCACCAGTATTGGAGTCCGGAAGATCCGCAGAAGACGCCGTATGACGATACAGGCTGGACGTTCGGCGAATTGTTTGGCGTGCAAGTGGTTCGCGTTACGGATGCAAAAATTCTCGATGCGCCGATGGAGAAGGTCAGCGATGTGCGCGCGTCGGGCGGTGTGAAAGGCGAGGGCGCGATTTTTGCGATCAACAACCATGCGGAGCCGGCGTTGGCGACGCTGCGGTACAAGTTGAAGGACGCGACGATCGAGGCCGCGGAAGAAGCATTCGATGCGGGCGGCGCAAAGTTTACGCGCGGAACGTTTTTGATTCGCGACGCGAAACGCGCCGACGTGGAATCCGCGGCGAAAGAGTTGGGATTGCAGGTCTCTGCGCTTGGCACAGCTCCGAGCGTGAAAACGCATCCGGTGCGGTCGGCGCGAATCGCGTATGTCCACACTTGGCTGAGCACGCAGACGGAAGGCTGGTGGCGGCTGGCGCTGGACTCGCTGCAGATTCCGTACGAATACATGAGCACGCAGGCGATCGCGAAAATTCCTGATTTGCGCGCGAAGTACGACGTGATTTTGTTTCCGCCGGTCGGAATCAACGCTTCGGCGACCGCGATTATCCAGGGACTGCCGACGGCTTGGGGAAATCCTTTGCCGTGGAAGACGACGGAACTGACGCCGAATCTGGTTGGAAAAAACGATTCGACGGACGATATGCGGCCCGGGCTTGGGTATGACGGCCTGGCGAAATTGCAGAGCTTCGTGCAAAACGGCGGCGTTTTGCTGACGGTGGATGACACGGCGCAGTTTGCGCTTTCGGTCGGAATGGGCGCGGGCGTGAACGCGGCGCGCAGCGAAAAAATGAAAATCGTGGGCGCGGTGGTGGGAACGCAGTTGGTGGATGGCGCAAGTCCGATTGCGTATGGGTACGACGAAAAGATTTCGGCGTACTGCGACGATGGCGTGATTTTTTCGCTGAGCAGCGTTGCCGGCGGGCGGCGGCGCAGGCATTTGGGGCCGGACATGAAGCAACGTCCGACAGGGCGCGGGACGAAGGACGAGCCGGATTTTGCGGTTGGACGCATCGGAGCGGAAGCGCCGGAAGAACAGGAATCGGAAGCCTGGGAATTTCCGCCGCTGACCCCGGAGCAGACGCACAACAACGCGCGAGTGATTCCGCCGGCGAATCGTGCGCGGGTCGTGCTGCGATATGCGAACGCGAAAGATTTGCTGATTTCCGGTTTGGTGGATGGTGGCGGGGAGATTGCGCAGCATCCGGCGGTGCTGGATGTGCCATTCGGACAAGGACACGTCGTACTGTTCTCGATCAATCCGGTGTATCGGGGCGAGACGCGCGGTACGTATTCGCTGGTGCTGAATACGGTGATGAACTTCGATAACTTGAACGCTGGGCGGAAGGACGCGGCGAAGTGAGACGGAGAACCTGATTTGCCACAGAGGCACAGAGAACACAGAGAAAAGCGGGGATAAAGGCAGCGAATTTCTGAGAGAGTTCTTTCGCACGCAAGAGCGGGCCGGCAGGATGTCCCTACGGGGTAAACCGGCGCTACGAAATAGGCGGTTGCAATCTGCGCGCTCAGTTTGAATTTTTGTCTCATTGTGTCACGACCAAAAAATTCAAACTGACAGCACAGATGTAGTATTGCTTGCCAACGGAGGCTTTTGGGGTACAATCCCCGCCGCGATGGCAAAGAAGAAAGCAAAGAAGGCTTCCCGAAAAAATAGAAGCTCGCGGAAAGCGAGCGCGGCGAATCATCACGCGAAGCTGCCGAAGAATGGCGTGACGCTGATTGTGTTGATGCGCGCGCGCACCGGGCATGAGCCGTTTCTCGAGGCGGAGCTTCGCGCGCTGGTGGCGCCAACGCGGAAGGAAGACGGTTGCCTGCAATACGATTTGCACCGCGCCTCGGATGGCGCGGGCGCGTTTCTGATGCACGAGGTGTGGGAATCGCGCGAGCATCACACGGCGCATACGAAGACGGATCATTTCCTGCGGTGGAATGCGCGGAAGGATGCGCTGCTGGCGTCGCGGGATCTGACGTTCTGGACGCAGCTGGTTTAAGACGCGGAAGCAGACATCTGCGGAAACGCTGGGCGGAGATTGCAGCGGGCCAGCGACCCCTACCCCCCTCCCCTGTTTTTTCGTAAGTATTCATTCTAAAGAACTTACAAATGGCGGTTTCGTAAGTATTGATTTTAATGGGTTTAGCGAAAATTCGCGCAGGCCCAAGAAAATGCGAGAACCCTTCGGCTCCCGATCGTCGCTCTGGGTCAGCATCCTTCGTCGGATGCTGAGTATTCATTCTAAAGAAGTTAGAAAATGGAAAGTGGAAACTGGAAATAGAGGAATGCGAAGGAGGGTACACCCCGGCATTTTCTGTAAAGAGTGCGCAAGCTGTTGAAAACAAGAGAGATGATTTTCGCTCTTTTGAAAGAGAGCGAAAGAGTGCGACAGAACGGGCAGTTTGCGCAAAGAGAGCAGTTGGACTGGCGGTTGAGGGTAGAGCGGCGAGATAGTTGGAGGGCATAAGGCCATTGCCTTTCCCCTCCGCGATGTTACAAATGTAATATAACCGATTGGATAAGGAAAGTCAAGCCGAATTTGCGGTAGTGGGTCAGTTTCCGATTACCCTTGCGGGTTCCAAGCCGGTGTTGCGTCCATCCAGTGAGACCACCCGACTGATCAGGCACTGAGCCGCTCCTGGGTCCTCACCAAAACCAAATTTGTTGGGTAAGACAGAAGTCGGTAGAATCCAATCGTGCATGAAGAGTGGCAGGCTTCACGAATGCGCACGGCAAGTATCACAGAACAACTATACGCCGAGCTCCAGTGTCCATCCTGTGGCGACCATTTAGTCTCACGCAAATCTGCAGACCCGTGGGCTATCTGTTTTGTTTGCAGCCGCGACCACCGTTTCTTCATTATGCCCCAGGGTCCGCTTGCTGCTTTTACAGCCACGGCTGCGAGCATCACTCTTCCCGAAATCGGCGGCCTCTCTACTCTGGACATCGCATCGTTCTGGCTCTCGGACCCGCGAGCGCGGTGGGTGCTAAATGACCAACTCGCAATACTACTTCGCTCTATAGTTGAATCTCGAAGGATTTCAAGTGAGCCCCATTTCTCTTTTTGCCCAATCTGTGGTGAGGCTGTGGAGGAATACGAACGGCCACTCGACCTTTACATGAGAGGGCTCCGCTGCCAGAACGACCATCGCTGGGCATTACGTGGCGGACGACTCTTTTCCGCCATGGAAACCGTGAGGCTTGAGCTGCAGGCGGAATACTCAGACGCTGTGGTTAGCCAATTGATTGCTGCTTGGCTCAAGCGCGACCCGCACCTGGAGCCAAACCTCCATGACTCGGTTCGGCAAGTATTGCTGAGTTCGCCCTTGTGTCCGCAGGGTGCAACCTAACGCACCGATTCGTCGTCTGCAGACGTTGTGTATTCGTAAAGACTGAGCCAAAACGCAAGCCAACTCCGCCCACCTGCCTGATTAACGCAGACCGGAAGCGTTTCGACGGGATAGTTTCGGGCGGAGGTTCTTTTCACGATACATGAAACCTAAAGGAAGAGGCCGATCGGTTTCGCCGATTGGCTTGATGGCGGCGCGGTTAGACTGCGGCTTTATCCGTCTGACCCACGAATAGGTATCCGGCGCCTTTGCAGCCCGGGCATTCTTTATTGCGGTGATACCCGGTGGCTTGACACTGAGTACATTCGATCCAATCGGATGATTGGGTAGCAATTGCGTTGCTGCCGCTGCAGCGCTGTTCAGCGGCGGTTTTGCTACAGCGGCCGTTTGCCACCCTGATGTTGTAACCAGCGGCGCCACACTCTGTACAACACGTAACAGGGAGTTCTCGCTTCATCTGACAATGATACGCCCTTGCGGCTCGGTTCGCGTGCTCTATACGGGACGCCGCCCGAACAGTGGTCGTTTCAGCGAGTTCGTGCTGAGGAGCGCCGTTGACGGAAGCAGTGGCGCTGACATGACTGCGAAGCGGACTCGGGAATTAACGGACTGTTTTTACTTCGGTTTTGCAGTGCTGTAGCATCGCATGCGTGAAGCCATTCGAGTTGTTGGGCCAAACTGTTTCTCGCGACGGTTCTGAGATGAAGCTGGTTCGGCGCGGGGACGAGTACCTGATTCTCTTCGACGGCGCGGTGCTCATGTCGAGCCGCGTGCACGGGTCGGAGGAAGCGTTGGCTACGCTGGGCTGCGAACGGGCGCGGAGGCTCACGCGGCCGAGCGTTCTGATTGGCGGCCTTGGAATGGGTTTTACTTTGCGTGCGACGCTTGATCTGCTTCCATCCGATGCAACGGTTGTCGTGGCTGAGCTGGTGCCGGCGGTGGTGGAGTGGAATCGCGGGGCGCTCGGGGCGCTGGCGAAGGAGCCGTTGAAGGATAAGCGGGTGCGGGTCGAGACGGGAGATGTCGGCGCGACGCTCCGCTCTTGCGTCGGCCGATTCGATGCGGTGCTGCTCGACGTGGACAATGGACCGGCGGCGTTGACCGACTCGAACAATGCGGGACTCTACGACAGCGGTGGAATAGCCGTTGCGCATGCGAGTCTGAGGAAAGAAGGAGTTTTGGCTGTCTGGGCAACCAAAGAGGATCAGAAATTCGTACAACGATTAAACGAGGGCGGGTTTGAGGTGCAGATGCAGCGCGCTCGCGGCCGGCTGACGAAGGGGGGTCCTCACCACACAGTTTTTGTGGCTCGAAAGGATTGAATTTAGGTTGAAACGGCTTGTCCGGTGAGGCGATTAGCCGGAGTTGATGGTCACTGTGATAACCTGCCCGGTGCCAATGCGCTGGAAATCTGAAGATATTTTGCAAATCCTCGACCAATGTTCTGCGGCCTTCACGTTTCCGATGTTGGACAACGGCTACTTATACCTCGCAGCTTCCCGCCTTTCTCTTCACCGCACCGAGACCGAATGGGGAATGGTAATAGAGGTGTTTGGCTACTCGCCTCGCGCCGGTGTGCCTGATACGCACATCTACACTTTCGCGAGCACTCTTTATAATCGCGACTCACCAGAAAAATACAATAGCCGTCAAGCATACGAGAACTACCTCGCGAATAACCCTCACAATGACTCGCGTTTCGTATTTCCTATAAGCAACGAGGACTGGATAGAGGGCTGTGACTATGTCGCCGAAAGTGCAACGGTCGTCAAAGTGCGCGGCCGGGCGGTGCCCCCTCCACCTTTGAAAGAATATGGTCGCCATGGCATTGAGCTAGAGGAGTCTCCGCGAATACACGTTTTTGAACTCTGCCGCTTTTTGGCTGACGTCGAACGGGAGCACGTGCTTTGTGACCTTCAAGAACGCCGAATCAGTCTCCCGCCAGACCTGCACCAAGTCTTGCAGCTGGAAGAATGGAACCATTCAAACCTTGTGAAAGGAGTTTTACCGAGTCAGTTGGAGGCGTTTCAACAATTAGCGCAGGTCCTCGTGACCGGAGACCACCACTTTTATCAACCATCGCAACCCCCGAACACACATTGGAAGAACTGGCCCGATGGCGGCAGGCTGTGAACGCGCCCTTGACCAACCGTGCCAAGCTCAACGGGGCTGAAGACCCCTAAGCTACAATGGCGTCGTACAATGCGCGCGGATAGTGCAGACGACCGCACCGGAGAGATTATCGTGACGAGAGACGATGCCTGGAAACTGGCGGAGCATTGGATTGCGGCCTGGAATGCTCATGATCTGGAGCAGATCCTGACGCACTATGAAGAGGCAATCGAATTGACTTCGCCGGTTGCCGCGCAGTTGTTGGGGACTCCCCATGGCAAGGTGGTTGGAATTGCGAATTTGCGAGCTTACTTTCAGCGAGGGCTGGAAGCCTACCCGGAACTGCGCTTTCGTCTTGAGGACGTGCTGTGGGGAGTAAACAGCGTGGTGCTCTACTACATAAACCATAAGGGGACGCGAACGGCGGAGTTCATGGAAATTTCGGCGAATGGAAAAGTGGCGCGGGTTGTGGCGAATTATGGCGGATAAGGATTGGGGCCCTCTGCGTGGGAGTGCGTTTTGTTGATGCGAGAGATCGCAGAGGGCTGAGGAGCAACCGTGCCAAGCGCAACGGGGCTGAAGACCCCTCAGCTACATACCGACGGGTTAACGCGGACGCACACTGAAGTTGTACGCTACAGAGCGCAGAGCTGAGGAGCGACTGTGCCAAGCTCAACGGGGCTGAAGACCCCTCAGCTACACAGAGCGAGGAGCTTGCGCCAAATGTTGAGAATTTTGGGCCGGCATAAGGCGACCGAAGAAAATTGCTACGAGGCTCGATGGGCCTGGGCTTTATGATAGCGGCCGCTGCGGAGCCACTCGCGGACTTCCTGTTCGACGGAGAAGACGTCCGCAGAGTTTGCGGTGAAGCGCGCGTCCATCTGATAGGCCTGCTCCTCGAACGGAACCGCCATCCACAAGCCCGAGACCGTTAATGCTCGAAAGCAACCTTCCATAACCTGTTCCGGCCCGACGAGAACCATTTGCGTGACGTGGACCAGCGTGTGAAAGACGACTCTCAGCGATGGCTCGCCGTTGAAGACCGCAACATCGATGAACGGCACCGCCGCAGTGTGTGCCGATTTGGGGAGCATGAGGGGTCCGGCGGCGAGAAGTTTTTGGAAAAATGGCGGAGACGGCATGGTTTCACCGATCTGCGCGAGGTTCACGATCCGGACGGTGTCCAGGATTTCTGGCGCAAAAAACGGTTCGAGCTGCATTCTGTGAGAACTGCTGAGTGGAACACCCTGCGGGTAAAACTTCTCTCGCTGCTGCTTCAACCAAGAACCTGCTTCAGCAACCAATGCGGACAGCTCAGCCGGAGTTAGTTTTGCGTTTTCCACGATTTCCAGCCTCTCGCGGGACACAGTTATCTGCCAGCTACGGATTGCGTATCAGGGTAGCGCGCGCGAAAGCTGAAGTCCCGAACTATCGGACAAGCGTTCCGAATGAGCCTTAGGTTGCGGATTTGGACATGCGGATGACGGGGAGGGCTTCGCCGTTGGGGAGAGGGACGGCGATGGGTTCGATGACTTGGTAGCCGCGAAGTTTGTAGAGCGGGACGCCGGTGAGGGTGGAGCCCATTTCGAATTTGGTGAAGCCGGCGGACTTGGCGGCGTTTTCGCAGGTTTCGAGGAGGAGAGTGCCGAGGCCGCGGCGCGACCAATCAGGATGGACGAAGATGGCGCGGATTTTGGCGGCGTCGGTGGCGGGATCGAGAAATTCGGGTTCGCGGACGGCGGCGTGGTCGCTGCCGAAGAGAGTTTTGCGTTTGCTCCAACCGCCGCAGGCGACGATGGTTTTTGTGCCGGAGCTGTCGGTTATTGTTTCCGCTACAAAATAAGTTTGGTCGGCGAGGAGTTGGGTGTCGAGGCCGAGAACGGTGCCGAGAGCGCCTTCGATTTGTGCGGGAGTGTAGTCGTTGGCCTGGAGGATGCGGACAGAGGATTCGATTAGGGCGTGGAGAGTGGGGATGTCTGATTGGGTAGCGAGGCGGACCGAGAAGGACGCGGGCATGGGCTAGATGATACGACGGAAGAGGGATAGCCACTGTACTCGTCCAGTAGATTAGTGACAGTTTGCCTTTCTGAGTTTTTGTTTCCAACGGGTGATAAATTCTAGTGGGGT
>Ga0137409_10005952_pt1 | contig 12687 bp, 11 predicted proteins | sample CZODoug1_16funga_FD_122059 | JGI IMG/M metagenome (GOLD analysis project Ga0137409, IMG submission 122059) | Vadose zone soil fungal communities from Angelo Coast Range Reserve, California, USA - CZODoug1_16fungal (Hybrid Assembly) | ecosystem: Environmental > Terrestrial > Soil > Vadose zone...
CCGGCACGCCGGCGGCCTTCGCGATCGTCTCGATCAGCTCGCGGTCGTAGCCGGGGCCGCGATAGAAGCTGCCGGTGGTGCACCCGTAGGCGATCACGTTCACGCTGGCGGTGGCGAGGTACCTGGCGCCCGTCTCGATCTCGTCGTTCATGCGGTCCATGCCGGCCTGGCCCTCGGCGTCGTTGGTCAGCCAGAGACGCTGGCCGTGGATGGTGACGTCGCGCGGGACGGTCAGCTGGAAATCGGCCTCGCACGTGGTGTTCGTGGAGGGCACCATCACCCCGATGCGCTTGCGCGGGCTCATAGCACGCAGAATCCCTGGGCCTCGACGTCCAGGGGCACGTTGAGCTTGCCGCCGAAGAGCCCGATGCACATGGAACGCACGCAAGTATACGATGATCCTTCCCTCAGAAGCCTAACGAGAAGCCAGTCGTCAGAAACACGTCTGAGCGATGGGTGGGGCCTGCGAACTCGGTTCCGACGGCCACGTCCCACACCATGCGCGGGGTCAACTGGTATCGGAGGCCCAGTTCGGTCCCGACGACCGGCGCGTCGCCCCGCCGCCTCGACTGCTCCGAGAAGATATCACCGACGACCGTCAATCTCGTGAACTTCGGGGCGCCAATTGGATAGCTCGCCCCGAGCGCCAGGTGGTAGCGTCCGTCTCGCTCGCTTCCTCGTGTCGACGTGAGGAACTCGTATCCGGCGTTGAGGTGCAGACTGAGCCGCTCGAAGGACTTCGTGATGATGCCCCTTAGCTCAACCGCGTAGCCTCGGGCATCGATGCCGGTCGGTGCATCCACCCCGAGTTTTGCGGCGAAGGCGGGAAGCGCAATCGTTTCCTGGTTGAAGTTGTAGAGGGCACCGAATCGTAGATCACCGGACCTCGGGCGGTCTTCGAGGCCGTGGGGATCCGTCGAGAATGACGTGCCAACGCTCAACTGAAGATTGGGATAGGCTCCGTAGAGAAGCTCGACCGGAAAAAACCCACGGGATGGTCCGCGTCGTTCCAGGGTAAAGCCCGCGCCCGTCTCGATGGCGAATTCGCCGTGCGCGATGGAATACGCGTCCTCGAGCCGCAGGGGCCGGCCTTCATCCAGGTTCTTGTGGTCGAGAGCGAAAGACGGACCGGTAGCACCGAGCACGAGCAGAAGCAGGAGGACAGCGACGGTGGGCATGTGGCCTCCGTCAGTGCTTGTGCGGAGGGCTGGATGGCGTGGGCGTGGCCGGCTGGGGCCGGTCACTCGCCGGCGCGGTACCGGATAGGACCTCCTTCACCGACGGAGGCCGAGGCCCCATCTCGGTCATCGTCGTTCCACCGTGTCCCTCCATCGGCATCCCGGGTTTTTCGTGGAAGTCGGGGTAGAGGTCGGTCACGCCGTGACTGCGGTGCAAGTAGATCGGCAGGATCTTCAGGATGGCAGAGCGTTTGGCGCGCCCGGTCGGATACAGGTCGGGCCGAGCGAGAATGTCATCGAAGTTGTCATGCAGCATGTGGAGGTTGTCGAAGATCGCGGCCGCTTCGGGGAAGCGCTTGGCGAACTCGGGCGCCGCCTCGGGCATCATGGGCATGTATTGCCACTCTTCAGGTGGGCGGCGCAGGTAGCCGTGGTAGAACGCGATGACCTTGGGCATTAGCTCCTGCTGCTTCTTCACGGGGGCCGAGAGTTGCACGTCGTAGACTGCGGCCTGAAGCCAGTGATAGGCCCAGATTTGGGTGTTGAACGTTCTGAACTTGTCGCGGAACGACTTCGACTCGGGGAAGCCCCAGAGGGCGCGGTGATGGTCGAGCCGGTGCGGCGTGATCGCCTCGGGCTTCTCCACGTAGTCCGCGAGCAGCTTCCGGTACGCGGCGTCCTTGTCCTTTACGTGGTCGCTGGCGAACAGATCATAGAGGCTCCGATGGAACACGTGCGCCCAATCGAAGGTCTTGGCCACTTCCCACGCCATTCGATTGAACGTCGGAGCCACCTGCTCCTCGTCCGGTGGAACCGGTGGCGAACTGAAGATGAAGTCGAGAACCTGGAGCCGCGCCGTTTCCACCTGGTGCGGGTCCTGCGTGCGAAGAAGCGTCTCGGCCAGGTGGGCATGGCCGAAATCGATGCCGTTGAACTCCCGATAGAGGTGCGGCAGGTCGCGCATGACCGCCCACTTCCACGGCCCTCGCGGTTGCCACCGATGGTCTCGGGTCACCCACTGACTGCCGAAGTCAATGCCGCGCGGCTCCGGGTGAGGTCTTGATCCCGCGTGCATTTCGGGATGCTCGGCCGCGGTGTGTGGGCCAGGATGCCCTGATTGTGAATGCTGGTAGGCAATGACGGCCCAGCGGTCCCCCGCGGACAGGGAGTTCTTGTACGCGGGCATGACCGAGCCTTGTGACTTGTAGGGTTCCACCAAGCCGCCTTCACTGACCCGCCAGAACCAGAAGGCGTCGCTCATCTCGGCGACCATAGGGCGGTCCCGGAAGGACGCCATCTTGGGACCGAGCCAGGTCGCCTCGGGTCCGTCGCCATCTCCCTGTTTGCCGTGGCAGCCGGCACACTGCGCCGAATAGATGGACTCGCCACGACGGAGAACTGCCGAGTCGGTCCAGATGTGGACCGGAGCCTTGACGTCGCCGTACTCGGCAGGGACGGGGGCATGAAGATGGTCGCGGTCTTGCTTCGTAGGTGGCTTCTCATCGTGTGCCCCCGTCTGGGAGGCCGCGACGAGCCAGAGTGCCGCCACCGCCCCCGGCAGCACCAGCCCGAGAACTCGCAGATCACGGAAACGCATTGTTGTCCCCCCGGCCCTTTTGCCCTCCTCGGCTCACCGCGATGGTTCGCACTGCGCTGGAGGGGCAGGAGTTCGCTATAGCTGGCCAAGGCAAACTACGGCCAGCGGACGAGCGTGTACGGCTTGGGCGGGGACTAGATCAGGAACGAAGAGTGCAGCAGGAACAACGGAGGTGACTTGACCGAAGGCGAGCGGCCACTACTCGTGATCCAAACCTTCGCTTGTCCGGCAGGAGTCGTCACTGCACCGGACGAAATGGCGAGAACGATTGGGAAGCCTACCCACGCGGACCGAACCGCCTCACAGGACGCGGCGTGGATCGATTCGTCGGCATCGGGAGAGTGATGACCATCGGTGTGCTCGACCGACGCTTCGGCATGAACGTGACCCGGGAGAACACAGATGTGGCCCATCATGATAGCGACTGAGGAAACAAGGAGGGCCCAACGCGTGAACCCCGCCTTGCTGGCGAATGGCTTCATGAACGAAGACTCTACACGGTTGGACATGGCTGTCAACCGAAGGCTCGGCGTGAGTGCGGCCGATCCTCGAGGAAACAGAAGCCTTGTGACTCGACGCCCAGCGGCACATTGAACTTGCTGCGGAAGTTCTCGAGGGCCACCGCGGCGGTGAGCTCGACGATCTGGCCCTCGTCGAAGCAGCCCTGCAGGCGCGCGAACAGGTCGTCGCTCACGCGCTGGCCGGTGATGGTCATGGCCTCCGCGTACTCGAACGCCACGCGCTCGGCGTCCGAGAAGCGGCGGCTCTCACGCCAGGTCGGGATCTCCCGCACCTTGTCCTCGTCCGCCCCCGCCTGCATCCCCCGGGATGCATTGATGTCGATTCAGAAGGGACAGCCGTTGATCAGGGCGACGCGGAGGTAGACCAGGGGCAGCAGCGCGGCGGGCAGTCGCCCGGACTTCTCGATGGAGGCCCCGAGCTGCTTGGCCGCCTTCATGATGGGCGGGCAGTGCGCGAAGATCTTGGTGGAATTGAGGAGCCCACCGAAGATCTCCCGCTCCTTGGTGAACACGTCCTTCAGAATCGGGTCGCCGCCGTCGTCCTCGATCTCGCGCACTCTGGGCATGGGAAACGGAGTATACAATAGGGCCCGCGGAGGGCGCGATGAGCGACGTGCGGCACCGGACGGTGGAGACCAACGGCATCCGCATGCACGTGGCCGAGCAGGGCGACGGGCCACTCGTGCTCCTCTGCCACGGCTTCCCGGAGTCCTGGTATTCCTGGCGCCACCAGCTCGCGGCGCTCGCGGCCGCCGGCTTTCACGCGGTGGCGCCGGACATGCGGGGCTACGGCCGGACCGACCAGCCCGCCGAGATCGACCAGTACACGCTGCTCCACCTGGTTGGCGACATGGTGGGCCTGGCGGACGCGCTGGGCGGCGAGCCCGCGGTGATCGTGGGCCACGACTGGGGCGCCCCCGTGGCCTGGCACGCCGCGCTCCTGCGCCCCGACCGCTTCCGCGCGGTGATCGGGCTCAGCGTGCCGTTCCGCCCGCGCGGCTCGGTCCGCCCGTCCACCGCGATGCCGCAGACCGACGACGCGGTCTTCTACCAGCTCTACTTCCAGGCCCCGGGCGTGGCCGAGGCGGAGCTCTCGCGGGACGTGCGGAGCAGCATCCGCCGCGTGCTCCACGCGGGCTCGGGCGAGGGCCGGCAGGCGGGCGCCGGGCTCGGCGATCCCGCCGCGGTCGGCATGGTGCCCCGCGCCGGCGGGTTCCTGAGCCACACCGCGGAGCCGTCCGCGCCGCCGTCCTGGCTCACCGAGGCCGACGTGGATTTCTACACGGGGGAGTTCACCCGCGCCGGCTTTCGCGGCGGGCTCAACTGGTACCGCAACATCGACCGCAACTGGGAGCTGCTGGCCCCGTACGCGGGTGCACGGGTGATGGTGCCCGCGCTCTACATGGCCGGCGACCGGGATCTGGTGGTCCACTTCCGCGGCATGGACCAGCTCCTGCCGAATCTGAAGAAGTTCGTCCCCGAGCTCCGCCGGACGATCATGCTGCCCGGCTGCGGGCACTGGACGCAGCAGGAGCGCCCGAAGGAAGTCAACGACGCGATGATTGCGTTTCTGAACACCCTGTAAGCCAACGGAGGCCTCCATGGGACACACGCTCGAGCAGATCGCGGCCACGATGCACGACATCCTCGCGGTGGAGCCGGGCCCCGCCGGGCGCGAGAAGATCCGCGCGCTGGTCGAGGACGTCCTCAAGGACGAGGCCTTCGTCGCGAAGCACCTGGGGGACGACGTGCCCGAGCGCAAGATCCTCTTCGAGGATCCGCAGCTCGGCTTCTGCATCCTCGCCCACGTCTACCAGGGCGCTCGTGAGAGCAAGCCGCACGATCACGGCCCGACCTGGGCCATTTACGGCCAGGCGCGCGGCGAGACGCTCATGAACGATTGGGCCCTCGTCGAGCCGGCGAGCGAGACGAAGCCCGGGAAAGTGCGGCACGCCCGGAGCTATCCCCTGAAGCCCGGGATGGCCCACGTCTACAACGAGGGCGATCTCCACTCCCCGCGCCGTGACGGCCCGACCCGCCTCATCCGCATCGAGGGCACCAACATGGACAAGGTCAAGCGGCTGGCCTACGACAAGGTCTGAGAGAACAGGAGGCTCCACCCATGAAAGACAATCTCCGCTTCGTCGACTCCGACATGCACATCATGGAGCCGCCCGACCTCTTCGAGCGGTACCTGGAGCCCAAGTTCCGCGAGCGGGTGATCCTCCCCATCGGGGCCGACGGCCGGCCCCGGCGCGGCACGATCGTCATCGACGGGCTGCCCACCACGATGGACGCCGAGCTGCAGCAGTACCGCAAGCGCAGCCGGGGCGGGGCGGCCAGCGCGCACAGCACGCAGCCGCTCTCCGGCTCGCGGCTGCAGTCGACCAATCGGCTCGACTTCGCGATCGAGCGGAACTACGATCCCGAGGCCCAGGTGATGGGCATGGCGATCGAGGGCGTGGACATCGCGGTCCTCTACCCCACGACCGGTCTGAGCCTGCTCGCGCGCGACGACATGGACCCGCAGCTCTCGCTCGCCCTCTGCCGGGCCTACAACGACTGGATCCACGAGTTCTGCCGGTACAGCCCCGAGCGGCTCAAGTTCGTGGCCATGCTGCCCGTCCACGACGTGCACCTGGCCTGCCGGGAGCTGCACCGGTGTGTGCGCGAGCTGGGCGCGGTCGGGTCCTTCATCCGGCCGAATCTGGTCAACGGCCACTACTGGCACTCGAACTACTGGGATCCGCTCTACAGCCTGCACGAGGAGCTGAACGTCACCTGGGGCTTTCACGAGGGGACCGGCGCCTGGAACTCGCACATGAACGTGCTCTACGGCGAGAATCGCTTCTACCGCCACGTGGCCAGCCACTGGATCGAGATGCAGCAGGCGCTCATCGCGATGATCATCGGCGGGGTGTTCGAGTTCCATCCCAAGCTGCGCGTCGGCTTCCTCGAAGCGCAGAACTCGTGGGTGCCCGGCATCCTGTCGCGGATCGAGTGGGATTATCCGCAGTACCGCGACACCCACGCGCCCTACCTGACCCTGACCCCCAAGGAGTACTTCCGGCGCAACTGCTGGGCCGCGGTGGAAGGCAGCGAGCCGGAGATCGAGGCGACCGCCGGCCTGATCGGCGCCGACCGGATGTGCGTGTCCACCGATTACCCGCACTTCGACTCGAACTTCCCCGAGGTGTCGGACAACGTCCTCAAGAGCTGCTCGCGGGAGACCGCCGCGCAGATCCTGATGGGCGGGGCGCACCTCTACGGGTTCAGCCAGGCGGACTTCGAGAAGGCCGACGCGGCGGCGGCCGGCGCGCGGGCGAGCGCGAACGGCGGGGCGGAGGCGGCCTCCGCGAAGCGGAGAGGGGTGACGGTCGGCGGCTAGCCGACGCCCTCAGCGACTGGTCGCGACGTGCCTCTTCGCGGGGGCCATCGCGGGCGCCACCTGCTCTGCGAAGAGGCGCATCGAACGCAGCGCCAGCTCCGTGTCGAGGCCCGGCAGCGCCATCAGGAGCAGCACGTGCCGGTAGCCGGTGGCGTCGAGGTACTTCTGCAGGCCCTCGCGGACCTCGTCCGGGGTGCCGATGAGCGCCCAGCCGTCGGCCAGGTATTCCCGGAACGTGCGGAGCCGGAGCAGCGTACGGTCGAACGAACCCGGCACGGTGCCGCCGGTGGAGTCGGAGCGGAGGACCGACATCTTGCGCTGGTAGCCCATGAAGGGCGCCTCGATCGCGCGTAGCGCCGCGTCGCGATCGGGGGCGACGTGGACGACCCGCATGCCCCACGCCTGGTTCTCGAGCGCTTCCACCTCCGCCTCCGATCGCCCGGCCGCGAGCGACTGCTCGCGATAGAGCTGGTGCCGGCGCTGCAGCTCCTCGATCGGCACGAAGAACGAGGAGAGCGTGGGCAGGCCCAGACGCGCCGCCGAGTGCACGCTGTCCTCGCTGTTGGCCGCGATGAAGAGGGGCGGGTGCGGCCGCTGCACCGGGCGCGGGCGCACGTGCAGGCGCTCGGCCGAGTGGAAGCGCCCCGCGAAATCGAACGGCTCCCCGCTCCACGACTTCTGGATCAGCGCGATGCCTTCCTCGACGCGGGCCCGGCTGTCCTCGCGGTCGGACTGGAAGGTCTGGTAGTCCTGCAGCGTGCCGCCGCGCCCGATGCCCACGTCGAGCCGGCCGCCGCTCACCACGTCCAGCACCGCGAGCTGCTCGGCCAGGTCCACCGGGTGGTGGAGCGGCAGGAGGCTCACGCCCATGCCGAGCCGCAGCGCGCGCGTGCGGGCGGCCAGGAACGCGGCGAGCACCGGCGGAACCGGGCAGAGGCCATAGTCGTTGAAGTGGTGCTCGGCGATCCAGACCGACGAGTAACCGAGCGCCTCGGCGGCCAGCATCTGCTCGAGGCCCGAGTCGTAGACCGCCCGCTCGCTCCATTGGTCGTCGCGCTGCATCAGGAAGAAGAGCCCGAAGTCCATTGGGCGGTAGCATAGCTTGACTTTGGCGCTCGGGGTACGGCATAGTCCCGGGCACTCCCAGCCGGTGTAATGACGCATCGGCTCGAGTTCGCTCGGGGGTCCTTTCCTTCACGAATACGTGAGAAGGAGAGCCGCGATGCCCATCGACCGCTTCGGACCGCTCAGCCGGCTCAACCGCCGTACGTTCCTCACGCGTGCTGGATGGACCGGCCTGGGCGCCACCGCCCTCGTCGGCCCCGGCCGCCGCCGCGCCTTCGCCCAGGCGGGGTCCGCGTATCCTGAATGGATCCCGGCCAGTCCCAAGCCGCCCAAGCGCGGCGGGCTGCTGACCCGCGCCTCCCAGTGGGATCCGCCGGTGATGGACCCGCGGCTGACGCAGTCGGTCGGTACCTACCAGTTCGCGGGCCTGGTGGGCAGCCGCCTCGTGCGCTACGCGTTCCCGGACGAGGTGACCGGCCCCTCCGACATGAGCCTCAAGGGCGACCTCGCGGAGTCCTGGACGTCGACCCCGGACGCCCGGGTGTGGACCTTCAAGCTGCGCCAGGGCGTCAAGTGGCACAACGTGCCGCCGCTCAACGGGCGCGAGTTCGTGGCCGCCGACGTCAAGTACTGCTTCGAGGCGTACGCGAAGGAGGGTGTGCAGTCCTTCACCTTCCAGGAAGTCGAGGCCATCGAGACGCCCGACAAGCACACCGTCCGCGTCCACCTCAAGACGCCCAACGTGCTCTTCCCGCAGAACGTGGCGGAGCCGATCACGGTGATGTTCTCCCGCGAGGTGCTGGAGGAGGACGGCGATCTCAAGAAGCGCATGATCGGGACCGGCCCGTTCATCCTGAAGGAGCACAACCGGAAGGTCCGGGTGGTGCTCACGCGGAATCCCGACTACTGGGACAAGGGCCGTCCCTACGTGGATGAGTACGTGATCCTCTCGACTCCGGACGCGGCGACCCGGATGGCCGCGTTCCGCACCGGGCAGAGCGATTTCATCTGGCTCGCGAGCCCTTCCGAGGTGGAGACTCTCCGCAAGACGAACGCGAACGTGCAGGTGCAGTCGTACCACAATACGCTGGCGCCGTTCGGGGTCGCGCTGGCCCAGGACAAACCGCCCTTCAACGACGTGCGCGTGCGTCGCGCGGTCTCGATGGCGATCGACCGGCAGAAGCAGGTGGACACGCTGTTCGAGGGGCACGGCATCATCGGCTGGGGCGTGCCGTACATCTACTATACCGACAAGCAGCCCACGCTGGCCCAGCTCGGGCCCTGGTCGCAGTACCGCCCCGCGGAGGCCAAGAAGCTGCTGGCCGAGGCCGGGCATCCAAACGGCTTCGACACCACGCTGTTCTACTACGAGTACTTCCCGCAGATGACCTCGCAGGTGCAGGTCGTCCAGCAGGATCTCAAGCGCAACCTCAACATCAACGTCAAGATCACCAAGCTCGACTACACGACCTACTACGGGCGCTACGTGGAGAGCAAGTGGGACGGGATGGCGTGGGGGTTCCAGTCGGGGCACGCGATCGGCCTCGACGAGCGGACCTACCAGTACATGCACTCCAAGTCCACCAAGAACTTCTTCCGCGTCAACGATCCGGTCATCGACGAGCTCACCACCAAGCTGCGCCAGACGCCGGTCCAGGCCGATCAACGAGCGCTCACCAAGAAGATCGTGGACCGCGAGTTCGACCAGGTGCTCCGGATGTGGATGCCCTACGACAACGGGTTCCTGGTCTTCCAGCCGCACATGCGCAACGGGGCCGCGGCCGCCCTCCGGCGCACCGACGGCTACGGCTCCCCCGCGATCTCGCGGGTCTGGCTGGACAAGTAGGGGGCGCGGGAGCCGGGGCCGCGCGCGATGTACAAGTACACGCTCCGCCGGTTCATGCTGGCGGTCCCGGTGCTGCTCCTGTCGTCGCTGATCGTCTTCGGGCTGATGCGGGTCATGCCGGGCGACGCGCTCACCGCCCTCATGGGCGAGTCCGGCAATATCGGGGAGAAGGAGCTGCAGAAGCTCCGCCGCGATCTCCGCCTCGACCTGCCGTACCACGAGCAGTACCTCCTCTGGCTCTGGCAGATGGTCAGCCTCCGCCCCGGCGACTCCATCTTCACCGGGGAGCCCATCACCACCAGCCTGGCGAAGGCGATCCCGGTCACCCTCGAGCTCGCGGCCCTCGCGATGATCCTGGGGCTGGTGGTGGCGATCCCCATCGGAGTCCTCTCGGCCACGCGACAGGACACCGCGCCCGACTACGTAGGGCGGGTGGTGGCGGTGTCGGGCCTCTCGCTGCCCGACTTCTGGCTCGGCACGCTCGTCATCACCTTCGCGGCGATCTGGTTCCACTGGATCCCCGCGATCGGCTACGTGAGCTTCTGGGAGTCGCCGCTCCGCAACCTCCAGCAGTTCCTGCTGCCCGCCGCGGTGCTCGGCTACCGCCTCTCCGCCGCGACGATGCGGATGACGCGCTCGACCGTGCTCGAGGTTCTGCGCGAGGACTACGTGCGCACCGCCTGGGCCAAGGGACTCGAGGGCCGCATCGTGGTCTACAAGCACGCCCTCAAGAACGCGCTGATCCCGGTGGTGACCATCGTCGGCGGCCAGCTCGGGGTGCTGCTGGCCGGGACCGTGATCGTGGAGACGATCTTCGCGCTGCCCGGCATGGGCCGGCTGACCGTGGAGGCGATCCTCTTCCGCGACTACCCGGTGGTGCAGACCAACGTGATGCTGGTGGCGGGCACTCTCGTCAGCCTGAACCTGCTCGTGGATCTCACCTACGCGTGGCTCGACCCGCGCATCCGGTACCAGTGAAGGGGCAGCCGCGATGGCGGTGACCGCGCCCGCCGCCCGCTTCGAGGCCGAGCCCACCGTCGAGCTGGGCCGCGCGCGGGCGCTCTGGACGGTGATGCGGCGCAAGCCGCTCGGGGCCGTCTCCGCCGCCCTCATCGCGGTGATCGTGCTCACCGCGATCTTCGCCGAGGTGCTCGCGCCTTACGACCCGCTCGCCGCGCAGCCGGAGATCCGGCTGGCCGCCCCGAGCTGGGAGCACCCCTTCGGCACCGACGACATCGGGCGCGACGTCCTGAGCCGCGTGATCTACGGCAGCCGCATCTCGCTCTGGGTCGGGCTGCTCGCGGTCGGGATCGGCACCGTCGCGGGCATGATCATCGGGCTCCTGTGCGGGTACTGCGAGGGGCGCACCGATCTCGTGTTCCAGCGGATCATGGATGCCGTCCAGGCGATCCCCGGGCTGGTGCTGGCGCTGGCCATCGTCTCGGTGCTCACGCCCAATACCACCAACGCGATGCTCGCGATCGCGATGGTGATCATCCCCGGCAATTCGCGGATCGTCCGCGGCGCGGTGCTGGCCGCCAAGCAGAACCGCTACGTGGAGGCCGCGCAGGCGATCGGCTGCCGCCATCCGCGGATCATCCTGACCCACATCCTGCCCAACGTGACCGCGCCCATCCTGGTCATCGCCTCGATCTGGCTCGGCAACGCCATCCTGATCGAGGCGTCGCTATCGTTCCTCGGCGTGGGCACCCAGCCCCCGATACCCTCGTGGGGGCTCATGCTCAGCAGCAGCGGGCGCGCGTTCATGGAGCAGGCGCCGTGGCTCGCGCTCTTCCCCGGCCTGGCGATCAGCCTGGCCGTCCTGGGGTTCAATCTCTTCGGCGACACGCTGCGGGACGCGTGGGATCCGAAGCTTCGAGGCTAAGACCCATGCGCGCTCTCGTGTCCGCTCTGCTGGTCGTTGCCCTGCTCCTTGGTGCCGGTCTCACCCCCGCGGCCGCCCAGGCCAAGCCGGAAGGCGAGATGCGCTGGGCGCTCTACGTGACGCTCGCGCCGGCCTGGTTCGATCCGGCCGAGGTGGTGGGCGTCCTGACCCCGTTCTGGGTGCTCACCGCGATGCACGACGCCCTCGTGAAGCCGATGCCGGGCAATCTCATGACCCCGAGCCTGGCCGAGTCGTGGAAGGTGAGCCCGGACGGGCGCGTCTACGAGTTCAAGCTGCGCGAGGGGCTCAAGTTCCACAACGGCGACCTGTTCACCGCCGAGGACGTGCGGTTCAGCTTCCACCGCGCCAAGGGCGCGAAGGTTTTGCAGGAGAAGGTGCGCGACATCGAGGTCGCCGGACCCTACCGGGTGCGCTTCCACCTCCACGAGCCGTGGCCGGACTTCATGACCTTCTACGGGACCTACGCGACCGGCGCGGGCTGGATCGTCCCCAAGAAGTACATGGAGCAGGTCGGGCCCGACGGCTTCAAGAAGCACCCGGTGGGCCTCGGGCCCTACAAGTTCGTCAGCAACAATCCCGGGATCGAGCTCGTGATGGAGGCCTACGAGGGCTACTGGCGCAAGATGCCCTCGGTCAAGCGTCTAGTCTACAAGAGCGTGCCCGAGGCGACCACCCGCCTGGCCATGCTCAAGCGCGGCGAGGTGGATCTGGCCTACCTCCTCGACGCCCCGCAGGCGCAGGACATCAAGAAGGATCCCTCGCTCAAGCTCGCCTTCTCGGGCGGCATCGGCACGTACTATCTCGACTACCTCGATCAGTGGGATCCGAAGTCGCCCTGGCACGACCGGCGGGTGCGGCTGGCCGCCAGCCACGCGCTCGATCGTCAGGCGCTCAGCGACGCGGAGACGCTCGGTGCCTCCCGGCCCAACGGCAGCATGATCCCGCGGAAGTTCGAGTTCGCGCTGCCGCTCGATCCCCATCCCTACGATCCGGTCAAGGCGAGGCAATTGCTGGCCGAGGCGGGGTACCCGAACGGCTTCGACGCGGGCGACCTCTACCCGTGGCCGCCCTATTTGTCGATGGGGGAGTCGGTCGGCGGTTACCTGGGCGCGGTCGGCATCAAGGTACGCATCCGGAGCATGGAGCGTGCCGCCTTCTACTCGGCGCTGGAGTCGAAGAAGCTCAA
>Ga0137409_10005953_pt1 | contig 12684 bp, 13 predicted proteins | sample CZODoug1_16funga_FD_122059 | JGI IMG/M metagenome (GOLD analysis project Ga0137409, IMG submission 122059) | Vadose zone soil fungal communities from Angelo Coast Range Reserve, California, USA - CZODoug1_16fungal (Hybrid Assembly) | ecosystem: Environmental > Terrestrial > Soil > Vadose zone...
GTCGCCGGCCTCGTGGTGCATTCGTTATTCTGGCGCCACAACCCGAAGAACTATCAGCGCATGAGCCTGCTGCAGTATTCGCTGATGATGTTTTTCTTGATCACAATGATGGCGCTGCCCATCAAAATCGCGATTCGGCTTCTTTTCCACATTAAGTACGTATGGATTACGCCGTGGTTCAACGTTTAGGAGAAATCCGGTGGCGGAACGGCCCGTTTCTCAAGACGATCCGGTAGTCAGCAAGTCTCTCGCGCCGCACTATGTCATCGCGACGGTCGTGCTGATGGCCACGTTGTTCTGGGCCCTGTGGGACGAAAATTTCGGCCAACGCCCTTGGAAAGCTTTCCAGAATGAATGGAAAACCAGATATTCGGCATTTCTAGCCAGCGCAAACTCCACGTCCAGCGATACGCAGAAGGGCGTCGAGGGCAGTACTGAATACCAGGCGCTGAAAACCGCCTACGACAAGATCAATCAGGACGCAGCGCCGCGCGCAAGGGAGATCAACGACAAGCTGCACGACCTGAGTGCGAAAATCCTCGCCGTGCAAAACTCGTTCACCGACAGGCGCGCTTACGTGAACGCTCTGACTTATAGCATCGAAACCACGACGAGCTCCTCTTCGAAAGAGAGCCAACAAAAAGATCTCGACCGCTACAAGCAGCAAAAAACGACGGTCGAATTCCCGGACGGGAGCAGGCAAACCTACGACTACGATCAACTCGAGGGGACCTACAACGATCTCAAAAACGAGCGAACCCGCTTAGGTGTCGAGCTGGCTGAAGTCATCAAGCCGCTCAACGAGCAGAAGGAAAAGCTCGACGCTTACCTTTCCGAACACATGGTGGACCTAACCGCCGCCCAAATCAGGGGCCTTCAAAACAAAACAGAAGCCTGGACTCCCCAAATCCAGCAAATCAACGTCCCTGAGGCGAGCATTGTCGATCGCTGCGAGTCCTGCCATATGGGTATTCGCGAACCAGTCAAATTAATCGTCGCGTCGATGTCGCTGAAAGGAAAGAAGCCGGACGAGTACGCGAAGGCCTTCACCAGTCATCCTGAGCCCGAACTTCTAAAGGCGCATGATCCGGAAAAATTCGGCTGTTCTCCGTGCCATCAAGGCAACGGCCGCGCGACGACTAGCGTCGAAAAAGCCCACGGCACCTATGAACATTGGCTTTGGCCGCTATTTCCCAAAAGTAATGTTGAAGCTGGCTGCCAGACTTGCCACGCCGGCGATATGAAGCTCGTCAGAGGCGACGTCGAATGGCAGGTCATTGACGAGGGCAAAGACCTTTTCCGCCAGCGCGGCTGCGTCGGATGCCATCGCTATGAAGGCTACGACAGAGAACCTGAAGATCTACTTTCCATCGCGCAGCAAATCAAGCAGATCGAGCAGGAAAAGAAGGACAACCTGAAGCAATCCGCTGATTTCATGAAGCAGGCCGATGCCGCCGCGAGCAACGAAGAAGCAAATCGCCTCAACGATCACGCCGTCGCGCTCAAGGTCGCAAACAGCAAACTCGATTTGCGCGTTGTCCAACTCGACCACACCAGTAAGAGCCTTCTCCAGGACACTAAGAAAGTTGGTCCTAATCTCAAAGACATTCGCCTCAAGCTGAATAGGAACTGGATTCCCGTCTGGCTCACGAAACCTAGCAATTTTCGCCCCACCACAAAAATGCCAGATTTTCGTCTAAACGACGGCCAAATCAAAGCTGTCTCGGCGTTTCTCTGGCAGTCTGCCCTCACCGATCAATTGCCCAAGCACAAGCCCGGCAACGCCGCGCACGGCAAGGAGCTTTTCGAGACGCGCGGATGTCTCGGCTGCCATTCCATCGGCGAAGGCGACCAACTGGAAGGAGCGCGCTTCGCCGCAAATCTCACTCGCGTCGGAGAAAAAGATAACTTCGATTATCTCGTGCGCTGGGTCCACAACGCGCGTGAACGCACTCGTCCCTACTGCCCGTACGAGAAAAAGGATATTGGTCCCGAAGACTACAAGAAGAAAGGCCTGCCCTTCGTCTTCGACCTCGATCACAGCCGCTGTCCAAACGACGGCCACGAGCTTCAAGTTCAAAACATGACCGTTATGCCGAGCCTGCGGCTCTCCGTCCAGGATGCCGAAGACGTTGCCACATATCTCACCAGCTTGAAAAAGCGCGAGCCATCCGAATATCCCGACGCCTCATTCATGGACGATCCCAAGTTGAAGGACGAAGGTAGGAAGTGGGTTCGCCACTTTGGTTGCGCCGGATGTCATGAAATCTCCGGCCTTGAAGAGGAAGGGCGCATCGGCACCGAGCTTACGTTCGAAGGCAGCAAACCTATTGAACGCCTTGATTTCGCTTTGCTCACGGAAGTCGCGCAGCGCGGCGGCAAGGAACCCATCACCGATTCCGACGACCTCGCTCGCTTGCCGGAAGGCCCGGCCAAGAAACCCTGGTACGACCACAAGGGTTTCTTCGAGCACAAGCTGGCCCAGCCGAACATTTGGGACAAGGGCAAGATCGACAGCCTGCCCGAAACGGAAAAGTTGCGCATGCCCAATCTTCACCTCGAAAAAGAGCAGGTTCGCGCGCTCACCACTTTTCTCATGGGTAGTCAGGAAAGCGGTCTTCCTGCCTCCTACCAATACCGTCCTCTGGATTATCGCCGCGACATTCAGGAAGGTTGGTGGATCATCCAGAAGTACAATTGCGTTGGCTGCCACCAGTTCACGCCCGGGCAAAAGACCGCGCTGATGTCGGTCAAACGCTACCAGGATGCCCAGGAACTCTTGCCGCCGAAGCTCCTCACCGAAGGCGCGCGCGTCGATCCGGAATGGCTGCTTCACTTTTTGACGAATCCTGCGCTGAACGACAAGGATAGCAACCGCAACGGTGTCCGCTCTTATCTTCAGGTACGCATGCCGACATTTTCTTTTTCCGACAATGAGCTCGGCAAGTTGGTACGCTTTTTCCAGGCGCTCTCTCGGCAACCGCTACCGTACATTCCAGAAGCCGCGCCGCCGTTGACCGCCAAGGAAACCGAAATGGCTCGCAGCCTTTTCAGCAGCACTGCGGCTCCTTGCTTGAAATGTCACGCCACTGGCGATCCCGCGCACGACCGCACCGCCACCGCTCCCAATTTCCTTATGGCGAAGCAGCGTCTCAAATCCGATTGGATGGAACGCTGGCTCATTGATCCGCAGGCGATCAGTCCCGGCACGTCCATGCCCTCGGGCCTGTTCAAACGCGAAAATAACCGTTGGGTTTTCTCCGGCCCCACGCCACCTTCCTTCCAGGGATATGACAAGGACCACAGCAAATTGCTTGTCGAATACATCCTTCAGCTTTCTGCGGAAGAGCAGCGCCGTGTCGGCGCGGCGATGGGACGCTCGCGTGCCGCGGGTAGCGTTGCGTCCCCGGCGACGAACTCGGCCAGCACCGCGGGCCAGCATGCTCAAAAATAAAAGGTGACTAATTCATTTTTGAAAAGAAGAGGTGCAATACAACATGACCACGAAACTAGGAATCAGCATTTCCGTTCTATCGCTTCTGGGGGGCATCGTTTTGTTGGACGGATGCGGCAAGAAAGAATCCTCGGAAGAGCAGCCTGCCGCATCCGCTCCCTCCGCAGCCGCTCCTGCAACGACGCCGATTGATCCGGCAACCGCAGCCAGTATAAGCGGCGTCGTCAAATTCGATGGTGCCGCACCGAAGGCCGCGAAAATAGACATGAGCCAGGACCCAAACTGCCAGGGTGCGAACACCGCCGAAAACGTCGTCGTGAAGGACGGTCATCTCGCCAATGTATTCGTTTATGTAAAGGAAGGGCTTGGCAATCGCGCGTTCGACGTTCCTAAAGACGCGGTCACTCTGACCCAGGCCGGATGTAAGTACGGGCCGCATGTGCTTGGCGCAATGGCCGGTCAGACCATAAAGATCATCAATGGCGATCCAACAACCCACAACATTCACCCCACACCGAAAGACAATCGCGAATGGAATGAATCCCAGGCACCGCAGGCCGCGCCGCTTGAAAAGAGTTTCGCGCGTGAAGAAATCTTGCTGCCGGTCAAATGCAACCAGCATCCCTGGATGAAAATGTATGTCGGTGTCGTGAAGAACCCCTTCTATGCAGTCACGGGCACGGATGGCAAATTCGAAATCAAGGGGCTGCCGCCGGGAGATTACACTCTCGCATTTGTTCATGAAAAACTCGGCGAGCAAGACCAAAAAGTCACGCTCGCAGCAAAAGACAGTAAGACCGTGGACGCCTCCTTCAAGCAATGAAAGCGGCGAGCCCAAGAAATTTAATTTCAGTGGAGTTACCACAGAAGGAATGAGGAGGCCGTTTGCCCGCCGTGACGCTTCTGCTTTCTCTCGTGCTCGGCATTATTCCTGTACTGGGGATTGCCTGGATCATAGTCAGTGGCACCATACTGAACGTGGATGGCCTCTTCATGAGTCTCATCCTCTTGACGATTTCGGGAATCTTTTCCCTCAACGCCACTTGGGAACTCCGCGATCGCGGCCTTCTGCCGTTCCTCGGGAAAGAGAAGGGCGCCGCCGGCAAAGAAGCGCCCGCACTCAAAGCTCCGTAGCGCGGCCACCGTTGCTTGCCCGTCGCGAGCAGGGTTGTGTCTTTATCGCATGAATCTATTTGAAAGATTTCGCTGACAACCTGCTACGATTCACCAGCAAACGTGACGACCCCATCGGACTATTCGCAATCGCCAGATTCGCCGCCACGCCACGCAGCTCCGCCAGCCGCGCGCGTCCATCGCATGTCCACGCGCACTCGTTTTCTTTTTTTCCTGGTGGCTTGGCTCATCGTACTCATGCCCTGCCTCTTTTGGTGGAATACGTGGTTCGGCCGTCAGCTCTCTTACAAACAACTCGGCGAATACCTCAACGATCAAAAGCACCCACGCCACATCCAGCACGCGCTCGTGCAACTCAGCGAACGCATGCAGCGCGGTGACGCAAATGCCGCGCGCTGGTATCCCCAAATTGTCGCCCTGGCTGCTTCGCCTGTCGAAGAAGTTCGCAACACCGACGCTTGGGTTATGGGGCAAGACACCAGCGGCGCCGGCTTTCATGAAACTCTGCTGAAAATGCTAGGTGACTCCTCGGCTCTCGTGCGAGGCAACGCGGCTCTCTCGCTCATCCGCTTCGGTGACCCGTCCGGCCACCCGCAAATTCTGGAGCTCCTGCAGCCAGTTAACGTCGCCGCTCCCGCCGAGGGGACGATCGCCGACGCCAGCACCGTAGGTACTGCCGTCCATCAAGGCGGTCTCATCGCCAAACTCAACGTTGACCAACAAAACTCCGGCCAGCAAAACATCGAAGTTCGGTCGCCCATCTCCGGCCGCATCCGCTCACTCTCCGCGCCCGTCGGCGGTCGTGTGACCGCCGGCGCCGCACTCGCCAGCGTCGACCCCGGCGACGACCAAGTCTGGGAAGCGTTGCGCGCACTCTATATCGTTGGCCACGTCGAAGACTTGCCGATCATTCGTCTTTACGAGCGCAACTCGCCCCAAATCTCCGACCGTGTCCGTCAACAAGCCGCGCTCACCGAAAAATCCATCCGCGACCGCGCCAGTCGGCCGTAGCTCCTGTCGGTAGCCTGCCTGCATCGAAAGAACAGTGAGATATCCAGGTGCGAGGGTTGAAATCCAAAGAATTGCTCAAGGAACACTTAGTATGTCATCGCTCCTACTGCTTTCTCGACTTCGGCGATATCCACCATCACAATCGCATCCCAAGGGCAGCCATCGAGGAACGCACCCTCCGGCCCCTTGCTGACGCACTTCTTGCATCCGATGCACAGGATTGGGTCCACCTGGATGCGTCCGAAGGGAGGATGGTCCTCGTCCGGCACCCAGAACATGCAGTCTTCAACTGGACAATACTCAACGCACGCCGGAGATCCCGCGCATCCTGTACAGCATTCAGTGATCACCGCGAGTTCTTTCGGTTTTTTTTTCCGGGGCGTGGCAATGCCTGTCGACCGCGGCTCATGTTTCAGAGCCTCCGACACCATCCCCTCAGCCTTTGCGACCTCACGTTCGCCTGCCATGTTCTCCGCTTATGACTTCGCCAGCCTACAACACCCGCGAATTCGGAAACCGGGATCCGATATTTGTATGGTAATAGTCTTCCCGGGAATTCGCATGGACGAGCTCATCATGAATCTTCGGAGGTACGTTGAAGAAGCGAAAGACGTGACCGCTCTCGAACTCCAGCTCCAGAGTCCCATGTACTTCCGAATCTTCGTGATAGCCAATTTCTCTGATACCTGTGGTCGAAACGTGGGTCCGATGCATGGTTGGAGAGCCTCCTTTCAACAGAGAGACATCTCTCGCGGTCGAAGCCGCTTGCCATCAGCGCGTTGCAAGCTTAAAGGATCCCAAGTTGTGGGTGCGATCACCCTCATCCCAGCTGCAACGGATTAGGCGGACGTCGCTCCTTGGTTCCGGCTCTATTGGCTGGATGCTAGCACAAAACTTCGCCTATTTGACTCTTTTTTCGATAGTACCGTCTGGATTGAACCTCAGCAAACGTTCGATTTAGTCGCGTCCGCCGCTCAGTTCGCGTACGATGTTCCCAACGAAACCTTTAGCGTCGCCGAAAGGCATGAGTGTCCGGTCCAAGTAGTACAGTGGATTGTCGATCCCCGCGAACCCGCCAGCGATACTTCGTTTAATTACCATGAAGGTGGGTTCGTCACGTCATTCGCGCCAATAACCAACGCCACATCCGTCTGCGAAAAATCGCTATTAATCTCATCCATGCTCAGCAACTTATCGTAGGGAATGTCCGCCTCGTCCAATAAAACGTTCATGTGGCCAGGCATGCGTCGCGCAACCGAGTGAATGCCAAACCTCACGAATTAGTTGTAATAGAACCAATATGATTCATGCTTCTACAACGAATGACAATCAACACAAGTTATTCGAGGTCAAGCGGAGTCACTTTGGAAATCCAGAAGTCGTAGTCGGAAGTGAAGCCCGCTTTTTGCTGCAGCGCTTGAACCCGGCGCTCCACTGCCGCCATTTGGTCGTCGGAAAGCGGCGGGATCACTTCGACCTGTTTCCCGATCGTCTCCATGGCAGTCGCGATTTGCTGTTCAGCGCTACGGGCTTCAGCGAGAGTGTTTCCATCGCTGCGCTTCGTACAATCCACGACGCGCTTAGTCACTTTCTGGCTGTGAACGAGCGAGACGCGGATGTTCCCCTGCCCGGTAACCACGTTTCCCACGCCGAATACGCGGTCCATACCGGTGTACCGCGGCAGATCCTCGCCGGTGAATGTGTAGTATTCGCCGCTCATGTTGATTCCGGAAAGTTTCTCTGGCACAGAGCCGATCGAAGAAACCACCAACGGCGCGCGGAGTTCGTGTTCGGAACCGGGGACGGGTTCGGCCTTGCGGCCTTCGATTCTTGTCTCAACCACTTTCAGCCCGGCGAGCCGTCCGTTTTCCACGACGACGCCAGTTGTCAGCCTGCGATCCTGAACGCGAAATAGGTATTTGTCGCGCGCCAAGCGCAACATCTTTTGCCTTACCTGTTCCGTTTTGGCGATCTGATCGGGTGTCGCGTTGTCGGGTGGCTGCGCCAGCGGCATATCCTGCTCACGGCGGCGATAAATCAAGAGACACCCTTTGACGCCCAACTCTTCTGGTTTGATGTCGTGCTTTTTGCAAACCTCGGGAATACTTTTTTCAAGCTCATGCATGTTGGCCTGAATGCCACGAGCCTGTAAAGCGCGTTCGTAGTTTTCGAGTTGGAGTACCTTGACTACGTCAAGCGAGGCCAACCCTCCGCCCACAACCACGGCTTCGTCAGGCGTTTCATAGCGCGGCCCGCTGTAGTCCTTTTCGTTCTTGTGGTTGTACCAATAGATAAACGGATTCTGGTATACGAGGCCCTTGCCGGCGTACTGCTCCGCTTCCGGCACACCCAATTCTCGGTCGCGCCAAGCGCCATTCGCTAGAATCACAGCCGAGAAGCCCCACTCGAAGAGCTGTGCGAGCCCAAAGTCCCGGCCTAGTTTGGTGCAGGGGACGAAGTAAACGTTCTCCTTCTTCATCCGCCCGTCGATTCGCTTGTATTCCTGCTTCCGTTGCTCGACATGCCAGCGCGGCAGACCGTCTTCGATCTTGCCGTACGGCCGCATGTTCTGCTCGAACACCGCGACTCGAATTCCGTTGTCTGCCAGAATTTCTGCCGCTACGGAGCCCGAAATCGCACCACCAACTACCGCCACGAAATGATGCCCAGGATTCGTCATATATGTTGGCGCCTTCGATGCATACCCTAGACCGCGCTGCGAATCAACCGCAAATCCTCCGAAAGATGGCGCTGCCCAGGATTCGTAATGTATCGTGTCTGTCCGAGGTAGGAACCATACCCATTTCTCTCCGTTAACACTGGCAAGTTTCGGGCGACTTATCGCAAAGCACGGCCACGCGTGGTTCACGCGGGGGCTTTAATTCTGCCCAATGCGGCGGAATTGTACACCTTACTGCCGATTCAAGCAGCAGGATCTGTATATCGAGGCAAGGAAGATGGCTGCTAGGGGCGGTGGGGATCGAACTAAGAGCGACGTTGAAACTTCACAACTTATTGATTCTTCGAGGAGACAGAATTGCGCAAACGTCCAAATTCGCCGAAGCGGGGTACACGCCAGGTACACGGACGCTTCGCCGCAATTACGCAATACTTCCCGCAGAAGCCGGGACCAGTACCTAAGTTAGCGGTTAGAACTAATCAGGAGTTAGGCGCTTCGCGGTAGTCTGTTACTATCGCAGCGAGAACGACGGACACCGCAACAAGGCAAATTAAGGGTTGTGGCGAAACAACTGCCAATCTGACTTTCTATTTGGTTCGTGCCGACCCTAAGGTAGCTACGAGCAAATCCGAACGGATTGCTTGCGGTCAGCTAGCAGAAACAACTCACGCTTCTAGCGGTGTCCTGTTGTGCGACGAGTGTGCCAGAGTACACGGATTAAAGCTTTCAGGCGGCAGCGACAGCTAAAGCGACGGGAATGTTCTTCGGGAAAGGCTACGGTCTTCCTGACGAAGCGGTCTGTACGTTTAGGGATTTCAGCATCCTAATCCAACGCGCCGGGCGCTTATCGTGAGGCGCGACCATCTTGAATGGCCCTTGTTTTTCGCCAAGCGGAGAGCCGTTCAGACTGTCGGCAACGATCACATCTGAATCTTGAAAATCGGAATCCAACTCAGCCAGAGAATAGACCACGCGGTATCCGTCTGACGCTTCGGCCACTACGTAGGTCGCCATCGCCGCGCCCCTGAGTTTTTCGTTTTGCGGAACACCGGCCCGACGAAGCAACTCCCGAACTGCGACACCCTCGTACGTCTCTTCTTTTTTCTCGTGTTGATTGACAACCTTCAATGTTTGTCTGGGCATACTCTTCAAGTCGCTTGCTGAAAGCGTGAGTGGCGTAGCGACATCGCCTGTGATCCGCAATTCGGCGGGCGCATCGTTCCGCGTAGATGTACCAGGCTGCTGTCCAAGAGACAGCGCTAGAGTGGCGATGGCGAGCAGCGGGATTCGCACAGCTAACTAATCCTTCTCCAGCATAACCTCAGTGGACTTGATGACAGCCTTGACCGTGTCACCGATCTTGAGTTTCATTTCTTCCGCACTGCGTCTGGTGATTACACTTTCAATCAGGTCGTTGCCCACGCGGATGACAACATGGGCCATGACTCCACCCAATTGAAGCTCTTCGATCTTTCCTGTCAATTTGTTGCGTGCAGATAGCGTCATAGACGGAACGTAGCATGGGGCAGGCGTTTACGACAACTCGAATCCAGTTGCGGCGACAGCCTAACTCCCGATAACGCGCTAACTGGGCGATTTGATTTTGGTCCGCTAAGGCGTGTATCACTTGTCCCCGCTCTGTAACCTAAACCCGTCAACACGGGGATATGCGCGTGCTGAAACGGTTCAAGTTCGGCGACCTAGTGGTTTGGCGACGCGAATTAAGTTCGTGACGTTTAGATGTATTTTGAGTTATTTTACTTGCTAGGAAGAAGGATAGCCCTGAGACGAAGCGGGAGACGACTGGGGGCACCATGTCCAAAGAGACAAACACGTCTAAAGAGGCAAACACGGACTTCGGGAACGACAAGCGGAGGCGGCACCAACACTGGCTCGTTACGATCATTTATACCGACAAGCAAGAGTTCAGCCGAGTGTATCTGGACATCGAAAAGGCAAAGAAGTTCGCAAAGCGGCAGAAGAAGTCGCCGGTCGTGAGCGGCGCGAAGATAAGGCTGCTGCGCTAAAGGCTAAGCAGCCGTAGTTCGGCTTCTTGACGCCGAGCTAGCGAGTTTTCTTTGCTACCCTCGCGCCCGTGCGCCATTTTTGGGTTGAAGGTGTACCGTATTTTGCGCCGGCGCTTCCTTCAACGTTACGGCCAGGTCCTGCATACGAATGACGCCGACATCCATGAGCAGCTTTGGCAGTCGCAAGCGAAGCGAGTTCGCCAGGCGAATAAATTGCTCGATGGTTGGGATGTTCACGCCAGCTTCGATTTTGGCGAGAGTCGAACGGGAGATACCGGTGCGCGAAGAAACTTCAGCCCTGGTCAACCCACTTTGTTCACGAAGAGATTGCAGACGCATGCCATACCACATGAGTTTGTTGCTCCTTTTAACGTTCGGGCCGCGGGGTAAGGCGGCGAACTATTCAAGAAATGCAAGCGACGGGACCGCCGAGTGCCCGAGCGATCCGTTTTACCACCGATGTTAACCACAAAGTTTCTAAGCGGTAGTTAAAATGGTATTTCTGTACAATGCCGTAGACTACGTACGCAAAACTACGGAGAAGCCGCCAGCGTCCGCCGAAGACACGAACGAAATGCATTGAAAAGAGCAAAGGAACAATATAGAAGTAGGTGACATAATTACGTAATCAGAAAGCACTAGGCGCGCAAAAGGCTGAACCTGCAAGTGGAATCGAGTGGAAAAGGAACGGCTGTGAGCGTCAACGTGCCAATTTATGCCTAGGCGGAAAGAGCAATTTCGGATCGTGATTGCCGACGATCACGAACTCGTGCGGCGAGGAATTCGCAGCATTCTGACCGCCCACCGCAGCTGGCAAGTTGTGGGAGAGGCCAGCGACGGTGCGCAAGCAGCACGTCTTGTGGAACATTTGCGACCGCATGTGCTGATTATGGAGGTCACGATGGCGAAACTCGACGGGCTGGAGGCGACCCGGAAAATTTTGAACGATTTCCCTGAGACGAAGATCTTGATTCTGACCATGCACGAGTCGGCTCAAATGGTGCGTCGAATCCTGGAAGCCGGGGCAAGAGGCTACATTCTGAAATCCGATGCAGCCGAACAACTAGTTCGTGCAGTGCGAGAGGTGTCGCGGGGGAAATTATTCTTAACGCCGAAGGTGTCGGACATTGTGCTGCGGGGATTCCTGGACGTGGAGAAACGATCGCGTGCCGCGCTTGACGACGCAGCGAAGCCGACCGCCCGGGAACGGGAGATTTTGCGGCTGTTGGTGATTGGGAAAACAAACAAAGAGATTGGCTCGCTGTTGGGAATTACGGTTCGGACGGTAGAAACGCATCGAGCGAAAATTATGTTGAAGCTGGGAGTACATTCGATCGCGGAATTGATTCACTTTGCGATGGAGCGGGGGCTTGTCCCGTCTCGAAATAGCGCGGTGTGAAAGATCCACGTCAGTTCGGCGGCGCGGATCGAAAATAACCAGAGGCGGGCGGACGAAAGAGGGAGTAGGCGAATAAAAGGAATAGGACGACATGCGCCGCTGTTTCCTGCACGGAATGGAAGGCGCTGACAACAACGTGAAAGGCAAGCCAGGCGAGCAGCAACCAACGGGCCCAATTGTGGCCGAGTAGGAGGAAGGCGCCGCCGAGCACGGCAAGAAGCCGAATGGCCGAAATGAGAATGACGTCGGGTTCGAACGGCCTGTGCGCCAGGTGATATCCAAAGCCTACGCTGCCCGCCAAAACGAACAGGATGCCGAAGACCGTGACTGGCCAGGGTCGCTTCATAGCAGGAAGGCGGAGTTTACGCGCGAACGGGACCGGAGTCCATCGAAGATGGATGAATTCAGACGTTCGAAGGCCAAGTTTTCGAGAGAGTGATGGTCGCGGGAATTAGTGCCAACCACGGATCGTTTTGTCCGCGCTGACGGAGACGAGCCACGCCCCGTCGGGCGAATAGGCAAGCTGCGTGATTCTTCGGCGATGAGCCACATAATGGCGTAATGGACGGCCGTCGCGAACGTCAAGCACCTCGATATTCCATAGACGGTCGTCTCCGAAGTAGGCGAGGGCCAGGGCTTTTCCATCGGGTCGAAACGCCAGGGCCGAAACCGCGAACCGAAAAGGTGGAGCTGCAGCTTCACGCCCGGTAGTAGCGTCCCAGGATTTTAGAGTCCCGTGGTGATTGAGCGGCGCGACCGTTGCAGCGGCGGAAGCTAACCGCTGACCGTCCGGCGAAAACTCGATAGCCAGAACGGGATCGATGTGTCCCATGAGTGATTGGAATAATGCTCGAGTCTTTACATCCCAGAGCCGAATCGTTTTGTCATCGCTGGCGCTGGCAAGCGTCGCGCCGTCGACACTAAATGCAACGACGTTGACCGCGGCCGTGTGGCCCTTGAGCCTTGCTTGTTCGCGACC
>Ga0137409_10005955_pt1 | contig 12679 bp, 15 predicted proteins | sample CZODoug1_16funga_FD_122059 | JGI IMG/M metagenome (GOLD analysis project Ga0137409, IMG submission 122059) | Vadose zone soil fungal communities from Angelo Coast Range Reserve, California, USA - CZODoug1_16fungal (Hybrid Assembly) | ecosystem: Environmental > Terrestrial > Soil > Vadose zone...
GAGGTGCTGGACATTGGGCTCGCCCGCCAGATCCATCTTGACGCGCTGACCGCGGCACTCTTCGCCGGTCGCCTCGGAGGCTCATCCGACGCGCGACACGTCGCCATCTCGGCACGTGCCGCGCCGCCGTCCCCGGGTCCGTCGCGTGGCGCGGATCTCCTTCTGGACGGACTGGCGGCGCTGATCATCGACGGCAGCTCTGTCGGCACGCCCATCCTGCGGACCGCGATCAAGGCCTTCGTCAGGGACCCCATCGGCACAGAGGAAGGCCTCCGCTGGCTGTGGCTGGCCGGCCGGGCCGCGGCCTTCATCTGGGATTACGACAGCTGGGACTCGCTAACGAGACGTCAGATCCGACTCGCACGGGACCTGGGTGCCCTCGCCCACCTCCCGCTCGCCCTAAGCACCCACATCGGCGTGCAATTGTTCGCCGGAGATACGCGGGCCGCGGCGTCGCTTGTCGCCGAATCTGACGCGCTCGCCGACATCACCTCCGGTTGGAGCATCCCCCCATACGGGGCGCTCGTCCTGGCAGCATTCCGCGGACTGGACGAGGCGACCACCCGGTTGGTCCGGGCGAGTGTCGCGGACTTCCATGGCCGCGGCGAGGGTATGGGCCTGACCGTATCGCAGTGGGTGACCGCGGTGCTTGCCAACGGGCGGGCCCGTTACGAAGAGGCGTACGCGGCCGCCTCGGAGGCCACCGCGGACCCCCACGAGCTCTTCTTCTCGACGTTCGCGACCGTCGAGCTGATCGAAGCCGCGAGCCGCACCGGTCGAAGCGAACGGGCCGCAGAAGCCCTCGCGGTGCTGAGCGGGTCCACGCAGGACAGCGGGACGCCGTGGGCGCTCGCGGTCGAGGCGCGCTCGCGGGCGCTCGTGACTCCGGACGAGGCGGCGGAGCCCCTCTTTCGCGAGGCGATCGCGCGGCTGCACCCGACGCGCCTGCGCCTCGACCTTGCCCGCACGCACCTTCTCTACGGCGAGTGGCTGCGGCGCGAGCGGCGACGCCTCGACGCCCGCGAGCAGCTGCGGCACGCGCAGGACATGTTCAACGGCATGGGCGCGGCCGCGTTCGCCGAACGCGCCTCGCGTGAACTGCTGGCCACGGGCGAGACGGCACGCAAGCGCACCATCGAGACGAGAGACGATCTCACACCGCACGAAGCACGGATCGCGCGGATGGCCCGCGACGGCGCATCGAACCAGGAGATCGCCGACCAGCTGTTCGTCAGCCGCAAGACGATCGAGTACCACCTGCACAAGGTCTTCCTCAAGCTCGGCATCACGACACGCGAGCACCTTGACCGCGTGCTGCCCGCCAACTGAGCGCGCAGGCCACCGCACGTCACTAGGGCGTCTCGGATGCGACGCCGGCCCTAGTCCGGCGATCTTCTGAACAAGCGGCCGCGTATGCGCCGCCCCGGAGGCAGACCTCCGAAGTTCTACCTCTCAAGGAGATCGAGTATGTCCAAGACAATCCTGATCACCGGCACGAGCAGCGGCTTTGGCCGAGACACGGCGGAAACCCTGTTCCGCGCGGGTCATACTGTCTACGCCTCGATGCGCGGTGCCGAGGGCAAGAACCGAGAGGTCGCTGAGGCCCTCCGGAAGCTTGGCATCAAGACCTTGGAACTCGACGTCATCGACGACGCGTCTGTCGCAGCGGGCGTCGAGAAAGTGCTCGCGGAGGCCGGCAAGATCGACGTGTTGGTCAACAACGCCGGCATCGGGTCGGCCGGCGTAACCGAAGCCTTCACCGCGGAGCAGGCGAAGGTCGTCTTCGATACGAATGTCATCGGGCTCCTTCGCGTCACCCGCGCCGTGCTCCCCTCCATGCGCCAGAAGCGAGATGGCCTGATCATCAACATCGGCTCGATCCTCGGCCGCGTGACGTTCCCCTTCTTGGGAATCTATGGCGCGAGCAAGTTTGCCGTCGAAGCGCTGACTGACAGCCTCCGGTACGAAGTCTCGCAACTCGGCGTCGAGGTCGTGGAGGTGCAGCCGAGCGCTTACCCGACCAACTTTTACACCGGCATTCAGACGCCCGCCGACACCGAAGTGACGAAGTCCTACGGCGAGGTCGGCCAAATCCCCGACGCTATGTTCAAGTCCTTTATGTCAAGGTTTAAGGGCAAGGACGCCCCGAATCCGCACGATGTCGCGGAGGCCGTGGCCAAGCTCGTGGGTCAGTCCAAGGGCAGCCGCGCTGCCCGCACCGTCGTCGGCGCGGCGTTTGGTTCCGACAAAGCCAACGAGGCCGTCGCGCCTGTGCAGGCGAAAGTAGTCGAGGCCCTGGGCCTCAGTCATCTCGAAAAAATCGCCTGATGAATCGTTTCGGGTCGGCGGCGTGCCGAAACGTCCGTTTAAAACTCGCGTGTAACAAATCGTTTTCCGGAGGATTCACTTCATGAGCCAAACCGCTCTGCCCAAGAAGAAAGTGGAAGTGCTGGGCCGGCAAATGGCCTATCACGAGCGCGGCAAAGGCCAGCCAATTCTGTTCCTGCATGGCAACCCAACATCGTCCTTCCTTTGGCGCAAGGTGATTCCCGAGCTCGAAGGGCTCGGCCGCCTGATTGCGCCCGACCTGATTGGCACCGGAGACTCCGACAAGTTGCCCAATGTGAAGCCGTCTACGTACAGCTTCCAGACGCACCGCTATCACCTGTGGGCGTTCATCGACGCGGTGATCGAGCCGACCGAAAAGATACTGTTCGTGATTCATGATTGGGGATCGGCCTATGGATTCGACTGGGCGAAGCACAATCCCGATCGCGTGCGTGGCATTGCCTACATGGAGGGCATCGTGCGACCTTACAAAAGCTGGGAAGAATGGAGCGCAATCATTCCTGTTTTCCAGGGCTTCCGATCTCCGGAAGGTGAAAAAATGATCCTTGACGAGAATACCTTCGTCGAAAGGATCCTGTTCGGCACGATTCCGAAGCTGAGCGAGGCGGAATACGCCGAGTACCGCCGGCCATTCCTCAAGCGTGAGGATCGTTGGCCGACATTGAAGTGGCCCCGCTCGATTCCAATTGCTGGCGAGCCCACTGACGTTGTCGCGATCGTGGAATCCTATGCTGCCTTCATGGCACAAAATAGCATTCCGAAGTTCTTTGTCAGCGCCAATCCGGGGGCAATTCTCACGGGCGCGCCGCGCGAATTCTGCCGGACGTGGAAGAATCAGACTGAAATCACGGTCGAAGGTCGGCACTTCATCCAGGAAAGCTCGGGCGCGACAATTGGCAAGGGCATCGCCGCCTGGATCAAGGAAAAATCGCTCTAGGAGGCCGCCATGACCCTTCCGAAGGAGGTGATTCTGGGCCGTCCAACCAGGAACCAAGGCCATGATTTCCAATCTTTGGACCCGCAAGGGTGTGGTGCTGGTCGCCGCGATCGTGACGTTTACTTGCGTCGCGGCGCTGCTGTCGGTCAACCTGGCATCGCCTGACCCGATCTCCAGCGCCGCGCTCGGCGCCGATTGGCAGTGCAGCCGGATCGCGTTCGTTCTCACGACCTGCACCCCGCCGGTGCGCAACGTCGGCGCCGGCCCGCCCACGGCCTACGACTTGAGCACCTCGCCGGCTGCAGGCTCGCGGCGCCTGCAACACTCACTCCAATGACGATGTTATCCGTCGTTGGCCAAAAAATATGTGGAGGAAACTTTGAGGAATCTTGTTGACCTTGCCATCGAGGCGCATGGCGGACTGAAGCTCTGGCCTGAGATCAAAGAGGTTGAACTGAGGCTCTCCCTGACCGGTGTCCTATTTCAAATCAAAGGATACCCAGCAGGCCTGCCGAATATCACGATGAAGATCGCCGCGCACGAACAGCGGATGTCGATTTCGCCCTATCCGCAAACAGGGCAGATCGGCCACTTCACGCCGCAGCGGGTTTGGATTGAAGATGCCGCCGGCAAGATCAGCGGGCAACTTGAAAATCCCCTCAGTTCCTTCGCCGGACACACTTTGACGACGCCGTGGGACCAATTACAGACGCTGTACTTCTTCAGCTATGCGTTCCGGTACTACCTCGCAACGCCATTCATGCTTCTGGAGCCCGGCTTCGAAACGCGCGAGCTTGAACCACACGAAGAAAATGGTGAGGTATGGAGGCGCCTGCATGTGAAGTTTCCTCCCTCTATTCCGACGCACTCACGGGAGCAGGTGTTCTACTTTAACCAAGCTGGTCTGCTGCAGCGCCTCGACTACACACCGAGCATAAGCGGACGCGAAGCCGCACACTACTGCTTCGACCATCGATCTTTCGATGGCCTGATGATTCCGACCCTGCGCCGAGTTGTCTCGCGACCTCCTAGTGGACCACAGATAAACGGGCCATCGGGTGTCCTGGTCGTCATTACCGATGCAATCGTTCATAAGTGAGATTATGTCACAATGTGGCAATATTCCCGCAATGGGAGCGAGTGATCAGGATTTCATTCGTCGATTGGGCTGGGAGATCGCTTCCATCAACTCCTACCTCGATGAGCTGCGTCACTTCTGGGCAAAGACCCTCGGCATCAGTGGACCGCAGTTGAGGATCATCTTGGTCTTGGCGGAAATCGATGACGGGGCAGGGGTTCCCGTCAACTCTGTCTCGAAAATGCTGCAGGTCGATTCGTCGTTCGTCACGACGCAGTCGAAGCTTCTCGAAAAGAGCGGCTTCATCAGCAGGAAGGCGTCGATGGAAGACGGCAGGATCGTCAAACTGTCTTTGACCGACAAGACATGGAAGCATCTTGCAAATCTTGCCTCTCCGCAGGAGAAGTTGAACGAGTTCATCTTCGCCGAGTTCGCCCCCCGCGAATGGGAGGAACTGACCACCAGGCTCGGCTCCCTCAAGAGAAGGCTTCAGAAGGCCTGTTTGAAGGTCGCAGCGGACTTTTAGGACCTGAAACACTTGGTAGAAGCGAAGGCTCGAGCGATCTCGCATATAAGAACGCGCCCCCCTGGCGGTGCGCCGGCCACGAAAAGCGGTCAGCGCCTCGTCAGCGATTCCCGAAGATCAACGCCGAGTGGCACGTCACTTGTAGGGATGCCGCCGACTACGCACAGTGACGCTGCGCGGGAAGAGATGCCGGCGCTCGCCACTGCTGCATGAACGCTACCGCAGGCGGATGGTACCGACGCGTTCAGCTCGTTGGTGCACGTGCGTTCGGCACGTCGGCGTTGGGATGATAAAAAGCAAGGGCGCCGGGCTCTTGGATCGCGGCTTCCGCGAAGACGGGCGACGCCGCCATTGACAGAAGTGCTCCCGCCGCCAAGACTTTGAAGTTCGTCATAGTCGTTTGTTTGAAGCGGTCGCTCTCGCCGAGATAGGGACGGAGCTAGGAATGCGGGAGAGCGGAATAGGCCGCATTCGCCAAAGGAGATCAAGATTTCATTCTCGTTGTCGAGCCGACATCGGCCTGTATCCCGCCGTGTAGGCGTATATACACATATGTCGAGATCGAAGGCACGGGTGTAACCATTAGTGTGGGTGCTACGATGGCTCGCGGGGCGGCACCACTTTATGCGATCAGCGGTACCGAACGTAGCGGAGCGTTCGCCGGATACATGCAACGACTCTATCGAGACGCCCTCCGAGTCATGTCGCGATCGAAGGCGGAAGCGCAGCGCAGCGGTGTTGGGAATATCGCGAGTTAGATTGGAGGGGGCTCACGCAGCTAAAGGAATGGCACGCATGCGGCGTTGATTGAGGATCCGATGAGCATGTCGTTTTCGGGAGAATACAGAGGATTCTCTACACTTCCGTTCGTAATAGCCGCCTTGTGAGAGTTTTGTCGCACATGGGGGAATCAGATTGAAATAACCGTCGGAGCTTTGCACTTCGTTTAACAAGACTCGGCAGCTAATTGCGAGTTGCCGATTACAAAGGGTCTAACCGGTCGTTGTGGGCAATCGACAACAGCGCGACCTGGAGGATCTTGGCTTCTCGAATTCCGATTGCGTCGGTAAATTGCTTTTGCGCGCGCGCCCAAAGGCTACGGGCTTTCTTTTGCAGCGCCTCGCCTCGAAGGGTCAAAACGACGTGTCGGGAGCGCGCGTCCTTATCGTTCACCACGAGAGCGATAAATCCATCGCGCTCGAGCGGGCCAAGCGTGTGACCCAAGCCGGATCTATCCATCACCATCGCATCGGCAAGCTCAGTCACCGTCGGAGCATTTTCCGCCCGTTTAACTAACTCGCTAAGCAGTGCGAACTGCGTAACTGTGACTCCAGCCGGCGCCAGGGTCGAATCGTAAAGTTGAGTCAAACGCCTCGCAGCCTTACGAAGGGCTGTCGCGCTGCAAACGGAATTATCGACGTGCTTATCGTCCGCCATTTTCTCATTTCTCCTTCGCAAATATAGGTACCTGCCGACACATTTAAAGTGAAAAAGTGACGGGAGATCACATTTTTATAGAAGGAATTTCCCTCGAGAGCCAAGAATTGTCGTCGGAGTTGCCTTTTGCCAAGCGCGGCACAGGTTCCACGTACTGACCGCTTCGGCCCCCGTGGGACCGTCTACCTGAAACACAAGTCACCAAATGCATGTATATGCTTATAATGTCATTCGGGTGGTGGACATCTCGATCTATCTATCTAAAATGGATGTCGCGCCGCTCAAGAATGCGGACTCACAAGCGGGGCCGAAGTGACCGCGACGATGCAGGTGTAGATCCGTAACGATACTACGCTCATGGCGGCTACAGCACGCATCAAGACAGCCTTCACCGTGGGGTCGAAGGAATTGGCAGCTGCAGTAGCCAATAGGTCGTTGGGGCGATCGAGAGACGCTAAAGACAGCCGAGCACTTGCCGTTCTTTCGCAGGTGGTGGGAGCCGTCATCCTGGCACGAGCGTCAATGATCGAGAGTTCGCCTCGAGGATCCTTGGTTCGGCCAAAACGCATCCGCAATCGTCCGAGGATAGCGCCCTCAAGCGTTGTGCGGAAGGTACAAGGGCGACGACGAACTTAGAGCGGCGCCGTTAGTCTAGGTGGCTTAAATAGGCTTTTGCGGCCGTTAGCAGCGCATTCGCAAGTTTGGGATCGTTCACGATCCTCGACATCGTCAGTGCGCCGAACATGGTGGCAACAATAGCCATGGCAGCTCTCTCTACCTCTTTGGGCCTCCGATCGTTGATCTGCGCGGCAACCGTATCGATCATCTTGACTATACCCTCGGTGGCCGCGGCGCGGGTCACTTTGTCGGATCTCGATAGTTCGCTAGCGAGTGCCGCGAGGGGGCACCCATGCGCACGGTCGGTTCTATGTTCCGGCGACAAGTAGTCTTCCGCGATTGCCCTTACACCCTTGCGGTTTCTAGACTTCTGGGTCGAAGCCTGCATCTCCTCGATTGTCGAGTTGAAAGCAGCTTCAGTGGCCTCCGCGATGAGATCGTCTTTTGAGGCGAAATGGCGATAAAAGCCGCCGTGGGTTAGTCCCGCAGCCTCCATCAAATCCGTTAGCGCAGTCTCGCAGATGCCGCTCTTGCGGAAGCTCAGCGAAGCCGCTTCCACAATGCTTGCTCTCGTCCTTGCGGTGTCCTCTTTCGATCTTCTCATGCTTATCTCCTGGCGGGTCAGCCCAATCGCGCCGAGTCAGGAATCGCCTCGTCCTTCCTAACGGCCGAGTATTTCGACATACGCATCCGCCATCAATCAAAAGCGCGCATTCCACGTTGCACGCTTTCCCTTGCCGACACTTGATCAAACCAGCGCCGCATTTTCGGAAGTCGATCCCACTCCAGCCGTGACTGATATGACGAAGCTATCGTGAAAGCTGCGATGTCGGCCACGCTAAAAGCCTCACCGGCCATGAAGGTCGAATTTTCCAAGAACGATTCGGCGAAGGCCAAAGCCCCGAGCGATCGTCCGTCCAGGAATGAGTGATCGCCTCCATTGTTCTTGGTCGCGAACCCCGCATGGCTGACCGCGATGACGTCGGTGACGAAATAGAAGAAACGTTGCAGAACGAGCGCTCGGTCAGCGGTATCTGACGGAAGAAGTCGCGGCGGGCTTCCTTCCGCCGCGTACATGAGAATCGCGTTGGATTGGGACAATATGAGTGCGCGACCGTCGGGGAAGCGCTCGACAAGCGTTGGAACCTTTCCGACGGGATTCCGCGAGAGATGTTCAGGCGTTCGGTGTTCGCTCCGCCTGAGGTCCAGTTTTCTCACGATATACGGTATTTCCGCCTCTTCTAGTGCGACGGAAACGCGAAGGCAGTTACCCGTTTTGGCTCCATAGAGTTCGACCGAGGAACGGGCTCGTTCGAGCTTCTCGTCGAGCGATCCATCTAACAAATCGTCCAAAACACAACGGTCCAGTATACGCGAGGGGTTCATGTGACAACCTTGGTCAAGATATCCGCTCCCTATGCACGTCGTCCAACACATCTGTCGGCAGCCAAGGGGCGGCCACGAGGGGCTTCCGTTTGCGGCACATGGACTCCGGGAAAACGGCAAGTCCAACATCTGGGTCGGCCCTATGGCTGGCCCCAGTCGACTCGCTCGTGGTCTACGGAGCCCATCGGCAAGTTGCGCTTGAGCGCAGAAACTTCCTGTTCAAGCCGCAAGACCCGTTCATAGAGACTCTCCAAAGGAGACGTCTGAGCGGCCTCGATCATCCGGTAAAGTTGGCTCAGGGTCCTTCGCCACCCTGTGCCGGCGGCCGATGGCGTCTCTACTGTTCGCATATTCGCTCCCGTAAGCTGAGTGGACACGGCGTCCTAGCACGGACAAACGAACGCGATTCGCACAAGAACTGTCCGTAGCGTACTCGCCGTATTTGGCGATTGCAGTACTTAGATTATAAGTGACATCTATAGCGTAAGCACGAACGGACGGACCAGCGAAATCGATCCCCCAACACACGAAAGTGATATGCGTCCCAAAGCTGATGCGGATCGAATTGAAATTTAGATGTCAGCTGATTGCAATTTCAATATATGATAATCATCATCTATAAGGACGGTGGCGAAAGGACGGTTCCCCATGACAGCGCAGAACGGACGTGCGGCCTTGATCACCGGTGGCACGACGGGAATTGGATTGGCGACGGCAAGGCTATTTCACGAGCAGGGCTATGCGGTCCTCATCACTGGCGCGAACCCGGAGACGCTGGAGGCCGCGCGCCGAAATCTACCGAGCGAGATCATCGTGCTGCGGGCCGACGCCCGGTCCCTTGAGGACGCGGCGCACGTGGCCTCGGAGATCGAGCAGCGGTTCAGCCGGCTGGACGTGGCCTTCCTCAACGCCGGCGTCGGCCGCATGCTGCCGATCGAGGCGACCGATGAGCCCACCTTCGACGAGCATTTCGCCGTCAACGTCAAGGGACAGTATTTCATGCTGCAGAAGGTGCTGCCGCTGCTCCGCGCGGGCAGCTCCGTCATCTTCAACAGCTCCCTGTCCACCGAGAAGGGCCTGACCAATTTCTCGGTCTATAGCGCAACGAAGGGCGCGGTCCAGGCCCTGGTCCCAGCGCTGGCGGTTGAGCTCGCCCCCCGCGGGATACGTGTGAACGCTGTCTCGCCGGGCCCAACCGACACGCCAGCGCTTGGCAAGCTCGGCCTGCCGCCCGAGGTGTACGCCGGCTTCAGGCAGGCCGCACCCGCGCGCACGCTGGTTGGACGATTCGGAAGCACCGAAGAGGTGGCGCAGGTCGTCGCCTTCCTCGCCTCGCCGGCGGCCAGCTTCGTCACGGGAACGGTGTTCAACGTCGATGGCGGCATGCGGGCGGCTTGATCCGCAACGATCGAGTTTCAATTAGCCACAAGCCCAACAAAGGGCGACAGGCGAATGACCCTACCGCTCATCCTTGTGACTGGCGCCACCGGCACGGTGGGAACCGAAATGATCCGGCACTTGGTCAAAGCCGGACACCGCGTCCGCGGTCTGGTGCGCGACCGCGCGAAGGCGACGAAGCTCGGCCCCAAGGTCGAACTCGTCGTCGGCGACCTCGACGATCCCGCAAGTCTGAAACCGGCATTCGCCAGCGTGGATGAGGCGTTCGTCGTCGTGAATGGCAAGGACCTGAACCGGCTCGAGGCCAACGCCTTCGACGCCGCCAAGAGCGCCGGCGTGAGCCATATCGTCAAGCTTTCCGGCCGCGGCGTCGACTGGCCATCGATGCACGACACGGTCCTGGTGCCGTGGCACGGCGAGAGCGAACGCCGCCTGAAGGCGCTTGGTCCGAGCTGGACGATCCCTCGCCCGGGCTTCTTCGCCTCCAAATTGCGCTCCACGATCGGATGCGCCGCTCCAACGTGCGGCGAATGCCGCCGCCCCACCAATGAAACTCGCCGCACTCAGTGCGTCTGCGATTGCGCTGACGCTTGCCTTCACCTCTCCCACCGTTGTGCCTGTCGTAAATCAAACCCTGACATATTGGTGATGCAATCCACCCAAGATCGGACGGCAAAGAATGTGTCCAGCTCTCTGAACGGAGCGCGATACTGGTGCATCCTTGTTCAACGATAGATGCGTGCGCACCTCATTGTAGTAATCCATGTAAGAATGCAGCACGTGACGAAGATGTCGTTCGCCTAGAACAATGATATGATCAACGCATTCCCGTCGGATCGAACCGATCAGCCTTTCAGCATATCCGTTTTGCCATGGGGAGCGCGGCGCCGTCGGCCGGTCGCGAATGCCCATTGATCGAAGCCTTCGGATGAAGATCTCGCCATAGACCCCATCCCGATCGCGGATCAGGTAGCGGGGAGCCTGTTCCCAACCGCATGCTTCCGTGATCTGATTTGCGATCCATTCTGAGGTCGGATGCGCTGTGACGCCAAACCATAAAATCTGCCGGCGACCGTGCCCCACAATTAGCAGGCCGTAGAGCAAACGAAACGAGATTGTCGGCACGACGAACAGATCCATCGCGGCGATGCCGTCAGCATGATTATGAAGGAACGTCTGCCAACCTTGAGATCGCGGGCCTCTTCTCCTGACCATATACTTGGCCACGCTCGTCTGGCCGATATCGATGTCGAGCTTAAGCAACTCTCCGTGGATCCGTGGCGCTCCCCACAGCGGGTTGGCGATGCTCATCTCGCGGATAAGCTTGCGCATCTCTGTCGGTAAGGTTGGTCGGCCACCACGACGTCGTGACCTCCAGCGCCAGTACGATCTGAACCCGGCGCGGTGCCACTTTATAACGGTATCTGGCTTCAAAACCGCCAGAGCGTTTAGGACTGTTGGCGCCAATCGATACAGCCCGGCAAAGATCAAGCGGTCCATGGCGCTGAACGTCTGCCTCTTGGGCGAATGCCGTCTCAGTATGTTAATCTGATGCCGAAGGACCAGGATCTCGGCTGCCAACGAGGCCCGCGATCGGAACAATAATACCAGCGCCGACCAGATCAGGCTGCAAGCTTCTCTCATAAGATAGAAACATTGCGCGATTCGGCTTCACTTGCCAGCCGAATTAGGTTTCCGACAGGGACAGGTCGCATCCAAAGCATATTGAGCGATCCAAGAATCCGGGAACCGTCGCGCAGTGGAACTGCGATCGCCAGGGAATCACCGGGATGGAAGACCGCTCAGGACTTGTTCCGTCCCGCGAGGCATTCGAGTGCCCTCAGAATCTGACCATGGTCCATCAAACTGCGGCACTCCACATCGACGAAGGCCAAGGCAACCAGCCCCGTTTGATCGATGACATAAGTTGCGGGGGCGGACATAATTTCACTTCGCCTTGGGTTACCGTTTGCGTCGTTGATTTCTGGGCCATTCGGTGTTTTAGCAATGGGGTCCGAAAAGGCGACAAGCTGAAGCAATGCGATCGGAGCGGCTGTCCAACCTGATCGGAACGACCATACCAAAGTTCGCCCTCGAAGGCGCTTGAGCTATTGTAGATGCTACTCGACCCAATCTTACCGGAGCGAGCGCCTATCTGAACTGTGCTGGCGTTACGACGGCAGGTCGATCGTCCGCCGCAATTTACTTTTTTCGTGACCTTGCGGTCGAGCGAACGGGCCGCTCGTCCAAAGGAATGCGGATGTTGGTACGCCGACCCGCATGACGCGCTTTTCACCCGTCATGGCAACAATCGCAGCCACAATGCCGGCTGTGGCATGAAACCGCAAGAATGCCGCGAGAGCGGCAATCCTTCCCAAGCGAAGCCTTGCTCGGTGAATACAATCTGGCTGGATACGAGCTTGGGTGACGAGATCGTCGACCCCGGTAGACGGGTCGGGCACGGTGTCGGCGGATATGCTCTGGCGGTGATTTTCGGCTTTGCGATCGGCTGTGGTCTTGGTGCGACGTGCGAGGCCGCACTTGGCCTGTGGTCCCTCGCTTTGGCCACCGGACTCGCCATGCTTGCGTTGGCGATGGGATTTGCGGCCGAGCCCGGTGGGGGAAGGCGCTCATGAGTAGCGTTGGACTTCCCGTCCCCGGTTCGTCTGCGCGGGTATCCGGCCGATGGCCGCATGCCCGCCGACTGGCGAGTGCGATCCGGTCCGCGGGTCCGGCACTCCTGTTCGGCTTCCGCCTCTGGGCGGCAGTCTGTCTCGCGCTCTTCGTCGCCTTCGCGCTCGAGCTCGACAACGCTTCCTGGGCCGGCACCTCCGCGGCGATCGTCTGTCAGCCAAACCTCGGGGCTTCGCTACGCAAGGGCTGGTTCCGCATGGTCGGCACGGCGATCGGCGCCGTGGCGATCGTGGTGCTGACCGCATGCTTCCCACAA
>Ga0137409_10005956_pt1 | contig 12676 bp, 12 predicted proteins | sample CZODoug1_16funga_FD_122059 | JGI IMG/M metagenome (GOLD analysis project Ga0137409, IMG submission 122059) | Vadose zone soil fungal communities from Angelo Coast Range Reserve, California, USA - CZODoug1_16fungal (Hybrid Assembly) | ecosystem: Environmental > Terrestrial > Soil > Vadose zone...
ACGCCCTTGGGGACGTAGACGAAGGAGCCGTCGCTGAAGACCGCCGAGTTGAGCGTGGCGTAGAAGTTGTCCGAGTAGGGGACCACCGACCCGAGGTACTTCTTGACCAGCTCGGGATGGTTCTGCACCGCCTCGGAGAACGAGCAGAAGATGACGCCCGCCTTGGCCAGCTTCTCCTTGAAGGTGGTGGCCACCGAGACGCTGTCGAAGACGGCGTCCACCGCGACGCCGGAGAGCCGCTTCTGCTCCTCGAGCGGGATGCCGAGCTTGCCGAACGCCTCGAGCAGCTCGGGATCGACCTCGTCCAGGCTCTTCGGGCCCTCGCCCTTCGGCTTGGGAGCCGAGTAGTAGACGATGTCCTGGTAGTCGATGGGCGGGTAGCGCACGTTCTGCCAGCGCGGCTCTTTCATCGTGAGCCAGTGCCGGTAGGCCTTGAGGCGCCACTCGAGCATGAACTCCGGCTCGTTCTTCTTCGCGGAGATGAGCCGGATGACGTCCTCGTTCAGCCCGCGCGGGACGGCGTCGGCCTCGATATCGGTGACGAAGCCGTACTTGTACTGGCGGTTGGTCAGGTCCTGGAGGGTCTTTGCGGAGGTGCTCACGACAGCGTCCTCAGTGGGAAGGTCTCGGGTTGGGATCGCATCCAGACGTCCATCTCCGGCTCGCTGCGGAGCAAGTCGCTGAGCTTGGTGCTCTGCAGGGCGCGCTGCACGGCCCGGTCGACGGCAATCCAGAGCGACCGGATGGAGCAGTCGTCGTTGCGCACGCAGGTGCGCTCGACGCCTCTGTGCTGGCCGCAGAACTCGGTGGAGTAGAGGCTGTCCCCCAGAGAGGCGAGCACCGCGCCCACGTTGATCTGCTCGGCCGGCCGGGCGAGCTGGTAGCCGCCCTTCCGCCCGCGGACGCTCTTCACCAGGCCCCCGCGACGCAGGAGACGCATCAGCTTGTGCACATGGGCATGGCTCAGCCCTTCCCGCTCGGCGATCTCGGGCGTGGTCGTGGCTGCCTCCGCCTGCTTCGCGACCTGGAGCAGGCAACGAAGCCCGTATTCTTCTTGTGCTGTGAGCCTCATACACTTCCCCCGGATGGGCCTTCGTCTGGCCCAGTGAGGACGTAACGAAACCGTACTTCTAAGTCAAGTATATCCGAGACGGGGGGACGCGGCGCTCCCTGCGCCCGCGCGCCCGCCTGGCCTACGCAGTGCCGGCCCGATGCTCGGAGAAGTCGCGCTCGTACATTCGGAGGAGCGCGAGCAGGAACGCAATCACGAGCGGCCCGGCGATGATCCCGAGCAGCCCGAACATGGTGATGCCCCCGAGGAGCGCGAGGAACACGAGCCCCGTGTGCATCTCGACCTTGCCTCGCATCGCGAGCGGCTTGACGACGTTGTCCGCGGTGGTCAGCAGCACCCCGCACCAGGCGCCGACGAAGACGGCCGCGGTCACGTGGCCGGTGAGCGCGAGCAACGCCGCGACCGGAATCCACACGATCGCGGTGCCGATGACGGGCACGAACGAAGCAATCAGCGTGGCGATCCCGAGAAACACGGCGTGCGGCACGCGGGCGAGCACGAAGCCGATCGTCGCGAGGACGGCCTGCACGACGGCCGTGAGCGCAGCGCCGACCAGCGTGGCGCTCGAGACGTTGGCGAACTCCTGCAGCAGCTCCTCGGTCTGGGCCGCCTGCAGGGGCGAGACGCGGCCGAGCAGGCGGATGAGGTGCCGCCCGTCCACCAGGAGGAAGAAGAAAGCCGCCAGCATGATGAACGCGCTCGCCACCGCGCCGGCCGAGGCGCCGAGCAGGGCCGGCCCGGCCGTCTGGGCGTACTCCAGCCCCTTCGCCGCGAAGGTCTGGACCTGCTCGCGCGAGAGATGCAGCGTCGAGAGAATGCCGTCGAGGGCGTGCTGCGCCTGGGGCGGTATCCGTGAAAGGGAGAGCTCCCCCACCGACTGGACTCCCAGCGAGTCCCGCACCCAGGTCAGCCCCTGGGTAATCTCCTTTGCGACGAAGGCGAGGATGCTCGCGATCGGGGCAACGATCGCGCCGAAGACGAGCAGCGTGAGGAGGGCGCCGGCGAGCCGGCGGCGGCCTTTGAGCAGCCTCTCGGTGCGGGCGAGCAGCGGCTGGAAGGCCGCGGCCAGCACCGCAGCGAGGAACAGCGGAGCGCGGAAGGGCCAGACGACGTAGACGGTGAGCGCGACGGCCACGGCGAGCAGCGCCCAGAAGGTGCGCCGCGCCCGCGTCGTCGGGGCCCGGGGTCCTAATGGAGGACGGGCCGGCGGAAAGCGTTCGAGCGGCGTCGGGATGGGATTTTGGGACATCTAGCAAAAGCTACGCACGACGGGGACGCCCGGCAGGCAGATCGGGCTTCAGGCTGCGCGCGTCTCGTCCTCGCCCTCCGCGACGGAGTGGGCGAAGAGCTCCGGCCGGCGCTGCTTCACCACGTCGGGCTTGCCGCTGTCGATGATTCGTCCCTGCTCCATCACGAGGACCGTGTCGAACCGTTGCAGCAGATGCAGCCGGTGGACGGAGGAGACGATGCAGGCGCCGGCGAAAGCCGCCATGAGGCGATCGTAGATCTCCGCCTCGGTGGACGGGTCCACGCTGCTGGTCGGCTCGTCCAGCAGCACCAAACCGACGTCCTTGGCAGCGAGCAGCGCGCGGGCCAGCGCGAGACGTTGTTTCTGGCCACCCGACAGATTGACCCCGCGCTCGGAGATGAGGGTGCCCCAACCTTGCGGCAGCTGCGCGACGACCGACGAGAAGCCGGCCAACTCGCAGGCGCGCTCGATGTCGCTCGCCCGGTAGGGCAGGCCCATGGTGACGTTCTCGCGGACGCTGGACTCGAACACCGCGGGGTCCTGCGGCAACAGCACGGAGACCGCGCCCAGGTGCTTGAGCTGCGGATGGAGCCTTCCGTCGACGGTGATCGAGACGCGCTCCGCGTCGACCAATCCGGCCAGGACGCGCAGCAGCGAGCTCTTCCCCGCCCCGCTCTCGCCGATCAGGGCGACCCGCTCTCCACGGCGGAGCTCCACCGAGACCTCGTCCAGGGCGGGCCGCCCGGCGGCAGCGCGCGGATGAACGAAGCGCACGCCCTCGACGCGGATCTCGCGCCAGGCTTCCGGCACGGCCGCGACCTCGAGCGGGCGCGCGGGGCTGGTGAAGATGGGCTCCACGTCGGCGACCTCGGTCTTCTGGCGGACCAGGTCGTTCCAATGCATCGCCATGTTCGCGACCACGTTCCCGACCTGCTGGGAATATTGGTGCACCATCACCGCCGTCCCGACGCTGATCGTCCCGCGCTGGCGCCAGTCGAGCCAGGCGTAGAGAGCGACCAGGCCGGTGCGCATTCCGCCGTTGAGCAGGTCGATGCCGCCCCACTTCACCTCGTTGAAGACGATGTTCCGGCGCAACGGAGCGAATACTTCGACGAGCCGCGACCCGAGCATCTTCCGCATCGGCTCCTGGAGCCGCAGCGTGACCACGGTCGCGATGTTCCCCAGGCAGTCGACGAGGGCGGAGTTGTACCGGCGCTCGGCGCGGTTCTCCTCGCGGACGAGACGGACCATCACGGCGTCGAGCCGCACGACGAAGAAGCCGATCGCCGCATAGCCGGCCATCGCCGCTGCCCCCGTCGCCCGCGAAACGAGGAAGAGAGCTGCGATGGGCCCGACGATGCTCACGGTGTTCTGCAAGTAGATGAACTGCGACTGCGCGAACGACGCCAGCGAGCTCGTCGCCCTCGTCATCCGGTGCAGCGTGTCGCCGGAATGGTGCTGCTCGTGCCAGCGAACGGGGAGAGCAAGCGCCTTCGCGTGGAGCGTATCGGCGAAGCGCTCGCGAACCACCAAGGCCGTGAAGCGCTCCACGATGCGCGCGGGACCATGCATCGTCCAGGCGACACCGACGGCAGCGAGCATCAACAGCAGGTCGTTTCGCGCCTGGGCGAGCCCTTCCATGCCGCGCGCCTGGAGCGCGTTGACGGCCTCCCCGAAGAACCAGGGGATGGTCAGTCGGACCACCTGGGCCATGACGAGCAGGACGACGAAGAGCACGACCTGGCGGCGCCGACCCTTCGCATGCCGCCACAGCGTCGCGTACAGCTTCCTCACGCATCCAGTCTAATTCGATCCGCCGCTCCGACCGCGGATTTTCCACTCCGGCCTCCGTGGCACCGGAGTGGTCTGCTGTCGCACACGGGCGATGCGCGCTCGGCGACCTAATGTTGGCGACGCGTGAACCCGGAGGTCGGAATGGCCGCAGAGAAGCGCGACGTCGTCGTCGTAGGTGGCGCGAATACCGACTTCCTCGTCCGGGGCCCCTCGCTGCCGACGCGCGGTCGCAGCGTCGAGGGCGACACGTTCCAGCAGGCTCCGGGCGGCAAGGGGGCCAACCAGGCGGTCGCAGCCGCACGGCTCGGGGCAACCGTCGCGTTCGTGGCGCGCGTGGGCCCGGACGCTCGTGGCGATGTGATCCTCTCCCGCCTCGCCGACGAGATGGTCGATGCGAGCGCGGTCCTCCGGGATCCCGAAACGGAGACCGGCGCCGTGTTGGTGATGGTCGATGCCTCCGGAGAGAAGCAGACCATGGCGGCGCTGGGCGCGAACCGGAAGCTTGCGGTCCGCGACGTCCTCGGCGCCGGGGAGCTCCTCGCGAAAGCGCGGGTGGTGCTTCTCCAGCTCGAGGTGCCCCTCGAGACGGTCGAAATCGCCGTGCGGCTCGGGCGCGCCGCCGGTGCGCGAATCGTCCTCGATGCGGGACCGCCCCGCCAGCTCCGGGAAGAGCTGCTCCAGGACGTCCACCTCATCCGCTGCAACGCCGTCGAGGCGGAGGCGCTCACCGGCATCGAGATCATCGATCGGACGTCCGCGCGAAAAGCGGCGGCGAACCTCATGCGCCGAGGCGTGCAGGCAGCCGTCATCGCCGCTCCCGGCGGCAACCTGCTCGTCTCTTCCAATGGGGAGCTCTGGCTCCCTTATCTCGACGTGCACGTCGTCGACACGACGGGCGCGGGCGATGCGCTCTCCGCCGCGCTCGCGGTCTGCATCGCGAACGGAGAGGACCTCGCGAGCGCGGCCCGGTTCGCGAACGCGGCGGCGGCGTTGAAGACGACCAGGTTGGGAGCGCAGGCAGGGCTTCCGCGTCGTGAAGAGGTCCTGCGGCTGCTATCCCGGTCCGAGCAGATTCTATAGTCTCGACCACATGACACGAGCGATCGTCGCTGCGGGCCTGTTCATGGCCGCCTTCGCCGGCGCCGGATGCGCGGCGAGTCGGACCGCTGCCCCGCAGGAAGCGGCGCCCATGTGTCGCTGCACGCCCGACAAGGCATGTTGGCCGGCGCAGGCAGAATGGCAACGGTTGGGAGCCAGCGTGCACGGCAAGCTCGAGCAGCCTCAGTCGCCTCTTGCGCCGTGCAGGACCGACGCCGCGGGGGAGGCTTGCGTGGCCGCGCTGAAGAACGCGAGAAATCCGTTCTACCTCCAGGACCAACCCGGGGGCACTCAGTCCGCGGGCTGGCTCGGCGCTTGGAACGCCGCTTCCAGCGCCTACGCAGTGGCGGCGGAGGACGCCGGAGACATCGCCGCCGCCGTGACTTTCGCGCGCCAACACAGATTGCGGTTGGTGGTCAAAGGCACCGGCCACGATTACCTCGGCCGCTCGAACGCGCCGGATTCCCTGTTGGTCTGGACGCACAAGATGCGCCGCGTTTCCATGCAGGACGCGTTCGTCCCGCGGGGCTGCCCGGCGACCGAGGCCGGCACTCCCGCCGTCACCCTGGAAGCGGGCACCCGCTGGCTCGAAGCGTACCAGGAGGTGACCGTGAAGCACCGCCGCTATGTGCAGGGTGGCGGGTGCACGTCGGTGGGCGCCGCCGGTGGATTCCTTCAAGGGGGCGGGTTCGGCAGCTGGTCCAAGAGATATGGAATCGCCGCGGCGGGCATGCTCGAAGCGGAAGTGGTCACCGCCGACGGCAAGCTGCTGGTGGCAAACCGTTGCCAGAACCAGGATCTGTTCTGGGCCCTGCGCGGCGGGGGAGGCGGAACCTTTGGAATCGTCACCAGGGTCACGCTGAAGACGCATCCGCTGCCGAGCTACTTCGGCGCGGTCGACGGCAGCATCGTTGCGAAGGACGACGCCGCCTTCAAGGAGCTTCTCGAGCGCTTCCTCCGCTTCTATCGCGAGAGGTTGAGCAACGAGCATTGGGGTGAGCAGGTCCACGTGAGGCGGAACAACTCGCTTCAATTGTCGCTGACCTTCGAGGGGATGACGGCAGAGGATGCCAGGCAGACGTGGCAGCCCTTTCGCGATTGGGTCGAACGGAACCGAGGCACCTTCACGATGAAGGTGGATTTCATCCAGATACCGGCCGATCGAATCTGGGATTCTGCTTACCTCAACGAGCACGCCCCAGGCGCCATCCAGATGGATCAGCGGACGGATCGATCCGCCGATGGATTCTGGTGGTGGGCCGGCGACGCCGAGCAGGTGTCGATGTACTGGTACGCGTATCAGTCCCGTTGGCTGCCGCTCGATCTCTTCGAACCTGCGAACGCCAGGAGGTTCGCCTCCTTGCTGTTCGAGGCGTCCCGACACTGGTCGCTGGGATTGCACTTCAACAAAGGACAAGCCGGCGCTTCCGCAGAGGCGGTGCAGCGCGGTCGCGAGACCTCGATGAATCCCGCGGTCTTCAAAGCGGCAGCGCTCGTCATCGTCGGCGCCGGCGCGCCCGGATATCCTGGGGTGGCGGGGCACGAGCCGGACAGGGCCGAGGGGGAAGCCGCGAAGGCCGGCGTCGCGGCCGCAATGAAGGTGATCCGCGACGCCACGCCTGGGGCCGGGTCCTACGTCAACGAAACGGACTACTTCGAGCCGAACTGGCAGCAGGAATTCTGGGGCGAGAACTACGAGCGGCTTTCGCAGATCAAGTCGAAGTACGACCCCGAGGGTCTCTTCTTTTGCCACCATTGCGTGGGCAGCGAGCGGTGGTCGAGTGACGGGTCTTGCAGGTCAGGACCGTGACCTGGTCGAGCCGCGCCCCTTCCTCGAGCAGCAGCGTCTGGATGTCGTTCAGCACCATCTGCGGAATAGGGGCCCCTTGCGTTGGTGCCGGGGCACGATACGCCGTTCGAGGCTTACGGCTCAATCAAGCAGGCCGCGGTGGTCTGCGAGGCAGCGCTCATCGCGGAGGAGCCCCAGTCAGCGCGACGGCGCCAACCTTCGCCCCGCACTCCGCGAGCCGGTCGAGCTCGTTGAGCTCGGCCGCGTGCCGATGTCCCCATGCACAGAGCGACATGATGACCGGCTCGAGGCTCAATCCGAGCTTGGTCGCCGTGTACTCCACGCGCGGCGGCACTTCCTTGAAGACCTCCCGGTGAACGATCCCGTGTTGTTCCATCTCGCGCAGCGCCTGGATCAGCACCTTCTGGCTGACGTCGGGCACGCGTCGCTTCAGCTCGGACAGCCGCTTGGGTCCTTCGAACAGGCAATGGAGGATCACCGTCTTCCAGCGGCCGGAGATGACTTTGAGCGCGCGCTCGGCTGGCAGCGTCGGCAGGTCCTTCATCGCGTAGGCCACGGTCACCTTCCGGTGAGTACGGCACCAAAGAGTGTGTAGTGCCCCGCGCCCGCCCGCGCATCCCAATCCGCGGACCAAAAGGAAGGGAGCGATCACGATGCTCGACCTGAACCTGAGCGACAAACGGGCCCTCGTCACCGGGAGCAGCAGCGGTATCGGCGAGTCGATTGCGCGCGCACTGGCCCGCGAAGGGGCCGCCGTCGTCGTTCATGGGCGCAACGCGGAACGGGCGGAGCGCGTCGCTGGTCAGATCAACCAACAAGGCGGCAAGGCTTCGGTCGTGCTCGGCGACCTTGCGCGAAAGGAGGATGCGCAACGCGTCGCGAGCCACGCGCTGGAGGCGCTCGGCGGCATCGACATCCTGGTCAACAACGCGGGCGGCGCCGACGATGGGGCGAAGCCGTGGTTCGAGCAGTCGGCCGATCAGTGGGAGAAGACCTTCCAGCAGAACCTCTTCTCGGCCGTGCGACTGATCCACCTGCTCGTGCCTTGGATGAAGAAGAGCGGCTGGGGGCGGATCATCCAGATCGCGAGCGCCGTCGCGACCCAGCCTTTCCCGGTCGCCGCGGATTACGCCGCCGCCAAGGCGGCCATGGTCAACACGAGCGTCAGCCTCGCGAAGGACCTCGCCGGCACGGGAATCACGGTCAACACCGTCTCGCCCGGTCCTATCCTGACGCCGGCCGCGGAGCGCATGTTCCGCGATATCGCCAAGCAGCAAGGCTGGGGCGAGGACTGGCCGGAGATCGAACGGCAGGTGGTGAAGAACTTCGTCTCCAACCCGGTGGGCCGGATCGGCCGCGTCGACGAAGTCGCGGCGGCGGTTGCGTTCCTGGCGAGTCCGCTCGCGAGCTTCATCAACGGGGCCAACCTGCGGGTCGACGGGGGGTACGTGACGGCCATCAACTGAGCCGACCGTCGCTAGGGCTGCTTCTCCGTCGGAAGCGGCTTCAGGATCGCGAGCGACGCGCCGGTCGGATCCTGCAGCACGCCAAAGCGACCGACGTTCGGGATGTCCTCGGGGCCCACGCAGATCGTCGCGCCGAGCTTCCTGGCGCGCGCGATCGTGGCGTCGGCGTCGTCCACCGCGACGTACGGCAACCAGTACGGCCGCACACCACTCGCCAGCTGGTCCGTCACGCCGCCGCGGTCGACGCCGCCGTTGGACAGGATGTGGTAGGTGACGTCCGGGCCCACCAACGAGCGGTGGGAGAACCCGAGGACCTTCTCGTAGAACGCGAGCGCCTTCGCCGGGTCGGTCGTGTGCAGCTCGTTCCAGCACCAGCCGCCGCGGGGCGGCAGCGCGTCGTCCGGATCGCCCGTGACGTTCTTGAACACGTACAGCTCGGCGCCCTGCGGGTCGGCGATCCGCGCCGTGCGGCCGACCTCCGGGATATCGAAGGGCGCCTCGACCACCTTGCCGCCGTTCGCGGTGGCGGCCTTCGCGGCCGCATCGACGTCCGCCACCGAGACGTACGAGATCCAATGCGACGGCTGGCGGTCGCTCTTCGGCGCGGCGTAGCCGCCGATCATTCTGTCGCCGGCGTAAATCATCTCGTAGGCGGCCTCTCCCATCGGGAACGGCCGGACCTTCCAACCGAGCACCTCGCCGTAGAACGCCTGCGCTTTCTTGGCGTCCCTGGACACGAGCTCGAACCAGACGAACTTTCCGGGAAGCAGCTTGTCATTGGCCATCGGTGGCTCCTTTTCTAGCCCATGGACTCCGCGGGGCGGCCGAACTCATCGGTGGCTCTCACGTCGCGCTTGACAACCGGGCGGCGCGCCGCGTATATCACCGATAGGTTATGCAACCAAGTAGCTATGGACAGACGAGCTCCGACCGGCTCGACGGCGTGTTCGCGGCGCTGGCCGATCCGACGCGGCGGGCGATCCTCGCCCGCCTGGCAACGGGTGAGGCGTCGGTGATGGAGCTAGGCGCCCCGTTCGACATGAGCCAGCCGGCGATCTCCAAGCACCTCAAGGTGCTGGAGCGCGCCGGCCTCATCTCGCGCGGACGCGACGCCCAGCGGCGGCCGCGCCGGCTCGAGGCCAGGCCGCTCGCGGAAGCCACCGGGTGGCTGGATGCCTATCGCCGATTCTGGGAGGGCAACTTCGAGCGACTCGACGCGGTGCTCGAGGGGCTGAAGGCCGACAAGAAGCGTGGACGCAGCAAGCGATAGAGGAGACACGACCATGAGGAACACCGGAAACCTGAAATTGAGCGCGCGCGGCGATCGGGAGATCGTGATGACGCGCGTCTTCGATGCTCCGCGCAGCCTGGTCTTCGACGCCTACACCAAGCCCGAGCTGCTCAAGCGCTGGCTCGGGATCTTCGGGGGCTGGACGATGCCGGTCTGCGAGGTCGACCTCCGGGTCGGCGGCGCCTATCGCTTCGTGTGGCGTGGCTCCGACGGAACCAACATGGGTATGGGCGGTGTCTACCGCGAGGTGGTGCCACCCGAGCGGCTCGTGAACACGGAGAAGTTCGACGAGTCCTGGTACCCCGGCGAATCGCTGATCACGGCCACGTTCGTCGAGCAGGGCGGCAAGACCACGCTCACGGTCACGATGCGCTACGAGTCGCGGGAGGCCCGCGACGCCGTCGTCAAGTCTCCCATGGAAGGCGGAGTCGCCCAGAGCTACGACAAGCTCGCCGACCTGCTGGCATCGTCCCCGGAATTCCGGAGGAGCGAACGGCGATGAGCAGTGCAGCGCCGGGCGTGGGCGTGGTGGTCGATCCGGCCGGCGTGGACCAGCCAGGCCCGCTACGGCACTGGGACGTGCGCGTTCTTCCGGGCCCGGTGTTCCGCTCTAAACTCGCAGACCGTGCTGAAACGCGCGCTGCCTTGACTTCCACCACGGTCGAGGCGCCTAGGACGTACGCGCGAGCGGACAGCGGACCAACACCTGATACGAGAGTCGCCGCGTGGCCAGAGCACCCGGGGTCCGTGTTTGCCCCTGCGCTGGAGGTCAACGATGAACGACAACTCTCAGGTGCTCGGAAAGGCGCTCCGCTTCATCCTCGGCATGGCGGTCCTTCTCCTCGCGCCCCGTGCATCGGTGGCGCAAATGCTCGCTCCCTCCGTAGTGGATCCAAACCTCGCGGTGCGGACAGTGGTGCGAGGCCTGGACACCCCGACCAGCGTGGCTTTCCTCGGCCCGGGCGATCTTCTCGTGCTGGAGAAGAACACCGGACGAGTGCAGCGTGTGGTGAACGGCGTCATCCAGGGTACGGTCCTCGATCTCGCCGTGAACAGCGCTTCGGAGCGCGGCCTGCTCGGGATCGCCCTCCACCCGGACTTCCCGCGCGCCGGCGCGGAGCTCGAGGAAGAGCGCGAAGGCGAGCACGGGGACAACCCGGGCGTGTATCTCTACTGGACCGAGAGCCTCACCGGCGCTGACAGCTCCAGCCTGGCCGACGTGCCTCTTCTGGGCAACCGGGTGGACCGCTTTGTGTGGGACGGGTCCAGGCTCGTCTTCGACCGCAACCTCATCAAGCTGCGCTCGTTCCAGGCGGACGCGGGCCAGCCGCTGCGGGGCAACCACAACGGGGGAGTGCTGAGGTTCGGGCCTGACCGGAAGCTGTACGTCGTGATCGGCGACAACGGCCGGCGCGGCTGGCTGCAGAACCTCCCGTGCGGGCCCACGGCGTCGTGCCCGGGACCGACGGTGCGGGACGATCAGTTCGGGGGTCCGGCGCCGGACAATGCACATCTGACCGGGGTCATCCTGCGGCTCGATGACGACGGAACCGCGCCGCGCAGCAACCCGTTCTTCGGAGTTGGGGCCGCCACCGGCGGCGAGGTCGGAGCAAACCTGCAAAAGATCTTCGCCTACGGCATCCGCAACACCTTCGGGATGGCGTTCGATCCGGTCTCGGGCAGCCTGTGGCTCGAGGAGAACGGGGACGATTCCTTCAGCCTGCTGCGCCGGATCGAGCCGGGTCTGAACAGCGGCTGGGTCCAGATCCGCGGTCCGGTCTCGCGCATCGGCCAGTACAAGGCGATCGAGACCAGCACTGCGATCGACCCGGTCACCGGCGGCTCCTACTTCGGGCTCCAGCAGATCCGGTGGCCTCCCACGAACATCGCGAACACGCCGCAGGAGGCCCTCGCCCGGCTCTTCATGCTCCCGGGCGCGCGTTACAGGGACCCCGAGTTCAGCTGGAAGTTCGAGGTGGCCCCGGCGGGCATCGGATTCGTGAAAGGCCGCGGCCTCGGCAAGCAGTACAGCAACGCCCTGTTCATCGGCGGGGCGCGGACGTTCCTGGAAGGCGGTCAGCTCTTCCGCTTCGACCTGACCGGCAACCGCAAGAGCGTCCGCGTCAGCGATCCGCGGCTCGAGGATCGGGTGGCGGACAACAGGTTCAAGTTCGACATCACCGAGAGCGAGACCCTGCTCTTCGGTAGGAACTTCGGGATCGCCACCGATATCCAGACCGGGCCCAACGGCAACCTGTTCGTGGTCTCGCTCACCGACGGGGCCATCTACGAGATCTTCCGGCCCGTGCCGGAAGACGACGCCGACGGGGCGGAGAAATAAGCGATTCGCTCGTTTCGACCCACCGGCGAGGCGTTAGCCGCGTGGACTCGCCGGCAGCTCGTCGATGCGATCGACGCGGTCCGGGTAGAAGGCGAGGTGACCTTTGATCGCGGCGACCGCCGGATAGGGCTCCTCGTACGTCCAGACGGCGTTCTCGGCTGCCCGGCCGCCCGCCCGGATCGTGTAGTACGCGGCGTCGTTCTTGTAGGGGCAATGGGTCTTCTGCGCGGTCCGCTCCAGCAGCGACATGTCGGCGTCCTCGCGCGGGATGTACTGGACCGGCGGAAGGCTCCCCTCCTTCAGCGTGAGCGCCCGCGTGGTATCGGCGACCACGCGTCCATTGAACTGGACGCGCACGCGGTTGGGGTTGGGGGCGATCGTGATCGGGTGTTCTCTTCGGGGCTCCATCTCCACCTCCAATCGCAGGTGTTCCGACCGTACAATCCTGATGCCGGTCCTTGCGCCGGAGATTCGCTTGCGCGCGGACATCTGCGCCCCACCCCGCGCGGACATCTGCGCCCCACCCCGCGCGGACATCTGCGCCCCACCCCGCGC
>Ga0137409_10005957_pt1 | contig 12675 bp, 8 predicted proteins | sample CZODoug1_16funga_FD_122059 | JGI IMG/M metagenome (GOLD analysis project Ga0137409, IMG submission 122059) | Vadose zone soil fungal communities from Angelo Coast Range Reserve, California, USA - CZODoug1_16fungal (Hybrid Assembly) | ecosystem: Environmental > Terrestrial > Soil > Vadose zone...
TATTACGTGCCCAACAACGCGACCTTGGTGATCGTGGGCGACGTGGATCGGTCGAAGGTCATGGCGTCGGTGGAGCGCGCGTTCGGCCCAATCCCGAAGGGCGCCGAGCCGCCCGAGATGAAGGTCGTCGAGCCGCCCCAGACTGGCGAGCGCCGTTTCAAGATCCGGAAGCCCGGCGATACGCGCTATCTGATGACGGCGTGGCGGAACCCTGCCCTGACCGACCCGGACACCTACCCCCTCGACGTCCTGGGGATGATCCTGGGCCACGGGAAGACTTCACGGCTCTACCGAGCGCTGGTCGAGGGGAAGCTGGCCACCGATGTCGACGCCTCCAACGAGACGGCCCGCGACCCCTTCCTCCTGATCACGCAGGCGACGGTCGCCCCGGGCGCGACGCTCGAAGGGGTGGAGGCCGGGCTCTACCGGGAGGTCGATCGGCTCAAGAAGGAGCTGGTCGCGCCTGAGGAGCTGGCCCGGGCCAAGCGCCAGGTGCAGGCCTCATTCGTCTACGCAAAGGATTCAATCCGGAGCCTGGCGCAGCAATTGGGGTACTTCGAGACGGTGGCCTCCTACAAGTACCTCGATACCTATCTCGACAAGATCGCGGCGGTGACCCCGGAGGCAATCCAGCGGGTGGCGCGGAAATACCTTACGGAGGATGCGAGGACAGTGGGGTGGTACGAGCCGTCGCCGCCGGACTCTGCACTTGGCGATGCGGGGAGTGGTGGGCAGGACAGAAGCTTCGCTTTCGCCGTGCATAGAGGCAATCACGGCTTCAGCGAACTTCTGTCCTGCCCGCCAATACACGGGTATCGCGAGGAGGCCGATGGCGGCGAACTTTCGGCCGGCCCGCCAATACACGCGTACCGCGAGGATCCCGCGGCACCCGACGCGCCATTCGGTGTGGCGGTCGCGCCGGGCGGGAGTTCTGCCGCAGGCGCGATTGCCTCTACGCGCGCCGAAGGCAGAACTCCCGCCCGGCACGTTCTCCCAAACGGCTTGACGCTCATCGTCCGCGAGAACCACGCCAACCCAACGATCGCGCTCCAAGGCATCGTGAAAGCCGGCGGAATTTTCGATCCGCCGGGCAAGAGCGGGCTCGCCACGTTCGTGGCCTCGATGCTGGACCAGGGGACGAAGAGCCGGAGCGCCTTCGAGCAGGCGAGCGCGATCGAGAACCTGGGGGCTTCACTCCACTTCGACGGCAGCCTCGAGACGGTCTCCCTATCTGGGAACCTCCTCTCGGGCGATCTCGAGCAGATCCTCCGCGTCCTCGCCGACGCGCTCCGAAATCCCGCCTTCCCGGCCGAGCAGGTCGAGAAGATGCGGGACGAGCTCATCATCGATTACAAGGTCGCCGAGAACTCGACCGCGTCTGTAGCCGCGCGTCGGGCGAACGAGCTTCTCTACCCGGAGGGACACCCCTATCACTGGAACCCGGGTGGGACGGACACCAGCCTCACCGCGATCACGCGTGATGACCTCGCATCGTTCCACGCCCGGCACTACGGGCCGAACACCATGACCCTCGTCATCGTCGGCGACGTGACCGAGAGCCGCGCCGCGGCGCTCGTCGAGAAGATATTCGGCGACTGGAAGAAGCTGACCGATCCGCCCCCCTTCCAGGTGCCGAATGCCGATCCGCCGAAGGAGGTCAGGGACCTGGTCGTGCCGAAACCGGGCAAGTCCCAGGCCGACGTCGTCTGGGCCGTGCCCGGTCTGCCCCGCTCGGCGCCCGATTACGACGCGGCCATGATGATGAATTACGTCCTGGGCGGCGGCTCGCTCTCCAGCCGCCTCATGGACAATCTTCGCGACAAGGAAGGGCTGGTCTACGGCGTCTACTCGAGCATGATTTCCGGAATTGGAGCCGGGCCGATCCAGATCCGGGCCGGGACCAACCCCGGAAACGTCGATCGCACGATCGAGGCGCTGCTCGAGCAGGTCGGGCGCTTCCATAATGAAGGGCCGACGGACGAGGAGATGGAGGCCGCGAAGGGATATCTGACCGGCATCTTCCCGGTCCGCCTCGAGGCGAACGCGGGGGTGGCGGGCCAGCTTCTGAGCGCGGAGCTCTACGGGCTCGGCCTCGACTACATCGAGCGCTACCCCTCGATCGTCCGGGCCGTCACGACCGCGGCCGCGAAAGCAGCAGCGAAGAAATACCTGAGCCCCGCCGCCTACGTTCTCGTGGTCGCGGGCTCCTACGAAGGCGCGAAGGGGCATCCGGTTGGGAAGTAGCCCCCGCCGCGCGCCCGTCCTCTGGCTCGCCGCGGCCGCGTGCCTCATGTCGACCGCGCCCCCCGCCGAGGCGACACGGATCTTCGTTCCCCAGGACAAGCGGACGGTCCAGGCCGGCATCGACGCGGCGTCGGTGGGCGACACGATCTGGGTCTCCGCCGGGACCTATGCCGGGCCGTTCGTGATGAAGAAGCGGCTAATCCTCTTCGGCGACGCGGGCTCGCAGAACACGATCCTGGACGGCGGCGATAGCGTTCGCGTCCTCGACATCGAGGGGGTCAAAGGGGCTGCCGTCATCGGGTTCACGATCCGCCGCGGGAAGGCGAACGCGGGCGGCGGCATCCACTGCGTGCGCGATACGAGCCTCATGTTCGCCGGGTGCATCTTCGAGAAGAACTGGGAGAGCGCGATCGCCGCCTGGCAATCGTTCGACCTGAACCTGCGCGAGCTCACCTTCACCGAGAACCGGGGCAGCGCGGTCTCGCTCAATGCCTCCGCGGCGCTCTTCCGCCTCTGCATCTTCGACAGGAACACCGGCTACGCCGGCGGCGCGATCTCATTTGTCCAGTCCACGGCCAACCTCCCGATCCGCCAGTGCACGTTCCAGGGGAACCGCGCGGAGGTGGCCACCGGCGGCGCGATAAACGCGGATAGCTCGGAGATCACGATCGCCGAGTGCGAGTTCAAGGGGAACTCCGCGAAGGTCGCGGGGGGCGCGGTCGCTTCCATGGACGGCTCCCGCCTGGTGCTCACGCGATGCCGATTCACCGAGAACAACGCGGCCGCGAGCGGGGCGGTCCACGTCGACAGGGCGGGCCTCAACCTGGGACTGTCGATCTTCGACCAGAACAAGGCGATCGCCCTGGGCGCCGCGATCGGCCTGGTGGGACGCGGGCTCGCGAACATCAACCCGATCCTCCAGAGCAACACGTTCTACAAGAATGCGTCGACCAGCGAAGGCACGACGATCTGGGCCGAGCACGTCTCCCCCGAGATCCGGAAGAACATCTTCGTGGTGGATGCGGGACAGCGGGCGTTCGCGGGCGTCACCTCGACTCCTCTCTACGCGTGCAACCTGGTCTATGACCCCAGCGGCGGCGCCATCGGCGAGCTCCCCTCGAGCGATACGCTGGTGGGCGACCCTCTCTTCTGCGACGCCCCAAATGGCGATTTCTTCCTCCGCGACCTCTCTCCCGCCGCCCTCGCCTCCTGCGGGCTTGTCGGCGCCCTCCCCAAAAGGTGTAGCAGCTTCAAGCTAGCCCCCGGGAAGTAACTCCCCGGCCGCAACACCCGCGCATCCCCTCTTGGGAACTTTCGCCTTGCCCGGCCGGTAGAGGGGAGGTGAGGCCGGTCCAGTCCGTCACACTTCTAGGGAACATGGAGGTCACCATGAAATCGAGCAGTTGCCGTTGGTCGATTGCCGGCCTGGCGGTCGGGGCCCTCTGCCTCGCCCTCGCGGCCACACCCGCGCTCGCCAATCCGCCCGACGGCGAAGAGGACTCAGCGCCGCAGGTAAAGAAGGAGATCCGAACCTACCGCAACGATGACCGCGACGACCCCGCCTACCGCGACGACGACAGCGGCGACCCAGCACAGAAGGTGCGGAAGGAGATCCGGGTCCGCGGGAATGACGGCAGCGAGGATGCCCAGGTCCAAGGGGGGTACCTCGGCGTCCGCGTTCAGGACATCACCCGTGAGCTTCAGAGGGCCAAGGATCTCCCGAGCGCCGAGGGCGCACTTATCAACAGGGTCGAGCCGGAGGGCCCGGCCGCCGATGCGGGCATCCGCCGCGGCGACGTGATCGTCGAGGTGAATCGCCACGAGATCGGTGACGCTTCGGACCTGATTTCGCAGGTCCGCGACCTTGAGCCCGGGGCGAAGATTCCCGTGGTGGTGCTCCGAAATGGGATGCGGAAGTCGCTCACGGTGACGTTGGGCAAGCGTCCGAAGGAATTCATGATGATGAACCCGCGCGGCGAGCGCCGGATGATCGAGCGCGCCGACGGGGACATGCCGGACGCGCCTCAGATCGGCCAGCAGCTCGACCGTATCCGCGTATACCGTCAAGACATACAGCAGCAGCTAAACGAGATCCAGGACCAGCTGACCCGGCTTCGCGAGGGCGATCTGCAGAGGCTGGAGGACGAGATCCGCGCTCTCCGCGATGAGCTTCGGGCCCGCGACGAGCGGCGCGCCCCGCGTCCGGACTAGTCGTCAACGAGGCAGGCGGGCGGATCGGCCGGGTCCTGGTCCCACCGGAGCCCGGCGCGGCCGCCCGCCCCTCCCTCTTTCGGAATTTCTATCGACTTGGCGCCATGGACCGGCACGTGTTAAGCTAGTCTTCCCAGGCGCCTCCACCCTGGGGACGGTGCAGTAACCGCTTCATACCGGCCTGCCCAGTCCGATAACCCTGGAGGGGGCAACCGTTTGTCCCCTTTCCACATCGGCGACAGGGAGTCCACCGGATGAGGGCTAAATGAATATGGTGAGACGAAATAGAGCATTTTGCACCGCCCTGACGGTCGGAATTGCCCTATTGCTTGAAGGGGCTTGGGTTCCGGCCGCGGACGCGAATTCCTCGCCCGCCGAGAGTGCTACAGGTGTGGCCGGCCGGTCGCCGGCTCCCGGTGTCAGCCAGTCCGGTGGGCTCGCGGGGCTGCCTCAGCTCGCCTCCGCGGCCGGCTCCACAAGGTCGAGCCGCCCCCGGCCGCGCCGCCGGCGCCGCCAGGCGCAACTCCGGCTCCCGGCCGTGACCCAGTACGGGATCCCGCGGCTCCACGTGAAGGCCGCCTACGTCATCGACGCGAACGACCACGTCCTCTTCGAGAAGAATCCCGAGCGCATCCTTCCGATCGCGAGCCTCACCAAGCTCGTGACCACGATGGTGTTCTTGCAGACGGTCCCGGACTGGGACCGCGTGATCGAGATTGTTCCCGAAGACGTCCGTAATTCGAGCCGCACGCGCATCCGCTCGCGCGAGGAAATCACGGTGCGGGACCTGTTCCACGCCGCCTTGATGTCCTCCGACAATGCGGCGACCAAGGCGCTCGTCCGCACCTGCGGGGTCCCGATGGAGGAGTTTGTGCGTCGGATGAATCTGCTGGCCGACTCGCTCGGCGCCCCCGAAACGCGCTTCGTCGAGCCGACCGGCTTGAGCGAGCTAAACGTCTCGACGGCGCAGGGCATGGCGCGTATTCTCCGCGCCGCGACCCAGAGCGACGTCGTGAGCGCGATTACGCAGAAGACCGAATACTCGTTCACCTCGAACCGGAGGGTGCACCACTTGGTCAATACGAACCGCCTGCTCCGGAGCCAGTGGACGATCACGGGCGGCAAGACCGGCTTCATCCACGAAGCTGGCTACTGCCTGGTCACGAACGTTCAGGGGCCCACCGGCATCAACGTCACCGCGGTCGTGCTCGGGGCACCCAGCAACGCCCTTCGTTTCGCCGAAGCGCGCCGGATCCTCGACTGGACCTTCCGCTTCGGCCTCGGCCTTCCCCAGACCATCCCGGCGGGCGATTAGATTGCGGCGGTCCTTTCGACGCCGGACGCACGGCGCCGCGAGGGGTTTAGCCGGTGCCGCGCGAACCGCGGCTGTTGTCCTCGCCTCCGCGACACTCCTTGCCACGCCCGCTTCCCTCTCGGCGGCCTCCGACTCGTCGATTCCGGTCGCGGGCGCGTTTGTCTATCCGGTCGGCGATGAGCTCGACTTCACGAAGTGCCATGAGGGGGAGGCCTACGGCTTCTACATCTCGGACGGCTATCTAAAGCGGCGGGGAAAGAAGAAGCAGCGGGTCCACTACGGGTCCGATTTCGCGCAGGGGCGGGGTGGGGCGACGATCCGCGCGATCGCGTCGGGCGTCGTCGTCGTCGCGGATGCGAACGCGCTCATCAAGGTCAATAGGAAGCAGCAGCTCAGGCTGCCGGTGGTCGAAAACGGTAAGCGGGTCTACAAGCAGAGCACGCGCTTGCGGACCGTTTACAAGTGGCGCACCGGCTGGGGAAATTACGTCGTCGTGCGGCATAGGCTTCCGTCCGGCGAAACAGTCCACTCCCTCTATGGTCACATGGCGCCCCGGTCCATGCTCGTCAAGCGTGGCGACATCGTCGCGGCAGGGCAGCCCCTCGGAAAGGTCGGACGGACCGGCAGGGCCTCTTCCGCGCACCTCCATCTGGAGATCCGCAAATCCATTCCCCACGACCCCGACGACGTGGTCATCGAGGACGGAGAGGATGCGGACGAACCGCCGACGCCCGAGGAGCGGAGCTACTCGCAGCTTTCAACCGTCGATCCGGTGGCCTTCCTCGAGCAGCACGTCCGCCGCTACGAGGATCTCGATCCGGGATCGTGGCAGTCGCGCTACGCCCTCGCCGCTTGCCGGGACGGAATCGTGACCGCCGACCGCTCGAAGTTCGAGCCCGACCAGTCGATGACGCGGGGCGAATACTACCGCGCGCTGCTGCTCACGTTCCGCCTCGGGACGCCGTTCACGACGAAGACGTGGGAATCCACGGTGAACGCCATGGTCGACTCCGAAATCCTCGATGCCGCCGGCGCGCATGACCCGCGCGCCTCGGACCCGATCTCTCGCTCCGAAGCGCTCGAGATCTTGATGCGGTGCCTCGACCGTCACCAGGCGCGCGCGCGAAACCTCTCGGCGATCGACGGGCTTCAGATGTCGCGCGATTTCAATCGCGAGTTCGCCAGCGAGGACGCCGCGGTGGAGGCCGAGGCGAAGGCAAAGTCGCTCGCGAACGCCGACACCGCTGCCCGCCAGAGGGCGGAATGGGCGCGGGTCGCCCGGGTGCGGAAGTGGGCCCAGACAGCGGGTAAGACCACGACGGTTAAAGTGAAGCGCGTGGAGGCCGCCAAGCCGGTGCCGGTTCTGGATCCCGGATTCGGGGCTATCGCGCAGTCCAAGAAGAGCATCTCGCGGGCCGAGTCGTGCCTGCTCCTCGCGACCGCGCTCCGCCTCGGCTCCGAGCGCTACTCCGCGCTCGAGCGCGCTGCTTCCCGAGTGGCTGACTCCGGGTAAGACAAAGCCTGACTAGCACTTCCGGCCCACATGCGGTAAGCTTAGTAGCGTGCGGCGCCCAATTGCTCCGTCCTCAGGTTTCCCATTCAAAACGGATCCCGCCACCGATCTCCCGGCGACCCGGCGCCCGGTGCTGGCTCGCGCCGAGGGACTTCACGTCTGGGATTCCCAAGGTCAGCGGTACCTGGACGCGACCTCGGGCGCCTTCTGTGTCCAGCTCGGCTACTCGCGGCCGGACCTGGTTCGGGTCATGGCCGAAGCGGCGTCGCGGCTCCCGCATGCAAAGCCCACCCAGTTCGATAGCGAGGAGAGCGCGGCGTACCGGCGGGAGCTACTGCATGCCGCGGGCCCGCCCTACACCAGCGCGATCCTGACTTCCTCCGGAAGCGAAGCTGTCGAGGTCGCGCTCAAGGTCGCGTACCGATATCAGCGCGCGGTCGGGCATCCGGAGCGCAAGGCGATCCGCTACCTGAGCGGCCACTATCATGGCGCGACGTTGGGAGCGCTGGGCGTCACCGGGTTGGGCTCGCGGCGCGCCCCGTACGAGGGCTTGGTGGGCATGGGGCCGTCGGCGGCGCCCGCGTCGAGCGAAGGGAACGGCTCCGAGGCGGCGGCGATGATTCTCGAGACGCTCCCGGCGGTGGGGCTTGGTGCGCCGGTGCCACACCTCGGGTTCCTCTCCCTTATCCGCTCGCAGTGCGACGAGGCGGGGGCGCTCTGGATCGCGGACGAGGTGCTCACCGGCTTCGGCCGCGTGGGCGCGCTCTTCGCGTGGCAGCGGCTCGGGGACCGCGGCGCGCCCAACGGCTCGAAGCCCGATTCCGGCGCGCGACCGGACGTCGTCGTCTTCGGCAAGGGAGCCGGCGCGGGCTTCGCGCCCCTCGCGGGTGTCCTGATTGCCAAGGTTGTGTCGCGCGCGCTCGACGACGACGGCTTCACCCACTTCCAGACCTACGCCGGCAATCCGATCGCATGCGCGGTCGGACGCCGCGTGCTCAAGGCGATGTCCGAGGAAAGGATCGACGCCAGCGTCCGGGCCGCGGAGCCGTGGCTGGAGGACGAGCTCCGCCGCCTGACGACACTCCGCCCGGTAAGTCAGGTGCGCGGAATCGGCTATCTCCGGGGAATCGAGCTGATGGAGGATCGCCGGTTCGTCCGCCCGTATCCCCCCGAGCAGCGCGTCGCGGAAAAGGTTGCGGAGGCGTGCCGCGAGCGAGGGGTCCTCGTCCACGCGGGAATCGGCTCCGTCGACGGCGCCCGCGGCGACTTCATCCTGATCGCGCCGCCGCTCGTGGCGCGCAACGTGGATTTCAAGACGATCGTGGACGCGCTCTCCGGCGCGATCACCAGCGTCCTCGGGTAGGGGCCCTTCGCCCTCGAGCTTCATCTTCGCCTCTCCTAGATTTTCATCGCGGCCGCGTATCCGGCCCAGACCAACGTCAACGCCGCCACGAAGCCGACCACGAGCGATCCAAGCACGTTGACCACGAGCGTGCCGTATGGGAACGTTCCATGGGTCAGCCGCTGCGTGAATCCCTGGAGATAGTATCGAGACAAGGTCCCGATGAACCCGAACCCGCCGATTAGTAGCGCGCGAAGCATCGCCGGATCATGCGGCAGCGGGGCGCGGCACGGCAAGGGAGTCGCGGGGCGGTTTGCCGCGCTCGCTCGGGCGCTCCCCGTGGGTCTGCTTGCCGTCGCGCTCGCGGGCGCGCTCGCGGCCTTCTCCGGGTGCGCCCACGTCACGGACATTCGCGAGGCCGATACCGGATTCACCGCCGAGGCCCTCCGCGCCGGCGGGCTCGTGGATCTGGGTGTGGTTCAGGTCAACGAGATCCCCCAGGTCCGTCCCCCGCTCATCGAGGCCCTCGAGCGCGTCTTGGGCGCGACCCGCAGTGACATCCGCCTCATCCCCGCGGCGCGGGCGCAGGCGACGTTCGACGACTCGACGTCCAGGCTTCTGCTCCTCGGGTACCAGATGCACGGCGATCCGGAAGCCGTGTGGCTCGCGCGCGCGGCCGACTCGCTGCGCGGCGTGGCACGGTACGGGGTCCTGGCGCGGGTCGAGTCGGACGCGATCCGCTATTCGATGCGTGACGGACCCCCCACGGACCCGATCCACCAGTCGCGAACCGGCCGGATCCTCGTCACGGGGCGGGATACGCGCGTCTCGGTGAACGTGTACGACCTGGCAACGCGCGGGTTGGTCTTTGGGGGGACCTACCGGGCGTCGGCGGAATCCGCCGCTGTGGACACGCTGCGTCGGGCTCGAGTGGAGGCGCTGCGTCCAGCGGGCACGGTCTCGGTCGGCGCTGCTCCCCGGGAGAATCCCTACGAGGAGGGCTATAGTGAACCGCCTCCCCTCGCTCGAGCGGTCGAGGGAGCATTCTTGGAGTTCGCCCGCTCGCTCCCGGGCGGGCCGCCGCCACCGCCTTAGGCCGCGGCAGGAGCGCGGCTCAACCCGGCGCGGCTCCTCCACTGCGCGCACGGAATCGGGCAGTAAGCGGTTTCCAGAGCTCGGTCATGACCACCCCGAGAATGATGAGCGCCCCGCCCCAGACCTCCTTCGTCGACATCTTCTCGCCGTAGAACGACACCGCGAAGATCGACGCGAAGATCGGCTCGGTGGCGAAGAGGAGCGCGGCCTTGACCGGTGTCGTGCGCGCGAGCGCCCACGTTTGGATCACGATCACGAGGGCGGTTGCCATCACGCCGAGATAGATCAATACCCCCCACGGGATGTGTCTGAGCGGCGCGTGGAAACCGCCGCGGCCTCCGACGAAGACCCACGCGGAAGCCGCGCATACCGCGATCTGCATCCAGCTCAGCGCGACCGCGTCGTTTCGCTTCGCCAGAACGTTCGTGATCACGATCTGAACCCCGAACGAGAGGGCGCACCCAAGCGTCCAGAGCTCTCCCGGGCCGAGTGCGAACCCGGCGTCGGCGTTGAAGAGCGAGATCCCACCGAACGCGAGCGCGACGCCGACCAGATCCCCCAGGCCGGGCTTACCAGCGCCAATGGCCATCGCCAGGAACGGCGTGAAGAAGATGTACGTGCTGGTGATGAAGGCCGAGCGCGACGAGGAAATGGTGGCGAGCCCCAAGACCTGGGTGAGATATGCGATCGCGACCCAGACACCGAGCCACAGGCCGTCGATGAGCCAGCGGCGCCGGACTGGCCAGATTCGCCGCCAGAAGATCGCGCCGAGGACGACCGCGGCGATCGAGAACCGGATCGCCATCAGCTCGCCAGGATGGATGACCTCGAGCGATTCGCGCAGGAGCGCGAAGGTGGTGCCCCAGACCGCCGAGACGAGGAGGAGAAGAAGATCGGCGCGGGTCAGCACGCCCGCGCCCCTACCACGCGGGCCCCGCCCCCGCCGCCCGCGCCCTCACCCGCCGCGCCAACCTCACGCCCGCGCCCTCACCGCGCGCGCCGCCGCTTTCCGTCGGGCGATGGCTTCGCGTGCAGGACCTTGATGGCGAAGGCGAGGCTTTCGAGCTCGATCGATAGGTTCACCGTGCGGAGTGCGACCGCCGTCGGTATCTGGATTCGCCGATGCGCGAAGTTCAAGATCCCGCGCATCCCCGCTGCCACCAGACGGTCCGCGACCGATTGCGCGGCGCGGGCCGGGACCGCGATGACCCCGATCTCCATCCCTATCCGCTCGGCGTCCTCTTTCAGATCGTCCACGTGGCGGATCGTGAGATCGCGCCAGCGTTGGCCCACGCGATCGGGGCTCACGTCGAACACCCCGACGATGTCGAACCCTTGGCGGCGGAATTCCTTGTAGGAGTAGAGGGCCGAGCCCACGTTCCCTGCGCCGACCAGCGCGACCTTCCACCGGCGGTTCAATCCTAAGATCAGCCGGATTTCCTTGCGGAGGCGGGTTACGCCGTAGCCCAAGCCGCGTTTCCCGAAGTTGCCGAAGTAGGAGAGGTCTTTCCTTACCTGAGCGGAGGTAACGCCGCTCTGGTGGGCGAGGCCCTGCGAGGAAATGGTGCGGTGGCCTTCGCCCTCGAGCTCCTCGAGCACGCGGTAGTAGCCGGAGAGGCGCCGAATGGTCGAGACCGGGATGCGCGGGTCCAGCTACTCCTCCTCGTCTTCCTCCGTCTCCTCGACGCGCGCGACGTCGATGAGCTGGTCGCCTGCCTCGAGCCCGATAAGGCGAACGCCCTGTGTGTTCCTCCCGATCTCCGAGATGCCCTTCACCTTCATGCGGATGACGATGCCGCCCCGCGTGATCAGCATGACCTCGTCGTCGTCCACGACCTCGAGCGCGGCCACGACCTTGCCGTTCCGCTCGGTCGTCTGGATGGAGATGATCCCCTTCCCGCCGCGTCCCGTGATCCGGTACTCGCTGATCGGGGTGCGCTTGCCGTAGCCGTTCTCGGTGGCGACCAGGATGCTGGCCTCGCGCTTCACTGAGATGACGCCGACCACCGCGTCGTCCTCCTCGATCGTCACCCCGCGCACGCCGTGCGCGGTCCGGCCCATCGGGCGGACGTCGGTTTCCTTGAAGCGGATCGCCTTGCCATTTCGCTTGGAAAGAATGATGTCCTGCGTGCCGTCGGTCTGGACCGCGTCGATCAGCGCATCCTCGGGATCGACCCCGATCGCGACGATGCCGCCGCGGCGCGGGTTCGAGAACGAGGAGAGCGGGGTCTTCTTGACGGTCCCGCCGCGCGTGACCAGGAAGATGAACCGGTCGTCCTGGATGATCTTGACCGGCACCACGGCCGCGACTCGCTCCTGCTGCGACATCTCCACCATGTTCACGATCGCCTTCCCCTTCGCGGTGCGTCCGCCCTGGGGAATCTCGTGGACCTTGAGCCAGTGGACCCGGCCGCGGTCGGTGAAGACGAGGATGTAGGAGTGGGTCGAGGCAATGAAGAGGTGCTCGATGAAGTCTTCCTCGCGGGTTCCGGCGCCGGTGACGCCGCGCCCGCCGCGGCGCTGGCTGCGGTACGTGGTAACCGGGAGGCGCTTGATGTAGCCGGCATGGGAGATCGTGATCACCATGTCCTCTTCGGCGATCAGATCCTCGACTTCGAAGTCGCCCGAGGCGCCGACGATCTCGGTGCGCCGCTCGTCGCCGAAGCGCTCTTTGATCTCGCTCAGCTCGTCCTTGATGATGCGCAGCACCTGAGCCGGCGAATCCAAAATGGCGCGCAGTTGCTCGATCAACTTGATCACTTCCAGATACTCGTCCTCGATCTTCTTCCGCTCGAGGCCGGTCAGGCGCGAGAGGCGCATCTCCAAGATCGCGTTCGCCTGGATCTCGCTCAGCTTGAAGGTCGCCATCAGCCCATCGCGCGCCTTCTCGACATTGGCCGAGGCCTTGATCAACGCCACGATCTCGTCGATGTGGTCGAGCGCGATCTTGAAGCC
>Ga0137409_10005960_pt1 | contig 12673 bp, 8 predicted proteins | sample CZODoug1_16funga_FD_122059 | JGI IMG/M metagenome (GOLD analysis project Ga0137409, IMG submission 122059) | Vadose zone soil fungal communities from Angelo Coast Range Reserve, California, USA - CZODoug1_16fungal (Hybrid Assembly) | ecosystem: Environmental > Terrestrial > Soil > Vadose zone...
GAATTTCCATTCTGATCGGACCGCTGCTCTGGCCCTACTCGGGAAATGGCGCGTAAACAAATAAGTGGCCGGAATAAAAGACTTGGGGACGTGGCAGGATGCTGCGCCTAGCGCCTGGCGAAGTCAAGTAACAAAGAAGATGGACTCTCTAATAATTCTAAGAGTTGAGGGACTATGACTGCTAGTCCGGTTCATTAGGTGCAGCTCGGTGACTCCGCTTTCATCGAGAAATTCAAAGTATGGCGCCTCACCAAGATTCGCGAGAAAAAGTTCTCCCGCGGCGGTCGGGGCCTCGCGCTAGACATTGCTATCCTACATCGCGTCTTCGCTTTCGCCATTGACGCGGAGATGGTCGAGAAGAATCCCGTGCGCCTCGACGGGCGTCCCGGTGACAACCCCGAAGGCGGCGCGCAGCCTTTCACCGGAGAGGAGCTTCGCAAGCTCCGTGAGAGTGCCGGCGACGATCTCCTCGCGTTTCAACTCTTCCGTTGGACGGGTCTGAGGCGATCCGACCCCATTGCACTCACATGGGGAGAAATCGACTGGCAGGCGGCCGAGATTAATAGGCTGACGCAGAAGCGAAAGAAACGCGTCCTGCTGCCAATCCCACAGGAGTTGCTCTTCGCCCTCGAAGCCGAGCGTGACCGCAGAAAGCCGGATCTCCAAGAGCGCGTGCTCTTGCATCCATGGACGCAGGACCCGCTGTCCGTAAAGCGCATCTACGAGCGCATGAAGGCCCTCGGCCGGCGAGCTGGGGTGGCAAACGTGCATCCTCATAGATTCAGGGATACCTTCGCGGTGGACATGCTGGCGCGAGGAGCAAGCCCTTACGACGTGGCGAAGCTCCTGGGCGATACCGTCGCGACAATCGAGAAGCACTACGCTCCATTCGTGAAAGAGCTGCGCGATCGCGCACGGCGCTTCATGGAAAACGGCGAAGGTCTGGAGAAGACTTCTGGCACGATTTGGACACAGTCACAGGGCACCACGCGAAGATTGCAATGAAAACAAAGTAGTTTATGGCGGACGGGCCTGTAAGCCGGATTCTGTGCCGCCCGCAATCTGCAAAGCAGCCTGCGTGCTGCGGCGATCATTCCTCTAGGTCACGATTCGCACCGTGACTCCAGCAGCCTACCCGAGGGTTTTCATCTACGATGGCTTGCGCCACCGCAGAAGGAGCGCGTTCATTTTCATGAACGCTCGCTCATCGAGCCGGGCCGGCTCTCCCCTCCTATTTGGCCTTGCACCACGCGGGGTTTTCCGTGCCCCCGGTGTCACCACCGGAGCGGTGGGCTCTTACCCCACCTTTTCACCCTTGCCAAACGTTGCGTGCTTTTCGAAGACGTCCCGCAGGTTTCCCTGCGCGATGCCACCGTGCTGCGCTCCGCCGGCGGTCTATTCTCTGTGGCACTTTCCGTAGCGCTCCGAGTGGCACAGGCTTTAGCCTATGCTCCCCATTGCGCCCCCTGGCGTTACCAGGCGCGTTGCCCTGTCAAGAGTTCCGCCCCTCACAAAGTGAAGAGCGTGCCTCAGGACGGTGTCCGGACTTTCCTCCCGCCCAGCCATCTTTCGATGACCGGGCCAGCGATCACCCGGCCCGCCCGCCACTTCCAATTATACTCTGAGATTCCATCGAACGGTTGGCCCGTTGGCGACGCCTTGTCAACTTTCAGGTCGCAGGTTCGGGTTCCACAATAGTCGCAACCGCTCCCGGCTGATCTTCCACTTTCACGGACCAATACCGGAACAGCAAGTATGCAACGACGGCCCACAAAACCAATCGCACCGCGTCCTTCCCGGTGAAGTCTGGCCCAAAATTCGAAAATACAAAAACATTAAAAAGCGTGTGGGCAATCGCTGCCGGAAGAACGGAACCCGAGCGCAAAGTAAGCCAGCTGAAAACAAAGCCCAATACGAGGCAGGTGAACACCCGCGAAGCAAGCCTCAACACGACGCCAATATCTGAAGCACCAGAATATGAATCGGAAAAAAAGTGGAATGCCGCCCAGATGATTGCAACGAGAAAAATTCCCCGGTAGAGCCCGTACCTCTGAATGAATCGTGGTTGCAACAGCCCACGAAAAATAATCTCTTCAAAAAGTGCACCGAAAAAAAGTAGCGACAGCCAAGGATCGGGGAAATCAAAATAAGATCGAAATTCTGGAAGCCAGGAGGCACCAAAACCATGCGCCCAGAGAATTCGGTCAAAAATGTAATCTCCGACGGAAATTATCACACTAAGGCCGATGGGTACGGACGCCCCGAGCAGCGCATATTGAGGTTTGAAGGCTCGAATGGAGTGCCACGCAGCCTGCCTTCCATCTCGTCCAGCTACCCAGCATGTAATTCCGAGCGCTATTAATGGGTCAACGATTCGGCCCATTCTCACGAACCATTCGCTACCGAGGTAAGCCGGCAGATGCGAGGAAAATAGATAAAGCAGGCCCATGGTCAAGAACGCAAGCATCGGTCCGGCCAAAAACAAAGGGCCGATTAACACCCAGACAAGAAGTTTTGTTCGCTTCCATGAAACAGCATCTTGGAATTCGGAGGCGCGTGGCGGGGGTAGGATCACCGGCAGTGATGTGCTCCCCATTGCCATTAGGCGAACGTAGATAAGAATCAGAGCAATTCCCAAGATGCAATAGTGAAATCCGGGTCCGAGCGTCCAGGGCCTCACTGGCCATGAACCAATTTTCCGAATTAGGCTACCGCTTGACTCCAGAACCGATACCGGTTGAATGCTGATGTAGAGTAATCGCCCCCAAATCGCTCCCAAACTGAGAATCGCAGGAAAACATACCCACCCGAGAATTCTGCGGATTGGCCGTTCACCGGGCCAAAAACAAACAAAGTATCCCGCCATCGAGGCGAAAATCAGTGGATACCGCGCGAAACTCAGGAACAGGGCCAAATTCACCCGAATCTGCTCGTTGGACTCCCCTCTCTTGAAAAGTTGAGCGGACAGATCATTAAGCAACTGCTGTGTCCACCACCTCGAATGCTGTGAAATAATCAGACAGACGATACCTCCCAGGAATAAGAGTTGTGCCGCATCGGCGGGCATCACGGACTGAAGAATTTGAATCAGGCGTTTCACGATTCGGCGACTTGAACTGCGGCGAATTATGCCCCAGCCACATTCTGATTAGCTACCATTTAATTAAAGTAAACAGCCAGCCGCGCGCCTATTTTAGGCCCAGAAGCTTCTCGAATTCCGCTTCATTGAGGATCGCCACTTCCAGTTCCTTCGCTTTGTCATACTTTGAACCGGGATCGGTGCCGACAACGACATAGTCCGTCTTTTTGCTAACGGAGCCGGAAACTTTGCCGCCGTGTTGCTGCACGATCTCGCCCGCCTCCTCCCGCGAACGATTTGCGAGCCCGCCCGTGAAAACAAAGCTCTTGCCCGCAAATTTGTCGCTCTTGACCTTGCGTTTTTCCGCCGTCGGATGCACCCCCGCTTTGCTCAGTTTTTTGATCAGCTGCCGATTAGCCGCCTCCGAGAAAAACTCCACGATGCTCGCCGCCACCTTAGGCCCAACCTCCGGCACTTCCTCAAGCTCCTCTTCCTTCGCCGCCGCCAATTCCTCCAGCGAAGAAAAATGTTCCGCCAACAATTGCGCCGTCCGCTCGCCCACAAACTGTATGCCCAGCGCGTAAATCAGCCGCGCCAGCGAATTCTTCTTGCTGGCCTCAATCTCCTCCAGCAGATTCTGCGCCGACTTCTCCGCCATGCGCTCCAACCCGGCAACCTCCTCGAGCTTCAGCGAATAAAGATCGGCAACGTCTTTCACCAATCCCTTGTCCACGAGCTGATCCACAATCTTGTCGCCCAGGCCATCGATATTCATCGCGTGCCGCCCCGCAAAATGGAGAATCGACTCTCTTCTCTTCGCCGGACAGGCCGCATTCACGCAGCGGTACGCCACTTCTCCTTCCACGTGATGAATCGTGCTCCCGCATTCCGGGCAATGCTTCGGCATGCGAAACGGTTTGCGATTCTTCCCGGGCTTCACCACCTTCAAGACATGCGGAATCACTTCGCCGGCCCGCTCGATCAGCACCGTGTCGCCGATCTGCAAGCCCAGCCGCTCGATTTCATCCATATTGTGGAGCGTGGAACGGCTGACAGTGACGCCTCCCACCTGCACCGGCTCCAGCATCGCCACAGGCGTCAGCGTCCCCGTGCGCCCCACTTGCACGATGATGTCGTTGACCACCGTCGTCTCCTGCCGCGCCGGATACTTGTACGCAATGGCCCACCGCGGGGCTTTCGATGTGTAACCCAGTTCATTTTGTATGGCGATCGAGTTCACCTTGATCACCACGCCATCAATCTCGTACGGAAGCTTCTCGCGCTTCGCGTCCCAATCGTCACAGTACGCCGTCACCGCCTCGATCCCCGCGCAAAGCTTCCAGTCATCCGAAGCGCGGAAGTGTAATTGCTTCAAAGCCTGCAGGGACTCGGAATGTTTCGCGAAAGGTACTTTCCCATCCACGAGCAGGTAGTACGCGAAAAAGTCCAGCCGCCGCGACGCCGTAATCGCTGGATCGAGCACGCGCACTGCCCCCGCCGCCGCGCTTCGCGGATTCATGAAAATCTTTCCGCCCGACCTTTCCTGCTGCTCGTTCAACATTTCAAACGATTTTCTGGTCATCATCACTTCGCCGCGCACTTCGAAGTTCGCCGGGAGCTTGATTTTCTTCAGCACCCCGGCGTCTACGCGCAGCGGAATCGACCGGATCGTCTTCACGTTCGGCGTGACATCTTCTCCCGTCGTGCCATCGCCGCGGGTCGCACCGCGAACCAGCACGCCGCCCTCGTATTGCAGCGAAATGCTCAGCCCGTCGAATTTGTGCTCTGCAATGTACTCGATCTTTTCCTGCCCGCTTCCTTCCCGCACCCGCCGGTCCCAATCGCGCAGCGCATCATAAGAAAACGCGTTGTCCAGGCTCAGCATCGGCCGCGCGTGGCGCACCGTCGAAAATCCCTCGCGCGGCGCTCCGCCCACTCGCACTGTCGGAGAATCCGGCGTCGCCAGCTCGGGATGCGTAGCCTCCAGCTCCTTCAACCGGTTCATCAACCGGTCATACGCGGCGTCCGAAATCTCCGGATCATCGAGCACGTAATACCGGTATTCGTGGTACCGCAGCTTCTCGCGGAGTTCTTCAATCTCTTTCTTGACGGCAGCGGGTGCAGCCTTAGCCATGAAACCCTCGGCATTCTCCCTCGCCCGTCATTCCGAGCGAAGCGAGAACCTCTTTCTCTCCGAGCGTCTTCCGCGAGGAGAAATCTCTCTTAGCACTCGGTTGCGAGATGGAGTGCTGGAAATCGCCTGATATTATATAGAATGAATGTCTTGCCGCACGAACGGCCTATACTTGGACCAATGATGACCACTGATCTGCGAAACGCATTGCTGATTCACAATCCCAACGCCGGCGGCGGCGGCAATGGCCGCCGTCGCACCCTCGATGCAGCCCGCCATATTTTTGCCGCTGGCGGCATCCATTCCGATCTTGCGGAAACCACTGGCCCAGGTCACGCCACCGAAATCGCGCTGCGCGCGGCCTTCGAAGGCCGCGGCCTCGTGATCGCCTGCGGCGGTGACGGCACGCTCAATGAAGTCATCAACGGTCTGGCAGCCAACCAGAACGGCCACCGCGTGCCTCTCGCTCTTCTTCCCGGCGGAACCGCGAACATCCTCGCGAAGGAACTGGACTTGCCTTGGGACATTCCCAGCGCCGCCGAGAAGCTCGTTCGAGGAACAGTGAAGGAAATCGCGCTCGGCTTGGCGACGCCGCTCGAAAATCCCGAAAAGAAAAAATACTTCCTCAGCGTTGGCGGCGCCGGACCCGACGGCATGATCGTCTATTCCCTCGACGTCGATCTGAAAGCGCGCCTCGGCATTCTGGCCTACTGGTGGCAGGGCGCTCGCGAGGTCTTCCGTTACAGTTTCCCGCATTTCCGCATTGTGATCGGCGACCAAAAACTCGACGCTTCCCTAGCCATTGTCGGCCGCACCAAGAATTACGGTGGCCCCTTTAAAATCACCACCGGCGCCGACCTCTTCGAAGATCAATTCGAAGTCATGGCCCTCACCACGCAAAGCGGCCTGCGCTATTTGAGCTACTTGCCCACGCTGTGGATGGGCAACCTCCGCGGCACCGAAGGCGTGCATTTCCACAAGTCCGACACTGTCATCTGCGAGCCCCTGGACAAAAATCCCATCTACGCCCAAGTCGACGGCGAGCCACTCGCCCGCCTTCCCGTCCAATTCAAGATCGTCCCCCGCGCTTTGAAACTCCTAGTCCCCGGCGCTCATTCATAAACGCCGCCTTTGTAGGGCCGCCGCATGCTGCGCTTCATCTCGGCATCTACCGCGAAAGTCGCGACTCTTTTCTCCAATAATTCGCAAGAAACCGCGCTACCCACGAGGATCTTGACCGAAAACTTACAACGAATCACCAAGAACTGCTTTCATGAGATAACTCTACAGATGGATCCCCTCACTCATGCCCTCGCCTCCTACTCCCTAAAGCGCGCCGCCTTCCCTCGCGCCTCCCGCTCCGCCACAATCGCCACGCTGATCGCGGGAACCATCGCCGACCTCGACTCGCTCAGCAAATTTGCCGGCGCCTCCGCGTTTCTCACCTTCTATCGCACCTATTTTCATTCGCTGCTCGCGGCTTTGCTGTTCAGCGTGCTCTTCACTCTCCCCTTTCTCCTCCGCAAACACCCGCCAACGGACAAACAAACTTCGCCGCTTCCCATCTTCCTCGCCGCTCTCGCCGCCGCCGTTCTCCATTTGCTCATGGATCTCTGCCAAAGCACCGGTGTCGAGCTCTTCTGGCCCTTCTCTTCGCGCCGCTTCGCCCTGGACTGGGTCGCCCCACTCGATCTCTGGATTTTGGGTATTCTTCTTGCCGGAATCCTTCTCCCTGCTCTAAGCGGGCTGGTCACCGAGGAAATCGGAGCCAAATCAAAGGGTCCGCGAGGCAAAGTGGGCGCATCCCTCGCGCTCGCCACCATGACTCTTTATGTCGTATTGCGCTTCGTTCTCCACGGTAACGTTCTGGCTGCCATGGAATCGCGCACCTATCGCGGCGAATCGCCCCGCAAGGCTGCCGCGTTCCCCGAATCGGAGTCGCCCTTCCGCTGGCACGGCATCGTCGAAACGGACAGAGCCCTCCACGACGTTGAAATGGAAGTCGGCCCCACCGCATCTTTCGATCCCGACTCCGCCGTCACTTCCTACAAACCCGAACCTTCGCCCGCTCTCGACGCTGCTCGCGACTCCGCTGTTGCGCGTCGCTTCCTCCAGGCCGCGCGGTTCCCCAAAGCAACGGTAGAGAAGACCCCCGAAGGTTTCCATATCATCCTGCGCGTCTTTCCCTACTCCCGCGACGTCACCTCCGGTTTACGCGTTCATGCCCTCATCGAAACCGATCCTTCCGGCAAAATCCTCTCCCAAGAGCTCGCTTGGGACCCCACTCCATGGAAAACTGAATAGCTCCGGAACCTCAAGTCCGCCCGGATTTCGCCCTTGACTTTTATTACTTCCTGCTACATGTATCATTATAGATAGCCACGTTCTATCGCTATGGCCTGCGGTCGGCAACTCTCTGGTGCTGCGCACACTAATTTTCAGCTGAACAAGTTTCGGCAGAACATCTTGTGGTTTAGTTGTCATACCGGAGCCCATCCTTTTTAGAATCAAGCACTTAGAAAATGCTCTTCGCGCAAGTCCTTTCGTTTGTTATTCATCCATCATTGATGGGGGGTAGGGGGTACCTGTGGAGGCTGGTTCGCCCCGCCAGGCTGCGGCCGATGCCTAAGTAAGAGTCGGGAAAGAACATAGCTGACGATTACTACTGAAATCACGACTACCGTCACTTGCAACTTGTGATGGATCAGGTACGGCAGCGCGTCCGCGCCATACCGAATCGCCAGGAATCCGATTCCGAAGTACCGGAACAACCGCGCGATGGTGATCGCCGAGGTGTAACTGAACAGCGGCACTTCAAATACCCCCGCTGCAAGCACGAAGAATTTGAATGGCGTCGGTGGTGGCAGAAGCGCCGCAACCAACATTCCCACGAAGCCGTTGCGTTCCACCCAATGCCGGATGGCGTGCGCATGCTTACCAGCCCTTTTGTGGAAGAGCGCTTCCCCGCCCTTTCGCGCAATGAAATACAGCACCACGCAACCCAGCACCGATCCGAGCGAGGCCATGAACGCATACAGCGGCATCCGCGCCGGATGCTCGATCGACAGCTCAATCAGCAGCAAATCATTAATGATCGGAAACGTCAGCACCGAAGAATCCAGAAAGGAAATAAGAAAGAGCCCCGGCGCGCCAAGTCCGCTCGCAAACGCCACTACTTTTTGCTTCCATCCACTCAGGCTAGATGGCACCCACTACTCCTCTCGCCAGCAGAAGTTTCTAGTTCCGCGCACGGCACTCGCCTTGCTCGCCGGGAGCTCGCCGATTCGCGCAAAGCCGGAAAATGCCGCAACCATACTGAACACCGGGAATTGGCCGAGCGGCAATTATTGCGCAAAGGCGGCGCGATCGAAATGATTCATGAAGACCTGCATCAGTGCGGTGCGGTGCAGATTCGGAAGCTTGGGAAGTTCGCCGATCACGCGGACGTGACCGAACCGCTCGATGGTTTCGCGGTTCTCGCGGTTTTGATCGCCGATCAGCACCACGCCATGCACCGGCAGTTCCGCGGCATGTAGGGCGGCAAGCGTCAGCAGCGTGTGATTCACTGTGCCCAGCGCGCTGCGCGCCGCCACGACCACCGGCAATTTGAATTTCACCATCAGGTCCAGCATGAACTGTTTCTGGTTGATGGGCACCAGCACGCCGCCCGCGCCTTCCACAATCAACCAGTCGTTGATCAAACTGCTGGGCATGCTGATCCGCCCGAGGTCAATTTCCACTCCCGCCCAACGAGCCGCAAGGTCCGGCGAAACCGGCGGCACGAATTTGTATACCTCATCGAGCGTTCGATCCGTGCCAATCCCGGCTAGCCGCATGACGGACACGCGGTCCGAGCCCTCGAGGGTTCCTGTCTGGATCGGCTTCCAATAAACTGCATCGAGTGCCGCGCAAAGTAGCGCGGAGAGTACGGTCTTGCCGACTCCGCTGTCCGTACCCGTAATGAAAAAATGGTGTCTCATGCGCGGCTAACCGTCGCTGGCGCAACCGCGCGGTCAGAAGCCTCGGCTTTGGTTCGATTCCCTTCGTGACGCAAGTCGCTCTTTGCAGCGGCACTCAGCGCCGCTTCTAACACTTGCCTGGTAGCCATGGACCCCCAACTGGAAAGGGCAAATCGTCCTCAAATGATTCTGGCATGTTACCATCGGTTGGCTAAAACGTGTCGCGGCGATATTCGATGCGATACGGGGTTGCACTTCCCTTACTTGCAGGGGGTAGTTTGACCAGCCATTGGTAAAATGTTATAAATCTTCGTTTTCTGTCCCGCTGTCCGCCCCGTCATCAGGGTGCTTCGCCGTTGGTATTTGGGGTAGTCTCGGACCGGCGAGCAGCGGCGTCTTCCTGGTGGAATGAGAACAAATCGCTCTGCGGTTGCGCCAAACAGCGCTGTGTAGAAAAAGTGTGCCGGAAACGACTGTCCCGGGAAGCGATTGCGCTGTGAACGAATGATCTACGGAGGATTGTGAATGCTTACCTGGCTGGCAAATGCCTGGTCTCTAGGCTGCAAATTCATCAAGTTTGGAGCGGCTGCTCTCGCGCTCACATTGCTTGGAGCCGCATCGGCTCTCGCTGACGAACCCGGCGGCGAAGCTGGTTTGAAGCTTCCCGACTTATCCCAGGTCACTTTTCTCGGCATCGACGGCCACAAGCTTTTGCTCTTCGGCATCGTCATCTGCATCTTCGGCTTGGGTTTCGGTTTGGCGATCTACTCGCGGCTGAAAAACCTGCCCGTTCACAAATCGATGCGCGAAATCTCCGAGCTGATTTACGAGACCTGCAAAACCTATCTCATCACGCAGGGAAGGTTCCTGATGATCTTGTGGGTGTTTATTGCCGTCGTGATCGTCATGTACTTCGGCTGGCTCGCTCCCGTGCATCCTACTGCGGTCACTCTGCCGATCATTCTGATCTTCAGTCTCGTGGGGATTGCGGGTAGTTATGGCGTCGCCTGGTTCGGCATCCGCGTGAATACCTTTGCAAATTCCCGCACTGCGTTTGCCAGCCTGCGCGGCAAGCCCTATCCGATTTACAGTACGCCACTGCAGGCCGGCATGAGCATCGGCATGATGCTCATCAGCGTCGAGCTGCTGATGATGCTCTTCATCCTGCTGTTCATTCCGGGCGACTACGCCGGCCCGTGCTTCATCGGCTTTGCCATCGGCGAATCGCTCGGCGCTGCAGCACTGCGCATCGCGGGCGGCATCTTTACGAAGATTGCGGACATTGGCTCCGACCTCATGAAAATCGTCTTCAAAATCAAGGAAGACGACGCGCGCAACCCCGGCGTCATCGCTGACTGCACGGGCGATAACGCCGGCGACTCGGTGGGCCCAAGCGCCGATGGGTTTGAGACTTACGGTGTAACCGGTGTTGCATTGATCACCTTTATTCTGCTGGCGGTAAAGAGTCCTACCGTGCAAGTGCAGTTGCTGGTGTGGATCTTCGTGATGCGCATCGTGATGCTCATTGCCAGCGCCGCCGCCTACTTCATCAACAGCTTCATCGCCAAAGCCAAGTACGGCAACGCTGACGAGATGAACTACGAGGCCCCGCTCACGTCGCTCGTGTGGATCACCTCTATCGTTTCGATTGGCCTGACTTACGTCGTCTCTTCGCTGATCATCCCGGACCTCGGCGGCAGCACCTCGCAGTGGTGGAAGCTGGCCACGATCATTTCCTGCGGCACGCTCGCGGGCGCCATCATCCCCGAGTTGGTGAAGGTCTTTACCTCTACCGAATCACGCCATGTAAAAGAAGTCGTGACGTCGGCGGAAGAAGGCGGCGCATCGCTCGGGATACTCTCCGGCTTCGTCGCGGGTAATTTTTCCGCTTACTACATCGGCCTGGCGATGGTCCTCCTGATGTCCCTTGGCTACTTGATCAGCACCATGGGACTCGGTACCCAGATGCTTGCACCGGCCGTGTTTGCCTTCGGGTTGGTGGCCTTCGGCTTTCTCGGCATGGGCCCGGTGACCATCGCTGTCGATTCCTACGGCCCCGTCACTGACAACGCGCAATCCGTGTATGAGCTTTCGCTCATCGAGCAAGTCCCGAACATCAAGCAGGAACTCAAGAAGGACTACAACATCGACGTCAACTTCGAGCGCGCCAAGGAAATGCTGGAAGCCAATGACGGCGCAGGCAACACTTTCAAGGCCACCGCAAAGCCGGTGCTCATCGGTACGGCCGTAGTCGGCGCGACCACCATGATCTTCTCGATCATCATGGCGCTCACCAAAGGCTTAACCGAAAACGTCAATAATCTTTCGCTCCTCCATGCGCCTTTTGTCCTCGGCCTCGTCACTGGCGGCGCCATGATTTACTGGTTCACCGGCGCGAGCACGCAGGCCGTGACCACCGGCGCTTACCGCGCCGTCGAATTCATCAAGGCCAACATCAAGCTCGACGGAGCTGCGTCCGCCAGCATCGCTGACAGTAAAAAGGTCGTCGAGATTTGCACCAAGTACGCGCAAAAGGGCATGCTCAACATTTTCATCGCGGTGTTCTTCGCCACGCTGGCCTTCGCCTTCGTCGAACCGTTTTTCTTCATCGGCTATCTCTTCTCCATCGCCATCTTCGGCTTGTACCAGGCCATCTTCATGGCCAACGCCGGCGGCGCCTGGGACAACGCCAAGAAAATCGTTGAAGTCGAACTCAAGCAGAAGGGCACGCCCCTCCACGACGCTACAGTCATCGGCGACACAGTGGGCGATCCGTTTAAGGATACGTCGTCGGTCGCCCTCAATCCCGTCATTAAATTCACGACGCTCTTTGGCCTGCTGGCCGTTGAGCTCGCCGTGCAATTGACCGCCACGCAGGGCAGCGGCCTGACGCACATTCTCGCGGCGGCCTTCTTCGTCGTCTCCTTCTTCTTCGTCTACCGTTCCTTCTACGGCATGCGCATCCGCGAAAGCGCAGCTCATTGAAAACAGTAGCTAGTATTTAGTTGCCGGTTTTCAGTCAAACAGAATGGGCATGGGGGGAGCGGTCGCCCGCTCTCCCCTGCCACACCATCCGACGTGCGGGTCCGCATCGGGCGGTTCAGTTAGTTGTGCCCTCGCGGGCCGGAGGTTCGAGGCGTCGTTCGCCACAGGGGCTTCGCCGCTCTGCAGGTTTCCGTTTCGGCTTCACCGTCTTCTGAACCTGTAAAGCTCAGCCGTAGCTGATTGGCTGGCGCAGTGCCACCCGTGAGTTCGACGTTCTACTATTCACTCTTACTGTTTGGGCCTTCCTCACTCGCGTGAGTACTACGCCCGCTGCTGACTACCGTGGCAACTGGGTAAGTTCCACGGACGGGACTTTCACGCATGCCGGGAGCCGGCTTAAGCGATGGATGCTCTGGGAAGGCGCTGTCTGAAATGCCAGCTTATCCTCAATAATCTCTTCCACGCCACGAGCAATCGTACTGCGGGCCATGCCGGTGATCCGCGACACCACGCTCA
>Ga0137409_10005961_pt1 | contig 12672 bp, 10 predicted proteins | sample CZODoug1_16funga_FD_122059 | JGI IMG/M metagenome (GOLD analysis project Ga0137409, IMG submission 122059) | Vadose zone soil fungal communities from Angelo Coast Range Reserve, California, USA - CZODoug1_16fungal (Hybrid Assembly) | ecosystem: Environmental > Terrestrial > Soil > Vadose zone...
CTGGCGGAGAGGGTGGGATTCGAACCCACGATACGCTTGCGCGTATTCCGGTTTTCGAGACCGGCACGTTCAACCGCTCCGTCACCTCTCCGCTGGCGCGCATTTTACCAGCGCGCTCAATGCGCCGGTTCGATCGCCTCGATCTTCCCCATGTAGGGCCGCAGAGCGGCCGGGATGTCGATACGCCCGTCCTTGCGCTGATAATTCTCCATCACGGCGATGAGCGTGCGCCCGACCGCGAGGCCCGATCCGTTCAGCGTGTGCACCAGCTCGGGCCTGCCTTTATCGTTGCGGAACCGTGCCTGCATCCGTCGCGCCTGGAAGGTCTCGAAATTGCTGCACGAGGAAATCTCGCGGTAGGCGTTCTGTCCCGGGAGCCAGACTTCGATGTCGTAGGTTTTCGCCGCCGCGAACCCCATGTCCCCCGTGCACAAGGTCACGACGCGATACGGGAGCTCGAGGCGCCTTAGAATTTCCTCGGCGTGGCCGGTGAGCTGCTCGAGCTGCTCGTAGGATCGCTGCGGATGGGCGATCTGCACCAGCTCCACCTTGTCGAACTGGTGATTGCGGATCATGCCGCGCGTGTCCTTGCCGTAGGAGCCCGCTTCGCTCCTGAAACAGGGCGAGTGACAGACGAACTTGAGCGGCAACGACTCGAGGGGGACGATCTCGTCGCGCACGATGTTGGTGACCGGCACCTCGGCGGTCGGGATCAGATAGAACTTGCCCTCCTCGCCCCGCGGCACGGCGAACAGGTCGGCCTCGAACTTGGGCAATTGCCCGGTTCCCTCCATGCTCTTGGCGTTGACCAGATACGGCGCGTAGATCTCGGTGTAGCCGTGCTCCTGGGTGTGTACATCGAGCATGAACTGCGCGAGCGCCCTGTGCAGGCGCGCGAGCGGACCCTTCATCAGCGCAAAGCGGGCGCCGGCGATCTTGGTCGCCGCTTCGAAGTCGAGCTGCTTCAGCGCGGCGCCGATGTCGACGTGATCCCTGGGCGCAAAAGCGAACCGGACCGGTTTACCAATTCGCCGGACTTCAATGTTGTCGTCGGCGGATTTGCCCACCGGCACGGAGTCGTGCGGGATATTCGGCACCCCCAACATGAAATCCTGGAGCCTTTGCTGGATCGCTTCGAGACGTTTTTCGAGCTCGCCGAGCTCGGCATTGGCCCGACTGGACTCGGCCATGAGAGCGGTAACATCCTCCCCCTTCGCCTTGGCCTGGCCGATCTGCTTCGCGAACTGGTTGCGTGAAGACTGCAATTCCTGGGTGCGGACCTGGACCGCCTTGCGCTCTTCCTCGAGCGCTCGAAATCCGGCGACATCGAGCAGGAAGGAACGCGCGGAGAGACGGCTGGCGACCGAATCGATATCACTGCGCAGGAGTTGCGGATCGATCACGTCTTCTTTTTCTTCGCTTCTCTGTCGAGATTGCGCAGGTACTCGAGCCTTTCCTGGATTCTCTCCTCCAGCCCGCGGTCGGTCGGCTCGTACCATTTCACCGCCGGCATGGCCTCCGGAAAGTAACTCTCCCCAGCCGCATACGCGTCCGGCTCGTCCTGGGCGTAGCGGTAGTCCTTGCCGAAGCCAAGGTCTTTCATGAGCTTCGTCGGCGCGTTGCGCAGGTGCACCGGCACGGGCCGCGACTCGTCTTGCTTCACGAAATCGTTCGCCCGATTATACGCGACGTATACCGCGTTAGATTTCGCCGCGCACGCAAGATAGATCGCCGCCTCGGCGAGCGCAAGCTCGCCTTCCGGGCTGCCGAGACGCTCGTAGGTTTCGCATGCGTCGAGCGCGACACGCAGGGCGCGCGGGTCCGCGAGCCCGATGTCCTCCACCGCCATTCTCACCATTCGCCGTCCGACGTACAGGGGATCGGCGCCGCCATCGAGCATGCGCACCAGCCAATACAATGATGCGTCGGGGCTGGAGCCGCGCACGGACTTGTGCAGCGCCGAGATCTGATCGTAAAAAGCATCGCCTCCCTTGTCGAACCGGCGCAGGTTGCGCGCGAGGGCGTTCTGCACGAAGTCGCCGTCGATGTCCTGCAATGCGGCGCCCGCCGCCGCGGTCTGCAGGATCTCGAGCAAATTCAGCAAACGCCGCGCGTCGCCGTCGGCCAAACCGATGACCCGTTCTCGCGCCGTGGCATCGAACGTGAGGCCTTTCAGGGCCTTGCTCGCGGCGCGCTCGAAGAGTCGCCCGAGCTCCGCTTCCGAGAGGCTGTGGAGCACATACACGGACGCGCGTGACAGCAGCGCTCCGATCACCTCGAACGAGGGGTTCTCGGTCGTCGCGCCGATGAAGGTCAGCAGCCCCTGCTCGACGAAAGGCAGGAAGGCATCCTGCTGGGCCTTGTTGAAGCGGTGCACCTCGTCGACGAACAGGATGGTGCCCCGGCCGGAAACGGCGAGCGCTTCCTGCGCCCGCTGGACGGCTTCCTTGATGTCCTTGACCCCGGAGAACACCGCCGAGAGCGCGATGAACTGCGCATCGAATGCATCGGCCATGAGACGCGCGATCGTCGTCTTGCCGGTGCCGGGGGGCCCCCACAGAATCATCGAGTGCGGCTTGCCCGACTCGAACGCGAGGCGCAGGGGCTTGCCGGGTCCGAGCAGGTGTTCCTGCCCGATCACTTCGTCGAGCGACTTGGGCCGGAGCGCTTCCGCCAGGGGCGGCGCCGGAGTCGGCGCCGGGAACAGATCGGTCATCCGCCGATCGCGGGAGCGGGACTAGGGAACATCGCCGATGACATCGGCGCCCTTGGGAGGCGAGAAACGGAACAGCGCGGGGTCTAGCCTGGGATTGCGCTCGAGCGAGTTGAATTTCAAGACCGTCGTCTGCCCGAAGCCGTCGACGAGCTCCATGACCTGGAGCCCGGACGCGCCGAAACCCATGCGGATCCTCTCGAAGTTGCCTTCTTTGTCGCGCGGCAGGGCCTCGAGCCACTCGAGACCGTCCTTGCTCCCCTTGTCCGAGAGCCGGAACGCCCGCATCGCCTCGTTGTTTCCCGCGAGCAGCGCCGCCGGCGTCGAGCCCAACGCCTGGTCGAGTTTTCTTACGGTGACTTGCTTGAGATCTTCATCGTAGATCCATATCTTGCTGCCGTCGCCGACGATGAGCTGGGCGTAAGGCTTGACGTAAGTCCAGCGGAATTTCCCTGGGCGCGAGAACGCGAGAGCGCCGCGCGATTCCTGCACCAGCTTGCGGTTGCTGTCGAAGATCTTCTGCTCGAACTCCCCCTGCGCCTGGACCGTTCCGTTGATGAACTCGGAGAAGCGCTCAAGACTCGATGCCACGCCACTCAAGGGCGTTAGCGCAAGGCCCACCCCGAACAGTGCTGGCATGACGCCCCGACGCAGGTTCATGCGCGCCGCTATTCCATCTTCGCGGGCACGAGCACCTCGCGATTGCCGTTGGTCTGCATCGCCGACACGAGCCCCGCCTGTTCCATCTGCTCGATGAGACGCGCCGCTCGGTTGTAGCCGATCCGCAGGTGGCGCTGCACCAGCGAGATCGATGCGCGCCGCGTGCGCAGCACCATCTCGACCGCCTGATCGTAGAGCGGGTCGGCCTCGCCGTCGCGCTCGCCGGCGAGCTCGCCCCCGCCCTCGGCTTCCTCGTCCTCGAGCAGGCCTTCGACGTATTCGGGATGTCCGAGCGACTTCAGATACTCCACGACCTTGTGGACCTCGTTGTCGGCGACGTAAGCGCCGTGGACGCGGTGCGACATGCCGGAGCCGGGAGGAAGGTAGAGCATGTCCCCCTGCCCGATCAGCGACTCGGCGCCCTGCTGGTCGAGGATGGTGCGCGAATCCACCTTGCTCGAGACCTGGAACGCGATGCGCGTCGGGATGTTGGCCTTGATCAGGCCGGTGATCACGTCGACCGAGGGGCGCTGCGTGGCGAGAATCAGGTGCACGCCCGCAGCGCGGGCCTTTTGCGCCAGACGCGCGATCAGCTCCTCCACCTTCTTGCCCGACACCATCATCAGATCGGCAAGCTCGTCGATGACGACGACGATGTGCGGCAGCTTCTCCAGGTTGCGCGGCTCGGGCAATTCGAGCGTTTCCGGATCCTTGAGCGGATTGCCCGATTTCTCGGCGTCGGCCACCTTGTGGTTGTAGCCGGAGAGATTGCGGACCGCGATCCAGGTCATGAGACGGTAGCGCCGCTCCACTTCCCCCATGCACCAGGTGAGCGCATTCGAGGCCTGGCGCATGTCGGTCACCACCGGAGCAAGCAGATGGGGGATGCCCTGATAGGTGGACAACTCGAGCATCTTCGGGTCGACCAGGATGAGCCTGACCTCGCGCGGCTCGGCCTTGTACAGGATCGAGAGGATCATCGCGTTGAGCGCGACCGACTTGCCCGAGCCCGTCGTTCCGGCAACGAGCAGATGGGGCATCCTCGCGAGATCGGCGACCACCGGATTGCCGGCGATATCCTTGCCCAGGGCGAGCGTCAGCGGCGAGTGCATTTCGTGATAGGCCCGCGAGCTGACGATTTCCGACAGCCGCACGATCTGACGGTGCGGATTGGGAATCTCCAGGCCCATGCAGGACTTGCCCGGAATCGTCTCGACCACGCGGATGCTGTAGACCGACAACGCCCGCGCAAGGTCCTTCACGAGGTTGACGACCTGGCTGCCTTTTACGCCGAGCGCCGGCTCGACCTCGTAGCGCGTGATCACCGGCCCGGGGTACGCCGCCAGCACCTTGACCTGAACGCCGAAGTCGCCGAGCTTCTTCTCGATCAGCCGAGATGTGTACTCTAAGGTCTCAGGCGACAGGACTTCGATGTCGCTGCTGGCCTCGTCGAGCAGCTTGATGGGGGGCAGCGGCGTGTCGGGCAGCTCGCGGAAAAGCGGCTCCTGCTTCTCCCGGTGCACCCGGGAAGACTTGGGTATCTCAACCACGGGGCGCTCGATCCGGATCGGCTCGTGGTCCTCGATCAGAAGCTCGCGCTTCTCCTCCACCACCGCCTCACGCCGACCCGCCGCGATCGCGCCGGCCTTGCGGTCCTGCCAGCTCTGCCACTTCTCGAACGTCCAGACGCAGGCGCGCTCGAGGCCCGCCCCAACCCTCTCCATGACCGTCAGCCAGGACAGGCTGCTGAACAGCGAAAGGGTCGTCGCGAAGATCGCAACGAGAATCAAAGTCGCACCGGTGAAACCGAAGGCCGACTGCAGCTTTGCCGCCACCGCGTCCCCGACCATGCCGCCGGGGGCAAGGGGCAGCGTGATCTTGAGCGTATGAAGCCGCAGCGCCTCGACCCCGCTGGAGGCGGGCAGCAGCACGCAAAAGCCGGCAAACGCGATGAAAAGGGATCGTCGATCGGACGGCGAAGCGCTATCCAGGCGCTTGAGCGTCCACACGGCGGCGAGCGCGAGGAGAGCGACCCACCACCATGCGGAAAGACCGAAGAGGGACAAGAGCCCGTCGGCCACCCAGGCACCCACCTTCCCCCCCAGATTGCGTATCTCACCGGCCGCGACGCTGTGCGACCACCCGGGATCTGCGCGGTTGAAGGTGCCGAGGACGAGCGACAGGTAGACGGCCGCTGCCACCAGGATGAACAGCCGCGACTCGCGCAGCAGCGCAGCGACTTTGCTGGGAAGGGGTGCCGGGTTCCGCTTCAAGGGAGCTCCGATGGGTTCAAGCCACCGACGTCGAGTTCAAAATTGCGGCGTTGCCGAATCCCGCGATCGCCCCCTCAGTCGATCGTCAGGATGGTCTCGTGCAGGAAAATCGAACCGGGACGAACCTCGATGTATCCCCCGGACTGCAGATCCTTCATCACCCGGCTGACCATCTCGCGCGAAGCGCCTATCATTTTGGCGATGTCCTGCTTGGCAAGTTTCCTGGTTACTATCTTCTGGCCGTCTATCGTTTCCGCCATATCCAGGAGCAGGTGCGCCACTCTCCCGTAGACGTCCATGAGGGCCAGGCTACCGATCTTCTGGTCCGCTTCGCGAAGGCGTTTGACCAGCCCCCGCATGACCGTCATGGCCATCTCGAAGTTCTCGGCGAGACATCGCTTGAAGTCGCGCTTCGAGAGGCTGAGAAGCTCACAGGCCTCTAGGGCAGCCACGCTCGCCGAGCGCGGATGGTCGTCGATCAGGCCCATCTCGCCGAAAAATTCGTTCGGTCCAAGAATCGCGAGGATCACCTCGCGGCCTTCGTCGTCGCTGATCATCACCTTCAGCCGGCCCGAAATCACCACATAGAGCGACTCGGTCACATCGCCCGCCGAGATGATGGCGGTTCCGCGCGGAAAGCTCTTGCGGCTGACCGCGCTGGTCAACAAGGACAGCTGGTTCTCGGGCAGGACCGAGAACAGCGGCACGTTGCGCAGCAACAGCATCGACACGCTTGCCGGGGCCGTCATCTCTAGCGCCCTCCCTGTAGGCTCGTCAACAACATGCCATATATCTTATCAGACTGGTGCGCTCAGCCTCACACGGAAGGAGAGAGACGGTGGCGCCACCGCTATCTCCTCCTGGAGCGAATGCAAGGACCGCAAGGGGCACCGGGTTATAATCCAACGCGACCCGGCGATTGAATTCCCGCTTTTCCATCCCCACCCTTCCGTCATGGCGAAAAAGACCAGGCACTCGCGGCTCCTCATCCTGGGATCCGGTCCGGCCGGCTACACCGCGGCGGTCTATGCCGCCCGCGCAAATCTGAAGCCCGTCGTCGTCGCGGGCCTCGCCCCCGGCGGCCAGCTGATGACCACGACCGACGTCGACAACTGGCCCGCCGACGGCAAGGGCGTCCAGGGGCCGGAGCTGATGGAGAGGTTTCAGAAGCACGCGGAGCGCTTCGAAACCGAGATCCTGTTCGACCATATCCATTCGGCTCATTTGAGCGAGCGGCCTATCCGGCTCGAGGGCGACGTGAGCGAGTACACCTGCGACGCGCTCATCATCGCGACCGGCGCGTCGGCCCGCTATCTGGGGCTCGAATCCGAGAGGCAGTTCATGGGCAAGGGGGTATCGGCCTGCGCCACCTGCGACGGATTCTTCTACAAGGGGCAGGACGTTGCGGTGGTCGGCGGGGGCAACACCGCGGTGGAGGAAGCGCTGTACCTGTCGAACATCGCGCGCAAGGTCACGGTCGTTCACCGCAGGGACAAGTTCCGCGCCGAGAAGATCCTGCAAAAGAAGCTCCTCGAAAAGGGCAATGTCTCCGTTCGCTGGAACCATGTCCTCGACGAGGTTCTGGGTGACGCCAAGGGGGTGCACGGCATCCGGGTCAAGGACGTTCACACCGGCGCGCAGGAAAAGCTCGACGTGCATGGGTTGTTTGTCGCGGTCGGCCATACCCCGAACACAGGCATTTTCGACGGACAGCTCGACATGAAAGGCGGATACATCATCACGCGCGGCGGAAGCGAGGGCAACGCGAGCGCGACCAGCGTCCCGGGTGTGTTCGCGGCGGGTGACGTGCAGGATCACGTCTATCGGCAGGCGGTGACCAGCGCCGGAAGCGGCTGCATCGCCGCGCTCGACGCCGAGAAGTTTCTGGACGGGCTGCACTAGCGTTCCGTGCGCAAGCGCCCGTCCCGCGAGGTCCCGGAAGCCGAATCCGCCTTGTTCCGCGACGCCGTGCGCGACGCCACGCCGATCAAGACGGCCGAGCGCGTATTGCGAAGCGGCGAAGCCCTGCCGCCGGTGCCGGTTCAATCCCTGCTCGACGGGCACGACGCGATCGCCGAAAGCCTGGACGCACCCACCTGGGAGCAGTGGTCCGAGACCGGCGAAGAACCGTCCTACCTCCGCGCCGGCCTGGGCTCCGACGTCCTGCGCAAGCTCAGACGGGGACATTGGGTGGTACAGGAGGTCATCGACCTGCACGGACTCAACCGGCAGCAGGCGCGTGCATCGCTCGGGGAATTTCTAGGCTCGTGCGTCAGGCGCGGACTGCGCTGCGTTCGCGTGGTCCACGGAAAGGGTCTGCGCTCGCCGGGGCGAGAGCCCGTTCTGAAGGGCAAGGTGCAGCAGTGGCTGCTGAAGCGCGACGAAGTACTGGCGTTCTGCGAGGCGCCGAGGAATCAGGGCGGAAGCGGTGCGCTGCTGGTCCTGCTGAAAGCCGCAGCGAGGCGGTAGCGCAAACCTAGACGGCGGCCTCGTTGGTTTCGCCGGTCCGGATGCGAACGACCTGCTCCACCGCGCTGACGAAGATCTTCCCGTCGCCGATCTTGCCGGTGCGCGCCGCCTTGACGATCGCCTCGATCGCCCCCTCGAGCATCTTCTCGGTCACGACGACCTCGACCTTGACCTTGGGAAGAAAGTCCACGACGTACTCGGCGCCGCGATAGAGCTCGGTGTGTCCCTTCTGGCGGCCGAAGCCCTTCACCTCGGTGACGGTCAAACCCGTAACCCCGACCTCGGCGAGCGCTTCGCGAACCTCGTCGAGCTTGAAAGGCTTCACGACGGCTTCGATTTTCTTCATGGCTTTCCCCTCCTGCGTTGAATCGCGCTCGCCAGTATAACAAACGGCCGTCGATGCTATGCCACGGGCATACGCCCTCGGCTACTGGTACGGTTCCCGGTATCGGGACGTGATCGGATAGCGCCAGTCCTTGCCGAAACCGCGGTGCGTGATCCTGATCCCGATCGGCGCCTGGCGGCGCTTGTACTCGCTGCGGTGGATCATCTCCACGACGCGCCTCACCTCCTCCGCGCCGAGGCCCTGTGCGACCATTTCGGCCGGACTGAGGTCGTTTTCCATGTAGGCCGCGATGATGGCGTCGAGAACGTCGTAGGGAGGCAGGCTGTCCTGGTCGGTCTGATCGGGTCTGAGCTCGGCCGAGGGCGCGCGCGTCAGAATGCGCTCCGGGATGACTCGGGCGATGCCGTTTCGGTACTTGCACAAGCGGTAGACCAGGGTCTTGAGAATGTCCTTGATCACCGCAAAGCCGCCCGCCATGTCACCGTAGAGAGTCGCGTAGCCCACCGCCATTTCGGACTTGTTGCCCGTGGTGAGCACGATGGCTCCGAACTTGTTCGACAAGGCCATCAGCAGGGTGCCGCGGATGCGGGCCTGAAGATTCTCTTCGGCGGCATCGACGGGGCGGCCCGAAAACACCTTCGCGAGGAGCCCGAGTAAGGCGTCGAACGCCGGACCAATGGGGATTTCGTCGTAACGCACGCCCAGATTCCTGGCGAGCTCGCGCGAGTCCTCGAGGCTCATCTGCGCCGTGTATTGCGACGGCATCATGACCGCGCGCACGCGCTCCGCCCCGAGCGCGTCGCAGGCGATGCACAGGGTGAGCGCCGAATCCACGCCGCCCGACAGACCGACGATCGCCCCCGGAAACCGGTTCTTGCCCACGTAGTCGCGCACGCCGAGGCACAAGGCCTCGTAGACCTCGGCTTCCAGGGGCTCCGCTTGCGCGATCGCCCCGCGTTGCGGCTCGCCATCGGCGAAGGTCACCAAACCGAGCGCTTCCTCGAAGCCCGGCAGCTGGCACACTTTCTCCCCCCGGCGGTCGAGCGCGAACGAAGCGCCGTCGAAGACCAATTCATCCTGCCCGCCGACCAGGTTTGCATACACCAGCGCCATCCCGGTTTCGGTCACGCGCTCGCGCATCACGTCGTCGCGGGACGCCTGCTTGCCCATGTGATAGGGCGAGGCGTTGAGCACCAGCAGCACCTGCGCGCCGGCTTCACGCGCGGCGCGGGGCGCAGTCGCTTCCCAGGCGTCCGCGCAGATATTGATGCCGACCTGGACATTGTCTTTTTCCGGGCGCGCGGTGAGCGGCCCCAGGGCGCCCCAGGTATCCTCGCAGATGTTCAGGCCGAAGCGGGTCTCGCCGACCTGAAAGACGCACGCCTGTCCGCCCGGCTCGAAATAGCGCTCCTCATCGAAGACCGTGTAATTCGGCAAGGTGTGCTTGTGGTAGGTGCCGACGATCCGCCCGTCACGGATCACCGACGCGGCGTTGTAGCGCTTCCCGTCGTCCTGATGCGGATGCCCGACGACGAGCGCGATCCCGCTCACCTGGCGCGCAAGGCGCTCGAGCGCGATTGCGCACTCGCGGTAGAAACCGTCGCGAAGAAGCAGGTCTTCGGGCGGATAGCCGCACAGCGCCAGCTCGGGCGTGAGCACCAGATCGGCGCCGGCAGCACGCGCGTCCTCGCACTGGCGGAGAATCTTGGCGGCGTTGCCGGCAAGATCGCCGACCACGCAGTTGATCTGGGCAATCGCGATCTTGACGATGTTCGCCATCGGGGGAAGTCTACCATCGGCAATCGCAACCCCGGCGTGCGACACTCCAAACACGATCCAATCGAATCTATAATCGAGTGCGAATTCTCCCCGTGCCGCAACGCTCCGATTGAAGGAAGACGCGCCCTCGCTGAAGATCGTCGACTCGCTGCGCGCGGTCGAGCCGCGGGCCTGGAACGCGCTTGCCGCGGGTCACCCTTTCCTGCGCCACGAGTTTCTTCACGCGCTTCACGAGACCGGCTGCGCCTGCGAGGGCACCGGCTGGTCGCCACGCTACATCACTCTGTGGCAGGGCGACTCGCTGGTCGGGGCGATGCCCCTGTACGCGAAGAGCCATTCCTACGGCGAATACGTCTTCGACTGGGCCTGGGCCGATGCCTACCACCGCTGCGGGCTGGCGTACTACCCGAAGCTCCTCGCCGCGGTTCCGTTCTCTCCCGTTACCGGGCCCAGGCTGCTCGCCAGGGACGACGCGACCCGGCGCCTGCTCGTTGGCGCCGCTTTGCACCTGGCGCGCGAAGCCTCCTCGCTCCACGTCCTGTTTCCCAACGAAGACGAAGCGCGCGAGATGCAGGGCGCCGGGCTGATGCTGCGGCGGGCGGTTCAGTTTCACTGGGAGAACCGCGGTTATGCCAGCTTCGAGCAGTTCCTCTCCGACCTCGCCTCCGCGAAACGCAAGAAAATCCGCCAGGAGCGGCGTCGGGTGCGGGAAGCGGGCGTGCGCATCAGCCGCCTGGTCGGCAGCGACATCCGCGACGAGCACTGGAGGTTTTTCACGCGTTGCTACAACGGAACCTACCTCGCGCATCATTCAACGCCATACCTCAGCCTCGAGTTCTTCAGGCGTCTCGGCGAATCGCTTCCCGAGCACGTATTGATGGTGCTGGTCGAGCTCGACGGGAAGCCGGTCGCGAGCGCCCTGAACATCTTCTCGCAGGAAGTGCTGTACGGCCGCTATTGGGGCTCGGTCGCCCACGTTCCGCTGCTGCATTTCGAGACCTGCTACTACCAGGCTCTCGAGTTCTGCATCGAGCGAGGCATCCGCGTCTTCGAGGGAGGTGCGCAGGGCGAGCACAAGCTTGCGCGCGGCTTCATGCCGACCCAGACCTGGTCGGCGCATTGGCTGCGGCATCCGGAGTTTTCGGACGCGGTCGAGAAATTCCTCGCGCGCGAGTCCAAAGGCATCGAGCGCTACGTCGACGAGCTGAGCGAGCGCAGCCCGTTCCGCGCCGAAAGTCAGTAGCTACTTGCCCTTGGGCAGGCCGCCGAGCAGCGCCGCGAGCTGGCGCGCGGGCCTTTGCGCGGGAGCGGGCCGAGGGGGTGCGGCAGGCGCCGGGGCCGGTTCGTAGGGGGAGTTGAAGATCGGATCGGCGTTCTTTGCCGCCTGCGGCGGGCGGGTCATGCGGTCGCGCTCGCCGTGACGCGGCCGCCGCTCCCGCGCCCCCGCGTCGCCGCGCCCCGCCGGCCTGCCCATCATCGTGGGGGCCACTCTCCCATCGGGCTCGAAGCCGGGAACGATCTTCCTGGGAATGCTCAGCCGGATCGTTTTCTCTATCGCTTCGAGCCGTTCGTGCTCCTCGGCGCAGACCAGGGAAATCGCCTCGCCGCTCGCCCCCGCGCGGCCGGTCCGGCCGATTCGATGAACGTAGTCCTCGGGAGCTCCGGGCAGCTCGAAATTCACGACGTGAGGCAGGTCTTCGATATCCAGACCTCGCGCCGCCACGTCGGTCGCGACCAGCACCCTCACCTTCCCCGACTTGAAGTCCTCGAGCGCCTGCAGCCGCTCCGGCTGGCTCTTGTCGCCGTGAATGGCCGCGGTGTGGATGCCGTCGCGATTGAGCTGGTAGGCGAGACGGTTGGCCCCGATGCGGGTCGAGTTGAACACCAAGACCTGGCGGAGGTCGCGCGACTGGATGAGGTACGCAAGCAGCTCGCGCTTGCGCTCGCGCCTGACCGGATGCACCAGGTGCGTAACCGATTCCGCCGCGGCGTTGTTGCGCGCGACCTGAACCAGCACCGGGCTGCGCAGGAACGAGTCGGCGAGAGTGCGGATCTCACCGGTCAAGGTCGCCGAGAACAGGAGATTCTGCCGCTGCTTCGGCAGCAGCGCCATGATGCGCCGCACGTCGGGGATGAACCCCATGTCGAGCATGCGGTCGGCCTCGTCGAGCACGAAGGCCTCGACCTGCTGAAGATTGACCGCTTTTTGCTGCACATGGTCGAGCAACCGGCCCGGCGTGGCGACGAGAAACTCCACCCCCTGGCGCAGCGCCGCGGTCTGCGGCTTCATGTCGATGCCGCCGAACACGACGGTGCTGCGCAGACCGACGTACTTGCCGTAGATGCGAACGCTTTCCTCGACTTGCGCCGCGAGCTCGCGGGTCGGAGTCAGAATCAGCGCACGCACCGGATGCCGCGCCGGAGAAGCGCTG
>Ga0137409_10005962_pt1 | contig 12672 bp, 10 predicted proteins | sample CZODoug1_16funga_FD_122059 | JGI IMG/M metagenome (GOLD analysis project Ga0137409, IMG submission 122059) | Vadose zone soil fungal communities from Angelo Coast Range Reserve, California, USA - CZODoug1_16fungal (Hybrid Assembly) | ecosystem: Environmental > Terrestrial > Soil > Vadose zone...
GGGCGGCCCGCTGACGGTCACGCATCCGGACATGCAACGCTATTTTATGACCGTGCGCGAAGCGGTCGGCCTCGTGTTGCAGGCGAACGTCGTGGGCGTCGGCGAGGCGAGGCTGCCGGCGGAACAAGATGGCGGGATTTTCGTGCTCGACATGGGCGAGCCGGTGAAAATCGTCGATCTTGCGCGCGACCTCATTCGCCTCTCCGGGTTTCACGAGGACGAGATCGAGATCGTGTTCACCGGCACACGCCCCGGCGAAAAGCTCTTCGAGGAACCGCTGGCCGACGACGAAAACCTGCTGCCCACTCCGCACCCCAAGCTCAGGGTGGCGCGAGCGCGCCTGGAGAGCGACGATTGGCTGCCGCGCCTGGAAACGTGGCTGGGGAACGCACGCGTGATGGATGATGACGCCGTCCGTGCCGGGCTTTCCAAATGGGTGCCGGAATATTCCCCGCGATAAGATGAGCCTTTCGGTCATCATCATCGCTCGCAACAACGAGCCCACGATACGGCGCTGCCTCGAGTCGGTGGCGTGGGCAGACGAGATCGTGGTGCTCGATTCCGGCAGCACCGACCGCACCCTGGACATCTGCCGCGAGTTCACCAGCAAGGTCTACCAGCCGGCGGATTGGCCCGGACACGGCCCCCAGAAAAACCGGGCGCTCGATCTCACCATCTGCGACTGGGTGTTTTCAATCGATTCCGACGAATGGATCACGCCGGAGGTGCGCGCCGAAATAGGGGCTGCGATGGCTGCGCCCGGCGACAAGGCCGCGTTCATGCTGCCGCGACGCTCGAGTTTCTGCGGGCGCTACATGCGCCACTCCGGATGGTGGCCCGATTATGTCAGGCGGCTTTTTCGCCGTGGCACGGCGCGCTTCTCCGACGACCGGGGGCACGACCGCCTTATCGTAAACGGCGCGGTCGGACGGCTTTCCCAACCCATCCACCACGAAACAGTCACCAGCCTCGAGCAGCTCATCGACAAGATGAACAGCTACTCGGCCATGACCGCGCGGAACTTGCACGAGAGCGGGCGCAGCGCCTCGATCTTCACCGCGCTTTTCCACGGCGGGTGGGCGTTCTTCCGGACTTACATCCTGCGCGCCGGCTTCCTCGACGGCCGGGAGGGCCTGATGCTGGCCATCGCCAACGCCGAGAATTCCTACTACCGCTACGCCAAGCTCGCCCTGCTTGTAAAAAAGACCGTGATAGGTGATAAGTGATAGGTGATAGGTGCTTAACGCCGGCACCGCCGGCTGCTCTTATCACTTATCACTTATCACTTATCACCTGTCGCTCTTTATGAGGACGCGGCCGCGCAGCGTCCTCATCATCGCCACCCGTCGAATTGGCGACGTGCTGCTCGCCACCCCGCTCATGCGCTCGATCAAGCGGGCCTGGCCGGACACCGCGCTCGACGCGCTGGTGTTCGAAGGATCGCAAGGCGCGATAGCTGAGAACCCGGATGTCCGGCGCGTGCTCACCGTGCCTGAACGGCCTGGCCTGCTCCAGCACCTCGCCTTCATCTCGGGATTGCTGCGACGCTACGACCTCGCACTCTCCACCCTGCCCGGCGACCGGCCCACGCTTTATGCGTTCCTCGCGGGCCGCTGGCGTGCAGGCTTGCTCAACGCCACACGCAATGAAAACTGGAAAAGGCCGTTGCTCCATCGCTGGGCACCGTTCGACGACCTCAACACTCACACCGTACGCATGCACCTGACCCTGGCCGACCTCCTGGGCATTCCCCGGGATGGAACAGTCGTGGCCACCTGGAGCGCCGGCGAGGAGCGAGAAGCGGCTCGCCTCGTCGGTCATATCGGCTCGCAACCCCTCGCGGTGCTGCATCCTTATCCGAAATTCAACTACAAGATGTGGCGCGCCGAGGGCTGGACCGAGATTGGTCAATGGCTCGCGGCACGCGGCTTCCGTGTCGCACTATCGGGCGGCGGCGACCCCGGCGAGCTTGCCTATGTGGACAATCTCAATCGCGCGATGCCGTCGGGAACGGTCAATGCCGCAGGCCAGCTCACTCTGGGTGCGTCAGCGAACCTGGTGAGTCGTGCCCGGATCTATGTCGGCCCTGACACCGCAATGACCCACATCGCAGCCGCGCTGGGTGTGCCGACTGTGGCGTTATACGGTCCCACCAACTGCGTGAAATGGGGGCCGTGGCCGCAAAGTCACGCCGTCAATGCCAACCCATGGGGGCGATTGGGAACCCAGCGACAGGGAAACGTTGTGCTGTTGCAGGGCGTTGGCGCGTGCGTGCCTTGTCATCTCGAAGGCTGCGACCGTCACGTCGAAAGCTACAGCGATTGCCTGCGGCAGTTGTCCCCGGCGCGCGTGATCGCCGCAATCGAATGGGTAATGGGTAATGGGTAATGGACGGACGGTCCATTGCCGAAATTGCGCACCCCTCATCACCTCGAACAGGCGGCGCCGCGACACTGCAAGTAGAGAATATTGCCGCCTAGCCGGTACTCCGCCACCACACGCCCCGGCCCGACATCCGGCGCGTGGGTGATGACGAAGCCCGACTCCCACTGCGCCGGCGGAAACGTGAGTGGTGGCGCCGGCAGGCGCAGGATGTCGAGGTGGGCCGTCACACTCATGCCACTCGCGTTGTCGCTGCTGGTGTAAAGCACGTGCCCGGCAACGCGCTGTTGTATGTCGAGCGCAGCCGTTTCAAAATTGCGGCCGCGGTAGTGCTCCTGGTAGTACGGGAACAGGACCAGCACGAAGACGAGCTTGAGCGCGACCGCCGCAATCAACCACCGCTGGGTGGCCGCCACTGCCGGCGCACCGGCGTTCCACAGCACGCGAGCAATCACGAAACCCGCCAGCGGATAGAGCGGCATGAGATACCGAATGGCGCTCTGGGGCGCAAGCCAGTAGGGCAGGTAACCGAGGAAAGCCATCCACAGTGCGACGCGGCTGGCGGTGTCCAGCCTCGGCCCGGCTACAGCGCGGCTGCGCCAGGTGTAGTAGCCGGCAATCAACAGCGCAGGCGCGAGCCGCGCTCCGGTGTCGAGCGGAAAGGCCATGAGCTTGAACGCGTAGTCCGCCAGGTTCGTCGGCCCCAGCTTCGCGAGTATCTCGGCGAACATGCGAATGCCCTGGCCGCTGTTGTCGGGAACGAAGGCCAGCCACACGACCGGCAGCACGGCACCGACGAGATGCGCCCCCCAGGATGCCGGGCCCAGTAGAAACGATCGATGGTCACGGTGCAAAAACAGCACCAGCGCCGCCGCTCCGTAAAACGCGTAGGCGGTCAGTGCCTTCGTCATAAAGGCGCAGGTCAGCGCGGCCACCGCGAGCGCAAGCAGGCCCCCGCTGCGGCGCTCGCACGCGCCCCACAGGCAGGCGATTGCGCTGAACACGAAGAACGCAAACAGCGGATCGGCGTAGGCGAGCCAGCCGCGATAGAAGAACACGTCGGCGAGCGTTAAATAGACGAGCGCGGCGAACGCGGCAAAGGCCGCATCGCGGTAGAGCACGCGGCAGAGCCAGGCGAGCACCGCGCCGATTCCGACGGAGGCGGCGATCGTGATCGCGCGCGCCACACCGAGCATGTGCTCCCACCCCGCCAGGCTCGCGAGCGGGATGGTGAGCCAGTTGTACAAAGGGTTGTGCTTGAGGCTGCCCCCGTAGAACAGCTGCTCTATCCACTTCCCGTGGTACGACATCTCGAGCGAGGACAGCGGGAAGATCGCCTCCTCGCCGACGTAGTAAAAACCGATGGCGGGCAGGAAGGTTGCCGCGGCTATGACGTAGAACACCCACAGTCGCGTGGCGCCGGGGAGCAGGATCGCGGAACTCATGAGCTGAGGGGTTTGCCTGGCACGCCGCAACAGCCGGCGCGCGTATTCTATCGGTTACCCGCCGCGCCCGCCTTTGCCTCCCACGGATGGTCGAGGAAGAAACGCGAGAATATCCTGCTGTAACACCTGGGCAGCGCGTGATGCGGATCGATGAATTCGTCCACAGCGCAGCCGTAGCGTTCGGAACGTCCGGCGTCGAGCAGCAGGATCTGCTCGTGAACGGCCCAGCTTTCGATGACGCGCTTGGTCGAGCGTAACCATTCGCCGCTGTGCGAGGTCTTGCTCAGCGCCTCCTCCATGCCCGGCATGAGCGGCGGCAGTAGCAGCACGACCTTGCCGCCCCGGGTTTCGGCGCGGCGTGCCAGTTGCGCAAGCCGGTCGAGCAACACCGGGCTCGGCCGCCCCCGGCCATGCCGGAGCGCCGCGGCGTACTGCCCGCCCCCCGAAACGGAGACGGCCAATGCCACCTGTGCATTGCGCGCGTCGAGACGCTTCTGGTCGGCGAAAGTCGCGCTGCCATCGTAACGAAAGCCGTTGCACATCCCGCGGTACACCACGTCGAAATCGCGCGCGGGCGTGCCATCGGGGCAGCGATACTCCGGTCCCGCCGCCTCGAAGAAAACCTGGCGGAACGCCGCGCCGGCGTCCGACGCCTTGAACACGTCGCGCAGCACCCCCGCGAGTATTTTCAGGCGCGGCAACGACAGCGCGTCGGTCAACTGCGCGACGAGCGAAGGGCGGGCGGCCGCGGCCTCGCGTAACACGGCTGGCGGCGACAACTCGGCGCGTATCGGCTCGCCGTCCTCAAAGATAAATCCCAGCGCCCAATCAACTGGAATCACCAGCAACCTGATCTGTCCGCCCCAGCGGTCGACGACGTACTCCGCTTCACCAATCATCGCCCGCAGGGAATTACCGCTTTGCGCGAAGTTGTAGCTCTTCAGCGGCGGGTGGAATGCATCCGCCACGATGCTCATGGTGGTCGAGGAACCGAATACGACGGTGTTGATTTCCCCGATGCGGTCGTTCAGCCGCAGCGTCTTGAACGGCCGGTTCTGCGATATCGGCGGCGCGTAGGTGACTCCGTGCGTCATCTGCTGCCAATCGCTCGCCAGGCGGTTCTTGTCGATGCGCAAGCTGTTGCTGGTGAGCACAAGATTCAACCCGGCGACAGGCAGAAGGCATGCCGCGCACAGGACCAGCACCAGCCATGAATATGTGCGCGCGCTCATGGCAGGTTCATCAAAACTGGAAATAGAGAAATTCGGAGTGGCGGTTGAGATTGACGACAACCGCGAGCGCCATCGCCGCGACCGCCACGGCGCTCGCCGCCGCCGGGCGCCACTGCCAACCGGTAACGCCAGCGTCCGGCGGAATGCCGAGTGCCGGCCGGCACGCCGCCATGATCTGTTGCGTGTTCGGTGCGAGCCAGACGATGAGCAAGAGTATCCAGATCCAGTGCACGACCCCGGTGCGCGCGAGCGCCGGCGTGGCGCCGAATGCGACGCCGTGCTGCGCGAGCCAGTCGCCGAACCCGCCCCACCGCGCCAGCCAGACATCCGGGACCACGAGCCCATTCAGCCCCGCCATCGCGCGCAATATGGCCGTGGCGCTCTCCAGGCTGTCGGCGCGGAACACCACCCACCCCGCGACGACGGCCGCGAAAGTGACGGCGCAGCCCAGCGCGCGGCCCCACCCGGTCGAGCGTTTAAGGTCATGCCCGAGCCGCTCGCGCAGCGCGCGCCAGGCGTGGTTCACGACCAGATAGGCGCCGTGCAGTCCACCCCACACGATGAAGGTCCAGCCCGCTCCGTGCCAGAGCCCGCCCAGCAGCATGGTCGCCATGAGGTTGACGTAACGCCGCGCGGGCCCCTTGCGATTGCCGCCGAGGGGGTAGTAAAGATAGTCACGCAGGAAGCGCGACAGCGTCATGTGCCAGCGCCGCCAGAACTCGATGATGTTCGCCGCTTTGTAGGGAGAATGAAAGTTGATCGGCAGCCGGATGCCGAACAGGAGCGACAACCCCACCGCCATGTCCGAGTAGCCGGAGAAATCGAAGTAAAGCTGGAAAGTGTAGGCGAGCGCCCCGCACCACGCCTCGAGGAACGTCAACGTCTGGCCCGCCAGCGGCGCATCGAACACCGGGGCGACGTGGGGCGCGATGCCGTCGGCAATAATCACCTTCTTGAACAGCCCGATGACAAAGATCGTGAGGCCGGCTGCAAGATTGCCGTAATCGGGACGGTAGGTTCCCGGCTGCCCGAACTGCGGCATCATCTCGCGGTGATGCAGGATCGGGCCCGCGATCAGGTGCGGAAAGTAGGTCACGAACAGCCCGTAGTGCACGAAGCTGTACTCCCGCGCCTTGCCCTGGTAGGCGTCGGCCAGGAACGCGATCTGCGTGAAGGTGAAGAACGAGATGCCGAGCGGCAGAATGATGGCGCCCAGGCTCGTGGAAGTGCCGAGCGCGGCATTGACGTTGTCGAGAAAGAAATTCGCATACTTGTAATAGCCCAGCACCGCCAGATCGGCGCTTACCGCCAGGGCCAGGAGGCGCTTCTTGCGGCCCGCGTCGGCTGCCGCGCCGGCGCGGACGATGGCGAGCCCCATGCCATAGTTGAACAAGACCGAGGCGACGAGCAGCGCAACGTACGCCGGGCTCCACCAGCCGTAGAAAAAGAGCGATGCCGCGGCCAGCCAGCCGGCCGCGAGCTTGGCGCTCACCTTTCCGAGCTGGAAGAAGACGAGCAGTGTGACCGGCAGGAAAAGGAAGATGAAGGCGTAGGAATTGAACAGCATTACGGTCGGTGAAGCGTGATAAGTGATAAGTGATAGGTGATGGGTGACGGCAAAGTCGTATTACCTATCACTTATCACCCGTCACTGATCACTAAAAAAGCTGGAGATCTCCGCCACGATGCCCGCGACCTGCTCCACGGTGAGTCCGTAGTAGAGCGGCAGGCGCAGCAGCCGGCCCGCGACGTCGTCCGTCACCGTCATCGGTCCCGCAGCGCGGCCGAATTTCCGTCCTGCGGGCGCCGAATGCAGCGGCACGTAATGGAATACCGAGTGGACGCCGCGAGATTTCAGGTGCGCAATCAGGCCACTCCGGGCCGCGAGGTCCTTCAACAGGAGGTAGAACAGGTGGCCGTTGCCCTCGATACCTTCGGGCTCCGGTTGTGGCAGCGCGAGCACGCCGCGCTGCGCGAGCGCCTCCAGCCCCTGCCGGTAGGCGGCGCAGATCTGCATCCGCGTGGCGTTGATCTCGTCGGCGCGCTCGAGCTGCGCCCACAGGAAAGCGCCGATGAGCTCGCTCGGCAGGAAGGAGGAGCCGAGGTCCACCCAGGTGTACTTGTCCACCTCGCCCCGGAAGAACTGGGCGCGGTTGGTGCCTTTCTCGCGGATGATCTCCGCACGCTCGAGGAAGCGCGGGTCGTTGACGAGCAGCGCGCCGCCCTCGCCGCTGATGACATTCTTGGTTTCGTGGAACGACAGGCAGCCGAGATGACCGATGGCGCCCAGCTTGCGGCCCTTGTATTCCGCGAGTATGCCCTGGGCGGCATCCTCCACCACCACCAGCTCGCGGCTGCGCGCAAGCGCCATCAGTGTGTCCATCTCGCAAGCGACGCCGGCATAGTGCACCGGCACGATGGCGCGGGTCCTGGGCGTTATCGCCCGCGCTACCTGTTGCTCGTCGAGGTTGAGCGTATCCGGACGGATATCGACGAACACGGGAACCGCGCCCCGCAGCACGAACGCGTTGGCGGTGGAAACGAAGGTGAACGATGGCATGATCACTTCGTCGCCCGGCTCGAGGTCGCACAGAATCGCCGCCATCTCGAGCGCAGCGGTGCACGAATGCGTGAGCAGCGCGCGCCTCGCGCCGAGGTTCTGCTCGAGCCACTGGTGGCACTGGCGCGTGAACCGGCCGTCGCCCGCGAGGTGGCCTTCGCGCACCGCCGCGGCGATGTTCTCCAGCTCACCGGCGATGGTAAACGGCTTGTTGAATGGGATCTTCATTTCATGACAGTAAATAGGAAATAGGAAACAGGAAATGGAAACCCACTGCCATGCCAACCCTCTCCGACGAAACGAAGGCGATTTTTCTTTTTCCCATTCCCTATTCCCTATTTCCTATTCACCGCGCCTCAAGGGCGCCGCCGCGCCACCACGAGGAGCGACCCGCCGGCGGGAAACGGGATGCCCGCGCGGATCAGCAACCGCTCGAAATCGAGCGTCTTTTCCAGCATCCAGTTGAGCCAGGGCGCGATCCGCAATTCGGCGAGCGGGTCGTATTGGGTCCGGGATTTCTGCTGGGCGAGTCGCGATGCGGTCATGAGCGGTAGCAGCAGCGTCACGAAAGAGGTCATTTTAACGATCTCGAACCCTGCCTCCACCAGTCGCGCGTGCAGGTCGGCTGCCCGGTAGCGCCGCACATGCCGGGCGTGCACGTCGTACTCGCTCCACAGAAACGGGTGCTGCGGCACGGTGAGCAGCAGTCCGCCGCCGGGCGCCAGTGCTTCCCGCAAGGCCCGCAGCACGGTGCGATCGTCCTCGATGTGCTCGATCACGTCGAACGCGCCCGCGACGTCGAATTCCCCGCGGAACGGAATGCGCCGTGCGTCCATCTGGATCAGGCGCGCGGCGGGCACGCGGCGTGACGCGAACGCGAGCCCTTCAGCGGCCACTTCGCTGCCGGCTACCTCGAGCGCGGGGAACGCGGCCGCGATGCCCGCGAGCACGAAACCGGTGCCGCAGCCTACCTCGAGGAATCGCTTCGCGCCGGGAAAATAGCGGCCCAGCGCCCAGACGATGAGCCGGTTGCGCGCCCGAAACCAGAAGTTGCGTGATTCCAGCTCGGCGAGCGCGGAAAAATGCGCAGGGTCGTAGCCCTCCCCCGCATGTGCGAGTTCAGGTGCAAACGCGGCGAAGCCCGCCAGCGCCTGTGGTTCGAACCCGCATTGCGGGCATAGCCAGCTGTCGCGCGCAAAACCGGCTCCGCAGCGCAGGCACAGCCTCAACCCTGGCTCCCGATCACGATGCCAACGCAGATCAGCGCCAGGCCCGCGAGCTTGGTCAAGGTGAGCGGTTCGCTGAACAACCAGGCGGAGCACAGCACGACCAGGACGAACGCAAAACTGACGAAGGGATAGGCATGGGATAGCTCGAGCTTGGTCATCGCCGCCATCCATGTCATTGTCGCGACCAGCAAGCCCGCGAGCGCGGACACGACCCAGGGGTTGACTAGTATCCGTGCCAGAAACCAGAACTTGTCGGCAGGGTCCGCCGGCAGCGCGCCGGCACCCATGACCTGCCACTTGATGATGAGCTGCGCATAAACCGTCAGCAGTATGGTGCACGCCACGTAGAAATAGCTCATCGGATCACCCGGTGGTAGACGTCGACGGGATTGCGGAAGTGAAAGCCCAGCGAAGCGTAGAGATTGAGCGCGGCGGTATTGGCGATTGAAATCGAGCTTGAAAGCTCGGATGCCCCGTTGCGCACCAGGTCCGCGCACACGGCGCTCCACAGGTGCTTGGCGACGCCGCGGCCGCGGTGACTGCCGTCGAGGGCATGCAGCACCAGCTTTCCGCCTTCGTGGGCGATGAAGCCCGCGGCGTGGCCCTCCCACTTCAGGCCATAGACCTGGCCGGCCGCGTGCAGTGTCTTGAGCCAGTTCTCGTATCGCAGGTCGGCCAGCCGGCGCTCGACGTTGAAGTCGCGGTGAAAGCGGCCGTGCCGGAAAGCTTCGCGGCAGGTCGCCAGCAACGGTGCCAGGGACGGGTTCAGGTCAAACGCGGCGGCGGAATGCGGCGCAGCTCGCAATTGCCCGGGCGGGCAGTAAGGCTCGGTCAACGTATCGCAGTAATAGAAGCCATTGCGGTGCAGGATCTCCTTGGACGCGAGCGGGTCGGCCCGGACCGTGTAATGGCCCGGCGCCTTCACCTGCGCCATCGCCTCGGGGCCGGCGTTGGCGAGCTCGAAGGCATCGCAGCCCAGCGCCGCGCAGTCCCACGGCGTGCGCTCAATCAGCTTTGCGCCCGCCATGGAAAGTCGTATGCATCACGATGTAGAGCGGCCGCTTCTTCGTTTCGTCGTAGGTCCTGCCAAGGTAGATGCCCAGCATGCCGAGAATCGCAATGATGATGCCGCCGATGAAGTAGACCGAAACGATGAGGCTCGCCCAGCCGACGATCGTCGAGCCGTAGAGCGCCGCGTGCACCAGGATGTACAGGCCGTAGCAGAACGCCAGCAGGGATATCAAAAACCCGACGCGGATTGCGAGCCGCAGCGGCTTGTCGGAATACGCGATGATGGTCTGCGAGGCGAGGCGCAGCAGCTTCACGACCGTGTAGGTCGAGCGCCCTTCGTGCCGCTCGTCGTGCTGCACGTGGAGGGTGGCGGTCGGGTAGCCGGCCCAGTTGAGCAGCGCGCCGAAAAAGCGCAGCTGCTCGCGCATTTGCCCGATGGCGGCAACCACGCTGCGGGAGATCATGCGGTAGTTTCCGGCGCGGCCGTCGTACTCCATGTCGGCGAGCCAGCTGAAGAGCTTGTAGAACAGCCACGAGCTGAAGCGCTTGAGCAAGGGACCGCTGCTCTGGCTGCGGGACGCGATCACGACCTCGTAGCCCTCCCTGGCCTTGGCATAGAGTCGCGGGATCTCTTCCGGACGATCCTGCAGGTCGCAATCCATCACGACCACCCAATCGCCGTCGCAGAAATCGAGCCCGGCGGTAATTCCGTAGTGCTGGCCGAAATTGCGGCTGAACTGGATGCCCTTCACGCGTGCATCTTTGCGCGCGAGCGCCTGAATGATTTCCCAGGAACGGTCGCCGCCGCAGTCCTCGACCATGACGATCTCGAAGTCCTGCGTGATGCCGGACAGCGCGGCAACGAGGCGGCGGTAAAGCTCTTCGAGGCAACCCTCGGCCTTGTAGACGGGCGTGACGACGGAGATGTGCGGCATGGCTATTCGCGGAAGTGCGTGAATAGTGAATGGTGAATGGTGAATGGTGAACGACGTTTACGCCATCCGGAACAAGCAGCTGTTTTCCGTTCACTATTCACTATTCACCGTTCACGGGTTTTGAGTAAACTGGATGCGGTACAGTTTGTCGTAGATCCCGCCGCGGGCCAACAGCTCGCGATGGGTGCCGGTTTCGGCGATGCGGCCGCGGTCGAGCGCGACGATACGGTCGGCCTTCTCCACCGTGGACAGCCGGTGCGCAATGACGAGGGTGGTGCGTCCCCGCATCAGCGCCTCCAGCGCCGCCTGCACGTGGCGCTCCGATTCGGTGTCGAGGGCAGAGGTCGCTTCGTCGAGCACCAGCACCGGCGCGTTCTTGAGAAGCGCGCGCGCGATCGCGATCCGCTGGCGCTGCCCGCCGGAGAGCTTCAGTCCATTTTCGCCGACCAGCGTCGCGAGCCCCTGCGGCATCTCGCGGATGAATCCCATGGCGTGCGCCGCCTCGGCGGCGGCGATGATGTCGCGCTCGACGGCGCCCTTCATCATCCCGTAGGCGATGTTCGCGGCGACCGTGTCGTTGAACAGCACCACGTCCTGGCTGACCAGCGCGATGTTCGCCCGCAGGCTTGCGAGAGACAAAGTCTCCAGGTCGTACCGGTCGAGCAGCACGCGCCCGCGCGTCGGCTGGTAGAAGCGTGGCACCATGTTGGCAAGCGTCGTCTTGCCGGCGCCCGAGGCACCGACCAGCGCCACCGTCTCTCCCGGGGCAATGGCGAGGTCGATTCCGTCGAGCGCGGGCCGGCCGGAGCCTCCGTAGGAGAAACCCACGCCCTCGAAGCGAACCTCGCCGCGGGCACGGCCGATGACTGCGGTCCCGTGATCGGGCTCGGACTCCCGGTCGATCAGCTGGAACACGCTCTCGGCGGCGGCGAGCCCCTTCTGCAGATACTCGTTGATATCGGTTACGCGCTTGAGGGGCGCGGTGAGCATCAGCATGCCCGCCACGAATGCCGCGAACTCGCCCACCGACAACAGTGCGGCGCTCGATTGCAGCATCGCGTAATAGACGATGACCGCGAGCGCGACCGCCGCGATCAACTGCACGATCGGCGCGCTCGCCGCCATGGCCGAGACCTGCTTCATCTGATGGCGCCGCACGCGATTCGCTTCCTGGTCGAAGCGAAACTTCTCGTAATCCTGCCCGCCGAAGAGCTTTACCACCTTGTGCCCGCCGATGGCCTCCTCGATCACCTGGGTGATGTAGCCCATCGCCTCCTGCACTTCTCGGCTCGAGCGGCGCAGCTTCACACTCAGGACCCGCACCACGGCCACGATCAGCGGCCCCATCACCAGCGCGAACAGTGTCAGCTTCCAATTGAGCCACAGCAGGTACGCCAGCAGTCCGACGATCGCGAGCGTGTCGCGAAACACGATGGTGAGCGCGCTGGTTGCCGCCTGGGTGACCTGCGTCACGTCGAAGGTGAGCTTGGAAATGAGGATGCCGGAAGGCTGCTCGTCGTAGAACCGCGCCGGCAGCGCCAGCAGCTTCGCGAACATTGCGTTGCGCAGATCGGTCACCAGGCGGTTGCCGACCCAGCCCAGGGAATAGTTTGCGATGTAAGCAGCCGTGCCGCGGATAGCGAACAGCGCGACAATCACGACCGGCATCCAGCGGATAAGCTGCGGGTCCTTGTCGATGAAGGTACCTTCGATCAGCGGCTGCATCAGCGCCGGCAGCGCCGGTTCGGTCGCCGCGACGATCGCCATGCCGAAGCAGCCGAGCGCGAACACCCGCCAGTGCGGCTTGACGTGGGACAGCAACCGCAGGTAGAGCTCGGTGCTCGTCATCGTGCGCATTCCCCGCACGATAGCAAAAAC
>Ga0137409_10005964_pt1 | contig 12670 bp, 14 predicted proteins | sample CZODoug1_16funga_FD_122059 | JGI IMG/M metagenome (GOLD analysis project Ga0137409, IMG submission 122059) | Vadose zone soil fungal communities from Angelo Coast Range Reserve, California, USA - CZODoug1_16fungal (Hybrid Assembly) | ecosystem: Environmental > Terrestrial > Soil > Vadose zone...
TGGTGTAGATGAACTTCTCGCGGCTGGTGTCGGACAGCTCGTACTCGGGTCCGAGCACTATCGCCTGCACCGGACACGCCTCTTCGCAGTAGCCACAGAAGATGCAGCGGAGCATGTTGATCTCATAGGTCTTCGCGTATCGCTCGCCCGGAGACACCCTCTTCTCTTCGGTGTTCTCGGCTGCGATCACGAGGATGCAGCCCACCGGGCAGGCGGCCGCGCACAGCTCGCAGCCGATGCATCGCTCGAGGCCGTTGTCGTACCTGCGCAGGTAGTGCCGCCCGCGGTACCGCTCTGACCGGGGCGTCTTCTCCTCTGGGTACATGGTCGTGACCACGGGCTTGAAGAACTCGGAGAGTGTGGTCTTCAGGCCGCCCGCAAGCGCTGCCACGTCGCCGGCGACGCTCGGCTTCTCGCCCTCCGGCTTGGCCGGCACCCCCTCGCCTGGCCGCCTCAGCGGTGTCGGGTTCCCGTTCCCGCTGTCATCTGCCATCCCTACCCCTGCACCGCGATCAGCACGATCCCGGTGATGATGATGTTCGCGATCGCCAGCGGCATGAGCACCTTCCAGCCCAATCGCATGAGCATGTCGTAGCGAAGGCGCGGCAACGTTCCGCGGAGCCAAATGTAAAGGAAGAGGAACAGGATCACCTTGAGCAGGAAGGCGATCACCGGCGGCACGAACCACAGGTACCAGCCGCCGAAGAAGAGCAGCGCCGCCAGCGCCGAGACGGTGATCATGTTCACGTACTCGGCCAGGTAGTACATGACGAACTTGAGGCCCGAGTACTCGGTGAGAAACCCGCCAATCAACTCCTGCTCGGCCTCGGGCAGGTCGAACGGGGCGCGGTTGGTCTCGGCGACCGCAGAGATCAGGTAGATCACGAATCCGATCGGCGTCAGGAGAATCAGCGGGATCGGGCCGCTGTACCAACCCCAGTGGACGGTGTACTCCACGATTTCGCGCAGGCGCAGCGAGCCGACGATCATGAAGGTCGGCACGAGCGAGAGACCCAGCGCCATCTCGTAGCTGATGAGCTGTGCGGCCGAGCGGAGTCCACCCAGAAGCGAGTACTTGTTGTTGGACGCGTACCCGCCGATCACGATCGCGTACACGTTCAGCGAGCTGAAAGCGAAGACCAGCAGCACGCCGATGTTCAGGTCGGCGATCCAGTACTGGACGTTGTACCAGAGCCCGATCGGGATCACGGCCCACGCGAGGAAGGCCGCCGCGACGGCGATCGTGGGCGCGATCACGAATAGGGTCTTGTCCGTCGCCGCGGGGACGAAGCTCTCTTTGAAAGCGAGCTTCACGCCATCCGCGGCGAGCTGCAGCAGGCCGAATGGACCCACACGGTTCGGCCCCGGCCTCCGCTGGATCCGGCCGAGCGCGACGCGCTCGAACCAGACGGTGTACGCGGTCGCGGTGAGCACGACGAAGAGAAGGGCCGTGATGGCCGCGGTGACCACGACCCAGTGCCCGATTGGGTCGTTGTAGATCGCGTTCACGTCCGTCCTTCCGCGTGGCCCGGCTTAGCCCCACCCCGCAAAATCTGCGATTTTGCGGGGACCCCGGAGGCCGGGCCAGCGCCTTCCTGCCTAGTCGGGTCGTCGTAGATGGCGTTCACGGGTGGGCGGGCCCGATGAGCACCGGGGTCGGTTCAGGTTCGGGTGACGGGGCCTGTGCGAGCGCGCCCAGCGCCGGTGCCTTCGCGGCCGCCTCGCGCTGGATGGGAAAGATGCCCGGATAGTCGAGGTTCATGCCGAGCGCCACACCGAGCTCGGTCAGGGCCTCCCACGCCTCTTTTAGAGGTGGGCCGGTGGCGATTGCCGGCCGCAGGAACTGGACGGTGCCCTCGAGGTTGGTGTAGCTCCCCTGACGCTCGGCGAACGTGGTGGCGGGCAGCACGACGTCGACCTTGGCGTGCTCAGGTCGCGCAAGGTGGTCCCACACGGCCAGGAAGCGGACGGAGCTCGGGATGCCGGCGGTGGGCGGCAGTCCCCAGCTCAGAAGGGACGTGACACCGTCGAGTGAGTCCCAGCCCGCGACGCCCAGGGCCAGTGCGCCGCGCTCGTTTGTCGCCCGATACAGAGGCATCTCCTTGCCGCCCACCTTCTCGGCCAGGTCGCCGCACGCGGAGGCAAGCTCGTTCATGTCTTCGCTGCCGTGGCCGTCGCCGAACAGGATCGCCACGGGGCCGCCCGGGTTCTGCAGAAGCTCGTGCGTAACGAGCTTGCGTACCTCGGCGGCGGCTGCGCCCTTCTCGTTGCGGATGTGGACGGTTTGAGGGTTGCGGTCGAGGTCGACCCCGTCAGGGTGGATCACGATCAGCTTCGCGCCGCGCTTGCTCACGGCCTTCTTGACCCTGAGGTTGACGATGGGCACGTCGTGCTCGGTGTCGGAGGCGACGATGACAATGACGCGCGCGTCATCTATGTCCTTGATCCGCATCGTGGGGCCGGCAGGCGACGGGATCGCTGTGCGGCCGTGCATCTTCACCTTGGCTCCCTTCAGCGGCCCGTCGAGCATGCGGCGGAAGAGGAATGCCTCCTCGTTGGTCAGGTCCGCGGGCAGCGACAGGCCGAGCCTGGCGCCCTTGCCCTTGATCCCGTCGGCGACGGCCGCCAGAGCGTTGGCCCACGTCGCCCTCGCGCCGCGGACCACCGGAGTGCGGAGTCGCGAGGGGTCGTTGACGTCGGTGTAGTCGAACCGGCCGCGGTCGCAGATCCAGCCCTCGTCAATGTCATCGTTCTCCCGTGAGGTGACGCGCACCAGCTGGCCGCGGCGCTGCCACATCGTCACGTTGCAGCCAACCGCGCATTTCGAGCACACGCTCTCGCTGTGGGTCATGTCCCAAGGTCGCGACTCGAAACGCCATACCCGCGACGTGAGGGCGCCGACGGGGCAGAGGTCGATGATGTTGCCGCTGAAGATCGACTGCAGCGGCTGATCGAACTGGCTGGTGATGTAGGACTGCACGCCGCGCTGCCCGACGGTCAGCTCCTGCTCCCAAGCGATCTCGTCGTAGTAGCGCGTGCACCGATAGCAGAGGACACAGCGCTCGCGGTCGAGCGCGATGTTCTGGGAGAGCGGGATCGGCTTCTTGAAATGCAGGCGCGGCCCGTCGATCCGGCTCGTCGGATAACCGTGGCGGAACGTGAAGTCCTGCAGCGGGCACTCGCCGCCCTTGTCGCAGACGGGGCAGTCGAGCGGGTGGTTGACGAGCTCGAACTCGAGGATGTCGGCGCGCGCCTGCACCGCCATCGCGCTCTGCGTGCGCACGACCATGCCTTCCGCCACGGGCGTGGTGCATGCGGTCTGAGGCCGCGGCGGCCCTGGTGTGAAATCGACCAGGCACAGCCGGCACGCGCCGACCGGGTCGAGCTTGTGGTGGTAGCAGAAGACGGGAATCTCGATCCCGACGGTCTTGGCTGCCTCGACGATCAGCGTCCCGGCCGGGACCGTGATCCTGTGCCCGTCGATGGTCAGGTTTACGTCAGGCATTCGCGAGTACGGCTCCGACATTGCAGGTGTGTCTCAGAGCGTGGTCCTCGTACTCATCGCGGAAATGCCTGAAGGTCGAGTCGATGACCCAGCCGGCCGCGTCGCCAAGACCACACAGGCAGCGCCCATTCTGAAGGCCGTCCGCGACGCGCTCGAGTATGCCGAGCTCGACCGCCGAGCCCTCGTTGGCCAGGATGCGCTCGTACGTTCGGACCGCCCAGTTGCCGCCGACGCGGCAGGGCGTGCACTTTCCGCACGACTCGTGTGCATAAAACTGCAGGAGGCGGTAGGCCGCTCGAACGACGCAGTGCGAGTCGTCCATCACGATCACTCCACCTGACCCGCCCATCGAGCGGGCGGCGGCCAGGGCCTCCATGTCGGTGTTGGTGTCGAGCATGCTTTCGGGCAGCACCGGCGCCGACGAGCCGCCGGGCCAGAACACCTTTACCTTGCGACCCTCCGGCGGGCCGCCGGCGAGCTCCATGATCACGTGGCGGAAGGACTTGCCGAGCTCGACCTCGTAGACCCCCGGCTTGCGCACGTTGCCGCTCACCGATAGGAGACGTGTGCCCGGCGACTTCTCCGTCCCGAACTTGGCGTACGCGGCGCCGCCGTTTTGGACGATCCATGGCACGGTGGCGAGGGTCTCCACGTTGTTCAGCAAGGTCGGGCGGCCCCACGCACCCTTGACCGCGGGGAAGGGAGGCCGGGAGCGCGGTTGGGCGCGCTTTCCTTCGAGCGATTCCAGCAGCGCCGTCTCCTCACCGCAGATGTAGGCGCCGTGTCCCCGGTAGAGCTGGATGTCGAGCGGGTAGTCCTTGCCCATCGGCTTCGGTCCGAGGTATCCCTTGTCGCGCGCTTCCGCGATCGCTTCGACCAGCATCCGGTAAGGCGCGTCGTACTCGCCGCGGATGTAGATCCAGGCCTGGTTGGCGCCGATCGCGTAAGCGGCGATCATCACCCCCTCGAGGAACATGTGGGGTGAGTTCTCGATGATGTAGCGGTCCTTCGTGGTCCCGGGCTCGGACTCGTCCGCATTCACAACCACGTACTTCGGTCCCGGCGCGTCGCGGTTGATGAAGCTCCACTTGGTGCCCGTGGCAAAGCCGGCGCCGCCGCGCCCGCGCAAGCCCGATTTCTTGACCTCGCCGACGATGTCAGCCGGCGGCATCTCGAGCAGGGCCTTGCGGAGCGCGGTGTACCCGCCGGCCGTGGACTCGTAGACCGAGAGCTTGTGGAGGTCAGGCGTGCCAAACCAGCGCGTCAAGACGTGGTTAGGCGCATCGCCAAAAGACCCGCGAAGCTCAGCCACTCTTCTTCTTCCTCGGCTTTGCGGGCTTTAGCCCCTCACCCTGACCCTCTCCCCGAATGTGGAGAGGGCGATTCCGTCGCTCTGCAACCATGGCGTCGATCTTTTCGGCCGTCAGGTCGTAGTGATACGTGTGATCGAGCCGCATCATCGGCGCGAACTCGCATGCCCCGAGGCACTCGACCTCCTCGAAGCTGAACAGGCCGTCGGACGAGACCTCGCCGGCCTCCTTCACGCCGATCGCGCCCTTCACGTGATCCACGATGTCGCCGGCGCCACGCAGCATGCAGCTGAGGTTGGTGCACACGTAAAAGCGGTGCTTGCCGATCGGCGAGAGGTGGAACAGCGTGTAAAAGGTGGCGACGCCCTCGACATAACCCGGGTCGAGCTGAAGGGCGACGGCCACCTCGCTCATCGCCTCGGGCGTCAGGTAGCCGAGCTCCTCTTGAGCGAGGTCGAGCGCCGGCATCACCGCCGACCGGGGCTGCGGATAACGCGCGGGGAGCGCCTTGATCTCGTCAACCAGGTGAGGAGACAGCACGCTCACCTATCCACGTCTCCGAGCACCGTGTCCGCGGTGCCGATGATCGCGATCATGTCCGCGACCATGTGGTTGAGCGCCATCCGCTCGAGCGCCTGCAGGTTGACGAACGAGGCGGAGCGAAACTTGACCCGGCGCGGCTTGTGCGTGCCATCGCTGACGACGTAACAACCATTCTCTCCGCGACCCGACTCGACCGCGATGTACACATCGCCCGGCGGCACGGAGTACCCCTCGGTGAAGAGCTTGAAGTGGTGGATCACCGCTTCCATCGAGGTCTCCAGCTCTTCGCGCGGAGGGGGCAGCATCTTGCGGTCGTCGACGTTGACCGGCCCATCGGGCAGCCTGTCCAGCGCCTGGCGCAGGATCTTGACCGCCTCGCGCATCTCCTTGATCCGCACGAGATAACGCCCGTAGCAGTCGCAGTCGTCGGAGACGGCGACCTCGAAGTCGTAGTTCTCGTAGCCCGAGTAGGGCATCGACTTGCGCAGGTCCCACGCGATGCCCGAGCCGCGGATCATCGGGCCGGTCGCGCCCAACACCTTGGCGTCTTCCGGTGAAAGCCGCCCGATGCCGATCGTGCGCGAGCGCCAGATCGGGTTCATGGTCAGCAGGTCCTCGTACTCGTCGATGTGCCCCGGCATCTTGTTGATGAAGTCGTCCAGCATTTCGAGGAAGCGCGGCGTGGCGTCGGCCATCACGCCTCCAGGGCGGATGTACGAGGTGTGCATCCGGAAACCTGAGATCTCCTCGTTCATGTCGAGGATGGTGTCCCGCTCGCGAAAGCAGTACATGAGCATGGACATCGCGCCGAGCTCGAGGCCGCTGGTCCCCATCCACACGAGGTGGGAAGACAGGCGCGTCAGCTCCGACATGATCACGCGTAGGACCTGCGCCCGCGGCGGAACCTCGACGCCCATCAGCTTTTCCACCGCCAGCGCGTAGGCCAGGTTGTTGATGGGAGGAGAGAGGTAGTCGTGGCGGTCCGTGACTACGACGCCCTGCTGCCAGCGCAGCGCTTCCATCTGCTTCTCGATCCCGGTGTGGAGGTAGCCGATGACCGGCTTGACGCTGCGCACCTGCTCGCCGTCGAGGTCGACGATCAGTCGAAGCACGCCGTGCGTGGACGGGTGATGGGGGCCGAAGTTGACAGTGAGCAGCTCGCCGCCGAAGGCGCCCTGCTCGCCGGTCTTGGTGATCGTCACACCTTGAAGAGTGCTCACGCGTCCTCGGGGGCGGTCTGCCAGACCTGGTGCTCTTCGGAGAACTCCACGACCTCGCCTCCGACGGGATAGTCGCGTCGGAGCGGGTGACCGACCCAGTCGTCGGGCATCAGGATGCGCGTCAGGTCCGGGTGTCCGTTGAAGACGACTCCGAACATGTCGTAGGTCTCGCGCTCCTCCCAGTTGGCAGGTGGAAAGAGCTCGTGCACCGAGTCGATGTGCGGCGGGTCGCCATCGACGAATGCGCGGACGCGAATCTGTTCTTTCGTCTCGAGGTCGCGCAGCTCGTAGACGAGCTCGTATCGGGCCGGCCACTGCCGGGAGGTGTCCACGAGGTGGTCGACGCAGGTCAGGAAGACGAGCAACCGGAAGCCGTCGTCTTTGAGCGACTGGAGTGCTGTTTTGATGTTCGTGGGCTCGACCGCGACCCACGCGTCCCCCGCGCTGACGCCACGCTCGACTATGAGGTTCTCGGCAATCACTGCCGGGGGAGGATTCCCTCGGCCTTGATCCTCTCCTGCAGGATCATCAGCGCGTTCAGCAGGTCCTCGGGCCGCGGAGGGCAGCCGGGGATATAGACGTCGACCGGCACGATCTTGTCCACGCCCTGCAGGAGCGCGTAGTTGTTGAACACGCCTCCGGTCGAGGCGCAAGCGCCCATGGAGATGACCCACTTCGGCTCAGGCATCTGGTCGTAGACGACGCGCAGGACCGGCGCCATCTTCTGCGAGACGCGGCCCGAAACGATCATGAGGTCGGACTGACGCGGCGAGGCACGGAACGCCTCCGAGCCGAACCGGGCGATGTCCACGCCGGCGGTTGCGGTCGCGATCATCTCGATGGCGCAGCACGCGAGCCCGAACTGCGCGGGCCACACCGAGTTGCCGCGGCCCCAGCCGACCACCTTGCCGAGGGTGGTCGTGAGGATGTTCTGGCCGAGGGATTCGGCGAGGTCTTCTATTCCCAATCCAGGCCTCCCTTGCGCCAGATATGCGCCAGCGCGACGAGCAGGATGCCCATGAAGACGAGCATCTCGATCAGGCCGAACCACTTGAGCTGGCGCAGCAGCACCGCCCACGGGTAGAAGAAGACGGCCTCGACGTCGAAGATGATGAAGAGCATCGCGGTCAGGTAGAAACGGACGGAGATTCGGCGATGGGCGGGGCTGTCGGGGATGATGCCCGACTCATAAGGGGCGAGCTTGCGCTTGAAGGGCTTGGAGGGTCCGAGCACGAAGCTCAAGGTGACCAATGCGCCGAGAAGGCCGAGGACTATCAGGACGAAGATCAGGACTGGGACGTAGCTCTCGAGCAAGTTTCCGAAGCGGCCTCACACGAACTGGGGCTTTTGGGAACGGGGTTAATTCTAGTTCGGCATTAACACCGGGCAGGCAGGCCTGCCCGCCAGGGCAGCAACACGTTGTCTGCTGGCATTCGAAATCTGCCGGGGTGACGGCCGGAATAAATCCGGCCAGAGGCCCCGCTCCGTCCTACTTAGTGAGCCTCTTTGTGGTGATGCTGAATCTTGGTTCCGCGTGAGAGCGTGGCGTGGATGGGGCAGTAGCGGTTGCACGCCAGGTCAAGCGCGCGCTCGACCGATTCCTTGTCGTGCTTGCCGTCCCAGCCGAGGTGAAACGTGATGTCGATCTTGAGAAACGCCCGCGGCCACTCCTTGTCCTGCTCGCCTTCGACCTCGACCTCCAGCGACTTGATCGGCTGCTTGAACTTCTTGAGCAGGAGCACCGCGTTGAGGCCGGTGCAGCCGCCGAGCGCTGCGAGGAGCATCTCGGTCGGGCGCATCGCCGTGTCGTCGCCGAAGATGGGCGGCTCGTCGATGGCCGCGGAATGGCCCGAGGCCGACTCGATGTCGAACCTGACTTTGTCACCATCCCACCTCGCGATTGCCTTGGCCAAGACCTTCGAACCATATATGCTGGTTGCCACGTAGGGGGGAGTAGCCACTCCCGCTGGTCCCGTCAAGACGGCAGCAATGCCCGGGGCCGCACGGATCGCCGGATCCGCGGCAAGACCTCTATCGAATCCATCTTGAATTGGAGGTCTCCATGACAAGGACGATCCTGGTCTCGATCCTCTTGATCGCATTCACCGACGTCGCGCTGCAGTTGGACAACGCACTGGCCATCTCGTCGGTGGCGAGCGGCGTTCCTCTGTCGTACAGGTTCTTTGTCCTGGCCGGGGGTGTGCTGCTCGCGGCAATCTGCTTGTTCGTTTTCACACTGATCGGCTCAACGCTGATCGAGAAGATCGCCTGGCTCAAGCCGGTGGCGGGTCTGGCGCTCATCCTGATCGGCATCAAGCTCGGTTACGACTACTTTCGCCCGTGACAGAAGCGCCCGAGTCGCGGCCGACCGGTTGGTTCTCGACGCCCTGGCAGATCGCGGGAGGCGCGGTGATCGTCGTCCTCGTGATCGTGCTCATGGTCTTCCTCGTCGAGCACGACGCTGCCGCGCAGACTCCGGACGCGGATACCTCGGTGGCAAACGTGCTGAGGCAGGACGGCTACCTGGTCGGCTTCGCGCTCCTCTACATCGAGGAGTCGGGGGTGCCCTTGTTCATCCCCGGGGACGCCTTCCTTGCTTATGTGGGCCACCGACTGCCGCACAACGTGCCGGTTTTCCTGGTGGCCTGGATCGGGTTCGTTCTCGCCGTCACGTTCGGCGCGACCAACCTGTACCTCCTCTCACGCCGTTACGGCCGGCGGCTGCTCGAGCACCGGCTGGCCGGATTGCTCCACCTGACGCCGGAGCGGCTGGAGACCGCCGAGCGTTCGTTTCGCCGGTGGGGACCTTGGGCCTTGATCTTCGGCCGGCACATCTTTGGGCTGCGAGTGCCGCTGACAGTGGCCGCGGGCCTGCTGAAGCTGCCTTACAGGACATTCGCGATCAGCGTGGCCATCTCCAGCGCCGCCTGGGCGGCCGTCTTCTTGCTGCTGGGCCTGTTTTTTGGCGACAGCGTGGAGCGGTCTCTGCGCTCGCACCCACTCCTCTACGGAGCCGGCGGAGCTGCCATCGTGCTGGCGGTCGTAGTGGTCGCCGTCGTTCGTGTTCGCCGCAGGGCGGCGGAAGATCGCGCTCACTAGACTCAGGCGCCGGCGAAGGGGCCGGGGAACCCGGCCACCGCGATTTCGGACCGGAAAGGTGGGGACTCTCTAGATTTGTGCTGTGCCCGACGACGTTCGTTCGAGGTTCGCCCCAGTCGCCGCCAATTACGCGAAGGCGACCTTTCACTCGTCGTCCGAGCGCCTGCAGGAGGTGCTCGACCTGGCCCGCCCCAAGCCTGGCGACCTCGCTCTCGATGTCGCGACAGGAACGGGCAACACAGCGTTCGCCCTGGCGCCTCACGTGCGGCGCGTCATCGGGCTCGACCTGACGACTGAGATGCTCGCTCAGGCGCGCCGCATCACCGAAGAGAGGGGTGTCGAGAACGTGGACTGGGTGCTCGGCGACGCCGCCCGCCTGCCGTTCCAGGACGAGACTTTCGACCTCTACACCGTCCGCGCAGCGCCGCACCACTTTCCCGACGTGGATGCTTTTCTCGAAGAGGCGTTTCGGGTCCTCAAGCCTGACCGGGACGCCGCTTTCATCGATTGCGCACCCCCGGCTGAAGCGCGCGAGGTGCTGCACGAGGTCGAGGTCCGGCGTGACCCGTCCCACGTTCGATCGCTGACCGTCGCGGAATGGATCGGCCGCCTGGAGCGCGCCGGCTTCGAGGTCGAGATCGCTTCGGCTCGTGAGCTGGACTGGGACTACGAAGAGTGGATGCGCAACATGGCCGTAGAACCGGCCCTGGCCGACGAGCTGGCGGCCGTGATCGAGGCGGCGCAGGGCGAGGCACGGACGCAGCTGCACCCGCAGCGGCGAGAGGGAAAGCTGAGGCACGCCTACTGGCACTGCTTGATTCGAGCTCACAAGAGAGGGTGACCGGACCGCTCGCCGAGGGCGAGCTGATCCTGCTGGTCGACAAGGTCGGCCGCCGCCATCGGGTCCGTCTGAAGGCAGGCGAACGCCACTCCCTTCATTCGGGCGTGATCAACCTCGACGACCTGATCGGTCGCCCTGAAGGGATCATCGTCACGACGCAGATGGGCGCCCGATTGCTCGCGGTGCGGCCGACTTTTGCCGAGCAGGTCACCGGCCGCCAGCGCCAGGCGCAGCCGATCTATCCCAAGGACCTGGGCGCGATCCTGGTCGCAGCGGACATCCACCCGGGCGCGAGGGTGCTCGAGGCGGGCACAGGGACCGGCGCGCTGACGCTCGCCGTCCTGCGCGCGGTGGGCCGCGACGGGTCCGTCGTGAGCTACGAACAGCGCGAGGAGTTTCTGGAGGCGGCCAGGAAGGCGATCATCGACAGCCTGGGCAGCCTTCCTCCCAATCTCACGCTGAAGCTGGGCGACGTGTACCTCGGGTTGGAGGAGCGGGACATCGACCGGGTGCTGCTCGATCTCCCCGAGCCGTGGCAGGCGGTTCCGGGGGCGAAGGCGGCGCTCCGGCCGGGCGGCATCGTCTTCGCCCACTGCCCGAACGTGAGCCAGGTCCAGCGATTTTTCGACTGCCTGCGCGAGGTGCGCGGCTTCGGGATGCTCGAGGCGTTCGAGGTGCTGCAGCGCGGCTGGACGGTGCGGGGCCGCAGCATGCGCCCGTCGCACCGCATGGTCGCCCATACCGGCTTTCTTTGCTTCGCCCGCCGCCTCGCCGAGGACGAGCTCTTCGAGCCTGAAGGAGAGGGATTCCGCTAGGCGCCGGAACCCTTTGCGGAGGCTTGCGTTTTATCGATGTGAGGCGCCGCGCCGTTGTAGTGGTGCTGCTGGTCGTCATAGCCCTCGTCACAGTCATCGGCGCCTCCGTCGCCGCCTTCCCGCGGGCGGTGGCTGCATTCCACGAGGCGACCACGCCGTCCGGTTGTGGCGGCGGCTAGCATTGGCTCCTCATGGGCATTTTTGTCGACCAGGGGAAAAGACCCGTTCACGTCACGGTCACCGGTGCGGCGGGCCAGATTGGCTACGCGCTCCTGTTTCGCATCGCCTCGGGCGAGCTCCTGGGTCCTGACCAGCCGATAGTTCTCCGTCTGCTGGAGATCGAGCCTGCGATGAAAGCCCTGGAAGGGGTCGCCATGGAGCTCGACGACTGCGCCTACCCGCTGCTCAACGACATGGTGCTCACCCACAAGGTCGAGGAAGCCTTCGACGGAACGTCATGGGCGCTGCTGGTCGGCTCGGTTCCGCGCAAGCAGGGAATGGAGCGGAAGGACCTGCTGTCAGTGAACGGCGGGATCTTCGGCCCCCAGGGCAAGGCGATCGCCGCGAAGGCCGCGAGCGACGTCCGGATCCTGGTCGTCGGGAACCCGTGCAACACCAATTGCTTGATCGCGCGATCGAACGCGCCTGAGATCCCTCCTGAGCGCTGGTTCGCGATGATGCGGCTCGACGAGAACCGTGCGAAGACGCAGCTCGCGAAGAAAGCGAAGGTGCCCGTCTCGGTCGTTACGAACATGGCGATCTGGGGCAACCACTCATCCACGCAGTACCCGGACGCTCGCAACGCGCGCATCGCAGGCATGGGGGTCTACGACGTGATCGACGACCATGGCTGGCTGAAGCGCGGATTCATCACGACGGTTCAAAACCGCGGCGCCAAGGTGCTCGAGGCGCGCGGCCTGTCCTCGGCCGCGTCAGCCGCCAACGCGGTGCTCGACTCGGTGCACAGCATTCGCAACCCCACCCCGTGGGGCGACTGGCACTCGGTCGCAGTCGTAAGCCATGGCGAGTACGGGGTCCCTGAGTGGCTCCAGTTCGGCTTCCCGGTACGCTCGGACGGCACGAACTGGGAGGTTGTCCCTGGCCTGGAGCACGACGATGACGCCAAGGAGCGGATCCGCATCACCACCGAGGAGCTGCTGCAGGAACGGGAGCTCGTGAAGGAGCTGGTTCCGACCTAACCCCGGCGGCCATACCGCGTGTTTTGTGCCAAACCCGCCGACAAGAGATCGAATTCCGCGTGTTTGGCGAGCGGCCTCAAGGGGTCAACGCAACACCTCATGAAAAGCAGGCAAGGTTGCCTGCAGGAAGGAGGTGTC
>Ga0137409_10005965_pt1 | contig 12668 bp, 14 predicted proteins | sample CZODoug1_16funga_FD_122059 | JGI IMG/M metagenome (GOLD analysis project Ga0137409, IMG submission 122059) | Vadose zone soil fungal communities from Angelo Coast Range Reserve, California, USA - CZODoug1_16fungal (Hybrid Assembly) | ecosystem: Environmental > Terrestrial > Soil > Vadose zone...
ACGCGGGCCTCGGGCAAACCCCGCGCGAGAAGGCCGCCGCGCAGGCGGCCGACCAGGCGAAGAAGGACGTCGACGTCGCGGGGATCCACCTCCAGGTCGCCAGGCTCTACCTGGCGGGTCTCCACGGCCTGGCGGGCGCGCCGAGCACCTGGGACCGCGAGCACGGCGTGGCCCTCTTCAACCAGGCGCAGAACGCGCTGAGCGACGCCGACCGGCAGCTCGCCGAGCTGCAGGGCCTCGCGCAAGGCAACTGGCCGGAGGCGCGCGATCCGCTCACCCGCGCCCGCAGCACCCTGGACCGTGCGCAAGGCCAGCTCCGCGCGCTCTCGGTGCCCCTGCGCACCGGCGGCGGCCAGGACCAGGCCGGCCAGAGCGTCATCGGCGAGATCTACAAATCCCTCGACTCGTCCCGGGACGAGCTGAGCGCCGCAGCCAAGGCGATGGGCGTCGATCCGAAGCTGCGGACACCATGACCAGGGCGCGCTGCCCATTCCGCCACGGCGCGCGTCACCGATGCTCCGGACGAGATCTGGGGACACCATACTTATCTCGGCGTGCCAACTCGCTGCGGCAGCGTTGGCATGAGGAGTTGAGTATGGTGTCCCCAGATCATGGCGCGCGGCCTGACGTGCCTGGCGCTACTTGTGCGCGACGAACGCCGCCTTGGCCTCGGGCAGCTCGCGCTTGATGTCCGCGATCCGCTGCTCGCTGGACGGATGATCCGAGAGGAACGCCGGCGGCTCCTTTCCTTTGGAGTACGCCAGCATCCTCTGCCAGAAATCGACCGCCGCGGCCGGGTCGTAACCCGCCTTGGCCATGAGCACGAGGCCGATGTGGTCGGCCTCGCTCTCCTGCTGGCGCGAGAAGGGCAATTCGACGCCCAGCTGGGCCCCCAACCCAAGCGCCGCTCCGGTCATCTGCACCGCACCGGGGCTCTTGGCCTGGACGGCTGCGAGGAGGCCCGCCTCCCCTAGCTGCATCAGTTGCGTCCGGGAGAGCCGCTCCGCTCCATGGTGCGCGAGCGCATGGGAGATCTCGTGGGCGAGCACGACCGCGAGCCCGTTCTCGTCCTGCGTGATGGGGAAGATGCCACTGTACACGGCGATCTTGCCGCCGGGCATGCACCAGGCATTGACGGTCTTCGGGTCGTCGATGACCGTCGTCTGCCACTGGTAGCCGGGGTGGAACTGAGCCTCGGCGGTGTCCGCCAATCGCTTGCTCACTCGCTGAACCAACGCGACGTGCTCCGGATTGGTGTCGGTCTTCGCCTTGGCGAGCTCTTGCTGGTACGCCTGCATCCCAAGCTGGTTGATGGTCGAATCCCCGACCAGGTTGAGCTGCTTGCGCCCGGTGACCGGCGCCGTCGTGCACGCCGCAAGCATCGCCGCCACGATGAGGAGTGTCTTCACATCCGTAATGTGGACACGGACCCGGCCGTCTGCTCGCCCCACGCGGCGTTGGTCATCCGCTTGACAGACCGAGCGTCCACCCGATTCGCAAGAGCCAGGTATGCGGCTGCGCCACCAACTGCCGATGCCCGTATGAGGTCAGCAGATCCACGGCATCGGGGTCGACCGGACGTCCAGCGCGTTGCGCATGGATCATCGCATTTCCCAGCACGTAGTTGATCGCGTTCGCCACCTCCGTCGGCGAGCGAAGCGCATGCGCATGGTAGCGATCGGCGAACACCTTCCCGCGGCGGTGCAATGCGCGGTTCACAGCCTTCGCGATCCGGATGGACAAGCCCTGGATTCCCCGGGCCAGCGCAGTTGCATCGCTGGCCTCGGCGATGAGGTGTAGGTGGTTCGATTGCACGGAAAAATGGACGACCCGGAAGCCGTCGCGTTGGCAACCCTCGCCGATGCAGGATGCGACCACGCGGAAGCAGGCCCGCGACCGAAGTTGCGCTGCCTCGGCGCAAACGCGCGTGGTCACGTGGACCGGGTGCCTGGCCGCGAGCGCCGGCCGGCGGACGTGTGGCACGCCAGCTCCGGGTTTCTTCGGACGCCCTGCCCCCGGCCGGTACCCGCCGCGTCCCCGATACCGCAGGTCAAACCCCAGCTGTTTCGGTTTCCGTCGCGCCATTGATTTGAGCATAATTCGCACCCCTGACATCCGAACCGGCCAGGTCATCCCGTGACACCGGGCAGGCGGCGAGCCGTTGCCGCCGTCCACACCGACGCAGCGAGGCAGCAACCCGCACTGGGTACCAGCGCTACAGTCCGCTGCCCCACTCCGCCACCGCGTGCGCCAGCTCGCGCAGGACGTCAGCGTCGGTACGCCCGCTGCGCTTCAGGACGTGGAAAGAATGATCAGCTCCCTCGACGATGCGGAGATCCGCGCGGGAAAGCTTCTCCACGACCGGGCGTAGCAGCGCGAGATCGGCGAGCTCGTCACGGGTGCCTTGCAGGAAGAGCAGCGGGACCGATACGCGCGGGAGGTGTTCCGCGCGTTTAACCGACGGCGCTCCCGCGGGATGCAGCGGAAAGCCGAGCAGCACGATGCCGCGGACGGGCAGCGGCGCATCCGCCTGTGCCTGGGTGGTCATGCGTCCGCCGAACGATTTGCCTCCGGCGATGAGCGGCAGATCGGGCGCGGCCTCCTGCGCAGCGAGAACCGCCGCGCGCACGGTCTCGTGCAGCACCGCCGGCGGATCGGGCCGCTTGCGGCCGTCCTGCATGTAGGGGAACTCGTACCGGAAGGTGGCGACGCCCTCCTCCGCCAGCGCGTCGGCCATCCGCTGCAACCACTGGTGCCGCATGCCGGCACCTGCCCCATGCGCGAGCACGTACAGAAGGCGCGCGCCGGCGGGGCGCAAGAAGAGCGCATCGAGCCGCGCCCCGCCGGTGCTGAAGCCGACCTCACGCACCGAGTCGCTTCCGCAGCCGCTCGAGAGCCTCGGGCACGTCGGGATCCAGCTCCAGCACCTTGGCGAGCGGATCCCGCTTCAGCTTGCGCAGGCGCGCCGGCGCCGACTTCAAGGTGAACGCGCGCGGATCGAGCTTCTCGTTCACCTCGCTCCAGCGCAGCGGCATCGAGACGGTCGCTCCGGGCACCGGGCGGGCGGAGAACGGCGCGGCGATCGTCTTCCCGTAGCCGTTCTGGTAGCAGTCGAGGTACACGCGGCCCTTGCGCGCCTGGATGGGCGCGCGCACCAGCGTGGAGATGTCCGGGTGGTCGCGCTCGACCACGTGCGAGAGCACCAGCGCCAGGTCGCGCGCCTGGTCGTGCGTGCACCGCGAGCCGAGCGGCAACAGGACGTGCAGGCCGGCCTGGCCGCTCGTCTTGCAGAACGACGGCAGCCCGATCTCCTCGCACAGGTCGTGCACCGCGCGGGCCAGGCGGGCCACCCAGGCGAACGGAGCGCCCTTCGGATCCAGGTCGATCACCGACCAGTCGGCGCTCTCGGGCGCGCCGGCCCGTCCCGCGTACACGTGCAGCGGGATGGTCCCGAGGTTCGCCACGTAGAGGAGCGTCTCCACGTCGTCGCAGACGAAGTGGTCGATGTCCCGGCCCTCATCCGTCCGCATCCGAGCGGTCCGGATCCAGGCGGGGATATAGTCCGGCGCGTCCTTCTGGAAGAACGATTTGCCCGCGATGCCGTCGGGGAAGCGCGTCAGCACGACGGGCCGGTCGCGCAAGTACGGCAAGAGCCAAGGCGCGATGGCGCGGTAGTAGGCGAGCAGGTCGCCCTTGGTGTGGCCCTCCTCAGGCCAGAACACCTTCTCGAGGTTGGACGGAACGACCTCGCGCGGCTCCCGCGCCTGCTCGGCGGGAGCGAGCGCCGGCGGTGGCGCCGCGCCCGGACGCTCGCATTCCGCGGGAGCCTTGTCGTCGCGGAAGCGCAGGAACACGGGCGCGCGGAGCAGGCCGTCCTCGGTGATCTCCTTGTAGCGCACCTCCACCACCCGGTGCGGAGCCACCCAGGAGTGGCCGCGCCCGGTGGGGAGCGGACCCGCGCACGGCGGCTTCGGCACCCGATCGGCCTCCAGCTCCTCGCGGAGCGCTCGCAGCTCGGATTCGCGGAAACCGCTGCCCGCGCGGCCGACGTAGACGAATCCGCCGCCTTCCGCGTACGCGAGGTGGAGCGAGCCGAACCCGGCGCGCGAACCCTCCGGCGGCGAGTAGCCGACCACCACGAAGTCGGCGGTCCGGTCGGCGCGGATCTTGATCCAGTCGCGCGAGCGCCCGGAGTGGTACGGCGAGTCGGCGCGCTTGGCCATGACGCCCTCGAGCCCCAGCTCGCGGACCCCTCGGAACATCTCCTCGCCGCGACCTTCCACGTGGTCGACGTACCGCAGCGGGCCGAGATCCGGAAGCAGCAGGCGCAAGAGACGCTTGCGCTCCGCGAGCGGAAGCAGCCGCAGGTCGAAGTCGTCGAACCCGAGCAGGTCGAAGCAGAACAGGGTCGCGGGAAGCTCCTGCGCGGCGCGCTCGAGATCGCGCGGGGCCGTGAGCAGCGCGCGCTTCTGCAGCCGCTGGAAGCTGGGCCGTCCCGATTCGTCGAGCACCACGATCTCGCCGTCCAGCACCACCTGCTCGGCGGGCAGCGCGCGCAGCGCGGAGGCGAGATCGGGATGCACGCGCGTCGCATCGGACCCGCGGCGGTAGTGGATCACCGCTCGTCCGTCCTCGCGCCCCGCGACGGCGCGGAACCCGTCGTACTTCAGCTCGAAGAGCCACGCCGGATCGCTGAACGGGCGCGGCTGGACCTCGGCCAGCATCGGCTGCACCTCGCAAGCGCGCACGCGGCGCCGCGGCGGCTGGAGCGCGCCCAGCTCGTCCCGGAGCGCGGTGGCGCCCGCGGGAGTGGCCAGGACCGGCGCGTCGGAGAAACCGCCGCCCCTGCGCACGTGCGCGTCGCTCGTCTCCTTGATCAGCAGCCACTCCTTGCCGCGGATGCGCACCAGCGTCCAGGCGCCGCGCAGCTTGTACCCGCGCAGCTCGAAGAGGAGCTTCCCCTCCCGCATCCCGGCGGAGAAATCCTGCACGGGCGTGCAGCCGCCGCAGTCCCACGGCTCGCCTTCCACCCCGGCGCCGGCCTCGATCTCGACGGCGAAGCGCCGGTCCGCCGGGTCGGGCGACGGACCCTTGGGCACCGCCCAGGACCGCAGAACCCCGTCCGTTTCCAGGTGGAGGGCATATCCGGGACGCGCGCCCGTCTGCCGCACGACGGCGAACCGCCTGCCCGGGCGCTCGTCCAGGAAGTTGGGCATGAGCACGAGGAGGTTATCATCGCGCCCATGGGTGCTCGCTCCATCGGTTCGGGGACGATCTCGTTCGGCCTGGTCTCGATCCCGGTCAAGCTCTTCTCGGCCACGCAGAGCCAGGCGGCGATTTCCTTCAACCTGCTGCACGCGAAGTGCAAGGGCCGCTTGAAGCAGCAGTACATCTGCCCGCGCGACGAGAACGAGATCGTCGAGCGCAACGACATGGTGAAGGGGTACGAATTCTCCAAGGATCAGTACGTCACCTTCACCCCCGAGGAGCTGAAGGCGCTGGAGGAGAAGGCGTCGCAGCAGATCGAGATCAGCGAGTTCGTGCCGACCGAGAAGATCGATCCGGTGTTCTTCGACAAGGCGTACTACCTGGCACCGGAGAAGGGCGCGGATCGCGCCTATCGGTTGCTGTCCGAGGCGATGCGCGCCACCGGCCGCACCGCGCTCGCCCGCTATGCGGCGCGCGGCAAGCAGTACCTGGTGCAGCTGCGTCCCATCGAGGGCGGCGGCCTGGTCATGCAGCAGCTCATGTACTCCGACGAGGTGCGGCCCTTCTCCGAGGTCGAGCTGCCGCAGGGCGAGGTGAAGCCCGCCGAGCTGGAGCTGGCGAAGCAGATCATCGAGCAGATCGCCGAGGACGACTTCAAGCCCGAGAAATACGAAGACGACGTCAAGAAGCGCATCCACGAGCAGATCCAGCGGAAGGTCGAGGGCCAGGAGATCGACCTGACGCCGGCGGAGCAGCCGAAGACCCAGGTGATCGACCTGATGGAAGCGCTCAAGGCGTCGCTGGCGGCCCGCGGCGAGAAGGGCTCGGAGCCGGTCGCCGAGGATCGCAGGCCTGCCAAGCGCGCGCCGCGGGCCGAGAAGGCGGCGAAGGCTTCCCGCAAGTAGCCCCGGCGTGCGAACCTCCCCGGGATGACCGGGTACGGCTCGCGCGAGGTGTCCCGGATGCTCGGCCTGTCGGTCGGCCAGCTGCGGTCGTACGTGCGCGCGGGATTCCTCAAGCCGGCGCGGGGGCCGCGCGGCGAGCTGCGCTTCAATTTCCAGGACCTGGTGGTGCTCCGCACGGCGCAAGGCCTGGTGGGCGCGCGCATCGCCCCCCGCCGGGTCCGAGCGGCGCTGCGCAAGCTGCGCTCGGAGCTGCCCGAGGGACGGACGCTGCGCGACGTGCACATCCGAGCCGAGGGAGATCGCATCGTGGTCGGAGACGGCGCGCGCAAGTGGAGCGCCGAGGATGGCCAGGTCCTCTTCGATTTCGGCACGGCGGAGCTCGCCCGCCGCATCGCCCCGCTCGCCCGCAAGAGGTCGCCCTCCCTCGACGCGGACGGCCTGTACGAGCGCGGCTGCGATCTGGAGGAATTCGATCCGGCGGCGGCGCGGGCGGCGTACGAGCGCGCGCTGGAGCTGGATCCCGGCCACTGCGGCGCGCACGTCAACCTGGGCCGGCTCCTGCACGAGGCGGGCGAGGCGGCCAGCGCCGCCGAGCACTACCGGCGCGCCCTCGAAGTCCGTCCCGAGGACAGCACCGCCGCGTTCAACCTCGGGGTCGCGCTGGAAGACCTCGGGCGGCGCGGGGAGGCGATCGACGCGTACCGGCTGGCGATCGCCACCGACCCGCACTGCGCCGACGCGCACTACAACCTGTCGCGGCTCTACGAGCACCTCGGGCAGGGAGCGCCGGCGCTGCGCCACCTGCGCACGTACCGCGCGCTCACCGGCCACGCCTGATGCGCGTCCTGTGCGGGACGAGCGGGTACAACTACGAGCCGTGGCGCGGCCCGTTCTACCCGGAGGACCTGCCGAAGACGAAGATGCTCTCGTACTACGCGTCGCGCTTCGACACGGTGGAGATCAACTACAGCTTCTACCGGAAGCCGACCGCGAAGCTGCTCGGCGGCTGGGCGGCACAGGTGCCGGAGCGCTTCCGCTTCGCGCTCAAGGCCTGGCAGCGGATCACGCACCACACGCGGCTGCGGGAGCCGGAGCTGGCCTCGGCGTTCGCGGAGGCGGCCCGGACCCTGGGCCCACGCCTCGCGCCGATCCTCTACCAGCTGCCGCCCAACATGAAAGCGGACGTGCCGCTCCTACGGAACTTCCTGCACCACTTGCCGCGCGACCTCCGAGCGGCCTTCGAGTTCCGCCACGAGAGCTGGTTCGGCGACGACACCCTCCGCGCACTGCAGGACTCCGGCGCCGCCCTCTGCCTGGCGGAGAGCGACGAGCTGGCCACGCCGCGCGTGCGCACCGCTCCCTTCGGGTACCTGCGGCTTCGCCGCACCGAGTACGACGAGACGCAGCTCCGCGAGTGGGCATCCTGGGTGCGCGGCGCGGGATTCGAGCAGGACGCCTACTGCTACTTCAAGCACGAGGACGAGGCGCGAGGCCCGCTCTTCGCCCGGCAATTTCAGGGTCTGCTCACTGCGTGAAGCGGTTACTTCTCCGCGCCCGCGCCGATCTTGGCGCGCGCGTTCAGCTCGGCGATGGCCTTGCGGATGTCGCGGGAGTCGGGGGCGGCCGGGGCGAGCTGGAGGTATTTCTCGTAGGCCCGGCGGGCGGACTCCTCGTCGTGGCGCATCAGGTGCGCGATGCCGAGCCCGCGCCAGGCGACGGCGAGCGTGGCGTCGTTCGTGAGCGCCTGCTGGAACTCCTCCGCGGCGGCCTCGTAGCGCCCGCGCTCCATCTCCAGATCGCCGCGCTTGACCTGCGCCTCTGCGACCGCGCGGGCGAGGTCGGCGGGCGAGGGTCGCCGGGACGGCACGGTCGGGGTCGTGTTCGAGGTCGGTGTCGGGTGCGCGTTCGAAGTCGTGGTCGGTGCCGCTGCCGGCACGACGCTCGCCGCTGCCGGCACGACGCTCGCCACCGCCGGCGCCGGCTGCGGTTCGACCGCCGCCGGCGCGCGCCCAGCCGCCCGGTGCGCCGCGAGCGCGCGGATGGCGGACGGGTTCAAGAGCCCGGCCGCGAACAGCGCGCCTGCCGCGACCGCCGCGCCGAGGATGCCTCCCAGCAAGCCCGGGGCAAATCCCGAGCCCGACCTCACCACCACGGACTGCCCGGGTCCCCGCGATTCCAGGATGCCGACTCGCGTGTTCACGTCCTGCTGATCGCGCTGCACGTCGGCCATGCCGCTGCGCACGGCATCGATCTGGCGGCCGAGGTGCGAGAGGTGCTCGATCAGCTTGGCCAGCGCAGCGCGATCCATCTCCGGGACGCCGGCCCACTTCTCGCTCCGGCCCACCAGCGCCGCGAAGGCCTGGCGCTCGCTGTCCGCGCCGGCGGGCCGCTGCAACCCGTCCACCGCCTCGCGCAGCTGCTGCAGGTCTCCGAACCGCTCCCGCCGATCGCGCGCCATCGCGATGCGCACCAGGTCGGCGACGGGACCCGTCAGCTCCGGACCGGGTCCCTTCCGCGGGTCCGGAGCGGGCTGTCCCGTGAGCAGCTCGTATCCCAGCGCGCCGGCGGCGTAGACCTGCACGCGCGGCTCGGTCTTGGCGGGAGCGCCGCGCTCCAGCAGCTCCGGCGCGAGGTAGCCTTGCTCGTCTTCGGCACGCTTCTCGTCGAAGCGCGCGAGCTGGATCGATCCGGACGGGTCCAGGTGCACGAGCCGCGAGCGGACGGTGGCCTTCTGCGCGGCCGCCAGCCGGGTGACCGCGGCGAAGAGCCAGAGCGCTTCGCCGGCCGCCAGCTTCTGCCCGGCCGCGCGCGCGCGCTCGAGGATGTCGTGCAGCGTGATCAACGGGGAGCCCAGCCTCCGGGGAAATCAGTATCGCAGCGATTTGTGGCGATCGAAATTTCGGCAGGTGGCGCGACCCTGCGCGGAGTTGCTCCGAAGTGGTCCGCGGTGGGGGCGTGACGCACCCAGTCGCCGCCGTATTCGGCGGCGCTGCGCTTTTCACGGCGCGGATCCAGTCGCCGCAGTATTCGGCGGCGCCGCGCGCTTCACGGCGCGGACCCAGATGCGCTCTGGCGCAGGCCGCGTTAGGTTCTACCCCGCGTGAGGCATGGTGCCCACGCGCCTGCAACACCCGCCGGGAGCGCACAAGCCTCGGCGAGAGAGGGAAGACCATGTACCCAGGAATGCTGCATTGGTTGCGGAATGCGCGCCGTCGGGGCGCGTGCGGAGAACACGTCGGCCACGGCCCGTCCGGTGAGGGCTTCAGCTTCCACCGGGGCGAAGGCGACGATCTCGGCGGCGGCGGCGCCTTCGGCGTCCGGCGCCCGCTGCGGTTCCTCGCCTACCGCCTGAACCTGAACGAGACGCAGGTCGAGGAGCTGGCGAAGATCCTCGACGAGCTGAAAACCGAGCGCGCCCAGGCGGCCGTCGACGACCGCCGCGTCACCTCGGGATTCGCGGACGCTCTCGGGCTCGAGCAGTTCGACGCCCTGAAGGCGGCCGACGCGGGAGCCCTGCGCGTCAAGAGCGCCGAGCGCTTGCGCGACGCGGTGCTCAAGGCACTCGCCCGCATGCACGCGGTGCTGGACTCGCAACAGCGCGCCCAGCTCGCCTACCTCATCCGCACCGGCACCCTCAGCATCTGAGTCCTTACGCCGGCAGGAGGGACTGGATTCGGGTCAGCTCCTCGGCGAGGGCGATGCAGCTGGGGTACGGCGTGAAGGGTCCTTCGCCAGGAGGCGGAGGATGACGCGTTCCAGGTCCTCGGGGACCGCCGGGTTCTTCGAGCGCGGCGGCTCCGGGGACTGGTTCACGTGCTTGGCGATGCCGAAGTCCATCAGCTTGAGCACCCCGCCGTCGGTGACGAAGAAGTTGTCGGGCTTCAAGTCGCGGTGGATTACGCCGGCGTCGTGCGCCAGCTGCAAGCCGGGCATGCGGGCCGGGCGAGACATAGCTTTGGAGCCGTGACCGAACCGTCCCGCTTCACCTACCTCGCCCTGGGGGACTCGACCGGGGTTGGCGTCGGCTCCTCCAGCGGGGGCTACGTCGACCGGCTCTACCAGCGCCTGCTCCCACTGCGTCCGGGCGCGCGGCTCGTCAACGTGTGCGAGAGCGGGGCCGGCGCCGCCGACGTGCTCGAATCGCAGGTGCCGCGCGCGCGACGGGCTCAGCCGTCGTTGATCACCCTCGGCGTGGGCATCAACGACGTGACCTGGCAGGTGCCCGACGAGGCGTTCGCGCTCAAGCTGGAGGAGATCGCCCTGGCGCTCGCGTCGCTGCGCGCCCCGGTGGTGCTGATGAACATCCCGGATCTCGCGCTCGCCCCCCTCGTCGCGCGGTACGACTGCACGCTGTACGAGCGGCGCATCGAGATCTTCAACGAGCACGTGGAGGCGACGGCCGCGCGCCACCATTTCACCCTCGCCGACCTCTTCGGCGCGACCAAGCGCCTGGGCGGGAAGGCCGGCCTGTTCTCGGCGGACCGCTTCCACCCGAGCGCCGAGGGTTACCAGGAATGGGCGGCGCAGCTGTGGCCCGCCGTGCGCGCCGCGCTCGGCGCCGGCGCCGAGGCGCGGCCCAGCCGCCGCCTTCTCTAGGCTGCACTCTTCACGCGTGGACTGCGCTCTCTACGCCGCGGGCGCGACCTGCGCGACCGCTGCATTCTCCTCGACGTGGGCGACCGATCGGGTGCCTACCAGGGTGCAGGTGATCCCCGGCGTGGCGCGGACGAACTGCAGCGCGCGCTGCGCGTCGGTGTCGAGGCCGGACAGGCGCGCGCGCTCCGCCGGAGAGAGGTGGGCGAGCCGGCCTTGCAGCACCGGCGCGGAGGCGAACACCGCGATCCCCGCTTCGGCGGCGGCCTGCAGCAGGGTGCGGCCGCGCTGGTTGGGTAGCGAGGCCGCCTCGTCCATCTCTAGATTGAAGGGCAGCTGCAGGGCACGGAAGCGGTGCCGGGCGCCGCCCACCTCGCGAGCGCACGCGAGCACGTCGTCCAGCGAGAGGTGCTCCGCCTCGTCCTCGGGCAGTCGAAAGCCGTTCCAGGTGGCGGTGCCGTACGCGCCGATGCGCTGCTCGTCGCAGGCGCGCTCGAGCCCGGCGAACGCCGCGCGCAGGCGACCGAAGAACTCGTCGCGCGGCACCTCGCCCAGCTGCGTCTCCGGGTTGTGCACGTAATAGAGGTCGATGGTGGCGACGCCAAGGTTACGCCGGCTGCGATCGATCTGGTCCGAGAGGAAGCGCGGCGACAGGCAGTGCACGCCGTCGACCACCTCGTCCCAGCCGAGGAGGCCGGGCCGCACGTAGGTCTCCTCGACGAACGAGCGCGGATCGCGCGGCCGCGACCCGTCGAAGGGGAGGAAGCCGCCCTTGGTGCAGACGAGCACGCGCTCGCGGGGCACGACGCCGTCGCGGAGCGCGCGTCCGACCGCGCGCTCGCTGCGCTGGTTGCGGTAGTTGATCGCGCTGTCCACCACGTTGATGCCGAGTTGGAGGGCGCGGCGGACGGCGTCGGCGTAGGCGCCGTCGGTCCAGTCGTCGTCGCGGCCGAGGTAGGTCCCGATCCCCAGCGAGGAGACGGTGACGCCCAGCGCCTCGCGGAAGTGACCCTTCGCCGCCACGGCCTCACGCGCATAGGCCGCGGTCGCGGACGGCGTGGCGCGTCCGTCGAGCGGGGAGACGGGCGTGGGCATGGGGCCACCTCCATCCACAGATTACCTCCGTCGGCCCCGGAGGACCCCATGCCGCAGGACCCGAAGGACCAAGGCAAGAGGCCGCGCGCAGGAGCTGATCGACCGAGGCATCCGGGTGAACTGCGTGGCGCCGGGGCCGGTGTGGACGCCGCTGGTGGCGCAGTCGTTCGACCGCGAGAAGCTGAAGGAGCTCGGGAAGAACTATCCGATGGAGCGACCGGCGCAGCCCGCGGAGCTGGCGCCGGCAGCCCGTCTGCCGAACTGCTCGCGCCGTACGGTCGCACGGAAACGCGGCTCTGAAGCACGTCCGCCGCGCTTCTTCTGATCGCTCGCGGGCGGAATAGCTCCATAGAGATCCCATCCCGCAAGGCGAGCCTCGATAAGACGCAGCGCAGCGGATCGAAGGCTCACCCGGAATCGCCTCGCGATCAGAGCAGCGACGCCTAGATCGGTCGCGGCAAGAAGAATGTCGCCAGTGGTCTTCTCAACAGCGTTGCGGCCGTTCTGAGTTGCCCTAGGGTTGGCCTGCGTCCGCCGTTCAGCCACTCGCGCACGTCGGTCCCGACCTTCGCCGAGACCTCCTCCACCGGCAGGCCTGATTCGTCGATGGCCCATCGAAGGACGTCGGGGGTGATTGGTAGGCTGGCCATGGAGTACTCGATGCGCAGGTGCCAGGAGGATAGCAGGCTCCTACGACACCGCCGATATCGGGGTGCACGCCCAGATTGAGGTTTTTCTTCGGGGGCTGGAAAAAGCCGAAGCGATTTCGATCGCTTGCACGAGGGGGCTTTACGTCCGCCGTCCCGATGATCCTACGGTCGCAATGACATCCGCGAACGCTTGGAACGGGGGGAAGACACCCCCAGA
>Ga0137409_10005969_pt1 | contig 12665 bp, 12 predicted proteins | sample CZODoug1_16funga_FD_122059 | JGI IMG/M metagenome (GOLD analysis project Ga0137409, IMG submission 122059) | Vadose zone soil fungal communities from Angelo Coast Range Reserve, California, USA - CZODoug1_16fungal (Hybrid Assembly) | ecosystem: Environmental > Terrestrial > Soil > Vadose zone...
CCGCTGCGGATTTCGTGATGGGCGCGCGGATATTCTTCTCAGCCAAGCGGACCTCCGTCAGACGGCAGATTCTTTGCGCCAAATATTCGCACTGCGAAATGCGTGGCAACCCAGACCGTGCCGAGCAGCAAGACGACTCCGAGCAACAACTCGGCGCCGATGGCCACGATTCGAGACGGCGTGGATTGAATGGCAGTCACGTATTCGGTGGTAATCACGAGAGCGTACATTGCCGCAAGGGCCATCGCAACCGTGAGGATCACTACAAAAGTTGAGGCCAGCACCATTTTCATATGTGACTTTGGCCGTTCACCATTTGCCGGGATGAGAATAACGCAGAACCTCGCGAGTCAGTAGAAGTTTGGCCGCGGCGGCTCTCACCGCAGGCCCGACCAATCGTCCGCAACGAGGATCGAATCGACCGGATTCGAAGGATCGTACTTTATGCTGGCGGGCTGGCCGGCGACGAGCCGCTCGAGGCGCACCTGGCTTTCGAGCCCGGTAATGTCCTGGCCGGTTTGATACGTCACTCCGGAAATCGAATAGCTGTACGAAACGATATGCCGCAAACGTCCGGCAAGTGGCCGCGGCTTCGCACCGAAGAGCCCTTTCGATGCAGGAGCTTCTTCAGCTGGATGCTGCATCAACTCGACGACTTGACCTTCCGCGATGCGTCCAATCTGATTCAAGTGCAGACGCCGCTTGCGTTCGGTTTCTTCCAGGTCAACAGACGGCCGAAAGAAGGCGTAGAAAACGACGCCAATACCGGCGAGGACTGCCAGGGCAAGAGCAAGTACAGTTTTCGGGTCGGCAAACAAATTTCTCAACGCGCAGACTCCCATGCGACTGTGAAGTTACATATTTTATCGGAACTTTTGGGTGCTTGTGGCATCAGGCTTGTGCCGGATGCACCGGATTGGACAACACGCCGATTCCCTCCACCGTGACCTCGGTTGTGTCTCCGGCAAGTAAGGGCCCGACCCCGGCAGGCGTTCCCGTCGCAATCAAGTCGCCCGGTTCCAGCGTCATCATCCGCGAAATCCAGCGCACAATAAACTCCACGGAAAAAATCATGAGCGATGTTCTACCGGCCTGGCGAACCACGCCATTCACGCGGCATTCCACCGGCACGTCCGCGGGAATCAGATCCGCTTCGATGTGCGGCCCCACGGGGCAGAACGTATCGAATCCTTTCGCCCGCGTAAACTGCACGTCTGCTTTTTGCAGATCGCGAGCAGTGACATCATTCACGCAGGTATAGCCGCACAAATAGGAAAGCGCATTGTCGCTGTCGGAAAGATGCGAAGCTCTTCGCCCGACGATCAGCCCCAGCTCTCCTTCGTGCTCCACTCGGTTCGAATACTTAGGAAGGACAATTGCGTCACCCGGTCCGATGATCGAGCTCGGCGGCTTCAGAAATATCAGCGGCTCTTTGGGAACATCATTGCCCAGTTCGGCGGCGTGAGCCGCGTAGTTTCGCCCAACGCAGACGATCTTGGAAGGCACAACCGGCGCGAGCAGCTTCACATTTGCCAGTTCGAATGATTTTCCGGTTTTATCCCGCCGGACCGCCGCCCACGGCGCCGCGCCGATCTCCGCGATCGCATCACCATCCAGAATTCCGAAGCGCGGCGCGGACGAATCCTTGGCAATGAACCGGCAGAATTTCATGTGGAGAGTGTATCAGGTCAGTTGATGATTCTCGCGCGACCCAGAATGTGACGCGCGTACGCGCCACACGAGACCAACGATCCACGCGACCGTCGCCGCAATCAGGTACAGCACCATCCCGGCCACGAAAACCTGCCACGCGCCGTGCCACGACGAAAGCCTTTCAAAGAAAAGACAAATGATGCGGTAAAGAAAACTGAAGATGGCCCACGCGGTCAGACCAGACCCAAGCAAACTTCCGGGGCGGCGGATGAATCGGAGAATCGGCAGAGCAGCCAGCAAGATCATCGCCCCTGCCGCAACAATATTTCGCTCCATTGCGAGGCGATCGAACATCGAAAACCGGTTTGCCACGACGAGCCACGACGCAAACACTGCAAATAGGCATAATCCAACGCACACGCCCATTCGAAACGCTGAATCCTTCAGCGCGTCGTATAGTTTGTAGCCGGGCAAATGCGCGGCGAAAGTCACAGTTTGCTGGACCCCCAAACGTTCGAAAACGAAACTAACCCTCAGCTATTGCGGAAGTTGCGTCAGATCGGCAGTGACCGTTGCGGGCGTACTCTCGTTCCCTGCGCGGTCCACCGCCGTCACACTGTACCAATACCGGCGCCCCTGTTGCACTGACATATCACGATAGGCGGGTGCGGGCAACAAATCCGTGGTCAAAAGCTGCCCGCGCGCGTCCTGAGTGTCACTACGATAGACGCGATATCCGCCCAAATCGTTTTCCAGATTGATGGACCACGACAAATCCACGGAAGGCGCCTCTCCGGGCGGCGTCGTCACTACGGCGACGACGTTCTGCGGCGGGGCGGGCGGAAACGTGTCTCCTGGCGTCACAATGGCCGGTGCGGAATCATCCGACTCGACCGGACCCTCTGGCGTCAGGGCTACCGACCGGACAACATACACATAGGCCTTGCCAAATTCGAACAGCGTGTCGCGATAGGAATTTTCCGGCGCCGGCGCCACCAGTGTCAGCGGCGATTTCCATTTTGCCTGGGCGATGTCATGCGCGGCTGCTTCCGAGCTGGTCGGGTCAATTTCTCCGCGCAAAACGCGATACCCGGTAAGGCCCTCCATCGTTGCGCCGACCGATGTCTTTCTTGGCGCACCCCAACTCAATTCAATCGCGCCTTCCGTCACTTTTGCATCGACCGCCGTGATCCGGTCCGGCACAGGAAACACTTTCACTGTCACCGTGTTCGAATCTGCCGAACCACGCTTCTTCGCCGCGCGCGTGCGCACCCGGTAGGCCAGCAGCGCTCCGGGCCGCGCCTGAATCTCCTCCGGCGCAATCGGATCTTTGAATTGAATGTGCTTTTCGTTCGTGTAGGTGTCGAGCAGCGCGCCAGGTAATGTGTAGACAAGCCGGAACGATTTGTTGTCAGGCTTACCATCCGGCTTCATAGTTCCGCGGAAAATCTCCACCGCCGGCGGTTCGGTGAGGTGCTCATTCGTCACCGTTCTGGTCGGCAACGTCAGCGTCAGCAATACTCCGTCACCGGACTGACGGGCCGCGAGATCGGTAATGGCAGTGGGGATTGGCGGCGAGGGCGGAGTCGGCTCCCCCGGAGCTCCGCAGGCCGCGCAAAAAAATATCGCAGGCAACATAGAACAAGCTACGAACACAGCCGTCCGAATGAGCCGGTTGGAGAGGACTCGTTCCGCTTTGCTAATTTCCATTTTTCATTTTCGATGATTAGAGAATGTAGCGGCTCAAATCCTGATTCTTCACGATGTCGGCGAGCTGCTTCGTCACGTACGCCGCGTCCACTTTCACATTTTTCTTCTTCAGGTCTGGCGCCTCAAAGGAAATGTCGTCGAGCACTTTTTCCAGAATCGTGTGCAAACGCCGCGCGCCGATGTTTTCCGTCTGCTCGTTTACTGTCGTCGCAAATTTCGCCACCGCAGCCACTGCATCCTCGGTAATATTCAGCTTGATGCCTTCGGTCTCCAGCAGCGCCACATATTGTTTGATCAGCGCGTTCTTCGGCTCCGTCAAAATCCTGATGAAATCTTCTTCCTTCAGCGATTGCAGCTCGACTCGAATCGGCAGGCGTCCTTGCAACTCAGGAATCAAATCCGATGGCTTCGTCACATGAAACGCGCCCGCCGCGATAAACAGAATATGATCCGTGCGAATCATTCCGTAACGCGTATTGACCGTCGTGCCCTCAATAATCGGCAAAATATCCCGCTGCACGCCTTCGCGCGACACATCCGGCCCGTGCCCTGATTCGCGGCCGGCCACTTTGTCGATCTCATCGATGAAAATAATTCCCATCTGCTCGGCGCGTTCCACCGCAATTCGAGTCACTTGATCCATGTCGAGCAGCTTGCTCTCTTCTTCCTGAATCAGATATTCGAACGCGTCCGCCACTGTCATTTTCCGCTTTTTCTTTTGCTGCCCGAACATGCCGCTCAGCATGTCCTTCAGATTGACGTCCATTTCCTCGACGCCCTGGTTGGAAATGATTTCAAACGACGGCATCTGCCGCTCGCGCACTTCGAGGTCCACCATGCGCTCGTCGAGCTTTCCTTCGCGCAGTTGGACGCGGAATTTTTCGCGCGACCTCTGGTTCATCTCGCGCTGGCTGGCCGCTTCGCTGTCCGGCGTGCCTGGGGGAGGCGGTGGTGGTGGCGGCAAAAGCAAATCCAGCACGCGTTCTTCGGCTGCTTGTTCCGCCCGGTCCGCAACTTCATCCAACTTTTCTTCGCGGACCATGTCGATTGAAGTCTCGACCAGATCGCGCACCATCGATTCGACGTCGCGTCCCACGTATCCAACTTCCGTGTACTTCGACGCTTCCACTTTCACAAACGGGCATCCTGCCAGCCGCGCGAGCCGCCGCGCAATTTCCGTCTTGCCCACGCCGGTCGGACCGATCATCAAAATGTTTTTCGGCAGAATGTCTTCCGCCATTTCCGCCGACAGCTTCTGCCGCCGCACCCGGTTCCGCAGCGCTACGGCCACGGCGCGCTTCGCCGCTGCCTGCCCGACAATATATTTGTCGAGCTCCGCCACGATTTCGCGCGGCGTCATTTCATCCAGCGCGGGCAGAAATTCTTCGCCCTCGCCCGGAGCGGCTGGTGCGCCGTTCGGCATGAATATCAGTTCTTTATCGGACTTGCTTGCCATGGGTTGTCTTAGAGTATCAGTCTTTGCGGATTAGAAGTGCGTTTGCTCGTTCCTTATAACTCTTCCACTGTAAAGTTCGCGTTGGTGTAAATGCAAATTTCGCTCGCGATGCGCATCGCCTCGAGCGCAAGATCCTTCGCGTTCAACTTGGAGTGTTTCACCAACGCCCGCGCCGCGGAAAGCGCATACGTCCCGCCGGAACCGATCGCAACGAGCCCGTCATCCGGTTCAATCACGTCGCCATTCCCGGACAAAATAAACGTTCCCTTCGCGTCAGCCACAATCAGCAAAGCTTCCAAGTGACGCAGTGCCCGATCTTTCCGCCATTCTTTTGCCAGCTCAACCGACGCCTTTTGCAAGTTTCCCGAGAATTCCTGCAGCTTGCCCTCGAAGCGCTCGAACAGTGAAATTGCGTCCGCCGTCGAGCCTGCAAATCCCGCAACAACTTTGTCTTGATACAGCCGCCGCGTCTTCTTCGCCGAATGCTTCATCACGTGATCGCCCATGGTCACTTGCCCGTCGGCGATCAGCACCACTTTGTTGTCCTTGCGCACGCAGAGCACGGTCGTGCCGTGCATCGCGGGATGGCCCTGCGCGCTATTTCGGCTTGTCTGCATCAGTCCATTATACAGCCTGGCGGGAACCCGCACCAAAGCTCATCCAGCGGGCTTCCGGCAGCTCACGGGTACGGAATTTCGCGGAAGGAAAGTATTTTGTAGCTGATAGGCTTCAGCGAAGACGAAATCCAGCAGGAGTTGTAATACACTCCCTTTCCTCCGGGCGTCGCGACGATGTACGTCGGCGCGCCGAGGGTGACGCCCGTAAGGTTTGCCAGATACACCGCGCCATCAAATTCGCCGCCATCTTGCGAACCGGTTTCCGTTATCGTACCGCCCAATACGATCACAATTCCCTTCCATCCTGAGTCGCCCGTGTAGTTAAGGTTTCCTGTCACAACCAGCAGTCCGTATCCCGTGAAGCTATTCAACGACAGGTCTCCATTCACGTACACCGTCAGCGGATTCGACGAAGTCATCGCTGAGGGCATGTCCGCTTCAGTTCTCGGACCATTCAACACGACATCCGCCCCATTTTTAACTATTGGCAAAAAATTGGAGAGCGAAATCGGGTCGGTCATATCAACCGTCGGGTTGGCCGGCGCAACAGAAGGAGACGAAACATTCGGGAAGGTTCCGCCCGCGCCTATGTAGTGGTCTTGGTGCGGGCTCGGCGCCTTGAGGTTTTGGAACACGCTGGTGTAGTCATTCCCGTTTGTTACGCCTACTCCAGGTAACGGAGGCTTCGGCGTGGAACACTGGTCGGTACCATTCACGTAGAACGACGTGGCGCCTGGTGGCGGATTGAACGTCGCGACATTTCCGACGGAGCCGGGTCCAGCGATCGTCAACGCCGCCGAAATCGGAATTTGCAAAGTGACCGGGCCGACCACGTATTGCAGCAGCTTGCGGCTGCCGTCAGGCAGTGCCGCCAGCGATGTGATTTCGAGAGCCTGATAAGGTGCCGCCGAGCGCGTGAGATTTGTCCCGTCAAACCGAATTATCTGAGGTACGTTGAAAGCGTTGTAGTCTCCGGGATTGGTATCGTTCACGTCTACCGAAATGGCCCACTCATCGATCGCATTGATCCGCACCCACTTGTAGAGCGCATTCGGTTGTCCAGTCAGACTTGCCACAGAATTCACGATCCGAACATTGGACGGCGGCTTGAAGGCAGGCGGAAAGTCCGTCTGGTATTCCGTGTCGGGGTACGTTTGGGGATTGCCCAGGTTAGTCGGATCGACGATTTCCGCTGGACTCGTCAGCGGATTCGTAATGTAAATAAGGTGCCCCAGGGGAAGAGTTGTCCCGATGGGCGGAATGGCTGGAGGACTTAAATTTCCAAGATAGTCCGCATCCTTCGGCATCAGCCGCGCTCGGCCTTCTTCCAGCCCAGACAGCGCCGCATAGTAAGAAGCAGTGGAAGACCGGTAATTTCCAGTGAGCGACACCTCCGTGCCGGACGCGGCCATCATGGCAATCCCCACCACAGCCACGAGCAGCAAAACGAATAGCGCAAGAAGCAGTGCGACTCCCGACTCCTTCCCCTGCGATCGGATTGTTGTCCGCGTAGTCACAATAGCCGTTTCCCACTTCCTTTCAGTAGTTCGGATTCACGCGGCGTCCTTGGCCCTGCAGTTGCACCACGAGTGGAAGCCCGGTCTGCATATCCGAGGCAGGCGCTTGCACGATCAGCGTGACGACCACACTAACCACATGCCTGGGGTCGTTGTAAGTCGGCGGCGGACCGCTGCCGGTGCCGTTGCATTTCACCGGTTGCGGCGTCGATTCACAGTAATAGTCAAAGATCGGCACGGGATTTCCGCTGGGAAACATGGACGGATATGCGGCTTGCAAAGCGGCTAGCTGGGCAGCCGACGGATTGTTCATCACATTTTGAACATAGGGCACCAACAACCCACTTGTAAGGCTGTCCGGATCAGAGGTGGGCGAGTTGTCCTTTGGTGATTTCACACCTCGATACAGTGTCGTGCCAATCAGTTTGTAGCGAACCCACTCGACGTAGTTCTGGTTTTGCGGGTCGATGTCCGTTTCGATAATCAAGTCATAGTCATTTGGCGTCGTGCAGGACGTTCCGATCGAACAGGGATTCGTCGGATACGTCGTGCCACCCCACGCAAACGGAGTCGCCGCATACGTTTTCGGCAACGGCGTCTTGTCCGATTGAATCTGATTCCTCGGTGGATACCCGGAATCGTTTATGTCCCTCACGATTTGGTCCAATCCGAATCGTGCTTCCTGAAACGTGTTCAATAGACGCGAATCGGAGTGATACTTTTTCATGGTCACTAAAAGCAGTTCGAACGCGACGCCGCAGATGAGGACCAGGATCGTCAAAGCAGTCATCAGCTCGACGAGCGAAAAACCACGTTGGCCGTGATAGGGCCTCTTCACGGGTTCGTCACCGATGCATCCAGAGTGACGGCAGGAACAAACGTGCCAGTGTTCAACTGCCGGACCCCCACAAAGAATCTCTTTCCCGTAATCGCACTGCCACTCACAGTCGTCACGACGGCCCATCGAACGTCGTAGGTCACTTTGAAGGGATCGTTCTGGTCCCAATAAGTGAAGCTGAAGTTGGGGTCCGGTGCTCCGGAGAAATCGATGAACGGCCGGTTATTGACCCAAATGAGACCATTTCCTTGACGCGCGCCGGGGGTGCTTGAGTCGCCAAGGCTGCAGAACCCGCCGGGGCAAAACGCTCCATTTGCTTCCAAAAAGCTGGTATCCGTCAAAGGGTGCACCAGCATCTGGTCGAGTTCTCTCTGCGCAAACACAAGTGAAGTCGAATCGAGCCGGCCCTTTTGATTGATGAGAATCGATGCGGGCACAAGTTCTGCGATTCCGACCAATCCGATGAGCAGGATCACCGTCGCAATCAACACCTCGACAAGCGAAAATCCGCGCGAGTCGTTGACTCTCGCTCTGCGCCGGATTGGGGATGCTCCACTCATGTCAACCGTTTCATTCCTTAACTGATTCTTTGCCATGGTCCGCCTGGTGTCGCCGACCATACCTGTACCGTGCCCGCCGGTAACAGCACAATCGCGCGAAACTCCAAATCCGCGATGCTGGGATTTCCCAGATACAGAACGTCGACTGAATCCCCGCCTGTAAACTTGCGTGCCCCTCTTTGGTCAAACTTCACCGTCGCATTCCCGGGCGAAAGGACACTCATCGGAGGACTCGCCGGGCCGACGGCCGCCACGATGGCGGCGGGCGGGGGCACCGATCCCGCGCCAAGCAACCGCACCGTTCCACTAATCAGTATCTGAGGTTCACCGGGCGTTGGATTTCCATCGCTGTCCAAATCAGTCCACACCGTCCACGATGTTCCGTTCTGCTGAATCTGGCAGTTGATTGGCGTGTTCTTTCGAATCGCGCTGAACCGTGTCGTCTTCATCATCCCGGACAATTTCGACGCCGCGTCGCTCAGTTGATACGACCGGTAGGCTCGCATCAACGTCGGCACAGCGATAGCCGCGAGAATTATAAGGATGACGACCGACACGAGGAGTTCGACGAGGCTGAAGCCTCGCGCTAAACGCCGGTTCGTTGCGTGTTTAAAGATGCGCGTACCCAACGTTGTTGCCCCGTAGAGGGAAGCGTTACCGGCGCCCAGATGGCGCGGCCGTTTTGCGATTCTCTCCGTTGCGGGTCTCGCAGCCGGAGCGACGGCTTCCAACGGTCAACTTAGATTCTACCGGGGACGTAGTGCGCGATTGTAGTACAAACCTCTGTTTCTTGCGGAAATTGCACCGGCCCGGTTTTTGGCCATTTCTTACCTTTCTGAGAACGCTTTGACAAAAAGTAACTGGTGAATCGCCGCGCCCGTTCGCAAACGTCTCCGGTCCAGGCCACCCTGTTGTACAATCCCTTTCCGCAAAAGAGGCTCATCATGAAAACCTTGCTTACCGCTCGATTCGCCATTCTTCTTACCTGTTCCCTGCTCTTGTCTGTCCACTCGTCCGCCCAGTCGCCGGCTGTGCCCATCCAGGACTTCTTCAAGAGCTATTTCGAGGAAAATCTGAAAGACGAACCGGAAAACGCCACCGGCGTTGGCCGCCACGACTATGACGATCGCTGGAGCGACCTTTCGAAAGCCGGCCGCGACGCGCATCTCGCTCATCTCCGCTCGCGCCTCGCCGATCTCAACAAGTACGATTTCGCAAAACTGTCCGAGCAGGACCAGCTCAGCGCTCGCCTGCTGAACTACGAACTCACTTCGCAGATCGAATCCAACGACATCAGCACGCACCTTCTGCGCGTCGGACAACTTTACGGCTTCCACAATCGCGTCTATCTCACGATGGACCGCATGCCGGCTCGCACGCTCAAGGATTATCAAAACATTCTTGCCCGCCTGCATGGCATTCCAGCTCTCATCGACCAGAACCTCGCCATTCTCGACGAAGCGATTCAGGAAGGCTGGACGCAGCCCGCCATCGTGGCTGACCGTGCGACCAAGCAAATTGACGCGCAAGTGGCGCAGGAGAAAAAGGACTCCGCGCTTCTCGCTCCCTTCCGCAACTTTCCCTCCAACTTCACGCCGCAAGAACAAGCCAAACTTCGCAGCGACGCCGAGGCGTCATACGACGCCGAATTCCTTCCCGCTTGGCGCAAGCTGCAAAAATACATGAAAGAGACGTACGCACCGCACGCCCGCAAGACCGACGGCATCGGCGGCGCCCCCGGCGGCAAAGAAGCCTACGCCATTCTCGTCCGGCGACTCACCACCACCAGGGCCACTCCGGAAGAAATTCACAAGACGGGCGAAGCCGAACTCCAGCGGCTCGAAGCGGAAATGCTCGCCACTGCGCGCGAAACTGGATTTACCGGAACGCTCGCCGAATTCGAGAAAAAACTCGACGCAATGCCCGAACAGCATTTCCGTTCAAAAGAGGACATGCTGATCTACTCCCGCAATGTCGCCAAAATTATCGAACCGCAATTGCCGGTTCTCTTCAAACGCATCCCCATTCTTCTTTATGGCGTCCGCCCAATTCCTCCGGACCGCGAAGCTGCAACCGCCACGAACGCGCAAGCTCCTTCACCCGACGGCAGCACGCCCGGCTGGTTCAACCTGAATACCTATCAACCGGAAAAGCAGGTTCGCTACGATAAACAGGCCCTCGTCTTGCACGAAGCCGTCCCGGGTCACGTCTTTCAAGGCGCGGTCGCGCGTTCCATGACCGGTCTGCCGGAATTTCGCAGGTTTTACGGCAACAGCGCGTACGCCGAAGGCTGGGCCCTATACGTTGAATCGCTGGGAGGGCAATTGGGTCTCTATACGGATCCTTACGACCGCTTTGGCCAACTCGCGAGCGAGCGTTTTCGCGCTGTTCGCTTGGTCGTGGACACAGGCATTCACTCAATGGGTTGGACACGCGAACAAGCGCTCGCCTTTTTTCAGGAGCACGCGCCCCAGGAATCTGTCGCCGAAATTGATCGTTACATCTCCTGGCCCGGCCAGGCGCTCGCCTACAAGATGGGCCAGCTGGAAATCATGAAGCTGCGCAAGGAAGCCCAATTGAAACTAGGTCCCAAATTCGACATCCGCGAATTTCACGACGTTGTTTTGCGGGACGGCGCGCTTCCGCTGGACCTCCTGGACGAGCAGGGCCAGAGGTACATCAATTCGAAGTAAGTTTGGCAGCGAGCGCCCGCGCATTGCGGTGTGCAGTCGCTTCGATGGAAATCATCGGATTCACGCCGGACGCGGACGGAAACGATGCGCCGTCCATCACAAATAAATTCCGCACTTCCCACGTCTCCCCATCGGGATTCGTCGCACTCGTCGCCGGCGAATCGCCAAGCCGCGCCGTTCCCATAATGTGAAACGAAAATAGCGAAACCTCGCTGTTGCCCCAGCCGGCACGGTCCATCTCCCGTTCGAATGTTTCAATTGAGCCTCGCTTCCCGGGCTCATACGAACAGAACTTCGCGTGCGGCGAGTAAATCATCTTCGCGCCGGCCGCTTCCAGGATTTGCGCCGCTCCCAAAAATCCGCGCCGCAAATGCGCCCTGTCAAACTCCGCCAGCGAATAGTGCGAAACCGGATTTCCTTCCGAATCAATCTTCACGCGCCCGCCATGCCGGTCCCGTAACAACACGCCAATTGCCGATGTATTGCCAAATTTCTCCATTAACCCGCGGCACTGCCCTGGATTTCTCCACGCCAGCGGCGCCATCGCAATCACCGGCTGCAGCGCAGTGGTCTCGAATTTCACGCCATAGTTCCCCGTCATCTGCCGGAACTCATCCGAATAAATCGCCTGCATCGTCCCTTCCCACGGACGAATCTCTTCCTCAAAAACTCCGCAGATGTTCGAAACCGGATGCAAGTGCAAATGCCGCCCAATATGTTCATTATCGAGTCCCGATCGCAGCAACAACGCCGCCGTATGAATCGCTCCGCACGCCACCACCACCGCTTTGCATTTCACGCTGACGCGATGCCCGCCTTTCGAAACCGCGTCCACTCCCGTCGCCCCGCCGCCTTCGATCCGAATCCGTTCCGCGCGGGTTCCCACCAATATCCGCGCGCCCTTCGCCTGCGCATCCGCGAGCCACGTTTTCGTCGTCGATTGTTTCGCCCCAATCGCGCATCCATATCCGCAGTACCCGCAAATTTTTCCCTGATCGCAGCCCGTCACATTTCGCGGCATTGCGTCCACATGCCAACCAAGCACCTTCAGCCCGCGCTCCAGCACCTGTTCCCTCGCTGAAACGCGATTCTGGTCGCGATTCACGTGCAGCCGTTCGCACACCGCATCCAAACTCTTTGTGTACTCCGCGCCCGCAATCCATTTCACCCCTGCCTCAGCCCACTCTTCACGCACATCGTCTGGCGTTCGAAACGACGTGCAGTAATTCACCACTGTCCCGCCGCCCAAACACTCTCCCGCCAAAAATCCCACGCTCTGATCTTGCGTCCCCGCAAATCCGCCTTCCAGGTACAGCCGCTGAAATCCCGCAAGCTCCGCTCCATCAAAATCCGCGTCGTCGTAGTAATTCCCAGCTTCCATCACCAACACATCTTTTCCAGCCGCAGCCAGCTCCGCCGCCGCAACTCCACCGCCCGCGCCGGATCCAATCACACAAACATCGCACGCAAGCGGAGTTTCTTTCTCTGGCACAATCACTTTCAATCCACGCGCAGCCGCTGGCCTTTGCACTCCCACTGGCCCTGGAAATCGAATCTTCTTCCAGACGCGGCTCGTCCCACCATTTTCCGGCAACATCACGTACAAAGACCCAATCGCTTT
>Ga0137409_10005970_pt1 | contig 12665 bp, 14 predicted proteins | sample CZODoug1_16funga_FD_122059 | JGI IMG/M metagenome (GOLD analysis project Ga0137409, IMG submission 122059) | Vadose zone soil fungal communities from Angelo Coast Range Reserve, California, USA - CZODoug1_16fungal (Hybrid Assembly) | ecosystem: Environmental > Terrestrial > Soil > Vadose zone...
ATGCCCGGGATGGCTGCTCGTTTCGCATCCAGCAACGCGTTGGCGGAGATAACTATCTGGTGGGCAGTGAACAATTCAATGCCCATCGTCAGGAGATCTCCCCAACGATCGGTATTGAGCACCTTGTCCGCCACCATCAGCCAAAACAGTACCTTGCTATCCGGGAAGACACAGCTGTCGTTGAACTCGGAAAAGTCCGCACGGAACTGTTGAATGCTAACGGTGGGCATGATGATCAAGCCTCGGCGGACGGCTTGACGCCCATAGCCACGCTGAACCAATGCTCCGCGTGTTCGCAGAGCATTGGGTACGTCCCGACCGGGTACACGAACTTCTTGTGGTCGTCCATCGTGAGGATGAATGCCGTCGGAACGTCCACCCTCGTCTTGCCATCGGTCAGCTCGTCGTCGGGCGCCTCGAGCCGTTGGCCGTTCAGGCCCAGGAAGACGAGCATCGCGACGAGCCCCGTGCGCTTGTTGCCATCGACGAACGGGTGATTCTTCACGAGGTAGAAGAGGTACGCCGCCGCCTGCTCATCGAGGCTCGCGTGCAGGAGCTCGCGGCCAAACGTCGCGGCGGGCATTGCCAGCGCCGACTGGAGGAGTCCGACGTCGCGGACCAGCGCCGAGCCCCCGTACCGCGCGATCTGGTCCGCATGGAGCGAGAGAATCTCGTCGAGCGTGAGGAACTCGACGCGCACGTGTCCTCCCCCTGGGAGTGCTACTCCGCGAGGCGCCGGAACACGCCGCCGTAACGCTTGTGGGCCTCCGTCACGATCTTCTTGAGCTTGCCGGTGCGCCGGTGATCGCGGACCGGCGACACGATGATCACCTGGCCGTTCGTCGAGACCTCGATCGGGGTGTCGGCGTCGATCCCGACGCGATCGAGGAGTTGCTTGTCGAGGACGAGGGCCAGACTGTTTCCCGTCCGTGTCAGCTTCTTGCGCATCGCCAGGGCCTCCGTACGTACATAGTCGCACTCCGGTACGTACCGAGGCAAGCCGCGCAGTCCCGTCAGCCCTTCACCGACCCGGCGGTGAGACCCTGCACCATGTACTTCTGGAAGACGAGGACGAGCAGGACGGCGGGGAGCGCGCCGAGGAAGCCGGAGGCGGCGATCACCGAGTAGTCGATATTGATCTGGCCGTTCATGCCGGCGATCACGGGCGGCAGGGTGGTGGTGCCGGGCCTGGTGTTGAGGATCTGCGCGACCACGAACTCGTTCCAGCAGAGCATGAAGGTGAAGGCGCCGCCGGCGACCAGGCCCGGCCCCGACACCGGCAGGATCACGCGGCAGTACGCCTGGAAGCGATTGCAGCCGTCGACGAGCGCGCTCTTGTCGAGGTCGGCGGGAATGGTCTCGAAGTACGCCTTCATGATCCACACCGTGAAGGGCAGCGTGAAGGAGCAATAGGCGACCACGAGCCCGGTGAGCGTGTTCTGCAGGCCGAGCGCCCGGAACACGATGAAGAAGGCCGGGATCAGCACGATGGTCGGCAGCATCCGTGTGAAGAGCAGCGCGAACAACGAGAACGTCTTCAGCGGGAACGCAAAGCGCGCGTACGCGTAGCCAGCGGTCGTCCCTGCGACCAGGTTCACCCCGGTGACGGCGAGGGCGACCACCAGGCTGTTCCCCATCGACGCGAGGATCTTGCCGGCCTGGCCCTCGGCGTGGAAACGGACGAGCCCCAGGATCATGCGGTAGTTGTCGAAGGTCACCTCCGGCGGCACGAGCCGGAACGGCCGGGCCAGGAGGTTTCGTTGATAGGACACGCTCGTCACGAAGAGCCAGCCGAAGGGCGCCACGAGCCACAGCGCCACCGCGGCCACCGTGACGTAGAGAACGATCCGGCTGCCGGCGGAGCGCCGGCGGTAGTTGCCGCCGCGATAGCGAGCGCGGGTCATCACGCGCTCAGGCCTCCGGCTCGAAGCGGGCGAGGATCAGCCGCTGATAGACGACGGTGAGCAGCAGGCAGAGCGCGGTGAGCGTGTAGAGGATGGCCGTGCCCGGTCCGAACTTGAAGAACGTGAAGCTGGTCTTGAAGCCGTGCCACGACACGGTCGTCGTGTCGTACCCCGGACCGCCCATCGTGAGGACGTAGATCAGGTCGAGCATGAGAAAGCCGTTCACGGTCGCCAGCACCAGCACGAGGAACACGATGGGGCGGAGCGCCGGCAGCGTCACGAACCACAGGCGGCGCCAGTAGCCGGCGCCGTCCACCTCGGCCGCCGCGTAGAGATCCTCGGAGATCGACTGCATGCCGGCCAGGAAGAGCAGCGTCGCGAACGGTGCCTGGTTCCACATGTAGACCGACACGAGCACGTTCAGCGCGCTCCAGCCCTCCTTGAAGAAGGCGATGGCGCCGTCGACGAGACCCGCCCGCAGCAGCAGCCCGTTGAGCGCGCCGAACTCGAAGTCGAGAATGCCGATCCACAGCAGCCCGACCACGATGCGCGAGAGCGACCACGGCACCAGCAGCAGGCTGCGCAGCAGCGGCCGCCCCGGGAACCGCTCGTTGAGGACGAGCGCCATGCCGAATCCCACCAGGGCGGCCTCGGCCACGAAGGCGGCGACGAAATAGAGCGTGCGCCAGAGCGAATCCCAGTAGAGCGGGTCGGCCAGCACCTGCGTGTAGTTGCGCGCGCCGATCCAGTGGAAGAGCGGGACCCGCATCCCCCAGAGCTCCAGGGCCGGTCCGGTGGCGCGCAGGAGATTGACGTCGGTGAACGACAGCCAGAGCGAGTAGACCAGCGGGAAGACGACGACCACGCCGATGACGAGCAGCGCCGGCCCGACGAACAGCCAGGCCAGCGCGCTCTCCGACAGCTTCACCCGACGACTACGCCAGCGACTTCTGCAGCGCCGCCAGCTCCTTGAGTCCCTTCGGCACCGTGGAGGTGCCGCGGATGATGTTGTGCACGACGGCGATGGCCTTGCTGTCGTACTCGCTGAACCACGGCTCCTTGAAGGCGTTGATCGACCGGCCCTTCTTGTACTGCTCGCGCAGGAGCTTGAGGTCGACCCACCGGTCGTACGACTGGATGATCTCGGGGTTGTCGTACATCTCGGGGTACGCGTTGTCGAGGCCGGCGATGAGGCACCACTGGCGCTGCACGTACCAGTCGCCGTTCAGATTGCCGCCGAGGAAGCGGGCGAGCTTCCACGCGTCCTCGAGCACCTTCGTCTTGGCGTTGATCGTGTACCACTCCGTGAACATGTGCGTCTGGCCGTTGCCGGGGTACATCGCCATCCTGGCCTTCTTCGGGGCCAGCTTGGAGTTCTCCGGCTCCCCCGCGATGGTCTTGAGGTAGTAGGAGTGATTCGTGTGATAGGCGTAGCGGCCGGTCCAGAAGAGCCGGTGCGTGTCGGTCGACGAGGTCTTGGTGAGCACCTCGGGGTTCACGAGCCCGTCCTTGTACGCCTTCTGCCAGCGCTCCATGGCCCGCGCCGCGCCGGGCTCCTGATCGACGATCACGCGGTTCTTCGCGTCGAAGACGCCGGCGCCTTCCGAGTGGCAGTCGCTCAGGAACTGCGGCATGGTGCCGGACCCGCTGTTGTTCCAGTTCGGCAGGTACGGCGTGTCGCTGATCTTGTCGCGCTTGAGCTTGGCGGAGTGCTCCATCAGCTCGTCCCAGGTCTTCGCCGGCGCCTTGATGCCGGCCTGCTGCAGCATCGGCTCGTTGTACATGAGGATGAAGATGCTCGTGAAGTAGGGCAGGCCGACCACCTTGCTGCCGTCGCGACTCCGGGCGGCCTCCAGATTTCCCGGCGCCATCTTCTTCTTCAGCTCGTCCATGCCCGGCAGGTCGTCGAGCGGGCGGATGAGGCCGTTGTCCACCCAGCGCTCGCGGTTGGCCGAGTTGCAGTACATGACGTCCACGACCTCGCCCGCCATCGCGCGCGTCTCCATGGTCGGGTGGTACGTGGCCCACGGGACGGCGTCGTACTTCACCTGGCCGCCGTGCTTCTTGTTGAAGAAGTCCACGTAGTCCTTCACCGTGTCGGGCTTGAAGACCCAGCCGGAGAAGTTGACGGGCTTGTCCGCGCGGGCGGAGCAGAACGCGCCTTCACCGAGGACGGCGGCGGCCGCCGCGAGGCCCGCCCCGCCGAGGAACGTGCGCCGGTCGATGAGCGTCATGCTGTCCTCCTGGGCACCAGGTCGAGTGCGCCACATCATAGGCGATCTCCCGACGAATGTGCGTCGGCCAGTTCGAACCGCCGGAGCTCCGGGAAGCGAAACATCCAGAGCGCCGCCACCACGATCGTTCCGATGCCGCCGATGAGCACCGCCGGCACGGCGCCGAACAGCGCGGCCAGCAGCCCGGACTCGAATTCGCCGAGCTGGTTCGAGGTGCCGGTGAACAGCGAGTGCACGGCGCTCACGCGGCCGCGCATGTCGTCGGGCGTGCGGATCTGCACCAATGACTGTCGGATGACCACGCTGAGCAGATCCGACGCGCCGAGCACGCCCAGCGCCGCCAGCGACAGGATCAGGCCCGTCGACACCCCGAACACGATGGTGGCGGCGCCGTACACGAACACGCTGGCGAAGAACGCCGGCCCGGCGCCGCGCTCGACCGGACGGCGCGTGAGCACCACCGACATGGCCAGCGCGCCGCACGCGGGCGCCGCGCGCAGCAGGCCCAGACCCCACGGGCCCGTGCCGAGGATGTCGCGCGCATAGATCGGCAGCAGCGCGGTGGCGCCGCCCAGCAGGACGGCGAAGAGATCGAGCGACATCAAGCCGAGCAGCAGGCGCCGCCGCAGGATGAAGGCGATGCCCGAGAACAGCGAGGCCGGCGTCAGTTCCTCGCGCGCCCGCGCGGGCTGCGCGTCGTGCACGCGCGCCATCAGCGTCGCGTCGACGAGGTAGAGCGCGCCGACGGCGACGTACACCGTCGTCGGACCGAGCGCGTAGAGCGCGCCGCCGAGCGCCGGGCCCACGATGCGGGCGGACTGGCCGGCCGAGGTCACGCTCGCGATCGCGCGCGGCAGCCGGGCGAGGGGCACCAGACGCGGCACCAGCGCGGCGCGGGCGGGATTCTCGAAGGCGCGCGCGGCGCCGAGCACCGCGACCGTGGTGAGGATGCCGCGGCGGTCGAGCCAGCCGCCGGCGCTGCCGAGCGCCAGCACCGCGGTGGCCCCGGCCTGGGCGATCTCGCACACGACGACGACGGCGCGCCGATCGTAACGGTCCGCGACCTGCCCGACGACCAGCGTCAGCCCGACGACGGGAACGAACTGCACGAGGCCGACCAGCCCCAGGTCGAACGCGCTGCCCGTGAGGTCGTAGAGCTGCCAGCCGATGGCGACCGTCTGCATGTGCAGCGCGAGCGTCGCCAGCACCCGCGACCACAGGAACAGCGCGAACGGCCGAGTGCGCAGACGCGGCCGATCAGGCGAAGGCGGGCGGCGGCACGAACCCCTGGAACTCGCGCTCGAGGAGCCGCGCGAATGCGAGCGTCGTCAGGTCGCCGTACTGCGGGCCGACGATCTGCACGCCGACGGGCAGCCCGCCCGGCGTGAACCCGCACGGCGCCGCCGTCGACGGCAGATAGCACGCGCCCGTGTAGCCGGCCCAGAACAGGTGATCGGTCACGGGCAGGCGCGTGCCGTTGATCGTCACCGTGCGCTCGTGCCGCTCGGAGTGCTGGTCGTGCGGAAAGGCCGCGACGCCGGCGACGGGACAGAGCAGCAGGTCGTAGGCGGTGAAGAACTCCGCCCACGCCAGGCGCATCCGGTGGCGCGCCTCGCTGGCGGCGAGCCAGTCGCGGTGCGACGACACGGCGGCCCGCGTCGCGCGCGCATGGTAGCTCTCGTCGTCGGGCGAGAGCGAGTGCGCGATGTCCTCGTTCTTTTCGAAATCCGCGTCGGTCTGCCGGTCGGAGGTGGCCGCGCGCAGGAGCCGGACGTAGACGCGCCACGCCTCGGCGGTGTCGATGGCCGGGCGCGCCCGCTCGTCGACCTTCGCCTTCTGCCGGCGCAGGAACTCGCCGAGCGCGGCCAGTCGATCCCGCACGTCGCGGTCCACCGGAAAGCCCGGCGCGTCGAGCATCAGCGCCACCCGGAAGTCGCGCAGGCGCGTGGGCCTGGGCGCGCGCAGCCGCAGCTGCCAGCCCGCGGCGTCGATGGCGTCGGGCCCGGCCATCACGGACAGCGCGAGCGCGAGATCGTCGCTGCTGCGCGCCAGCGGCCCGACGACGTCGATGTCGACCGGCGCCGCCTTCTGCCAGGGCAGCGCCTGGCCGGTGCGCGGCACGATGCCCCACGTCGGCTTGTGGCCGTAGACGCCGCAGAAGTGCGCCGGGTTGCGGATGGACGAGCCGATGTCGCTGCCCGCCTCCAGCGCGGTGAGTCCGGCCGCGAGCGCCGCCGCCGAGCCGCCGGACGAGCCGCCCGGCGAGCGCGTGAGGTCCCAGGGATTGTTCGTGGTGCCGTAGATCGCGTTGAAGCTCTGCCAGTCGGCGAGGAAGAGCGGCACGTTGGTCTTGCCGAAGAGCACGGCGCCGGCGCCGAGCAGGCGGTCGACCACGACCGCGTTCCTCGTCGCGACGTTGGTCTTGTAGGTCGGCACACCCCACGTCGTGGGCAAGCCCGCGACGTCGTACGACTCCTTGATCGTCATGGGCACGCCGTGCAGCGGGCCCCAGGCGGCGCGCCTGGCCAGCGCGCGATCGGCCGCGCGGGCCCGCGTGCGCGCGCGCGCGAAGTCGCGGACGACCACGGCGTTCAGCGCGTCGTCGTACTTCTCGACGCGCGCGATGTAGAGGTCGAGCAGCTCCAGCGCGCCGATCTTCTTCTTCCGGATGTCGGCGGCGAGCTGGCGGGCGGAGCGGAACGGGACGTCGAGCATCGCGGCCTCCTGCGAGTCCTGCGTGTGCTGCGCGCCGTGAGTATACTCGGCCTGCCATGGCCATCACCGACCGCTACGGACTGCCCGTCACCACCCCGTCGACCGTCGCCGGCGCGCGCTTTCAGGACGGCATGGACCGGCTGCTCTCGTACGACGCCGGCGCCGAGGAGTCGTTCGCGGCGGCGGTGCGGGCCGACGAGCGGCTGGCGGTGGCCCACGCGGGCATCGCGCTCGTCGCCGTGGCGCACGGCGATGCCGCGACGGCGCGCGCCGCCGCCGAGCGGGCGCGCCACAGCGTGGCCGGCGCGACCCGGCGCGAGCGTCAGCACGTGGAGGCGCTGAGCGCGCTCATCGCGGGTGAGACCGCGCGCGGGCTCGCTCTGGTCGACGAGCACGTGGCCGAATTTCCGCGCGACGCTCTGCTCGTCAACCAGGCGGGCAGCGCCATCGGCTTCGCGGGCGGCCGCGACCGCGAGCAGCAGCGCGCGGTCTTCCTCGAGCGCCTGGCGCCCGCCTACGGCGACGACTGGTGGTTTCAGTCGGCGCTGGCCTTCACCTACCACGAGGTGGACCGCTTCGAGGAGTCGCGCCGGCTGTCGGAGCGCTCGCTCGAGCAATACCCGCGCAACGCCAACGCGAGCCACAACCTCGCCCACATCTACTTCGAGACCCTCGACAACGACGGGGGCGCCGCCTTCCTCGGCGACTGGCTGGCCACGTACGATCCGCGCGCGTCGTTTCACTGCCACCTGGCGTGGCACCTGGCGATGTTCGAGCTGCACCGTGGCCGCTACGCGCGCGCGCAGGAGATCCTGGAGCGCGACATCCTGAACGCCGCGAATCCCCGGCTCGCCATGATCGACGGCGCGGCGCTGCTCTGGCGGTTTCGCCTGGACGGCCAGCCCGACGCGCCGCTGGCGTGGCGCTCGCTCGCCGATCTCGCGGCGAAGATCTCGCGGCCCGGGTTCGTGTTCGGCGAGGTCCACGCGGCGCTCGCCTACGCGGCGTGCGGCGACGACAAGGCGCTGGCCGGGCTGATCGAGGGGCTCCGCGCGCTGGACGCGAAGGGCCACGCGATCGCGGGGACGGTGGCGCTGCCGATGGTGCATGGCGTCGCGGCGTTCGTCGCCGGCGACCACGCGGCCGCGCTGGCGCAGCTCGAGCCCGTGGAGGGCGAGCTGCACCGCGTCGGCGGAAGCCACGCGCAGTGGGAGCTCTTCGAGGAGACGATGGTCGCCTGCTACCTGGCGCTCGAGCGCTACGACGACGCCACCCGCCTCGTGCGCCGGCGCCTGTCGCGCCGCGCGTCCCCGCGCGACCTTCGCTGGCTCGCTCAGGCCACCTCCCGCTGACGCGCGGCGTTGTAGTTGGCGTCGTACCACCAGTCGAGATACGCCCCGTAGGTGATCGGCAGGTAGCGCGGTGGAGTCGCCGGTCCCCGGCAGGTGGGCAGGCACGCGATCTCGGTGTCCAGATGCGGTCCCATGAAGTAAGGAATCGCGTAGCGGGGCCGGCCCACCGGCGGCAGCGCGCGGTGCGGCGTGGACTTGAACCGATGGTTCGTCCAGCGCTGCATCATGTCGCCCGAGTTCACCGCGAACGAGCCGGGCACGTACGGCACGTCCACCCAGTCGCCGTCCGGCATCCGCACCTGCAGCCCGGGCACCTCGCTCTGCGCGAGGAAGGTCAGGAAGTTGGCGTCGGTGTGCGGCGCAATACCGAACTGGTTCGCCTCGGCCGCGACGGGCGGGTAGTGCGTGAGGCGGAAGCTGAACTGACTCTCGGCGAAGGCGGCGTCGAAGGCGTCCGCCGGCAGCTCGAGCGCCGTCGCGCAGAGCGGCAGCAGGGCCCGCCCCAGCGCATCCACGGTATCGGTGTAGGCGAGGATCGCCTCGCGAAAGCCCGGCAGATCCCCCGGCCACTGGTTGGGGCCGGCGAAGCGCCGCCCCGCGCGCACCAGCGGATCGTCGGGACCGCGCTCGCGCTTGACGAAGAACGCCTCGTTCAGGTCCGGCTTGTCGTTGGCGTTCACCTCCGAGGTCCACACCGCGTAGCGCCCCAGCATCATGTAGCCGTTGTTGTGCTCGTTCATGCGCAGCGCGAGCTTGGCGTCCATGGGCTGGGCGTGGAAGCGCCGCGCCTCGGCGAGCGTGCGGTCGATCAGCCCCTGGGGGACGCCGTGATTGACGATGACGAAGAAGCCGACGTCCTCGAGCGCGCGCCCCAGCACGCTCGCGGTGGCGCCGAACGCCTCCGGGCATCCCGCGAGATACGGTCCGAGATCGATCACCGGGATCATGACGCCGCCTCTCAGCGGCCGCGTACGTAGCGTCGCAGGACCAGGCGCAGGTGATCGCGGAACTGCGGCACCAGCCGGCTCGACCAGTCGCTCTCGCGCGCCTTCTTCCACTCCGCGGACTCCACCACCTCCGGCGTGTCGAGGTGATAGAGCGCCACGTACCGGCGATTGCCGGTGCCACGGAAGCGGCGCGCGCAGAGCACGCCCGGGACGGCGGCGAGGGCGGGGATGTGCTCCTTGTCGTACCACGCGTTGAACTCGGCGTCGACCTCGGGCGCGATGTTCATCGCGTTGAGCAACAGCCCGCCGGCGTTGGCGGGCGGCAGCTGGTCGCCCGGCAGGATCTGCTCGCCCTCGAAGCGCATGAGGCGCTCGACCCGGGCGGTGACCCGCTTGGACCACGGCGACAGGTTCTCGCCGCCGATGGCCAGGTAGGCCGGGCTCGTCATCACCGAGAGGGCCTGGAGGTCGTAGGTCGCCACGGAGACCCGGCCGTCCTGCGCCCCGATCCAGCGCTGGCACAAGAGAAAACCGGGCACGCGCTGCCGCTCCGGCAGGTGCTCGGTGTCGTACCAGTCGTGGAACTCGTCCTCGGCGGCCCGGCCGATGTTCATCGCCGCGATCAGGGTGCCCTTGGCCATTGGTTGAACCCTCCGGGGCCGCATTGTAATCTCCCGCCACCAGCGCACACCACGCAGGAGAGCGGCCATGCCCAAGAAAGAGATCATCAACCCCGACGCGGCGAAGCCGAACCCCAACCTGTCGCCGGCGACGCGATTCGGCAACCTCGTCTTCGTCTCCGGCCAGACGGGGCGGCACCCGGTCACCGGGGAGCTCGGCAAGGACATGCGGGAGCAGACCCGCCACATCCTGGAGCGCATCAAGCTGATCCTGACCGCCGCCGGCACGTCGCTCGACAACGTGCTGACGGCGACCACGTACCTGACACGGGTGCAGGAGCTCGCGGCCTACAACGAGGAGTACGCGAAGTACTTTCCGACGAACAAGCCGGCGAGGACCACCGTGACCGTGGCCGCGCTGAATTCGCCGGAGCTGCTCGTGGAGATCACGGTCACCGCGTGCATTCCCAGCTGACTGAGCTTCCATCCCAGAGCTTCCATCCAGGAACAGGAGACGACGATGGCGAGGATCGAGCCGCTCGGTATCCAGGAGGTCGACGAGGAGATCCGGCACCTGTGCGAGGACGCGGAGCGCCAGACGGGCACCTCGGCGGGGCCGCGCACCTACGCGAAGAGTCCGGCCGTGTTCAAGGCGCTCACCGCCTTTCGCGGCGCGCTGGCGCGCGAGGGCACGATCGACCCGGTGTTGCGCGAGCTGGTCAGGATCAAGATCGCCGGCCTCAACGGGTGCCGCTACTGACTCACCCTGCGCTATGCCGGGGCCCGGCATGCGGGGGCGACCGAAGCGAAGATCGCCGCGATCGACGACGAGGCCTCCGACCTCATCAGCCCGCGCGAGCGGGCGGCGCTCCGGTTCGCGGAGAAGCTGGCCGTCGACCACCGCAAGGTCGACGACGAGCTCTGGGCCGAGATGCGGCGTCATTTCTCGGAGGCCGAGATCATCGAGCTGGTCGCCCACACGACGCTCTACATTGGATTTGGACGGTTCAACGAGATCGTGGGACTGGATCCCGCGTGACGTCGAGGCGCCCGCGAACAGGAAGGAGCCGGACATGACGCCGACCCCGCACAGCCGTCGCGACGTGTTGAAGGGGGCCGTGGCCATCACCGCCGCCGCATCGGTCGGCATCGGCCGCGCCGACGCCCAGGAGAGCGCCATGCAAGCGCGGACACGGATCGACGGGGTGCTGAAGCAGGCGGTCGACGCCAAGGAGGTGCCCGGCGTCGTGGCCATGGCCGCGACCGACAAGGGCGTGCTCTACGAGGGCGCGTTCGGCACGCGCGACCTGGCCCAGGGGCCGGCCATGACGCTCGACACCGTCTTCCGCATCGCCTCGATGACGAAGGCGGTCACCTGCACGGCGGCCATGCAGCTCGTCGAGCAGGGCCGGCTCAAGCTCGACGAGCCGGTGCCGAGCATCGACCCGGCGCTGAGCGCGCCGCAAGTCCTCGACGGCTTCGACGCGGCGGGCGCGCCGAAGCTGCGCCCCGCGAAGCGTCCGATCACGCTGCGCCACCTGATGACGCACACCGCCGGGTTCAGCTACGAGGTCTGGGATCCGAACACGGTGCGCTATGTGAAGACGTCGGGGATGCCGTCGACGAGCAGTGGCAAGGTCGCGGCGCTGCGCATGCCGCTGGTGTTCGACCCCGGCGAGCGGTGGGAGTACGGCGTCAACATCGACTGGGTCGGCCGCCTCGTCGAGGCGCTCAGCGGCCAGCCGATCGACGTCTACTTCCGCGAGAAGATCTTCGGGCCGCTCGGCATGAAGGACAGCGGCTTCGTCACCGCCCCCGAGCAGCGGGCGCGCCAGGCCAGCGTGCACCAGCGCCAGGCCGACGGCTCGCTCGTCCCGCAGCCGCTGGAGACGCCGTTCACGCCGGAGTTCTACGCGGGCGGCGGCGGCCTCTACTCGACGGGGCGCGACTACCTCGCGTTCCTCCAGATGCTCCTGCACGACGGCAGCTTCAACGGCGCGCGCATCCTGAAGCCCGAGACGGTGGCGCTGATGCACCAGAACGCCATCGGCGAGATCCCGGCCGGCATTCTGAAGACCCAGAATCCGGGACGCTCGAACGACGTCGATCTGTTCCCCGGCGCGCCGATCCGCTGGAGCCTGGGCCACATGCTCAACGTCCAGCCGGGGCCGAACGGCCGCAGCGCCGGCACGGTCAGCTGGGGCGGGATCTTCAACACCTACTACTGGCTCGACCCGGCCAAGCGCGTCACCGGGCTGATCATGACGCAGATCCTGCCCTTCGCCGACCCGCGCGCGCTGCGGCTCTACGGCCAGCTCGAGCGCGGCGTGTACGACGCGCTGAGAGCCGGCTGAGCATGGGCCTCGCCTTTCGCCAGATCCATCCGGTCTTCGTCGGCGAGGTGTCGGGCGTCGACATCACGCGTCCGCTCTCGCGCGACGAGGTGGCCGCCGTCGAGGCCGGGATGGACCGCTACGCCGTGCTCGTGTTCAGAGACCAGCAGCTCACCGACGAGCAGCAGATGGCGTTCAGCCGCAGCTTCGGCGCCCTGGAGGACGCCCGCGGCGGCAACATCACCAGGCCCGAGGACAAGCGCCTGCCCGTCGGCATGAACGACGTCTCCAACCTCGGCAAGGACGGCCAGCCGCTCGAGCGCGCCTCGCGCGTGCGCCTGTTCAACCTCGGCAACATGCTCTGGCATTCCGACAGCTCGTTCCGGGCGATCCCCGCCAAGTACTCGCTGCTCTCGGCGCGCCTGGTGAATCCCGTCGGCGGCAACACGGAGTTCGCCGACATGCGCGCGGCCTACGACGACCTCGACGCGGACACGAAGGCGCTCATCGAGGACCTCGTGTGCGAGCACTCGCTGATGTACTCGCGCGGCTCGCTCGGC
>Ga0137409_10005972_pt1 | contig 12662 bp, 10 predicted proteins | sample CZODoug1_16funga_FD_122059 | JGI IMG/M metagenome (GOLD analysis project Ga0137409, IMG submission 122059) | Vadose zone soil fungal communities from Angelo Coast Range Reserve, California, USA - CZODoug1_16fungal (Hybrid Assembly) | ecosystem: Environmental > Terrestrial > Soil > Vadose zone...
GCCCCGGGGAATGTCAGGACGCGATGAAACAATTCACCGTCGTAGCAAACCCGCATCCGACCGTTGCGTTCGAAATTGCGCATGCGAACGCCGAACTGTTCCGCGACCTCCAAGTGGGGGGCGAAATCGGCGAGATGGTCCGCACTGCCTGAGGCCTGATCGGCCAATCGCTCGGCCATTTGGGCGATGGCGTCGAAGGGCTCGGCAGTAATTGCTCGCGGCGATGCGGCCTTGAGGTACGCCGCGCCATAACTGATACCGAGTGCTTCGGAACCCGGGCTGTCGCGCAGGAAGCGCAGTACGGCAAGAAGGTCGGGAGCTGCAGTCTCGGAGAACTCGACCGGCCGGACCGCATCGCCTCGCAAGAATCCACCTCGCTCACGGCGATAGTCGTAGACCTTCAGGTATCCCGCATGTTCCCCGCGGAGCTCGAGCACGTCTCCCTGCCATAGCCGCGTGAGCTCGGTGGCATTCGAGTGCGGCGCTGCCCGTAGCGCGGCGCGGTCCTGGACCACGATGGCGAGCGTCGCCGTGAAGGCGAGAATCACCGGGCAACTCCCGCCTGAGAGGTCATAGCGGCTGCCGCGATGTTGACGGGGTTTACCGGACTCTGGTCGCCGACCAAGCTCGAGCCGATGAACTTACCCGCAGCAGGGAGCGGTGCGATGATGACCTGCACCTTGTCGGACAGCTTGTCCGCCAGCGTTTTCTGGATCAGAAGCGGATAGCGCGCCACCAGCGCTCCCTCGCGCTCCATCTGACCGGCACTCGCCTTGCCCACGAGATCGAGTCGATAGGCCTCCGCATCCGCGAGCTTTTGCCGCGAATCGGCTTCGCCGCGGGCCTCGATGCGCCGCGCCTCGGCAGCGCCCTCCGCGGTGCGAATACGCGCGACTTTGTCGGCTTCAGCCTCGAGCTGCCGCTGCTCGATCTGTCGCTGCTTGAAGGGCAGGATATGCTTCATCGTCTCCTCCTGCGCGCGCGCGGCGATGACCTGCTCTTGGCCGGCGGCTTCCGCCGCCGTTTGCCGCCGCACCTTGTCGGCCTCGGCCTCGAGCTGCTGCTGTTTGACCTGTCCCTCCTTGAGCTGCAGGGTGTAATGAATTTTTTCGGTCTCGAGTTCCTCGGAGAGCAGCTTCTCCATGCCTGCTCGATAGTCGGGTGGCAGATCGACCTTCCCGATGTCGACATCGCGCAGCACCAGGCCCATGGCGGTAAATTTCGGCTTGAGTTCCGCGATGAGCCTCTGCTGTATCTCTGTACGCCGTTGCGAAAAGATTTCTCGCACGGAATAACGGGCAAAGGCGGGATAGACGATCCCTTGAACGGCGGGCGCGACCAGAACCGCGCTGATGTCGTCAGGAAATTCCTTTGACGTCTGGGCGAGGCGAGCACGGTCCACGGTCCAGCGAACCGCGAGATCGACGCCGATCGATAGCCCCTCGACCGACTGGAAGGGGGCCGGGCCGGTCGCGCTTGCACTGTCGATCGGCCGATACACCTGATCGCGAATCGAGTAGCGCCGCACCTGATGAATCCCGGGCAGCACCAACACCGTACCTGCGGTGAAGACTCTCACCGATCCATCGAGCGCATCGCTGCGCGCCACGACCTCGCCGCGATGTACAGATTCAAATGGCGGATGGGTGCACAGACCATAAACGATCACAGCCAGGGCAGCCGCAATCGCAACGCGCCAGCGAAACCACAGAAGCCCCGCGGCGAGCGATCGGAGGGCGGCGACCACCCAACCACTGAGCCGGCCCAGAGGCTCGATCACCCCGCGCCGCACGAACTCGAAGAACGCATCCAAGCGACCAGACATTTGCCACACTCCCGTTGCAGAGCCGGACCGGCTCGACGGGAAGAGTCTCGCAGTCCTTTGTGGCGAGGCCGTGCGGCAACTATGGCGGAGTGTGGCAGTGAGGAAGCCGTCTCCGCGGATAGCCTAGGTCGAATTGGGCAGCATCAGAACAAAGCCGTCGTTTTCGTAGGCATAGAATCGCCATTCACGAACTATCTTCGGTGTTCCCAAAATGACGAGTTGCTGACGCAGGGTTGCGACGTCATTGAACACGTCCGAGGACTTGATGAGGTGCTCGTACTTTCGCAGAAGGTTCTCGGAAGGGGCACCGTCGGCAGCGTAGGTGATCAACACCTTGAGCGGCGCGTTGAATGACTGCAACTTGTTCATCTTCTCGTGGGCGCGAGTGCTGTCGTTCTCGTGTTCTATGGCCACGGAAATCCAATTCGCATAGGTGGCGTACTTCCCCGTATTGTCTACGCCGCGTTCCTCGTACAGCATCCCGTCGAGCGTGTAGTACTCCTTGTTCCACGCCAGCAGCCCCAACTGCCTGCCAACTTTCGGGTAGATGGTGGTTCGCATGTAGAAGTTATACGATTTGGTCTCGTAGTCCAAAGCGGCACGAAAGCTGTCGCGCTCTGCTAGCATGACGGTAACAAAAGCATTTCGAAAGTCTCTGGGCGTGATCCTGTTCATCGCGTGCCTTCAGTCATCTGACCCCACTATCGTACGCTGAGTCGCGCCTGAAGATAAACGGGCCTCCCATGCCCAGTTGGCGCGCGCTCGTATCACTCCGCAATACTGCGTACGCTGCGCAAATGTGGTCGAGGCGTATTTCGATCCAGGTGAGCGGCACTGTGACGAGCTACATGGTCTCGCCCGCGTTGCCCGCGTCACGCATCCCAATGATCCCCATTGGCTGGCTGAAAGTGACGCATGAAGCGGTTTTTGACGTCGGTCGGGGTCATGGCGGGGCGCGGAAGATTGCCGGGGCTACCGGCTCGTATCAGCAAGCGCGCAAATCGCGCCCGGTCAATCGGCGGCGCATCCAACCACCGGCCGATGCTATCCAAGTCGTCAGTTTCCAGTACCGCCCCGTAGCCGCACGCAGCGGCAATTTGGCCGAACGAAATTAGCGGCGAAACCGTTGCCTGACCCCCGGTAGAATCGTGAACGCCATTGTCCAATAGCAGATGCTGCAAATTGGACGGTCCGTAGGCACCCACGGTCGCGAACGCGCCCATGCGCATCAAGGCGGCGCCATCGCCATCCAAGGCGACTACCCTCAGATCCGGTCGAGCCAGAGCGAGTCCCAACGCGAGCGGCACGACACATCCCATCGAACCCACCATGTAGAGATGGTTAGGTCGATCTTCGATCGCGTACAGCTCACGTCCACAAAAGCCGGTTGACGCCAACACGGCAGTGGACTCTATCGGCACGTGTGCAATCACTCTGCGCAGGGCATCGCTACGCGACGTCAGGCTCCTGCCCGTTGCGTGTCGCAATTCGGTGGCTGCCAAAGATTGGGCGGACGGGCGCTTCGTGACGAACGGGGGGGCCGGCGGCCCGGCCGGGACGACGCTACCCTTCTGCATCAAGAAAGCGTAGGTGCCGCCGGTTGTGTCCATGTGCGCGATGGCGCGATCGAGCGCGGGACCTACGGCAGCAGGCTCGGTGGGAAAGAGTTCCCACCGAATGTCCATCGTGTCGAGCAGCGTTGGTGTGATGGGTCCCATTAACGCGTGTTGCGGCTCATCCGCAACTCCCGGTTGGCCGCGCCAAGTGACGATCAGCAATTGTGCCAGACGGAAGGTCCACGTCAGCGAGGTCAACGGGCTCACGGCGTTGCCGAGTCCCGAATTCTGCATCATTGCGATGCCGCGCCGAAGAGGTCGATCGGGACCGTTCGCCAAGGTCACGCCGGCAATCAATGCCACCGCGTCCCCTTCATTCGCCATTGAAACGTATTGCAGTGTTGTATCTTGCAACACAAAATTGATGAAGGGCGTCAAGTACGAACAGGGAACCCCCGCATACCAACTGAATCCACGCTCTCGCGCAGCCTCAACGAAGTGCCTGGCTTCAATCAAGTCATGCCGCCGGGCGCTGGCTGCGCGTGAGCGAAATCCGCCGCGCGATGAAACTCCTCGAGATCGTTGACGCCCCGCCAGTGACCGTGCACATAGATCACCTCAATCGCCACTCCATCGGCAATCAATGCGTTCAGCAGATCGGGGAGATCGAGCGCATCGAAGTTTGGGCGCAGACGAAGCGCGCTCAGCGCGGTCTTGAGCAAGGCCAGCCCATGGCGACTGACCTTCAACATGCCAATCCAGCGCCCCTGTGCCGACTCACGCTCGTCGGCCGAATCTCCGGCAATACCCGTCAGCAGCACCGGCGCACCGAACAGACCGCGATCGTCGCCACGCGAACAATAGGCGAAATCGCGAACCGTACGATTGTTTGCCGCCGCAGGAGACGAATCGATGACCACCGCAAAGTCGGCCGTGGATTCCACCAGATCGCGCAACACGTAGCTGCGAAACAACAGATCTCCGTAATAAATGACGGTCTCCGATTCCGCGGCGTAGATCGCACATGCCAGAGAAGCCAGTTCCCCCGTCTCGGCATGCCGTTCATTCAACACCAACTTGATGCCCGCCGTGTCTATCGCGTCGGCTCGATATCCGCCGATCACCACAATGTCGTTGATGTTTTCCTTCTTGAAACCATCGATTAGCCAACGCAGTAAAGGTTTGCCGGCAATGGGCAACATCACCTTCGGCCGATCCTCCGTCACCGCTTCGAGACCCCGGCCGCGGGTCGCGGCCAACACCACGGCGGCACGCGATACGGCGGATGCAGAGAGATATACCCGCTCGGCGGCCGAATACTCCTCCGCGTCCTGCAGGCGGAAAATCTCGTTCACTGAGGCGATCCGGTCTTCGACATTGACCAGGGTCTGGGTTTCAAAAATCTCTTTCGCAACGTTTTGCATCGCCGAAGCGGCGGAGCGCACCAATTGATTCGCCCAGATCACGGTGCTAATTCCCGAGTTGCGAAACACCTCGGTAGGCGTGCTGTAGTATTTGGTCGGCACGATCACCAGCGGCAAACGGCGTGCCCACTCGCGTGCGAAGGTCAGGATCTCGTCCGCTTTCGACAGTTTGCTATGAATCAAAATCGCATCCGCACCTGCGACTCGATAAGCCTCGGCGCGGCGCAGTGCCTCCTCCATTCCCCACCCGGCGATGAGCGCCTCAACGCGAGCGACGATGGAAAAGTCCGGATCGGTCTGGCTGTCCTTCCCTGCGGCGATCTTACCGGCAAATTCTTTGATGTCTGCGAGCGGCTGTCGCTCTCCGTTCAGAAAACTATTGGTCTTGGGAAACTGCTTGTCTTCAATACAAACGCCGGCGATGCCCCGCTGCTCAAGCTTACGCACCAGACGCCGCATGTTGTTGAAGTTGCCGTAACCCGTGTCGCCATCCAGGAGGATTGGTAAATTGCCGGCGTCGGCCATGAACTCCAGGACATCCACCACCTGCGTCCAACTCGCTTCGTTGTTGTCGCGGACGCCGAGTTGCGCGGAAATCGACAGGCCGGACGCCCAGATTCCCTTAAATCCCGCTTCACGCACTATGCGGGCGGAGAGACCATTATGCGCCTCCATCAAGAATTCGAGCTCGACGCTCCGAAGCATCTGCCGCAATGCGGATGCGCGCGTTGGCTCAGCTTGCCTCGTTGCTTGATCGGCGTATTCAACCGACGCAGTGCGTGGGGTGATCCTCGATAGAGGACTTGGGTCGGATAATCGCATTATGACGCCCTCCCGATGACATAAACATCATGACGGTTCGACCAAGGGATGACAAATCAGAATTCAAACGCGGCGAGGGCGTCCTCCACAGTCGCTAGGTATACGGGGGGCCGGAAAGGTGCCAGGCGTGTAGAGCCCGCGCACAACACTGAATACTCCCAACAGTAACGCCAAGCCGAAAATGAATACGATGCCCAATATGTGGAAGATCATATTCTCTGATCCCAGGGTTCCGGGCAATCAACCTGATGCGCGCTCATGCCCCAAGTGCGGAATCGCCGCCGATTCGCGACTGGATCCAGCATTGATCGGCTTTGCGAGTAAGTAGCGATCCCCCAGCCACTCGACTGCTCTGACAATGGCTGGACGATAGTTCACCACGGGCAACGACCGGGGCATTCGAGGTGGTTCTTCCGTCACGTGAGTACTCCTGAACAACAATGTGAAAAGTTCAACGCACAGCAAAACGGCCAATGGAATCGTCATCGACTGGACATGGGGGGTGCTGACTCTGCGCGGCGCCCGCGCGGTCTGCATCACGACTGCCGACGTCTCGAGCTGAAGTCCACAGGCGTCCCGCTTGAGCGCACTCGTAGCCGTAGTGAAACAGCGATCGCATGGTCGAAGTGCGGAAGTCGAACGGGTCTAGCTGCGGGTAGGCGACGGGAATCGCGGCATACCGTAGCTTCGCACCCTGATGTTCTACGTTGCTCGCGGTCAGTTCAAGAGTCGTCCTCAACATGTGATTGAGCCCTGCCGAAACGCTGCGCGATAGAATCGATTTCGTGCGCAACCGAATTGCAACAGGTTGTTCGCTCAACCGGCCATCGACAATGACATACACCGTTGCGACGGCTGAGGGGTCGATTGCATCTCGGGCCGGCTCGACGAAAGCCAATGGCACAAAAAACGGTACGGTGGTCGTTCCATCCACATGAACCTCTTCCAAAAGCACCTCCTGCTCTTGCACGCGGATGACTACGGGCGGAAACAATCCCGGCACGCTGGCGGAGGCCACCAAGACATCGCGAAACAGCGCTCTTGCCTCAGCGCCGCCGTTCATCGCGATCGATCCCAAGTCCCACATCACCGGCTCTCCGCTCTCGACATCGGTCGTGGCCACGAGGAGCAGGCGTCCGGTGGCCGCTTCGTGCGCCACCGCTTGAATCAGGGTGTCGGTCGCGTATTTGTCCACAAGGTCCTTTAACGGCGAGCCGCTATACACGCTGGAGCCGAAGAGCGCCCCTAGGCCGCGAGACTGCAGGAGGTGTTCTGCGCGACCGGAGGTGTAGATCTCGGCGAGCTGATCGTCCCAGTCAGGACCCAAGAAAGCGTAGGGAGCAATCAATGCACCGGCACTGACCCCGGTGACCACGGAAAATTGCGGGCGCGATGCTGAGTGCGTAAGTCCGACAAGTGCACCTGCGCCAAAGGCGCCGTCGGCGCCGCCGCCCGAGAGTGCAAGGATGTTGACGGATTGCCCCGCGCGCTGTGCACGAAGGCGCCGTGCGACGCTCTGTGAGGATACTTGCGAGAAGCGCTGATCGGCGCCAAGAATGCGGATCGCATTCGGCACTTTCCCCTGGGCTGATGCCCGTTCCTGAATGGCGACCCGTGCGCAGCCTTGAAGGATTAGCAGACTCACGCAGGCAAGCAGTGTGGCGATTGGGAATTTCAGTTGCATGGGAATTCACCCTTATTGCCCAACCACCGCATGGCGAAGCGTGTGTACTTCGTGAGCGCATTGAGAAGCACCGGAAAGCCACCGATAGCGCCGAGCATGCTGATCGCGGCGATGACATCGATGAGTTGCACGATGCCACCCCAATAGGGACCGATGCTGATGCCGATTCGCGCCCTCATGGAATTCGCGCCACGAGGTCTGCGGCAGCGAGCCGCGAGGGTTGTGTCTGCTCGGTCAGACTTTTCAGGGACACGTGCAACTCCGACAAAAGATTCGCAATACCTCGGCCAATTCCCGGCGATCTCGGGGCCCGAGGGAGGGGCGCTTGACTTACAACCCCAAGACCCCGATGCTATGCCCGTGTGTTACCGGTCAGTAACCTCATCAGCTACGTTAATGACCAGTCAGTAACATGTCAAGCGGAGAAAATTATGGAGCACGCAAAAACGGTGCAAGTGGTTGAAGAGAAAGAGATTATTTGTTGCGAACCCAAGTCGCGGGTGCGCGATCGCATCATGCAAACGGCCAGCGATCTCTTCTACCGCAACGGCATCCGCGCCGTAGGCGTGGAGACCATTGCCAATGAAGCCGGCACCAATAAGATGAGCTTCTACCGCAACTTTTCCTCCAAAGACGAACTGGTCGCGGAGTATTTGCGGGAAGTGGAGCGCGGCTGCTGGCTGTGGTGGGATAAAACGCTCGCGGCCCACGCGGGCAATCCGCGCTTGCAGGTCGAGTCCTTATTCGATGTGCTGGTGAAGAACACGTGCAAAGTCGATTCGCGGGGCTGCGCTCTTGCCAATGCCGCTGTGGAAATCACCGAGGCCGACCACCCAGCGCGTCCCGTGATCGAGAAGTACAAGGCTGAAATGCGTCGGCGGTTTTGCGAACTTGCGCGCGACATGAATGCTCGAGAAGCGGAAGCGCTCGGCGACTCTCTGATGCTCCTATGGGAAGGCGCCTATCTGACCCGGGTGACCATGGGCCGAAATGGCCCGGTGCAAGGAGCGGCGAAAGCGGCGCGGGCATTGATCGCGGCGTACACCGACTAAAAGCGAGGTGCGCGATTTTATTCAACCGTTGAGTTGCGCCAGCACGAAAGTGCAATAGACGATTTCTCACGCCGTGGCGCACCGTTCACGCATGGAACGCAAAAGTGGATCGATGGTCTGACAGGACGACGACGCATGCGCGAGAAGTCAACGATGAATTGTTGAAGTTTTTGGGCGCCAAGACCGGCTCCGCCGAGAAGGCAGCCTAGCTCATCCCGAGCCGTGGGCACACGGGCCGCTGGGCCCTTGCCCACGGACCATGACGCCCGCACCCGCGACCACTTCGCGCGTACGAAGATCCGGAAACCAATCGCCTGCACTGCAATTACCAGTGTTGGCATCGGCGCCACCCGCGACGCAGCTGGCCGGTGAGCCGTTGTTGCCGCCAGGGGGCGTCACTCCGCCCGATCCCGACCAGTACGGTACGCTCGAGTGTCGGAACGTGGCTTCAGTCCACCAAGTGATCCAATCCTTGGGCATGTACTGCAGGTTGAGGTACGACCGGCCCCTCGATGCAATGAGCCAAAAGTATCACGCCTTCTGACCCCCGGTGGACGACGCGATGTTCTAGCACGATGAGGCCATACACGAATTCTCCGACGGCTCCTAAGCTCTCCCCACGTCACGGCAGTAATCGAGCGTGACTTTTGCCACCCGTGCGATAGGTCGTTGCGGGGGCAAACCAGTTCAACCAGTAAAGACGGAGGCCGCATGTTCTATCCGCAAAGTAACTTCCACTCTCAAGGTATCGGGTATCCCCAAGGGATCGGCTATCCCGGCTATCCCCAAGGGTTCAGCTATCCCCAGGCTATCGGGCAGGGTCTCGGGTTTCCGCAGGGAAGTTTTGCCCAGCCGGGTTTTCCAGGAACCTCGAATATCGTTCCGTTTGCAAACACTTCGTACGGCTATCCGCAGCCAACGCCCGGCTTCGCGCAGCTGACGCCCAGCTTCGCGCAAGGCCTGCCGCAATTGTCCAACTGGCAACACCCCGCTCAACAACAGGCTCAACAGCAAGCTGCACTCCAGCAGCAAGCGATGCTGCATCTTTTGGCGACCCAATTGGCGCAGCCTTTCACGCAACAGCAGCCTTTCACGCACCAACAGTCTTTCACGCACCAGCAGCCTTTCACGCAGCAACAATTGCAAGGCACCAACGCGTTCACTGGTTTGGCAAACGGAGCCAGCCAATCCCCGGGTGTTTGGCAACAACCCCTGGCCAGTCCGGAACAACTCTATCCGACGCTGCTGCCGCAATCACAACAGCAATTGCTGCAGCGGCTTGCGCAATATCATCACTTGGTAGCACAGCAACTGGCGCAGTTGGCGGCGCAACAGGTGACCCCAGGTCCCGGTAATCCTTACACCGGCCAGTTCATACCGGGCCAGTTAGGAGCGTTCGTACCTGGCATTACGATGCACTAACTCATTAGTCATTAGCGTTGGACGACTACACAACCGAGGCAGGTGTCATGGCTGAGCAAAAAGATATTTTGGGTCAGACGGCAAAATTAGGGCAATCCAAGAAACCGAGTCAAACGAATCAAACAAGCGGTGTGCCGGACGCGTTTGCCGCGTCCGATCCCCTTGCCGCAGACGACAGACCTGAGTCAGCAACCGGCGCTGGAACCAGTGCTGGGGAAAAGACCTCTGCCGCGGTTGTGCGCCGCAAGCAGCGATATCTGATTGGTTTCAGATCGCTGCCGGGCATCATGCCATTGCCCAGTGATCCCTTTTTCGAAAGGCTGGCGCAGATGGATAGTGTGGAGATTATTCGCCGGCTGCCAGGTCTCGGTGCGCAGGCTACCCCACTGGCGTCAAATGGCGCCGCGCCCGCCGCGATGTCATCTGAAATCGTGGTCGTTCGGATGGACGAGCAGCATGGGGAAGCCCTGCGCCGGAACGCGCCGCCGCATGTCATTGTCGAACGTGACGTACCGCTGGGCTACTCGGACATGCTCGTCCCCGAGCCCTTGAGCTGGCAGCACGCCGTGCAGGCGATGCCCTTTCCCCGGGCACGCCGCGAACTGCGCTTCCGCATCCTCGGCGACGGTGAGCGCCCGCTGGCGAACGCGGTAATCAACATGTATGGACCGGGCTTTCCGGTTCAAGCCGTTACCGACTCCTCCGGCCAGGCGAGTTTGCAGACCAACGCGGTGGAGGGAACCGGCATTCATGCGATTTACGTGCGTCCCGCGGCAGATCATTGGGAACGGTACATCCGCAACCCGTCGCTTGAATCCGGGCAGGTCAACGTCATTCGATTGAGCCCACTGGCTCGGACATCGCGAAGCTTTCCAGGCGAACGCCCCTATAGCTGGGGTCAGCGCATCATGAAGTTCGATCGAGTCTCCTCCGACTGGAAGGGCGCCGGTACCAAGATCGGCCTGATCGATTCGGGCTGCGACAGTTCGCACCCACTGCTTCGTCACATCGTGCGAGGCGTGGATCTCACTCGAGACAAGGACCCCCAGAGTTGGAACTTTGACGAACTGGGACAGGGAACGCACTGCGCGGGCATCGTTGCCGCCTCGGCCGCGGCTGCAGGCGCATCGGCCTCCGGGGCTGCACCGTCAGAAATCATCGGCTGCGCGCCGGGCTCCGAACTGCACATATTCAAAGTGGTACCGGGCGGGTACCTGAGTGATCTCATCGATGCTTTGAGTCAGTGCATCGAACGACGCCTGGACATTGTGCAGATCGGCGTCAGCGCCGAGCAATTCTCCGAAATCGTCGCGCAGAAAATCACGGAAGCGCGCTTGAATGGAATCGCCTGCGTTACCGGTGCCGGTAACTCCGGCGGAGCCGTGCAATTTCCGGGTAATGTGCCCGGCGTACTCACGGTCTCTGCCGTCGGAAAACTCGGTGAATATCCGCAGGACACCCGCCATGCGCAGCGGGCGCTGCCGCAACTGATCGCCTTTTCGGGCATTTATGCGACGAATTTCGGCGCTTGGGGGCCGCAAGTCGGCGTGTGCGCGCCCGGCGTTGCCGTGGTGTCGAGCGTCCCGGGCGGCGGCTATGCCGCTTGGGACGGTACGTCGATGGCCGCCTCCCATGTCGTTGGCTTTTCAGCATTGCTGCTCTCGCACCATCCGATGTTACAAAGCATCAACTATGGGGCGCGCGCCGACCAGCGAGTCTCGACCCTGTACGAGATCCTTCGCGTCGCGGCCATACCCTATGCGCAGGTCGACCCAGCCCGGGTGGGCGCGGGCCTTCCCGATCTTCAGCAAGTGGCGGGCTTGCTGCCCCTGGGTCAAGAGCTCTACGGCGGGTCTATTGGGATTGGCGCCGTTGCCGGCTTCGGCGTCGGCACACGGCAATCGCCGTTTGCCCCACCGGATGCCTATCCGGGCGGTCCAATGGCCATGAACACGCTGCTGCAGTTGCGTGCGGCGGGGCTTTGGCTGTGAGCGGAGGCCAGGCGTGCATTAGTCGGATCTAAAACGCTCGCCGATCAACGTTCGCAGTTTCGCGACCGCTTGGCCGCGGCAACGTACGTGAAGCTTGTGCAAGATATTTCTAACGTGGTTCTTGGCGGTGCACGGCTGCACCCCCAAGCGCCAGGCAATTTCTTTCGTCGGGCAACCGCGGTTGACCAAATCCGCGACCTGAAGTTCACGCATGGTCAAAGGATTGGCGACGACTGTCCTTGAGAAGTCCCGGAAGCCGACACAATGGTAGAGGGACGCGGCAACCTTGGGCGAGCAAGTCAACTCATCTCGCACTGCGTTCTCGATGGCGGTGACCATATCGCCCAACGCGGCATCCATCGGCACATAACCGTCCATGCCGGCGGCCGCGCAGGCGAGTACATCACTCGCGGTTTCACGAACTCCCACCGCCAATATCCGCATCTCTGCACGGAATTGTCGAAGCGCCCTGACGATTTCGGAATCGTCGGGCGAGAGCAAATCAACCAGAGCGACATCGGTAGTCCCCGGAGGCGGCGCGTTCTGCGTCTCCTGCACGCTGAGGGCACCCAGCACCTCGATCGACGGACACTCGCGCAGCAACGCAGCCAAACCGTCGCGATGCAGACGCACATCGCTCACGATGAATACATTAGTGTGCAATGCTGCTCTCCCCTGGTTCGAGTCCGTCTGGTAACGACCGAGCTTCAGCGGTAAAGGTTCCATGAGCAATGGTCAAACCAACCTGCTCGATCGCCCCCCGTAGTTATATTGGGCAGGGTTCGGCGATATCGTTGCGGCCGCGAGACGCATACGCGTCCTACCGGGGGCCCCCGGCGAGCATCGTTGCTGTATGCCAACGAAATTTGGGCGAAGCTGCGGCAGA